>Ga0315273_10000218_pt1 | contig 54898 bp, 45 predicted proteins | sample YL17G02_0_MG_FD_205753 | JGI IMG/M metagenome (GOLD analysis project Ga0315273, IMG submission 205753) | Sediment microbial communities from Yellowstone Lake, YNP, Wyoming, USA - YL17G02_0 | ecosystem: Environmental > Aquatic > Freshwater > Lake > Sediment | place: USA: Wyoming | collected... | reverse complement strand
GTTGTCCTGGAAAACCGGCTTGGGCATGAAGGTCACGGTCTTGCCGTATTTCTTGGCGACGTTCTTGATGATGTACTTGAACCACATGAGTTGGTCGGCCATTTTCATCAACTCGACAAACTTCATGTCGATTTCGCTCTGCCCGGCCGTGGCAACCTCGTGGTGATGCGCCTCGACCACGATGCCGATCTTGCGCATCTCGTAGACCATCTCGCCGCGAAGGTCGTGATAGGTGTCGGTGGGGCTGACGGGGAAATAGCCGCCCTTGAAACTGGGCTTGTAGCCGAGGTTAGGCTCCTCAAACCGCGCCGTGTTCCAGGCGCCCTCCACCGAGTCGATCTTGTACATGCCGGTGTGCTGGTTCTGCTCGTAGCGGACCTCGTCAAAGATAAAAAACTCCGGTTCCGGGCCGATGTAGCAGGTGTCGGCCAGGCCCGTCTGCTTGAGGAACTCCTGGGCCTTGCGAGCCACATAGCGCGGGTCGCGCGTATAGTCCTGCTTTGTGACGGGGTCCTGAATGTTGGCTATCACGCTAACGGTGGGCCTGGCGAAAAACGGATCCAGACACGCGGTGTCCGGGTCCGGAATCGCCAGCATGTCCGACATGTGGATCCCCTGCCATCCTCGGATGGAGGACCCGTCGAAGCCCAGCCCCTCCTTGAATGTCTCCTCATCAAGGACATCGATAGGGAAGGAGCAGTGCTGCCACGTGCCGAGCATGTCGACGAACTTCAGGTCGACCATCTCGGACCCGTTGGCCTTGGCAAACTCGAAGAATTCCTTGGGTGTCATGTGTGTTTCCTTCTGTCCGCCCACACTTGTCTGCGACGGGCGCCGCCGGGCGTGTCGGCATTGTCGCCTAAACTCTCCTATGCATCAAGCCTAATGCCGGATCGCGACGGATCCATCATCCTATGGCCTCGCTGCCTTCCTCGCCGGTTCGGATGCGGACGCACCGGTCCAGGTCCAGGATGAAGACCTTCCCGTCGCCGATCGTTCCGGTCCTCGCGCGGGAGGTGATGGCCTCGACGGTCGGCTGCACAAACGAGTCGTTGACCGCGATTTCCAGCTTGACCTTTTTCAGCAGGCTGCCAGCCTCCTTGTGGCTGCGGTAGACCTCGGCAATGCCCTTCTGCCGGCCCCGCCCCATCACGGGCGTAACCGTGACCAAGTGGATTTCCTTCCTCTCCAGTTCGGCCAGCACCTCGTCCAGGCGATCCGGCTGAATGACGGCGATGATGTACTTCATGGTTCACTTCCTATAGGCGTCGCGTTGTGTCGGCGCTAGTCAATCAGGGTGTAAGCGGCTTCCTTGTGTTGCGTCAAATCCAGGCCCACTCGCTCCTCGTGGTCGCTGACTCGCAGGCCGATGGTGGCGTCCACGATCTTCAAGAGGATCAGGCACGCAACGAAAGAGAAGGCTGCGCTGATGCCCACGGCCTTCACTTGCGTCAGAAGCTGGGCCGCGCCGTCGGGACCATAGAACAGGCCGTTCCTGCCCACCGCCGGGTTGACAGAGGCACAAGCAAACAGGCCCGTGGCGATGACGCCCCATATCCCCCCGACACCGTGCACACCGAAGGCGTCCAGCGAGTCGTCGTAGCCCATCCGGGGCTTCAGGAACGTCACGGCCAGCCAGGGAAATGCCGCCGCTCCGATACCGATGAGGATCGCCCCGATGGGAGTGACAAACCCGGCCGCGGGGGTGACGGCCGCCAGCCCCGCCACCGCCCCGGTGATCATGCCCAGGGTGGTGGGCCTCTTGTGGAAAAACCAGTCCATCGACGCCCAGACCAGCCCGGCGGTCGCCCCCGCGATGTGCGTGGCAACAAACGCGCCGCTGGCCACACCACTGGCGCCCAGGGCGCTGCCGGCATTAAAGCCAAACCAGCCGAACCACAGCAGCGCCGCGCCCAGCACGGCGAAGGGCAGGTTGTGCGGCGGGGAGATCATGTTCGGATAGCCCTGCCGCTTGCGGAGCACCAACGCCGCCGCCAAGGCCGACGCCCCCGCATTGATGTGAACCACGATCCCGCCGGCGAAATCCAACGCGCCCCAGCCGCCCAAGAGGCCCATGAAACCGCCTTGGCCCCACACCCAGTGCGTCAGCGGATCATACACCAACGTCGCCCACAGCAGGCTGAAGACGCAAAACGCGGAGAACCGCATCCGCTCCGCGAAGGCACCGATAATCAACGCCGGCGTGATCACGGCGAACATCATCTGGAAGACCATGAACGCACTGTGCGGGATCGTGCCGGCATACGTCGCATTGGGTTGGGCGCCCACGCCGCAAAGGCCCCTCCAGGCCAGCGAGCTGATGACGCCCCTTCCCCCCGCGTCCGGCCCGAAGGCCAAGCTATAGCCAAACAGTACCCATTGGAGGCTGATCAGGCACAGGACCATGAAACATTGCATGAGGACCGAAAGCATGTTCTTCTTGCGGACCAGCCCCCCGTAAAAAAACGCCAGGCCGGGCGTCATGAGCATGACCAGCGCCGCGCCGGTCAGCACCCAGGCCGTGTCGCCCGTGTCGACCTTGGTGGCTGCGGACTCCTGACCGTCCGGCCCGGATGTAATCACGTCCTGAGCCAAGGTCAGCCCGGCCCAACCCAAAACAACACATGATCCCAATACAGCCAGCCAAACCTTCGTAGCCTTACCCGCCGCACGCATGGGCGCTCCCTTGGCTCGCCTCAGCCCAACGGGCTAACCCTCGAGCCTCTTGAATACTTCGGCGACCTTTGTACACACGCATGGGCCGTGCCAGAACCGTTGGCGTGCATGTAACAGCTTTACTGAAAGGATGTTACGAAATACAACCACATGATAGGTTGCAACCACAGATACAACAGTTTTGTGATATAGTGTGAAGATTTGACCTCAACTTGTCACATGCTCCAAGAACCAATAGGCACCGGGGCGGCTTGGCCGCCGTAGTCTCCTGCTGATGCTGTCGCAGGGCCACAACCTAATCCAGTTGCCGCAACTTGGGGGACCGCCACGACTCGAACGCCTTAAGATGTTCTTATTGTTAGGCTTACGTTCTCGTGTCCGCCCGAAACATCGCCAACATGCATTTGTCGTTTCGTCTGCGAACGTTACAATATTGTTGCATGCCATGAGGATTCCAACTGCCCCGTTCCCCAAGGCGGCGTTACCGGCATCGGAGGCCTGCCGACCCCGCCGGTGCGACGCCCTCCCCACCAACAGGCCCCCAACAACAACTCGCTGACTGCTGGCGACCACAGCCGTTGTCGAGTGGCGCCCAGAAGGGTAAAGACTATATCGGGTCCGCGGGTGGCAGGTCCCCTAAAGCCAAGCCGCCTTTTTGTATTGCTCCGCCCGCCTGCGGCCGTATCATGTCCATTTCGCCGGCAATGGTTGGTGGACCGGCAAGAGGACTCAGTCTCCAATTAAGGACACCGAACATGAGCAAGGTAAGGATCGGCTTCGTGGGAACCGGGGGTATGGGACAGATGGCACACCTGCGGAACTATGTGACCATCGAGGACTGCGAGGTAGCCGCCATCGCCGAGGTCCGTCAGGAAACAGGCAAGCTGGTGGCCACCCGATACGGCATCCCCAAGGTCTATCCCGATCACAAGGCCATGCTGGCGGCTGAGAAGCTCGACGGCTTGGTGGCCAGTCAGCCCTTCGACCGTCACGCGGTGTTGCTGCCGGAGCTATACCCAGCCGTGAAGTACATCTTCACGGAAAAGCCCCTGGCCGTGGGCGTCCAGGCGGGCGAGAAACTCGCCGCACAGGCTGCCGCCGCCGGGTGCACGCACATGGTGGGCTATCACAAGCGGTCCGACCCGGCAACAATGTTCGCCAAGGGCCTCATCGACGAATGGAAGGCCAGCGGCAAGTTCGGGGCGCTGCGGTACGTGCGAATTCTCATGCCCGCCGGTGACTGGGTGGCCAGCGGGTTTGTCGGCCTGCTCAATGCCGGCGATAAGGCCCCGCCCCTGGAGCGGGAGGTCGAGAAGATGTGGAAGGAACCCAAGCTGCCCGGCATGGACGACGAGAGCGCCAAGCAATACATCGGATTCGTCAATTACTACATCCACCAGGTCAACTACCTGCGCTACATGCTCGGCGAATCGTACGAGGTGACTTACGCGGAACCCAGCGGGGTGTTGCTGGCCGTCCGAAGTGCTTCCGGTCTGCCGGGCGTCATCGAGATGACCCCTTATCAGACTTCCATTGAATGGGAGGAATCCGTTTTCGTGGCCTTCCAGAAGGCCTACATGGTGATCCGCCTGCCGGCCCCGCTGGCCAGCAACCGCGCGGGGACCGTGGAGGTGTACGAGGACCCCGGTGGCGGCACCGTGCCCAAGCGTTGGACCCCCACGTTGCCCTGGGTCCATGCGATGCGCCAGCAGGCGATCAACTTCGTGAAGGTATGCAAGGGCGAGATGACCCCGCCTTGCGCTGCCGCCGAGGCGGCCGAGGACCTCAAGAACGCACGGCAATACATCAAGCTGCGGTACGGGCAATAGGGCCCACCTAATCACGGCAGATAAAGAAAACAGGAGCCTCCCATGCCTCCAGTTCGATTTCAGAAGATCCTCATCTCCGACGAGCAGTACGAGTCGTGCAGCGTCTTCGACGTCAACAACAACGGCCGGTTGGACATCGTCAGCGGCGCGTACTGGTATCCGGGGCCCAGGTTTGACAAAAAATACCCCGTCTTCCGGTTCAAGTTCGACGGGAGCTACCACGACCATTTTTCCACCATACCGATGGACGTCAACGGCGATGGGTATTTGGACATCGTCTCGGGAAGTTGGTCGGGCAACGGCGTGCGCTGGTACGAGAACCCCAAGGGCGACCCGACCAAGAGTTGGGCGGAGCATTTCGTCGCCCATCCCGGCGAGATCGAAACGATACGCGCCTGGGACATCGACGGCTGCGGGACGCCCGAGATCGTCCCCAACACACCGCCCAAGCCCCAGAAGTTCTATAAGCTGGTCACCGACGCCAGCGGCAAGGGCACGGGGCAGTTCAAGGAGTTCACGATCTACGACAAGCCGTCCGGCCACGGGCTGGGTTTCGGCGACATCAACGGTGACGGGCGCGGCGACATCATCCTCGCCAAGGGCTGGTTGGAGGCCCCCTCCGACCCGTTGAATGGCAAGTGGACGTTCCACGAGGAGTTTGACCTGGGATCGGCGTCCGTGCCGGTCCTGGTCGTGGACGTCAACGGCGACGGTCTGAACGACCTCATCGTCGGTCAGGCGCACCCCTACGGGCTGGACTGGTGGGAACAGCGAATGACCGGCGGGAAGCGGACTTGGATCAAGCACCCCATCGACCCGTTCAACAGCCAGTATCACGACATGTGGTGGGTCGATATTGACAACGACGGCGAGTGTGAGCTGGTCACGGGCAAGCGCTACCGCGCCCACTGCGGGCACGACCCGGGGGACTACGACCCCCTAGGCATCTACTACTTCAAGTGGACCGGGGAGAACTTCGCCAAGCAGGTGATCGACTACGGCCCGGTTCGCCAGGCCACCGGGTGCGGCATCTACTTCTGGGTCGTTGACATTGACGGCGACGGCCGGCTGGACATCGTCGCCCCGGGCAAGGACGGGCTATACCTGTTCAAGAACCTGGGCTTCGCCGAAAACATGGGAGACTGACCATGGCAAAGAAGGTCGCAATGATCGGCGCCGGGAGCGTGGTCTTCTGCAAGACCCTCCTGAGCGACATGATGGCCACCCCGGCCTTGGCAGGAACGGAATTCGCCCTGATGGATCCCGCGGAAACGAGGCTTCACCGCATGGAGGCCTTCGCCAAGCGGATGCTGAAGGACAACGGCATTGCCGGGGGTGTCTGGTCCACCACCAACCGCCGCGAGGCAATCAAAGACGCCGATTTTGTCGTGGTGATGATCCAGGTGGGCGGGGTGGATGCCTTCGCGCTGGACTACGAAATCCCTCTGAAGTACGGCGTGGACCAGTGCATCGGCGACAGCCTGGGGCCGGGCGGGGTTTTTCGCGGTCTGCGAAGCACCCCGGTGCTGGTGGACATCGCCCGCGACATGCAGGAGGTCGCCCACCCCGGAGCGATCATGCTCCAGTACGCCAACCCGATGGCCGGCAACTGCCTGGCTTTGGGCAAGGCCACTAACATTTCGTTTGTGGGCCTTTGCCACGGCGTACAGACCACGTTGGACCTCATAGCCGGTTATTGCGGCGTGCCCAAGGAGGAGATCAGTTACATCTGCGGCGGAATCAACCACATGGATTGGTTCCTCAAGCTGGAGCACAAGAGCCGCGACCTATACCCGCGCCTCCGCGAGGTCTTTGAGAAGCCCGAGTACTACAAGAACGAGAAGGTCCGCGGGGAGGTCTTCCGCCACTTCGGTTACTTCATGACCGAAAGCACCGGCCACCTCAGCGAGTACGTGCCCTGGTTCCGCAAGAACCGCAAGGCCCTGGAGTTGTACTGCGACGAGCCGAGCTTCGGCGGGGAAACCGGGGCATATTACAAGTACTGCAAGGCCCTGGCCGAGAAGTACGCCAAGCACGACCCGCTGGAGTTCGAATCGACCCGGATCGAATCCCGAAGCGTCGAGTACTGTTCCTACATCGTCGAGGCGGTGACCACCGGCAAACCGTTCCGTCTCATGGGCAACGTCCGTAACGACGGATACATCGCCAACCTCCCGGCAGGGTGCTGCGTGGAAGTTCCCACCTTCGCCGACGACACGGGACTTCACCCAGTCAACATCGGAGCGCTGCCGCCGCAATGTGCCGCCACGTGCATGACCAATATCAACGTCCAGACCCTGGGCGCCGAGGCGGGCTTGACCGGCGATACCGAGCACGTCGTCCACGCCGTGGCCCTGGACCCGCTAACGGCGGCGGTCTGCACGCTGAAGGAAATCCGCGACATGTGTGCGGAGATGCTGGAGGCCCAGCGGCGGTGGCTGCCGCAGTTTGCGGGAAAGAAGATCACCCCCAAACCGACGATCAACATCCCCCCCGGCTGCAAGCCCGTGGAGGTGCCGCTGGATCCGGCGCTGGCAATCAGCAAGCGGTTCGGAACGCTGATAACGCAAAAGACCGACTGACCCGCCACCGGCCGGTAGCGCTTTGGAGAACCCCCCCGACAGGCCCCAAGGCCGTCTCTCGCCCCGCAGGCAATCCGGCTTTGCGAAAACCTGCCGGACCTTTGGCAGGTCGCCCACGCTCCATAGCTATCGCTGACGAAGCGTCCCCGACTCTGTGGTTACTGCCGTGGCAATATCCTATCCCCCCACGGGGAGTGGTTGCAGACTGCGGGCGCTATCACACTCGACGAAAGCACGGCACCTCAAAGGTCGCCCTACGGGTTGGCGACCTTGGCCATGCCTTCCAGCAGTTTCTGCTTCATCATTCGTCCCACCTTGAACTTGACCGTCCTCTTGGGTGGGACCTGGACGCGCTGGAGCGTCTTGGGGTTCTGGGCGGTACGGGCGGCTCGCTGGCGGGTCTCAAAGACCCCAAAGTCGCGGAACTCCAGGCGGTTGCCGCGCCCCAATTCGCCGATCATCTCGTCGAGGAAGCTCTGCACGATCTTCTTGACGGTAACGCGCGTCACTTCACTTCGCTCGGCGATCCGATCCACCAATTCCTTCTTCGTCACCGTATGCATGGCCGTCCCCTTCGCGACTGGCACCAACAGGTTCGTCCGATCCTATGTTTCCAAGAATCACACACAATCCGTCAAAGACATGCCGGAAGTCATACCGCTGCTGGAAGTTATAGTAACCGCCAAAACAGCTGCCAACAAGTTTTTTTTGGATTTGTCCGCTCCCGCTTCCAGCGGGTTCCGGCGGCGGGCAATGAGGAAGCTGGGACTCGAACCCAGAACCTACGCATTAAAAGTGCGTTGCTCTGCCTGTTGAGCTACTTCCCCGGGTCGGTCCGGCCGCACCGTCCGTGCGGCCAGGACGCCGGTGAGGACATGTATTGTCTCACGCCCGAGGGGGAGATGCTAGGTCTCCTCGACTTCCTTGGTCTTGGCCTCCAGCACTTCGGTGACCTTCTGCTCGTAGCGGTCGGTGAGTTTCTGGATCTCGTCCTTGCCCCGTTTGGCCTGGTCCTCGGTCAGCAGCGAGTCCTTCTCCTGCCGCTCGACCTCCTTGTTGGCATCCCTTCGGGCGTTGCGGATGACGATGCGGGTTTGCTCGGAAGTCTTCTTGAGCTGCGTGGCGATCTGCTGACGGCGCTCGGTGGAAAGCGGCGGGACGGCCAAGCGGACGACCTTGCCGTCGGTGCCGGGCGTGATGCCAAGCTCGCTGGCGAAGATGGCTTTCTCGATGTCCTTGATGCTGGAGGGGTCAAAGGGCTTGATGACGATCAGCGACGCATCGGGCGTGGAGATGCTGGCCAGTTGCCGCAGATCGGTGGGCGAACCGTAATAGTCCACCTTGATGTGGTCCACCAGGCTGACGGAGGCCCTTCCGGTGCGGATGCCGCGGAACTCCTTGCGGAGGTGCTCCACGGCCGCCTCCATCTTCTCTTCGGTCTCCAGAAGGATGTCGTCCAGTGCCATGTCATAATCCTCGGAGTTCACGCGCCGGTCATCGACCTGCCGCAGCGCTGTGCCAGGGCTTGCTGAACACGTCACCCGGAAATCAGCGTTCCGACGCCCTTGCCGCACACCGCCCCCAGCAGATTGCCGGGCTTGAGCAGCTCAAAGACGATCACGGGCAGCTTGCTCTCCATGCACATGGATATCGCCGTCAGGTCCATGATGCCCAGGGAGTCTTCCAGAATCTTGCGGTACGTCAGACGATCGTACTTCTTGGCCGAGGGGTTGCGCATGGGGTCGGAGTCGAAGACCCCGTCGACCTTGGTCGCCTTGAGCACCACCTCGGCGCCGATTTCGCTGGCCCGCAGTGCCGCGGCGGTGTCGGTGGTGACAAAGGGGCTGCCGGTCCCCGCCGCCAGGATGACCACCCTTCCCTTCTCCAGGTGGCGGATCGCCCGGCGGCGTATCCACGGCTCGCAAATGGCCGTCATGGTGATGGCGCCCTGCACTCGGGTGGGCACGTTGTGGCTTTCCAGCGTGTCCTGGAGCGCCAAGGCGTTGATGACGGTGGCCATCATGCCCATGTGGTCGGCCGTGGCCCGCTGGATGCGCGGGTCGCAGGCCAAATCCCGCCCGCGGACGAAGTTGCCTCCCCCCACCACCATCGCCACCTGCACGCCCAGTTCGACGACCGGCAGAAGTTCTTTCACCATGGCCGCCACCGCCGCCGGATCGATACCGAAACCGCCGGGGGCGCAGAAACTCTCCCCGGAGACCTTAATCAACACCCTCTTGTAGCGGTTTTGCTGTGACATGCGTCCGAGTGGGCGATTATTGCCCGACGGCGAATCGCGCGAAGGCCGTCACCTTCACCTTTCCCAGCACGTCCTTGACCTTCTTCTTGTCGTCCCGTACGAAGGGCTGTTCCAGCAGGGCGTTGGCGGCCAGGAACTTGCCGACCTTGCCCTCGACCATCTTCTCGACAATCGCCGGCGGTTTGCCCGACTCCGCCGCCTGTGCCTTGGCGATCTCGCGCTCCCGGGCGACCATCTCGGCGGGGATGTCCGCGGGGATGATGCCCACGGGATCGGCGAAGGCGACATGCATGCACAAGTCCGCCAGCATCTGATCCTCGATGGGACTATCCACGGCAACGACCACTCCGACCTTCCCATTGTGGTGCAGATACGTCCCCACCCGGTTGCCGGCAATCTTGATCGCACGGGCACAGTTCATGTTCTCGCCGATCTTGGCCAGCGCCTCCTGAACGGCCGCCTTCATCGCTTCGGTGACCTCGACCTTGCCCGCAGGGGCCTGGGAAGCCAGGTCCGCGACCTTCTCGGCCATGGCGCAGAAGACGTCGTTACGGGCGCAGAAGTCCGTCTCGCACTGGACCTCCACCATCGCGGCGCTGGTGCCGTCGGGGGCGGTCTTGACGACGATAAGACCTTCGGACGTCGTGCGGCCCGACTTCTTCTCTGCCGTCATCAGGCCCTTTTTTCGAAGCAGGTCCTTGGCTGCCTGGACGTCTCCGCCGGTCTCCTGAAGGGCCTTCTTGCATTCCATCATACCCTGACCGGTTTCTTCGCGCAGGGCCTTGACTACCGCGGCACTGATTTCTGCCATGTGTGACTCCACGTGTGGTCCCACCCGCGCGCCCAGGCGGGGGGGGGCCGGGGATCATGACGGTCCCCTTACGCCTGCTGGTCTTGTCCCGCCAGGCCTTCCGCAGGCGCGGAGGGGGCGTCTTCGGCGGGCGTCGGGGCCTCGGCGCGAGCGGTGACGGAACGTCGAGTCCGCCGGCGAGCCGTGGGCTGCTCGGTCTCCTCGGCGGCGGTCTTGTCCTTGGTGGCCTGACCGACAGCGACGGCCTCGCACATCTCCCCCACGATCAACTCGATGGCCCGCATCGCGTCGTCATTGCCCGGTATGGGGATGTCCACCATGTCCGGATCACTGTCGGTGTCCAGCAGGCAGATCACCGGAATACCCATCTTGCGGGCCTCGCGGACGGAGATGATCTCCCGGCGCTGGTCCACGACAAATAGCGCTGCCGGCAACCGGTTCATGCGCCGGATACCGCCCAGGTTGCGACGTATCTTGCGCATCTCCCGGCGAAGGGAAGAGCCTTCCTTCTTGGAGTAGGTATCCAGCAAACCATCGGTTTCCAGTTGTTCCAGGTGGTCCAACCGACCCACACGCTTGCGAATCTCGCGGAAATTCGTCAGCGTCCCGCCCAGCCAACGGTCATTGACCCAGTGCATCTTCACCGCACCGGCCAATTCCTCGACCGCCTTGCGAGCCTGGCGCTTGGTCCCCACGAACAGCACCTCGCCGCCCTGGGAGACCGCGCGCGTGAGGAAACGCTTTGCCAGGAGGACACCCTTGAGGGTCTCCTTGACATTGATGATGTGAATGAGGTTCCGCTTGCCGTAGATGTACGGCTTCATCTTCGGGTTCCACCGGCTGGCCCGGTGCCCAAAGTGGATCCCCGCGTCGACTAAGTCCTTGACTAACTGTTCCGCCAAGCGCGCACCTCCGCAACAGGCCCGGATTCAGGCATCCGGGCATCGAGGTTGCCACCGTATAAAGGGGCCTGTGTACCAGCCGCACGGCGCTTCGCGACGGAGACACGTTTGTCCCGCCCGTCGTGCGAGCAGCGTAAGGTAGCAGCCGTTGCGCGGGGGGTCAAGGAGGTAATGGCAAGATTTTTGCGGTAGAGGCGCCTGGCCTTCTTAGGGCCTTAGGGCCATGCTGCCCAAACTGCCAATAAAGCAGCCCAAGGCGTGAATGCGACAACCTAGGCAGACACCACGGATGGCCCGCGCGGGGACGGAATCCCTTAGCTGTTGCTCCTGACGCTACTTAGCTACGGTGGCACTGGGCTTGCTACGTCCCTTATCAGTAAAGATGGTGTCTCCGCGCCGCCGGGGTTGCCCGGCCGGGGCGGTTTTTGAGGTAAGTGCGCATGGTCGCGGCAGCGTTCCAGCAAAGAAGCCCATTCAACCTGGTGGTCGCCGGGGAGGCGGAGTCTTGGCTGCCCGCGCTGGACATGATCGTCGGGCCGCGGTACCTGACCATACACAAGGTTGCCGGCGACACTCAATTGCTGAGCGTCGTGGAATCCGGCCTGGCCGATGCCGCCGTGCTGGACGATGCGGCGGACTGGTCCGTGGACCTGCTGCACCTGTTGCGCATGATTCGCCGGCTAAACCAGTCGCTGCCGGTGGTAATCATTTCCAGCCGTAGCGACCGGCGGTGGCTGGAGGACGCCCTGCGTCTGGCGGTCTTCAGCGTGGTTGCCCGGCCTCTGGAGCTGGAGGAGCTTCTCCGCCAGATCCAGCGGATGATGGCCCGCATTGACCAGATGATGCGCCACGGGGGTTTGGGCGAATGACAACCTGCGTTCGGAAGAACGATTGGACCATCGAGGCCACACGGGATGACGGCGGTACCGCTTCCGTGGCGGCCGAGGGTTCTTTTTGCCACTGGAACCAATAGCGAACGGAAACTTAATTGGAAGGAGTAACCCATGGCTAAGGCTGCACCGAAGATTCGTCCTCTTGGCGAAAAGGTGATGGTGAAGCGCCTGGAGGCGGAAGAGAAGACCAAGGGAGGCATCGTCCTGCCCGACACGGCCAAGGAAAAGCCCCAGAAAGGTACCGTCGTGGCCATCGGCGACGGTAAGCTGCTGGAAGACGGCAAGCGGGCTGCCTTCCAGGTCAAGCGAGGCGACAAGGTCCTCTTCACCAGCTACGCCGGCGCGGAGATCAAGCTCGACGGCGAAGAGTACCTGTTGATGGACGAGTCCGACATCCTGGCGGTGCTGGACTGAGCAGGGATCGGCCTGAAGGCGGACCTGACAATCAAGGAAACCGAGAGGAGCAACGAGCATGGCTAAGAAGAAGATCGCATTTGACGCCGAGGCCCGCGAGAGCATCCGCCGCGGCGTGAAGCAGTTGGCCGGCGCGGTGAAGATCACCCTGGGGCCCACCGGCAGGGTCGTAGTGCTGGAGAAGTCCTTTGGCGCACCGACCGTGACAAAGGACGGCGTGACGGTCGCCAAGGAAATCGAGCTGGAAGACCCCAACGAGAACATGGGCGCTCAGATGGTCAAGGAAGTGGCCTCCAAGACCTCCACGGTCGCCGGTGACGGCACGACCACGGCCACCATCTACGCCGAAAGCATCTTTGAAGAGGGGCTGAAAAACATCGCCGCCGGCGCCAAGGCGATGCAGCTCAAGCGCGGCATGGAGAAGGCCGTCGAGGCCATCGTCGCGGAACTCAAGAAGCTGTCCAACCCGGTCAAAAGCTCCAAGGAGATCGCCCAGGTTGGGACCTGCGCCGCCAACCAGGACGCCGAGATCGGTAAGATGATCGCCGAGGCGATGGACAAGGTGGGTAAGGACGGCGTTATCACCGTCGAGGAAGGCAAGGGCCTGGAAACGACCGTGGAACTGGTGGAGGGCATGCAGTTCGACAAGGGCTACATCTCGCCGCACTTCGTCAACAAGGTCGAGACGATGGAATGCGAGCTGGAAAAGCCCTACGTCCTGATCCATGAGAAGAAGATCTCGGCCGTCAAGGACCTGGTTCCGCTGCTGGAGCGGATCGCCCAGGCCGGCAGGCCCCTGGTCATTATCGCCGAGGACATCGAGGGCGAGGCGTTGGCCACGCTGGTGGTCAACAAGCTCCGCGGAACGCTCCAGTGCTGCGCGGTAAAGGCCCCGGGTTTCGGCGACCGCCGCAAGGAGATGCTCCACGACATCGCCATCCTCGCGGGTGGCAAGGCCATCATGGAGGACATGGGCATCAGCCTGGAGAACATCCAGGTCAGCGACCTGGGCACGGCCAAGATGGTGCGGATCGATAAGGAAAACACCACCATCATCGAGGGTGGCGGGACGACCTCCGATATCAAGGGGCGCATTGAGCAGATCAAGCACGAGATCGACGCCACCACCAGCGAATACGACCGCGAGAAGCTGGAGGAGCGGTTGGCCAAGCTCTCCGGCGGGGTGGCGCAGATCAACGTCGGCGCCGCGACGGAAGTGGAGATGAAGGAAAAGAAGGGCCGTGTCGAGGATGCCTTGCATGCCTGCCGAGCGGCCGTGGAGGAAGGCATTCTCCCCGGCGGCGGAGTGGCCGTGCTGCGAGTGATGAAGGCGCTGGACAAGGTCAAGACCGACAGCGACGACGAGAAGACGGGCGTGGACATCGTCCGCCGTGCTCTGGTGGCACCGATCCGACAGATTGCCTCCAATTCCGGTCTGGACGGCAGCATCGTCGCGGCCAAGGTGATGGAAAGCGACGACGTCAACTTCGGCTATGACGCCCTGGCGGGCAAGTACTGCGACCTGGTCAAGGCCGGGGTGATCGTTCCCACCAAGGTCGAGCGATGCGCGCTACAGAACGCCGCGTCGGTCGCCGGACTGCTGCTGACCACCGACGCCATCGTCAGCGAGATCCCCGAGAAGAAAAAGTCCGCCATGCCCCCCGGCGGCGGTATGGAAGACATGTACTAAACGGTCGTTGGGTCCATTCGCCAAGGGCCGATCGGTCAATCGTTTGATCGACTAAAGGCGCATGGAATCGGCGATCCGGCGGCACGGTTTGCTTCCAAGGCAGGCCGTGCCGCTTTCATCGCCAGGCGATTGCAGAGAAAATTGTATGGTGTCCCCGGATTGTGCTGATTGTGCCCTGATTGATAGATGGCACCCAGCGTGAGCGAAGTAGCTGAAGGAGATACTGACCAATGATCGACCTGGACGCAACCAACTGGATCAACCTTGGTCTCCTTGCCATCACGGGTATCGTCGGTGTCCTTAGCTGGCGGGGAGCACGCCAAGCGGCCAAGGAAGCCCATACGGACCAACAGGCCGCCAACTTAGCGGCTGTACGAAGTGCCTCCGCTGCCGAACAGGCGAACACGATACAGAAGCGTCTGGTCGAAATCGAAGAAAAGAGAGAAAGACAGAAAGCGGTAAGCTCAAAGAAAGCGATACTGACCGCAGCCATACAACGAAGTGGCGACAAGAGCAGCTATGCTTTAATCGTCAGCAACAGAGGGGCTTGCCCTGCGAAGGATATCGAAGTGTTTGTCAATGACCAGCCTCTTAATGACTGGAAAGAATTCCTAACGAAGATCCCAGAGGATTGTAAGATAGGTCCCGGAGGAACATTCCAATCGATTTTCCTGCTATTTAGGGCTGGAAAACTGATGCCGCCTTATCACGTCATTCTGCGTTGGAGCGATGAGTCTTCAGCAAGACGTGGTTGGGAGAGTACGCTTACGTGAAAGGCAACAACACATGGTAAAGTTGGCGGGGCTCCGTCCCGCCGGCAGGCGGAACGACCGAGTGATTGGTGCCACCCCAAGCGCCGTTTGCTTGAAGGTGAAATGAATCGCACCCCCAAGTTCCACTTTGCTTCGCTTGGGTGTGGCATCGCCAGAATCTCCAGGAAAATGAAGGGTCGATTTCGATGGAAAAGCTAATCTTGTTGGCTTGTCCTCTGGCCGCTGCTTTGAGCCTTTGCCAGGCAGGCATAGCGGCTGAACCGATGTATGTGTTCACACTCTCGGCCGAGAGCACCCCCCAGGCCTATGACGAGGCGGTGGCCGCCACGACCATGCAGGGCATCATCAACCGGGGCGGACCGCGGCTCTATCTTCTGTCAGGCCGCGACGAGCGTCCGCAGTATTGGCTGGACATCCTTTCACGGGACGGCCGGTGGATGAAGGGCCGACCGCGGAAGCCCTTGGCCGCCTTGGGCGACATCCGCGCCCTGGCTGGTTCGGCTTTGAAGGGGGCCGTCATCTGGGACCCGAAAGTCCCGGCGTCGCTCAACGTGGCTACGACGATGGCCGGTATTGAGGATGCTGTCGTGCTCAGCCCCGAGTTGGCTGAACAGGCGGCGGCATGGCAACTGCCCGTTCTGGTTGACCTGCGCTGGAAGTTCACCGGCAAGGAGACTGGCAGCGCCAAGAACGACGCCTACCGTTGGGCCATCCGGGAGTTCATTGAGAAAGGCCGGTGCAACAGCCATTGGCTGTTTCTTTACGAAGACGCCGCCGACACGCGTCACAACAATCAAGGCGGCACCCGCTTCCCCAGCAATGTGGGGTATGCGGTGACGCGGGATTGGGCTGTCCGAAACCGCGGGTTCGTCTTCGACCTGTCCCCCTGGGGCGATGAAGCTCCTGCCGACGACCCCAACCAGTCCCTTGGCACGGACCTTGCCACATACAAGCTGATACTTGACGCCACGATGAAGCAAGCTGCCGGGAAACAAATGACGGAATTGGCGGGGTTCTTCGCCTTTCAGAAATACAGCAATACCCCCCCACACGCCAGCAAGCACGATCCCGTTCCCACCGAATGGGAGACGGTTCACCTAATCTCGCCATACAACGGCTATCAGAACACCGCAGCCGACCATTGCTACAACCAGTCTTTCCATTGCCAGGCGCTGCTGAAACCGCTCAAGCAGCCCCGGCCGGCTGCCCCGAAAAGCCCCGAGGCCAAGACCTACCTGTGCATCCTGATGGCCGACTACGACTCGGCTATGCCCCTGTACCAGATGATGCCGAAATCGTGGGACGATCCGGCGCGCGGGACGTTACCCCTGTGCTGGGGCGTCAATCCCAATCTGCTCGAAACGTACCCAGACATCATCGCGTACCTGTACGAGACGGCCCGGCCCAACGATGTGTTCACAGCAGATGCATCGGCAGCCGGCTATATGAACCCCAATCGCATTTTGCCCGAATACCTGCCTCTGTTCGTCCGTCACAACAAGCGATTCTTCGAACAGGCCGACATGACCCTTGCTCCCATGGTGCTGGACTGGGATGAACCCTCCGCTGCCGTTAAGGACGCCTTTGTCCAGTTCGCCCCGGATGGCTTTGCCACCATTGTCATGGATTTCCACAAGACCGGCGGCAAATCGCCTACAGACCATGTGTGGAAAGGCATGGTGGTTGCCAATCTGGACAATAGTAGCTGCAACAGCAGTTCGCCCGAGGAGTTGGCGACTTTGATGAAGAAGGCCATTGCAGGCCGCGTTGCGAAGGGCCAGCCCACCTTCATGTTTTTTCGGATCGTTTGGGTGCCGCCTGGCAATGTCGCCAAGGCCATTGAGACTCTCAAGACAGACCATCCGGAATGGAACCTGGAGATCGTCAATCCCTACGCATACTTCGCCCTGCTGAAGCGCCATATCGAGGCCCGGCCCTAGCAGCCCGTGGTCCAGACCGGGCACATGGGTAACACCTGCCGGGTAGCATAGCGGCTCGAAAGGAGTTAGAGTCCCTATCAGGATGCCGCGTGAACCGCGTTGCGACCAGAATGGGTTGAATGCAAGGACGGGCGACGAAGCCGCAGCGAAACGTGGTGCGGCGAGGAGCCCTGACGCGGCAGACGCCCATTCTCGTCGCAACCCGAGGAGACGCCGCATCTTGCGTCGCATGCCGGCGTTGCTCGGGCTCGACGGCCCGCTTCTTGGGCCGTCGTCGCCCTCGCGCCTTGGCCTGCACCGCAACCCACGGCGTCGCGGCCACGGGTCATCCTGATAGGGACTCTTAGATATTCCCTGGAAGGAGACCTGTGTCATGGATCAGCGGATGCGGTTCATCGTGGAATACGACCTGGGCGAGTTGCCGGTGCGGGTGCCGTGCCGCTTCGTTTTGCGTTCCGGGAAAAAGGTGCATCCCAAGCCCTCCGACTTTGCTGAAATGTTTTTCGGGAACTTTCTTGATTAGGCGAACCGACTGCCGGTATCATGGTTGCAATCAGATCAGGGCCTGCGGTAAGCCGGTGAAGCGTTTTCGCCAGCCGCGGGCACAGCTCGGCCGGCAACCGGGCTTATTTGCAGGGTGCGTTAGGCGCCGCTTAGATTGAGTAGCCTGCAGCCATCGGCTGCCTTCGCTCATCACACGTCGGGCCTGTTGATTTCCCTCATGCAAATCCGCAATGCCCAGTTTCACGAAGGAGCCATAGCATGGCTAATGGCAAGGTAAAGTGGTTCAACCAGACCAAGGGTTTCGGCTTCGTCACCGCCGACGACGGGACGGATGCGTTCGTCCACCACAGCGACATCCAGGGCGAAGGCTTCAAGTCGCTGTCGGAAGGGCAAGCGGTTTCGTTTGAAGTGACCCGCGGTCCCAAGGGGCCCAAGGCCATCAACGTCAAGCCTCTCTAAGCCCGACATCCGTTGAATCGAAACGCCGCTTCGGCGGCGTTTTTTTTTGATGGATGGAACCGGGCTGCTTCTTGCTTGTTGCCGGCGGATTTCTGGGGAAGACTGTTCTGTTCAGTGCCTAGCGGAGAATCCGCGGTTAGAATACCCCTCCATGGCAGAACCTGAGGAACCGCTTCTGGGACGCCTTCGAACGCTGGTCGTCGGGCGCGCACGCGACCTTCGGGACCGATCCATCTATCACCGCCTGACGCTGGCGGCGTTTCTGGCGTGGGTGGGCCTGGGTTCCGACGGGCTGAGTTCCTCCTGCTATGGCCCTCCTGAAGCCTTTGTGACACTGCACGGACACCCCCACCTGGGCATCTTCGTGGCCCTGGCGACGGCAGTGACGGTCCTGGTCATCTCGACGAGCTACTCGCAAATCGTCGAATTGTTCCCCGCCGGCGGCGGCGGGTATCTGGTGGCCAGCAAGCTGCTCTCGCCCCGGGCCGGGGCCGTTTCCGGCTGTGCGCTGCTGGTGGACTACGTCCTGACCATCGCCATCTCCGTCGCCAGCGGCGTCGAGGCCCTCCTGAGCTTCCTGCCCTCGCACTGGCATAGCTGGCGGCTGGCCCTTACCGTTTCCGTGGTCCTGCTCCTGACGTTGTTGAACATCCGCGGGGTCAAGGAATCGGTAGCGCCGCTGGTGCCGATCTTCCTGGTCTTTGTGCTGACCCACTGGTTCATCATTCTCTACGCCCTCTTGACGCACCTTCCGGACATGGGGCAACTGGCCAGCCAGACGGCCTCCGAAGTCGGCAGGACCCGCTCGGAACTGGGCCTGTGGGGCATGTTGTTCCTCATCATGCACTCCTACAGCATGGGGGCGGGAACGTATACGGGCATCGAGGCCGTCAGCAACGGCATACCGATCCTGCGCGAGCCTAAGGTGCACACGGCCAAGAAGACCATGACGTGTATGGCCGTGTCGCTGGCCTTCACGGCGGCAGGACTCATGTTGACGTATATCCTCTACAAAGTAGGACCAGTGGCGGGCAAGACGCTCAACGCGGTCATGCTGGAACGGGCTGCCGCAAACTGGGCGCCGACGTGGGGCGGGCCGTTCGTGATCGTAGCACTGGTCAGTGAGGCCGCCATCCTGTGCATTGCCGCTCAGACCGGTTTCTTGGACGCTCCGCGCGTGCTGGCCAACATGGCGATGGACCGCTGGATGCCCGCGCGCCTCTCGATGCTCAGCGACCGGCTGGTCACTCGTAACGGCGTCCTCCTGATGAGCACGGCGGCGATTGTGACGATCCTGCTGACGCGAGGTTCGGTGGGCGTATTGGTGGTCCTCTACAGCATCAACGTCTTCATCACGTTCGCCCTTTCGCAGACAGGCATGGTCCGCCACTGGTGGGGATGTCGAAAGACCGTCCGAGGCTGGCGGCGGGGGCTTGCGGTCAACGGCCTGGGTCTGGGCCTGACCGGGCTGATCCTGGTGTGGGTGGTCGTCGCGAAGTTCTACGAGGGCGGCTGGGTGACGCTCCTGGTAACGGGCGCACTGGTAGCCTTGGCGATGATGATTAGGCGACATTATGACTCCGTGGCCCGCAACGTCTCCGGATTCAACCGCCTGGCCGAGTCTGTCCTGGAAATCGCTCGTTCGCGTCCCAAGCGGACCGCCGAAGCGGTCCCCTGCGATCCAAGCGCCAAGACGGCCGTGGTATTGGTCAACGGTTTCAACGGCCTGGGTATGCACTCGGTCCAGAATGTCATCCGCTACTTCGGAGACTGTTTCAGGAACTTCGTCTTTGTGGGCGTGGGAATGGTCGACGCGGGGAATTTCAAAGGAGCGGCGGAAACCCACCGCCTCCAGGAGCACGTGGAGACCGAGACAGGGCGATATGTCGAGTTGATGCGGAACGAGGGCTACTACGCCGAAAGCGCCTGCTCGATCGGAACCGACATCGCCGAAGAGGTGGACAAGGCAGCCTCCCAGATCGTCAAGCGGTTCCCCCAGTCTGTATTCTTCGCCGGTCAGTTGATCTTCGCCAGGGAATCTGTCTTTACCAGGCTGTTGCATAACAACATCGTCTTTGCCGTGCAGCGGCGGCTTTACCGCCGAGGGTTGCCTTTCGTCATCATGCCTTTTCGAGCCTAGACAGGTCGGAGGGGCCACGGCCACGACCCGTGTCCGCGGGATATGGCGCGACATCGGATACGTCGGCCAGTAGGAGGAGGTGCTTGACGGGCCGGGATGTCGCACATAACGTTTGGCCTGCCTCTGCACGCAACGATTTCGTTGGCTGGACGCAACCTACCGCAAGGAGCCGACGCGGATGAATAGGTCCTTTGTCCTGGTCGTGGCCGTCTGCCTGATGCTGGGAGGCTGTTCCAAAAAGGAAAACAAGGACCGCTCCGCTCGAGCCTGGCCCAAGCGCGCGATACAGGTGTCGTGCTTCGCCGCCGCCGGCGGAGGCACCGACACGGTCAACCGCGCCATCGGCGCGGCAATGGAGGGCGACCTGGGCGTACGGGTCAACGTCATCAATCGCGTCGGGGGTCGCGGTGGAGTCGCACTGGATTACGTCTGGTCGCGCGAGCACGACGGGCAACACTGGGGCGGTTTCAGCGAATCGATCCTTCCGGCAGCCGTCATGGGCGGGCACAACACTACCGCCAAGGACTGGACCTATTTCATCGTCGCCGGCGCGCCGGGGGTGCTTTCGGTGGCCGGTGGCAGCAAGTACAAGACGTTGAACGACCTCCTGTCGGCCGCCAAGGACCAGCCCAGCAAGATCAAGGTCTCCGCATCCGCCACCGGCGGGTTGTGGCATACCAAGCTGATCGTGCTGGAAAAGGCTGCCGGCGTGCGGTTCAACTTCATCCCCTACGAGGGCAGTCAGCCGTCACAACTTGCCGTACTCAGCGGCGAGGTGGAAGCGGTATTGACATCGCTCAGTGAACAAGGCGAGTTGATCAAGGATCATCGGCTTATCCCCCTGGGCATCATGGAGGCCCAGGAGGCAGACCTCCCGGGACTCGGAACCATCCCTTCCGCCGCGGAGATATATCCCGCCATCGGGCAGGTACCCTTGCGGCAATGGCTGGGGTTTGCCCTTCCGGCCGATACCCCGCGGGAGGTACTGGAAAGGATCACGGCTATTTTCCTCAAGGCAATGGCCTCCAAAGAGATCAAAGACTTGGCCGCCGGGCAGATGCTGACGCTGTATGGACTCCATGGCCCCCAGGCCGATCAGTTGGTGCGCGATATGGAGAGCGTCTGGACGTGGATGCTGTATGACCAAGGCATCGCCACCAAGTCACCGGCGGAGTTCGGCATCCCCAGACCGCCTGTTGCCGCAACCTCCGGTCCGGCCGGGGACAAGAGCGGCCACCCGTAATCGCCAAAAAGGCATGGTGGAGCGTTGTGATGTTCTCTAGAGAGCAGATGCCCAAGGCGGATGTGATTGCCTCGGTTTGCCTGATTCTGCTGGGTCTGGCGGTGATCTGGGGCGGCACGCGCATGCCCCTGGAGGGCACCTACGGCGGGGTGGTCAGTACCTGGTATGTGTCTCCGGCGGCCTTTCCGATGCTTGTGGGCGGACTGATCACGCTGACCGCGACGCTGATCCTCGTACGAGCCATCCGCAGAGGCGCCTTGAGGGGCCTGCGTGAGCACCTACAGGGAGGCGCAGCCGGTCTGTGGCGCAGGACCACCGTTCGCCGCTCGGCTGTCGTTTACGCCTGGATCGTGGTCTATGCGGTGATGCTGGGGCTGCATCCCTTCGGGGGGGTCAGGAATTGCCTGCAAGGCCTGGACTTCCTGGACTCACGCGCGACGCGCTTCTGTTTGGAAGCGGAAGGAATCAACTACGTGCTGTCCAGTTTCGTATTCCTGGCGGGGTTCATCGCGATGTTCTGGCGCCCCCACGGCAAGGGGCTGCGCGCAGGGCACGGGGCGATCATTGTGTGTCTCAGCGCGGCGATGTCGTTGGGAATGGGATATGCCTTCAGTGAGTTGCTTTCCGTGCCGCTGCCATAGCGACTGAGGTATGGGAATGGCTGAGATGACCGGTTAGACCGATGATTCAGGAATTCTTCGTCCAACTACCCTCGGTGCTGACGCCGACCAACGTGCTGATCCTGTTCGCCACGGTCGTGTTGGGGATCATTTTCGGCGCGTTGCCGGGCCTGACGGCGACGCTGGGGGTGGCGCTGCTGACGCCGGTAACGTATGGCCTGAAATTGCCGACGGAGTCGGTGATGGTGGCCCTGTTGGGCATGTACGTGGGGGCGATCTACGGCGGCAGCCATTCGGCCATCATGTTGAACATCCCCGGCACGGCGGCCTCGGCGGCGACCGCGGTGGAAGGTTACCCCCTGGCCAGGCAAGGCCGCGGTGGCGAGGCGATCGGCACGGCCACCGTCATGAGTTGTTTCGGCACGCTGGCGGGCATGTTGGCCATGTTGCTGGTAATCCCGCTTCTGACCCGCTTGACGCTCCAGTTCAGTTCGGTGGAGTTCTTCCTTTTGGCCCTTTTTGGCGTGCTCATCTGCGGCTCGCTGACTTCGCCCGACACACCGGCCAAAGGCTGGCTGGCTGGGTTTCTGGGATTGCTGATGGCCACGGTCGGCGTGGACCCGCTCCAAGGGTACGAGCGGTTCACCTTCGGCATTGCCAACCTCTTCGATGGAATACAGCCCATCCCGGTGTTGCTGGGCGGTTTTGCGATGCCGCAGATCATCCGCAGCCTCAAGGACCCCTCCGCCCAGAGCGTGGGGGCGCTGCGCGTCACGCGGATCCTGCCCCGCTGGTCGGTCCTTCGGCGACACGTCTTGCTGTCGCTGCGATCGGCACTGATTGGGGTGGGGGTGGGAACGATACCCGGCGTGGGCGAGGACGTGGCCGCCTGGATGGCCTATGACGCGGCCAAGAAGACCAGCCGCGACAAGGACCTTTACGGCAAGGGCAACATGGAAGGCGTGATAGCGGCTGAGTCGGCCAACAACGCCTGCATCGGCGGCGCCCTGGTACCGCTGCTGACCTTGGGCGTGCCCGGGTCCCCGCCGGCGGCAATGCTATTGGGGGCGATCCTTCTTTGCGGCATCCGGCCTGGGCCGCTGCTGCCCCAGGAGGCCCCGACATTCATCCCTCAGATGGCCGCCATATTGTTCTGGGCCTCCTTGACCATGCTGATCTGCGGGTTTGCCATGGCCAAGATTACCGTCTGGGTGGTGCAGATGCCCGTGGCGATCCTGATGCCGTTGGTGGCGCTTTTCACCGTGATCGGCAGCTATGCCTTGGACAACAGCATGTTCAACGTCTACCTGATGCTGGGCTTTGGGTTGATCGCCTACTTTCTGGAGGAAATGGGCTACCCCATTGCGCCCCTGGTCATTGGGATTATCCTTGGCCCGATGGCCGATGAGAACCTCCGCCGTGCGATCCTGGTCAGCGGGGGCAGCATTCTGCCGTTCTTCACCCGCCCGGTGGCGGTCGTGCTGATGCTGTTGGTCGCCTACTCCCTGCTCGGCCAGACGCGCCTGTTCCGCGCCGCTGTTGCCGGAGTCAAATCAGCCATGCGTGCGGCATGGGGAGGAATTCGCTGACTTCTGCCCAGCCGACATGGGCGGCCGCCACGAGTCCGTAGAGAGTTCCCTGGCCCCCCGACTGCGGGGCGCGGATGGTTCCACATCGTCGCGCGGGCCTATATAATCGCCCCCGTTGATGGGAGGTTTCGATGAGGACGAATGTGAAGGTTGCCCAGTTTGGCGTGCATGACTTTGTTCTGGAAAGCTCGACGGTCCACCAGAACCCATTCCTGGTGAGGATTTCGGCAAGCTTTGAGCATCCGTCGGGACTGCACATAGAGAATGTTCCCGGCTTTTTCGACGGGGACGGCCGATGGGTAGTTCGGTTCAGTCCGCTGCGCGAAGGACTTTGGCGAGGACGGACCAGTTCGAGCGACAAACAGCTTGACGGGCTTGCCCTGGGGCCTGTCCTGTGCGCGCCCAAGGAAAACCCCGCCATCCACGGGCGGGTGAGAGCGGATGCCCAAGACCGCAAGCGGTTCCGCTACGAAGACGGCACACCGTTTGTCCCGCTGGGCTTTGAGTGGGACTGGTTGTTCGCCTATGGGCAGGTGCACCTCGGCCATGCGCCGGGGCCGAAAAACGACAACCCTCCGCTAGAGGAGGTGCTGAACCTGCTGACCGAAAGCGGGTTCAACCTCATCGTCGCCAACCTATACGCGCACCGCTATCACCGGACGGAACTGACCGACGCAACGGTGAATTACCTCTACGGGCCTCCGCCGATGTACGTTTTCGGGGGGACCAACGAGGCCCCTGAACACTGGCGGTTGAACGTGGATTTCTTCCGGAGTTTCGATCAGGTTATCGCGGCGCTGCACCGCCACGGGCTGGTTTTGCACCTGATGATCCAGGTGCAGAACAAGGCCGTCGCCTGGCCGGCGCGGAACTCCCCCCAAGACGACCTGTTCTGGACATACGTGGTGGCGCGATATCAGGCGTATTCCAACATCATTTGGGACGTCAGCAAGGAGAGCTACAACCTCCTGCGCCACACGGGCAGCCATGATTACGTCCTGGGGCGGATCTCGCTGATTCGCCGCAACGACGCCTACGGCCACCTGGTAACGGCCCACGACACCGAGAGAGAATCCTGGGGCGGGCTAAGCCAAGCCGACGCCGCCTGCGATTTCATCGCCGATCAGGTCAAGTTGCGCGACCCGGTCGCCCTGAACCACGAGGCCGTCCGGCGATTTCGCAACACCGCCAAGCCCTACCTCAACATCGAGTACCTTTACGAAAAGGGCGTCGAGTTTCTCCCCACCGTCAACAATGACTTCTGCCGCAGCGGCCTGGAGAATCTCATCAGCGCGTGGGCCATCTATGCCGGCGGGGGCTACGTCACTTACTACTACTGCAACACCTCCTGGGACCTCATAAAGTTCAGGCCCATTCCGGCCAGTTGGCGGCAGTTCCGTTACCTTCGCGATTTCCTGGAAATGGCGGACCTGTCGGGCATGGTTCCCGACAACGATTTCCTGCTCAGGGGCATGTGCTCGGCGGAACCGGGCAAGCGGTATTTCCTTTTCCTTCCCGAAGGCGGCAGCGCCTCCTTGGACCTTTCCGCTCTGACGCCGGGTCAGGCCGCCCGCTGCCGATGGCTGGATGTCCTCACCGGTCAGCAGGCCGAGACGATCGCGACGGAGCGGAAGTTCAAGGGTTCGCTAATCAATCCGCTGGCCGATCCGGCGCACCCAGCCGCCATCTGTGTCCAGGCTGTTGCCGCCCCCGCCCCGGCGGTCGAGGCGTCGGCTCCCGCAAGCGCCAGGGAGGGCAAGGCCCCATCCATTGAGCCCGCGCCAGTCGTCGGAACAGCCCAATACGAAGACACCGCCTAGGCCGCCAAGAGCATGAAAGGGCACAGAGCGCCACGTGAAATCGCCTCCTCCATCATCGCGACAGCAGCCCACCCCCAGGCGGCAGGATTCGCCGGACCCCTCTGCCAAGAAAGAACGCTCGTTGTTGCGGACAGTGACGGCCCTGTTTGCGACGGTCGTCGCGGCGGGGATGTTGGTGGTGGTTGTGGTGAAGGTGTACAGCACCTTCAACTACAACGCCGACTCCCTGTACCTGCCGGCCCTTTACCGTGACATTGCCTCCGGGACGCCTCTGGGACACTGGACGCTTCCGGCCGTGCCGGGCTTCATCCCCGACATGCCGCTGATGTTCCTCATGCTCCAGGCTACCGGACAGAACGTCGGGCTTTCGTTCGTGTCTTATGGGACTGGTTACATGATTCTGCTGGCCGCCACGACGCTCTACCTGGTGAGCGGCCTGGTGAAGTTGCGATGGACGCATCCGATGGTCGTGCTTGCCTGCCTGTTCTTGTGGGGCTGCGTGTTTCTGGTCGGAGAAACCGTACAGGACCTCATAGCAATGGTACTGATGCCGTCGTTCCACTCCGGTGTCATCCCGGTGGGCCTTTTTGTCCTGGGCTGCACCGTCAGGCTTTTCCAAGCCCCCCGGCCGAAGGCCCTTGCCGTAGCGTGGGTCCTGCTGGCCGCGGGGGGCATCGCCAGCGATCCGTTTTTCCTGGTGCAGTTCCTCGTGCCGATCTTGCTGTGCCTGTATCTCTGCCGGCGCAGCACGAGATTCCCCGATGGCGTGCCTTTCTGGAAGTCCTCTCTGCTGGCTGCCTCCTCGGTCGTGTTGGCCCTAGCCGGCCTGGCCGTGGTCCGGCGGCGGTTCCGCCTGGGCGCCGACACATGGGGGCCACTGAAGATTCAGCTCACAGACCTCTCCTCGCTTCTGTCGGAGGCCAACAGGATGGTCTTTGGACCGATCTGGGAGGCCAACCGGGGAATCTATGTCTTGACGGCGGTTGGCTTCCTGCTGGCTGTCCTGCTGGTGCTTCGCCAGTGTTGGCTCCTGCGCCCAGCCGCCCGAGCGGTGGCGACGCCAGCTTCCAAGAACGGTCGGCTCCGGCTGCTGTTCTGCATGTTGTTCTTCCTGGTTTCCGGGGCTACCACGTTGGCGTTTCCCATTCTTGCCAACATATTGGCTTCCATCCGCTTGTGCAGGTACATCGAACCCGCGTTCCTGCTGCCGGCGATTGTCCTTGCCGTGTTCCTGTCGCTGCTGGCCGGTTGCGGCAGTAAGGTAACGAGGCTCGGTGCGGTTGCTCTTGCCTGTTTAGCCCTTGTTATCCCGGTTACGGTGCTTGGCCTGGACTTGTGGCCCAACAGGCAGCTGCCGCCCCGCCTGCAAACCGTCGAAGACCTGGATGAGCTTCACAGGCAGACTGGGCTGGCCGACGGCCTGGGAGACTATTGGCTGGCAAAACCGACGCTCCTGCTTTCCGCCACCGGCGTTCACCTTGGCCAGATGGTTCCTTGGGAACCCCACCGCGGCATCACCAATATGCTCTGGTTTCTGCGGCCTGGCCAAACCGGAACGCCCAGGTTGCGCAAGTATGAGTTCATCGTGCCTTTCCAGGACTGCCCCCCGGACCGTATTATCGCCAAGTTCGGCCCACCGGAATCGGTCTTCAGGGGGCAGGGCCTGGTGGCGATGATATACAACCGCCGGACCGACGTGGCCTTTCGCAACTTCCTCTACATTCCCGTCCTCCGCGCAATGGGGATAGCGCCGCCCTCAACGGTTAAGTCCCCGACCGGTTTGCAGGAATACAAGGCCGACGGGTTGCCCTACAACCACCCCGGCTGCTCCCTCATCCCTGTCAATGGAAGCCTTGACGTTGTATTTGATCCGCCCGCCGAGGGCGACGTGCTGGAGGTATCCGCCGACGGCAACGACGAATACGAGGCCGACGTGCGATATGCCGACGGACGGAGCGAGACCCTCAAGCTTGCGGTCTCATCGGAGGCGGGGTTGCAGAGGCGTTTCTTGAGGCTTTCCAGCCTCACCGGTACTCCCAGGGTGAAGGGCGTAACGATCCGCCCCGTCGCCGGCGACGGCGTCCACAGCGTGGGCCACGTATATGTCTATAATGACAATTGGTGAGTCCAGACGGCAGACCGGTCCGGGAGGCTTCAAAGCCCCGTGGCGAAGGGGATAGTGGACAAAGCACCGGCCAGTGGGCCAAAAAGCTATACAACCCCGGCCCTTGTTGCGGTATCCTACACCCCCCCCGTGGCGGGACATCCATCGCTGCGATTTCGAGTTAAGGAACATGGTTTCAAAGGCCACTGCCGACAGGCTTGCGGGGCGGAAGCTATGGATTCCGCGGATGACGTATGTCAGCGCCCGGATGATGGCGGCTGTTTTCCGCTCGCTGGGCATCGACGCGGAGGTCACGCCGGAGTCCGACGAACGGACGCTGGAACTGGGCGGGCTGTACACCTCCGGCGACGAATGCTACCCCGAGAAGGTGACCATAGGGGACTTCCTGCGGATCATCCATTCCGAGGGATTTGACCCCAAGCGGACGGCCTTCTTCATGCCCATCGCCGAAGGCCCCTGCCGCTTCGGCCAGTATGCCCCGTATCTCAAGAGAGTGCTGGCTGACATGGGGCTGGGTGAAATACCTGTCATCTCGCCCACCAGCAAGAACAGCTACGACGGGCTAGCGGACTATGCTCCGGACATGATCCGGCGGCTCTGGATCGGTCTGGTGGCCGGGGACATCCTGCGAAAGATACTCCTGAAGACCCGGCCCTATGAAACCAGGCCGGGGCGATCGGAGGAGGTCTACCAGCGGGGGATTGAGCTTGCCGCCAGGGTGACGGAGCAACCCCAGCTTCCCTTTGGCCGGAGGCTGGCGGAACTGGTAGAAGCGCTAAGGCAGGCCGGGAACCTTTTCCGGGCCGTTCCCGCGCGCTACACCAAGGACAAGCCCCTCATCGGCGTGGTTGGAGAGATTTTCTGCCGGTTGAACCGATTCAGCAACTACGACGCGGTGCGGAAGATCGAGGCCCACGGCGGCGAGGCCTGGCTCAGTGACGTCACCGAGTGGGTCTGGTACACCAACTGGTCGCAAAAGAGCCTGCTGAAGCGCGACGGCAAGGGCTTCTCGCTGGACATGCTGGCAGCGATGATCAAGAACGCCGTGCAGAAGCGGGACGAGTCGAAGCTGTTGGCAGCCTTCGCCGAGGACTTCACCGGCTATGAAGAGCCGCATCACCTCTACGAAGAGGTGCTCAAACCAGGTTGGCCTTATCTCCCGGCCGACGGCGCATTGGGCGAGATGGCGCTTTCGGTGGGCAAGAGCGTATACCTTTACGGCAAGGGCGTTGACGGTATCATCGACATCAGCCCGTTTTCCTGCATGAATGGGATCGTGTCGGAGGCCGTCTACCACGCCCTGGCTCGCGACCATGACGACATCCCTATCCGCAACTTCTATTTCGACGCCAGCAGCTCCAACATGGAGCGGGACCTGGACATCTTCATGGAGCTGGCGGAGAGCTATCGGAGGCGCAAACGGAAGGTCCGCCGCTTCCCGGCGTGTTTTCAGGATTGATGCGGCGAAGGCGGTGCCAAGCAGCGTGGAGTTGGAAGTCCCTTGATGGAAAACCCCAAGACACTGGAAAGGCGTTCCGCTCGTTCCGCAGGCGACACCGGACCGGCGAGCGTCTTCGATCCCTGGGCGGAGCTAAGGGCCTCCAAGCAGTCGATGCGCGACGGCGACCCGGCCTTGACCGCCCTGCCCTTGGCCACTCAGGCGACTTGCCCGTCCTGCCGGCAGGTAGTAGCGACGACGTTCGAGCGGTTGGGGCGGCAGTTGGTGGCGGTGTTCGACTGCGGCCGATGCGGCAGGCAACAACAGGCCCACCATGACGCCGTCTGGATCCGCCAGGAGGCCGATTATCCCGGCAGCGCCTCTGTAACCTACAGCGGCGAGACGGTTCAGCCGGTGCTGCGCCGCCTGCCCAGGACCACGCGGACGCTGTGCCCGGAATGCTCCCGGATCATCCTGGGACGGGTGTTCGTCGAGGACGAGGCGGTTTTCATGGAGAAGACCTGTCCCGCCCACGGCCATTTCCGCGACTGTGTCAATTCCGACGCGCTGCTGTATTCCAAGGCGGCCTGGTGGACCTACGAAGAGTTGCCGGGGCTGGAGTTCCCGCAGGTCCGGGGCGGCAAGCAGTGTCCCAGCGATTGCGGCCTGTGTAATCAGCACCTTTCCAGCCCGTGCCTGGCGCAGATCGACCTGACCAACCGCTGCAACATGCGATGCCCGGTCTGCTTCGCCAACGCCGGGGCCAGCGGCTATGTGTACGAGCCGGACTATGACGAGGTCATCCGCCAGCTTCGCGTGTTGCGGGAGCTTCGACCCGTTCCCTGCACGGCCATCCAGTTCACCGGGGGCGAACCGACGATCCACCCGGATTTCCTCAAGATCGTCTCGGCCGCCCGTGACATGGGGTTTTCACACATTCAGATCGCAACCAACGGTCTGGGTCTGGCCCACCGCGCGTTCGCGGAACACTGTGCCGCAGCCGGATTGCATACCCTGTATCTCCAGTTCGACGGCGTGGGAGAAGCGGCCTATCGCGCCACGCGAAACCTTCCGGGCATCTGGGAAAAGAAGCTGGCCGTTATCGAGAACTGCCGGGCGACGGGCATGAAGATCTGCCTGGTTCCGACTGTTCTCAAGGGGATCAACGACAACCAGGTCGGCGAGATTCTCCGCTTCGCAATCGCCAACATCGACGTCATCAGCGCCATCAGCTACCAGCCGGTCTCCTTCACGGGGCGCACCAGCCCCCAGGAGCGGTCCGCCCGGCGCTACACCCTGGGCGACCTTGCCCACGACATCGCCGCGGCGTCGGGGGCAAGCGCGATGCGGGACATGTTTCCGCTCAGCGTCGTCGTGCCCCTCTCGCAGATACTCCAGGCCCTGACGGGAAAGCCCAAGGTGTCGCCAAGCTGCCACCCCGATTGCGCCTTCGGGACATACTTTCTGGTCTCACCGGAGGGGAGGGCCTACCCCTTCCCGGCGGTGATCAACGTCGAGGGGATGTTCGTGGAGATGAACCGCATCGCCTCCGATATCCGCCGTCGCGGCAGGGCGAGTTGGCTGGACAAGTGGCGCGTGGCGCGGATGTTTCGGCGGCACTTCCATACCGCTACCGCGCCGCCGGGCCTGACGGTCAATCGCTTCATACGCTCGCTGCTGGGCCTGGTGGATAAGAACCTCGGCCGAGGCAAGGCCGAGAAAGGCAACTACAAGACACTGCTGTGCGCCGGGATGCATTTCCAGGACCGTTACAACTTCGACTTCCAGCGGGCGCAGCGGTGCGTGATCCTCTACTCCACCCCAGCGGGGGTCTTCCCGTTCTGCACGTACAATTGCGGACCGGAATATCGCCCGATCGTCGAGCGGACCTACGCCCTCTCCGGGGCCGCAGCCGATCCGATTGCCGCCGGCGACCCACAGGAACGTCTAAACGGGGCCTCCCAACACCGAACTGAATAGCCAAAGACGTAGATGACGCGACAGACCAAACCATACGGTGAGGCAAGCAACGGTTTTCACACCGCCCCGGCGGCACATCCCGCCGCCGCGGCCATCGGAAAACGATACAAGGCGCGATTTGAGGCGGACGATAAACCCGACGATAGCCCCGACCGCAACGATGACGGGCGGATTTCCAGCGGGCAGTACGTCCGATCCAGGTGGAACCTTGCCGGCCGCATCGCGCCGCGGGTGCTGCGAATCGACTATCGCCACCCCTTGGAACGGTGGCTGGCTTTGCCCGCCGTGCGCTGGTTGCTGGGCCGGCTGGCCACCCCCGGCCGCGACGGGGCAACGCCGCTGGAACGCATCATCGACAGCTACCGGAATCCGTCCGCCTCGCTTTGGCGACGATGTATCTACGGTCCCATCCACCGGCTGATCGATTGGTTGCGCGGAAGCACCGATGTGGAGACTTTTCGCAAGCGGATCGCCGGACACCGACCCACCGTTCGCGGCCTGGTGATCGTATTGAAATCGTTGGCGGAGTTCGGGCTTACCGTTCCACAGCGGTTCGTAGCGCCGCTCTTTGCCGTCTGGAACTTCACCAACCGCTGCAACCTGGCCTGCCAACACTGCTATCAGGACAGCGGCAAAGGAGCGATGGACGATGAACTGACGCTGGAGGGGAAACTGTCGCTTGTGGACCAGATGGGCACGGCCTACATGCCGATGTTGGCGCTGTCGGGAGGCGAGCCGACCATCAGTCCCGACTTGTTGCCGGTGCTCCAGCGGGCGCAGCGCTATGGCATGCACACCACCATCGCCACCAACGGCACGACGATGACGCCCTCGCTGGCGGGGCGACTCGCCGAGGCCGGGCTGCGGTACGTGGAGATATCCCTGGATTCGGTCGATCCGGCCAGGCACGACGCCTTCCGCGGCGTGGCGGGCATGTGGCAGCGGGCAGTCGCCGGGGCCAAGGCCGTCGCCGCGACGCCCGGCCTGCGTCTGGGCATCGCCATGTGCGTCCACCAGGGCAACTTCCACGAAGTCCGCGACATGATCGCTTTTGCCGAGAGCCTTGGGGCCGGGTGCTTCGCCCACTTCAATTTCATCCCCGTCGGACGGGGCTTGAAGATGGTCCACGGCGATATCAGCCCCGCTCAGCGAGAGGAGCTGCTGGGCATCCTGAATGAGAAGATGCAGGCCGGAGGCATCGGCGTGATCTCCACCGCGCCACAGCTTGGAAGGGTGTGTCTGGCAGGCTCCCTTGAAGGCCGGGCCGCCTGTTCACACGCCGGCTCCGGCAGCGGGATCAAGGCTCGCGTGGTCGCCAAGTACCTGGGCGGATGCGGGGCCGGAAGAACCTACGTCTGCATCGAGCCTAACGGCAACGTGACGCCCTGCGTGTACCTGCCGCATCGGGTTATGGGCAACGTTCGCCACGCGCCACTGGTTGAAGTCTTTCGCCGCAGCGTCTTGTGGGACGTCCTCAACGACCGCACCGCCCGACTCCACCATTGCCAGGTGTGCGCGTTTCGGGACTATTGCGGCGGATGCCGGGCCAGGGCCGACGCCTACTTCGGCCAGCTCCACGCGGGCGACCCCGGCTGTATCTTCAACTCCAAACACTGGGATGGCCTGGTGGCCTCCGGCCTGGCCGTCGCTGAAGACGCCGCCGCGCCCCCCGGCGAGATGAAACTCACTCCCCTCCGCCACGGACCGGCCTGACGATTATGGACCAAGCAGCCGTTGTGCTACTGATTGTCAACGGGGCCTTTGCCATCGTCCTTGGTTGGCTTCTGGCACATCGTCTCAGGCGGGCGTCCGGTGCCAAACGCGTCCTGCCACGGTTGTTTGCGCTCTGGGGTGTGTACCTGGCTGAATGCATGGCGTTCGCTGCCAGTATGGGCACGGACGTCTTCAGCATTTGTCTTGCCGCAATCTGGGGATTGGTCTTTGGACACAGGTTTCGTGCCCAACCGCGCCGGGAAGCGATGAGGCTTTCCCTGTGGCTCGCTCTCTACACATGCCTTCCCGCAATATCGTTTGCGTCTGTTCTTGGCCTGATGGTCATGCACGGCTGGCCCGTTCTGACAGTCGAGGGAGGCAGGCGATTCGGGATGCCGGCCTTCGTTCCGTGGCCGTTCTGTACCTGTCTTGGGTTCTTCCTCACCGTTATTGGCGCCGCTGTCCTCCTCAAAACGGCAATCACGGTGGGCATATCGAGCCTACTGTCGCCAAGAGCAGGGCAAGCTGGTAGGTGACCCCGGCAGTCAACGTATGCAGCGCAGTCTCCATGCCTTCAGGCAGACTGTGCTTGAGGGTGGCAGTCTGGCAGGGCGTGTAGGTTCTCCGCGAAGCGAAGGTTCTGCACGCGGAACGAGAGGGCCAACGGATTCCGCGTGCGACGCACCGCCTGACTGTGGCTAAGTTGCACGCGCTACACGCTACTCGCAGAAGACGCGGACTGTGTCGCCGTTGCTGTCCTTGACGTCCACTTCCAGGTCGCCCAGATGCTCCACCAACTCATCCAGGGCGCCGCCCTTTAGCGAGTCAAGGTCGATGCCCTTGTCCTTCAGGGCCGAGTTCACTCTTGCCGCGGCGTCCCCGGGTATCAGCCCTTTGAGCCGGACTCCCGCCTTGAGAAGCCCGATGGGAACGCGGATGTTCACCTGATCAGCCTTGCCTGGTTTACCGGAGTTGACCTCGACGCGCAGGTATTTTGGCTTCCGGGCCGCCTGCTGCACGGGAAGCCCGCCATCTTCGCCTTGGGATCCCAGCGCCCGGGGGATTGCCTCGAGCAGCCGCTCCGCCTCCTCGACCGTGATCTTGCCTTCCGAAAGCATCTGAAGGATTCTCTTGCGATCATCGTTCATCGGATGTCTCCTCTTGCCACATTCCCGGTTACGCCACCCAGACGCTGACTTGTTTCTTCGGGCCGGTAAGCTCCACGCGCAGGCCCCTGAGCCGGCAGAACACCAGGAAGGCCCACGACAACGCCAAAAGGATTCGCCATAGCATTCGCGGCCGAACGGCTACCAGCAAGAAACAGTAGCCCCGCCAGACCGGCCGCCGTCGCGATCGGCCACAACAGGAGAAGCGGCAGCCAGAAATTTCTGCGCCGCCGGCCCTCTTTGAGGACTCGTACCCGCATGATCGAAGGTGGAAAGATCATTGCCCCAAGATCCCCAGCGCCCCCTCGACCGTCAGTTCGCCAGCCTCCAGGCGGGTCAGAATATCGTCTACATCGGCGCCCCTCGGCCCGGATGGACCCAGGCCGATCTCGACAAACTCCAATTGCGAGCCGATCCGGTTCAGACGGTTCTTGATCGTGGGGTAGCTTACGCCGAAAAACCCCTCCATCTGCTTGATCGAACCATGGCAGCGGAGGAAGGCAGCGACGAAGACCTGGTCCTCCGCTGCGAGCCTGGCCATCGGGGGCAACTCGAACCGGCCTTCGATGGCAATGTCCTTGTCCACCAGCCCAACGCGCTCGACGATCAGCGGTTGGCCCTGCGTCAACTTCGTGAGTTCCTGCCAGTCGTTGGACATCCTGACGAGTCCTTCCGGATTTTCCAGAGGTATCATACCGCCCGAATCAATAAAGTCAATATCAACATCAATATTCTTTATTTTATGCCGCATTGAAACCAATAATCTTTACCTGGGCAGCCCAAAAACCGGGATCTGCCACACCTGGCGTGACATAGGGGGCGGCTTGCGGGGGCGGTGGACCTGTGCGGAAACGAGACGCCGGGGATGCACGGGCTGGGTGCGTGGCACAATGGGCACGTGGCTCGCTCTCTGACCGGTCCCGCTCCATACCGGTAGCGCACACAGGGCAGCGTCAGACTCAACACACGACACAGGCGTCCTGCGATGGCCATTCCGGGCTGGCGATACCTCAGGGCATCTGGAAATCGTGTTTGGGAGAGCGGACCGTCAGGACGGGACAGGGGCTTTTGCGGACGACCTTGTCGGCGACGGAACCCATCAGCGCCTGCCGCAAGGCCGTTCGGCCATGGGTGCCCAGAACGATCAGGCCCGCCTGGGTCTCCCGGGCGTAATGAATGATCTCCAGGAAGGGTTTGCCGCGGCGGACCACTTCGACCCGCTGCACCTGCGGGGAGAGGTTGGCCGATGTGAACGTCTCAAGCTGTCGCTTGCTGGAAGCTACAAGTTCCTCCATCGAAGGCCCCATCGGCACCGCGGGCATCTCCGCCATCACCCAATACTGCTGATAACTGTCGTCCACCACGTGCAGGCAGTGCAGCCTAGCGGAGAGTTGCCGCGCCAGATACTCGGCGTATTTCAGGGCATGAATCGACAGGTCGGAGAAGTCCGTCGCATACAGGATGTCGGTAACGTTGAGCATGGTGCGATGGCCCTCCTGCTATGTCAGATAGTCCATGATTCCCGCCCGAGGCGAAGCGCCTTGGGTGGGGAGAGGATTTCACTCCAGATGACGGCCTGGCGGAGCTGCTGAATGGCCGGGGAGACTTGCGCGCCCGCCTGGGTGGACGGCAATTGCGCAGCCGTCTCGGTCAAAGGCGCATGCTGGGCCTGGGGGATGTGCAGGAGCCTGCTCACGATGCCTGCCGTGTCGGCCTCCTGAGGCGCACGCGCGGTCAATCGCTCCCGGCGACGAAGTTCGTCCCTATCGAGCCGCCGACGTTCCCGCTGGACTTCCATCTCCACTTCGGCCCCTGCGGCCGATGCCTCCAGCGGCTGTACCGCCTGGTATACCGGTGTTTCGGCCTGACGCGACAAATCGGGAGCCAAGTCCTGAGGGGGCAACCCAAGCTGGCGGCGGAAGGCCATGGCCAAGGCTTGATCGGGCCGGGGCGGCATGCCCCGTGGTGGGCGAGGCGGCGAAGGCTGCCTAGAAGGTACAACCGTCTGCCGCGGCGGAGGTGCCTCGGCGGCGCCTCCTTCCCGGGCCTGCTGGGCCTGCCGTTGGACCCGTTGGCCGATCTTCCGTCCGATGGCGCTGATGCCCACGATAACCAGGACGGCGACCAGTTGGATCAGGTCACCCTTGTCGGCCAGGATGTAATGCGATGGCGTCACGGGATGGCCTCAATCGGTCTTACGGCCGGTCCTGCTTGCCGCCGGGCGCCCCGCCGCCGGCGATGTTCTCGCGCATTTCGGTGTCGGCCTGGATATTCCTGAGACGGTAGTAGTCCATGATTCCCAGGTTTCCCTTGCGGAACGCCTCGGCGATGGCCAAGGGGATCTCGGCCTCGGCCAGGACGACCTTGGCGCGGTTTTCGCGGACGAGGGCCTGCATCTCCTGCTCGAGAGCCATGGCCATCGCGCGGCGTTTCTCGGCCTCGGCCTGGAAGCGGCGCTTGTCGGCCTCGGCCTGGTCGGCCTGGAGCTTGGCGCCGACGTTCTCTCCGACTTCCACGTTGGCGATGTCCACCGAAAGGATCTCAAAGGCTGTCCCGGCGTCCAACCCGCTGTCGAGCACCTGCCGGGAGATGCGGTCGGGCTTCTCCAGCACCTCTTTGTAGGACGCCGCCGAACCGATGGCGGTCACGATGCCCTGACCGACGCGGGCGATAATCGTCTCCTCGGTGGCCCCGCCCACCAGGCTGTCGATATTGGTCCGCACCGTTACGCGGGCGCGGGCCTTCAGCTGGATGCCGTCCTTGGCCACCGCCTCAATGGTGCTCTTGCCGCCGGCAGGGTTGGGGCAGTCGATGACCTTGGGGTTGACGGATGTCTGCACGGCATCGAGGATGTCTCGCCCGGCCAGGTCGATGGCGGTAGCCAGTTTCCAGTCCAACCTGATGTTGGCGCGGTTGGTCATGATCAGCGCCACCACCACGTTCCGCACCCGCCCGCCGGCCAGGTAGTGGCTTTCGAGCTGGTCCGTGCTCACGTCCAGCCCAGCCCGCACCGCCTGGATCTTTGACAGGACGATGGTGCGGGAGTCCACCTTCCTCATCCGCATGCCGATGAGCTGGCCGATCGTCACCTTGGCCTTGGCGAAGAGGGCTTGAATCCAAAGCCCGAAGATGCGCGCGATCAGCGTCAGCAGCAGCATCGCGGCCAACGCCAGGATCGCCACGACGATCCAAACTGCCATGGTCCCGACGCCGGTTTCCTCAGCGGCCAATATGCTCCAGTTCATGGTTGGTCCTTTCGTTTCAGCGGACTTTCTTGCAATGGACGTGCCGAATCAAATCTCACGCACGACGACATCCGATCCGCCGGCGGAGACAATTCTCACGGCGGAGCCTTTGGGAATCAACCCGCTTTCCGCCCGCGCGGCAATGCGACGACCCTCGACACGGATGGTCCCGGATGGGCGCAGCATCGTCTCGGCGGCGCCTTCCTTGCCCACCAGCGACTCCAGCGCCGCGGTTTCCGGCAAGGCCGAACCGGTGGCGTCGGGGGCTTTCTGAAGGAACAGTCCCTTGGCCAGGGGCAGGCGCGGCAGCAGCCGGATCATAAGGATGACGTACACCGGCAGGCCGATCAGCAGGCTTACCGTCAGCACCACCGCCAGCGTCCGCGATATCGAGGCGGCAACAGCCACCGCGCCGGCTGCGGATGCCAAGGCGAGAATCGCCAGCGGGCCGAAGGTCGGCGTGAGGAACTCGAACAACAGCAGCACCAACGACGCCAGGATCAGCAAGACCATCATCGCTATGGCCAGCGAGGTCGTCATGACACCTTCTCGACTATCAAGCGGTTTCCTTCGCGCCGCAGGACCCTCACGGTGCTCCCGGGCTCGATGATCTCTCCCTGGCTGCTTGCGTCCAGCAGGTCCTGGCCGAATCGCACCTTGCCCACCGGCCGGCACATCCGTTCGACTGTTCCCATGTCCCCGGCCTGTATGTGAAGGTAGGGCGATTGTTCTGTCAGCGTCGGTTCCACCGGCGGGACCACGCTGGGCAGCACCAACCTGCCGGCCAGCGGCAGTGCATGAAGATACTTCGCCAGGACCAGCGCCGCCACCACCGCCCCCACGAATCCCACCGTAACGCCTAGAACGCCATTGGTGAACAGCCGCCAGTCCAGCGGGGTGGCGGGCAGCCATTTGCCGGGACTGTATGGCATCAACATCGCCAACAGCCCTACCACGCAGAAGATCACGCCCAGTACCCCCGGCACGCCAAAGCCCGGCACCAGGAGTATCTCCACCAGGATCAGCAGGACTCCCAGAACGAACAGTGCGATCATCCACCAACTGGCCATGCCGATCAGGTAACGGCTGCCGAAGAAGATCGCCAGGCAGATCAGGCCGGCCACTCCCGGCAGCACGTGGCCGGGGGCGTTGAACTCGACGTAGATGCCCAGGATGCCCACAAAGAACAGAATGCCTGCCACCACGGGCGAGGTCAGGAACTCCACCAGCGTCTCCGACCAGGTATCCTCCAGAACCGTCGGCTGGACGGTGATTTTGTAGTGGCGCTTCAACTCATCCATGTTGGCCAGAAGGCGCGACGCCAGGCTCGCGTTGACGGCCTCATAGCCAGTCAGCGTCACCAGCGACTCCGGCCCGTCGATGGTGCGGAGGTATTCCCAGTCGCCGGTGGGGGTGGCCGCGGCGGAGGGTTGCGTGGTCGCAGGAGCGTTGCGCACCTTCCCGCGCTGGTCGGCGGCGTTGACCACGCGAAGCTCCCCGCTGCGCGTGTCGCGGATGAGCCACACTTCCTCACCGATCGTGACCATCCCCTCGCAAAGGGCAATGTTGTGGCCGCGGTTTTCGGCAATTGTGCGGATGATGCCTCTCATTCCCGACTCGATCTTGCCGCGCTCTTCCTTGGGCATGGGCGCAAGCTCCCCGCTGACGCCGATCATGATCGGCATGGCGTCGCCGATGACGGCTGTCGGGGTGACTACAATCTCCGTGCAAGCCAGCGAGATGACCGCCCCGGCACTGAAGGCCTCGGGATTAATGAAGGCGACGGTGTAGACGTCTGGCATGTCGTCCAGGATCAGGCGGAGGATGCTTTCCATCGCATCGCCCCTTCCGCCTGGGGTGTTCATGTCGAAGATGACGATCTCCGCCCCGGCCAACCGACAGCGAATCACCTTTCGCTTGACGGCGTCGTAGGTCTTCTCGGTGATGGGTTCACGGATGGGGATAACGAAGGCGCGGGTGACCTCCCCGGGCAGCGTCGGCGGGACGAACTTGGGCGATGGCGGGGCGAACCACCCCTCGGCCGTGACCAGCGCGCCCGACGGGGCGGTGGCGGGCTTAGTTGCCCCAGGCTCCTTCGACCGGCCGGCGGAGCAGCACAATACCAATGCCGCGACGGCTGCGGCGGTCTTCCATCCGGCTGCTCCCCGCATCCTCATGCCGGAACCTTTCATTCAGGCCGCCTTGGATCCGCTCAACTTCCGAATCCCGGCGGAGGTTTCACGTCGCGGTATTCTATGACCTCCGCCCGCGCCGATAAAGGCCCAATGCGCGCGACCCGCGGTCACATCAGGCGGGCCGGCTATTTCGACTTGGCACCCTTGAATCGATAGTACTCCTGTTCCATCAGGGCGGGGATTCCAGAAACGGACCGCCCGACGTACTTGTCCTTGGCGAATCTCAGTTCGTAGACGTACTCGATCTGACGGGCCTGCGCGCCCGCTGATCCTGCCGGCAGGTCCAGGTCCCACCGAAGAATGCCGTTGCCCTTCAGATCACGGACGTAGAGCGAGTCGCTCGACAGCGCCAGGGAGGTCTTCTCCAGCGACACCGTCAGGTCCTCGGTCTTGCTGGCCGGGATTCGGTCCAGGACTCGAACCGCCGCCGCGGCGTTCTTGAGATTCTCCAGCGTCAGGCGATAGCGGTAGGTCTGAATCCTGCTGCCCCAAGCGACCCGGTCGGTCTTGTCAACAAGCTCCCGCCGACAGCGGAGCTGGGTATCCACGCCCAACCCGACGGCCAGTTCCTGCCCCCTCGCCACCAGCGGCAGCGACCCCTGCCCCACATATTCTCCGTCCAGATAGGCGCTGAAAGGCCCGTCAAGCAAAGGCACGTCGCTGGTGTTGGTCAGGACCATCTTGCGGTACACGAAATCGCTAAGCAGGGGCGCGGCTTCGTTGTAGCTCTGGGCCGGCAGGCTCAACGTGGCGATCTCCACCAGTTGTCGATCCGGCCGGCTGGCCAGGCTGATATGCCCTGGTACCTGGTATGACACGGACAGCACTTCCTCACCGCTCCGCCCCACGGGGGCGCCGCCCCGAAGGGTGCCTTCCTTCACCGCCATCTCCAGGTCCTGAATCTGGCCGGCCAGTCGGCTGACCTCCAGCCCTGGGGGGGTGTCCTGCGGCGCGCCTTTGGCCATCAGCATCTGGCCCACATTGGCAGAGGCCCGCGCTCGCTCCAGTTCGTCGCGCTGTGAGGCGTAAACCTTGTTATCCGAGAGGGCCGCCTGCCGTTGGCTTTCCTCCGTCAATGTCACCCAGAAGGGCACAAGCGGCGGGCCTTCGGCCTGCATCTTGGGAGTGGCCGTGGAAAGCGTCATCGTAACCCCGGGCCAGTCCTCCCCGGTGGTCTGCTGCACGTGGGCGAGGTACTCCAGTTGGACGGTCTGACCGTCCTTGCCCGCTCGGATGTTGTACGTCGGCCACCAGTCAACTCCGCCGACCAGATAAGTCAATTTCAGGTTCCCCGGTCCGGGGACGCTCTTGGAGACCGAAAGGACCGCTTCGCGGGCGGTGTTGTCCTGCCCGGCGGCCATCTCGCCGCGACGGCGCTCCTCGATCGTCAGTTGCTGCCTGGTGGAATCGATCTCCCGGTCCAGGCGCACCTTCTCCCTGGCGAATTCGTCCCGCTTGGCGAAGAGGAATTCGCTGGTCTTGGCGATCGTCTCGGCGTTCAACACCCCCTTGCCCATCTCGACCGCCGCCGTAGCGGAGACGAAATGTTCCAGCATCCCCAGGTAGAGGCTTCTGGCATTCAATGCCCCGCGCAATTCCTCGTTGGTCGCCAACCGCCCGCGCAGGTCCTTGATCCGCTCGTCCAATTCCGCGACGTTCTTGGGCGGGGCCTGGTCCGCGAGGCGGGCGCGGAAGAGCACGGAGCGTATCGTCACACCGCCTCCTACCGAAGCGCTGAGACTTCCGCCGACCATCGCCGGCGGCAGGTCGCCGACGATGATCTCCAGCTCGCCCGTTTCGGGCGGAAGGTCCACTACGCGAGTGACCATCGCCTGGCCGCGATAGACGGTCACGCAGTCGATACGGCTGGCGGCTGCCGGACGTGTCTGGGCGGGTAACAACGGCGCGGAAACCATCAGAACGCACAAGACCGCGACATGGACGTATAGTGCTTTCATGGTATTGCTCCTTTCCCGGTTTTTCCCTGCTCGACGGACGAGGTCGAGGCTCTTGATCGTTTAGACTCCCACCGGACCGAAAAGTTCCCGCCGAATTGCGAGCTGACAGCCGAAACCCCTCCTTGCGGCTTTCTTGATCACTGACCCTCCCCTGGGTTACTTCACGCTGCTCAATTTCACCCAGCGTTTTTCGTCGGCGGAGATCATGGACGCCTCCAGCACCCGCTGGGTCTGGTAGGCGTCCCGGAAGTCCGACATGGGCACCAGCGGTTTCTCGCCGCCCAGAATACGCAGGATGTCGTAGGCCGTGTTGGTAAACGTGTGTTCGTATCCCACGATGTGACCGGCAGGCCACCAGGCCTCCGCATAGGGATGCTCGCCGCCGCGGGTGCACGGAATGGTCGTCCAGCCTTGTACGGCCCGTGGGGCAATGGCATCGTAGAAGTCCAGCTCGTTCATCCGCTCGAAGTAATAACGCACGGAGCCTTTGGTCCCGTTGATTTCAAAGCCATGATGCGTGAGGTTTCCTGCGGCCAAGCGAGTGGCCTCGAAGCTGCCGACGCCTCCGCCAACCAACCGCGCCAAGAACAGCACCGCGTCGTCCACCGTGACCTTGCCCGTCTTGGCGGCCGACCTCAGCCCCTCGGCGATTCCCCCCGCCACCGTGCCGGTCATCAGCCGGCGACGCTTGATGAATGTCTCGGCAATGGCGCCACAGATCTCGGTGATCTCCTGGCCGGTGACAAAGCGGACCATGTCGATGATGTGGGCATTGAGGTCGCCATGCGCGCCCGAGCCGGCCAGCTTCTTGTCGAACCGCCAGGCAAGCGGCACCTCCTCCGTACCCCAGTCCTGAAGGTATATCGCGCGGACATGGCGGATCTGGCCGATCCGTCCGGCTTTGACCAGCCGATGCGCTACCGCCACACCGGGGCAGCGGCGGTAGTTGAACCACACGAAATTCTTGCCCTTGGCCCTCGCCGCGGCGGCCGCCAGCTTTCTGGCCTGCTCCAACGTCAGCGCCAGAGGTTTCTCGCAGGCCACGTGCTTGCCCGCCTCCAATGCCGCGGAGGCCATGGCATAGTGCATGTAGTTGGGCGCGGCGATGTCCACCAGGTCGATCTCGCCGGCGAGGACGACCTTCTTCCAGTCCGTCGCGACGTGTTGCCAGCCCCAGTTGGCGGCGAAGGCCTCCGGCCGTTCCTCCTCCAGCCCGCAGGAAGTGTGCAGCACGGCCTTCAGCGGCGGCTTGAAGAATTTGTTGACCTGGCTCCAGGCGTTGGAATGGCCACGGCCCATGAACCCCTGGCCGATCAGGGCGACGTTCACGCGATCGCGGTGCGACATGATGGGTCCCTTTCCGCTGAAGTGTTGGATATTAGACCCTTCGGGTCATCCCTTCAAGTTCCAAGCAAGCCAGGGGTGCATCAACGTCTTGGGGAAACCACACAGACGAGGGCGTCTGTGCCACACGATTTGGCTGGACTTGTGGCCCAGCCGCCCTTAGCCATCCGAGTCAATTCGGTCCCGTGGGTCGGCATCCCAAGCCCGGGGACTCGTAAATAACGAATCTCCCACGGAAGACCTCCCGCCAGCGAGGGTCCTCGGCCAGGAGGGCCTGTAGCGTACTCGGTGCGGGCTGGGGAGCGGTGGCTTCAAGCAGTACGTAACAAACAGGCTGGATCGAGGCTTCCGCCTGGGCGGTGAGCTTTTCAATTGTCGCCGAGGGCTTGTCGCCTTCCCCCGGCTTGGCCTCCGGCAGCAGCAAGGTAGGGCGCTGTGTGACGTAGTGGACGACGGAGACCAGGTCCTCTTGGGCGGTTATCCTCGCCTGCGGGGGGCACTCACGCGCCAGCCATTGGGCGGCGGCTAGCAGGTCAGCCTCGCGCGCCCCGTGTGCCGATTGCCAGTAGCTGCCAGAGTGGCTGGCGGCGCCATAGCAGACCACCTGGCGCAACAGGCGCGGGCCGTTGGCCAGGACAAGCAGCACCGCAACGCCCACCGGCGCCAGGGGCATGGACCACGCCTGTCCTGCCAACCAGCGGTTCCGACGCCGGGCCAGGACCTCGCGCATCCAGCCGGCACCTGACATCAGTCCCAGCACCATCAGCGGCTGGACCGGCATGAAATAGCGGGGCTTCATGCCGTGCATGCCCAGGCACAGGCACAGCGACAGCGGATAGATCACCAGCAAGGCCGCCGGCAGGCGATACCCGGCCCGGGCCAGGCGAAAAACCCCCAAACCCGTCAGGATCGCCAGCAACACCCCAAGAACCCAGATGGACTGGCTCGTGAATGTCTCGGCGACGGCGGAGGGAAACTCCAGCAAACCGTGTCCAATTCGCCTGGAAATGTAATCGGTCTGGACTTCCAGGACAGGGCCTACCAGGCGCAAGTAGGTGGGGGCCTCCGGGGCGCCCCGCCGGGCCAGGAAATACAGCCCGCCGCCCATGGCGGCCCCTGCCGCCATGATGACACCGGCCAGCAGAAGCCTCCGACGCAGCGCCCGGCCTGGCGATACCGCCCCGGCCTGCTGGACGGGCGCCAGGCGGTCCATTGCCACGCCCACCGCCAAGGCCCCGATCGCCAGCACCCCCGGTGCGCGCAGGGCGATGGCGGCCATCGTGGCCAGCCCGGTGGAGACAAGCCACACTGCTCGCCGCCGGCGGAGGTAAAGCCCCGCGAAAAGCACCGCCAACCAAAACGCCAGCGCGAACGGGGTGTCGCTGAGGATGCGGTGCGAGGTGAAATACCACGTGTAAGACAGCCCCGTCGCCACGATGGCCGAGGCGGCCATCTCACGTCCCGCCCCCCACAGCCGCAGGGAACGATACGCCGCCAGCAGCGCCCCAAGCCCGCAGAGAGCCATCAACACATGGGCGGCCCAATAGCTTTCGCCCGTCAAGCGCCACAGTCCAGCCAGCATTAGCGGCAGCCCGGGCGCGAAGGTGCGGTGAACCTCCCCGTTGAACCGATAACCGTTGCCCAAGGCAATGGATCGTCCCAGCCCCAGGTAGACCGCGCTGTCCGGCGTGGGCCACCAGTGTCCCGTCACACCGGCCAGGTGAATAACGACTACGAGCGCCGGAATTGCCACAATGGCGGCCACAAAGCGCCGTCGCCGAGGCATGGGTCGTGCCGCTGTGCCCTGACCAGGCGGAGCGGATGGCACGTCCCCAGTCATCGCAGTTCGTCCAGCATGGAGGCGAGGGTTTGTTCGAAGTAGATCGGCGCGACTGCTCCGACCAACCGCCGTGGAAGAAGCCCGCGGCGGTGAAGCGCTGCGGCGAATCCCGCGGCCATTCCGTCCAAACCCCGCTGCCGTCCCGCTGCCGCCAGGACCTCTCGGCGGCGCAGCGCCGCCTGTTCCGCCAACCGCCGCGGCGCCACCGCCTCGCGGCTGGCGCGAGCCAACAGGGTTTCCACCGCCGCCGTCATATACCGCCGGATGGTCTCGACAATCCACTGGCCAGCCACGCCTGCGAACTCCATCGTCCCGCCCAGGACGCCCCCGCAATTGGCGACGAAATCAGGTACACAAACAACACCCCTGTCCAGCAGGGCCGCCTCGGCGGCCTCGCTCATCGGATTGTTGGCGCCGGGAGCGACGATGCGAGCGGCCAGGCGCGCGACGTTGCCTTGGTGAATGCTGCCTCCCAAGGCGCATGGGCAGAGCAGGTCCACCGGTAGTTCCAGCAACGCCGACTGGGCGATTCTCTCTGCCGGGGCATACGTCTCTACGACGCCGCTACCCTCGCGCCGGGACAGATCCGCCAGCCGGCCTACGTCCAGTCCCTGGGGATTGTGGATCGCCCCGCGCGAGGTCGAGACGGCCACCACGCGGAGGCCCATCTCGGCCAGCAACCCGGCCAGAGAGCAGCCCACGCTGCCGAAGCCCTCGATAGCGGCAGTCCGACCGGCCAGGTCAAGTCCCAGGTACCGTGCGGCGGCGGTGGCAGAGGCCGCCACCGAGACAGCGGTGTAGAAGCCCGATGAATTGCGGCGAAGCTCGTTGCGCCCCACCGGCAATCCCACCGCCCGAAGCATATATCGGATGTCGTCGGCCGAAGTGCCCACGTCCGTACAGGGAGTAAACTGCCGGTTTCTCAGCAGCGGCGCGATGAGTTCGCCGAATTCCACCAGGCGATTCCGGCGCTGCTGGAGGGGCCAGTCTCCGTCTCCCAGAACCCCGGCCTTGGCCCCGCCCTGGGGCAGTCCCAACAAACCGTATTTCAACGTCATGGCGCGGGCCAGGGCCTGCATCTCACCCCCATCCAGACGGGGCGCCATCCGCAGGCCGCCGCAGGATCGGCCATGGAAGGAGGAGTCGATCGCCACGTAGCCCATCACGCAGCCGTCGGCCAAGGCAGTATAGAGCGTGCGTGTGCCCTCCGTGGTCCCAATCAGCTCCGCCATCTACAAGCCCTCCGGCGGCTTGACCGCCAGCACGGTTGAGAAATAGCCCGTCAGATATCGTGTGGGCAAGGCTCCCAGCCGCTCCATCGCCGCCAACATGCGCAGGAACCACTCCTGGAGGCAGGGCCTGGCGTCGGCAAGAAGGCCGGCCAGCGCCACGGCCGGTAATCGCGGGCAATGCATTATCGCCGAGGTCGCCTGTATCTTCAGACCGGCCTGGCGAACGAACCGTTCCAGGCGCCCATGACCGCACGGCGGGCCAACCTGGTAGGGCACGACGCCCAGGTCGTTCAAGAGACGCTGGGGCAGCAGACCTCGCAGCAGCACAACGGGATTGGCGGGGTTGTCTAGTGTCAGGGCCAGCACGCCGCCGCCGCGCAGCACCCGCGCCAGCTCTCGCAAGGCCGCGGCGATCTCCCGGGAGGAACCAAAATGATCCAGGGTTGAATTGGAGACGATGGCGTCGAAGGCCCCATCGGGGAAAGGCAGGCATCGGACATCGGCCTGGACTGCCTCCAGGCCGGCGTGGTTGGCGGCGGCAGCGCGGCAGATTCCTGCTGATACGTCCACGCCCGTTACGCGCTCGGCCCGGGCAGCCAGGGGGCTATAAAGGCCATCCCCCATGGCCTCGTCGAACAGGTCCGTCTTGAGCACGCGCCGTAGCGGCCCCGCAGGCAGCGCATCGGCCAACCAAGCGGCGTGGACGGATTCGCAGTGCCTTCGCCAAAGTCCCTGCCGCCTGCCCCGCATGTCTGCAAGGACGGCGTCCCAGTATTCCGCTTCGCCTCCGGGCCGCCACGAAGGGACGGCCGAGGTTTTCCTCAGTCCCGCTTGCTCCAGCGCGTGCCTGGCCAGCCCGATACCAAAGGCCGCTCCGCCATACAGGTAATACAAACCGTGCCAGGCCGCTGCCCCCACGGCGAACCACAATCCGCGCTTGGCCCAGAAGAACCGATACAGCGGGGCGTTCAGCGCCAGCAAGCCTGCCGCCAGGGCTGCCACCGCCAGCAGTGCCTCGGACCGCCACGGGGCCGCCGCCATCGCCGCCACCAGGCACCAGGCCAGCACCACGCTGACCCGGCTGGCGACTCGCAGGTTCAAGTCATTGATGAACCAGCGTCGGCGGAGGATCAACTCTGTCCAGGGGAGTGCTCGCTGAAAAAAGTCCGTCCGCAGCAGCGTCAGGGAATCCCACCTCTTCCAGTGCTTGACCTGGAGGGACTTGCAGAGGCGAATCCTTCGTCCCGCCTGCTTCAGACGATAACCGAATTCGATGTCCTCAATACATGGTTGTTTGTACGTGCCGTCGAAGCCCCCCGCTGCCAGGAAAACATCCCGCCGGATGGCACCGCAGGCGCCCCAGAACGTAGATGCCTCCGTCTTGGCGGTCTGATGGACGAAATGGTGAAGGAGATTCCTGTATTGAGACAGAAAATTCGTCGCAGCGGGCGCGTCGTCATACGACCCTAGGACCGCATCGGCTTGATGAGTCTCCATAGCCTCCAGGACTTGGCAAACCGCATCAGGAGGCACGGTCACGTCAGAGTCCACAAAGAACAGGACGTCCCCGTGAGCCAGGCCTGCCCCCACATTTCTAGCCCCCGCCGGACCGGAGGAATGGGGCTGCCTGATAGCGACAAAACCAAATTCTTCCGCGGTACAGGCCGCTTCGGGGTCGCCGTCGGCCACGACGATGATCTCATTCGGCGCCGGGTCCAGATTCGAGAGGCTCAGGAGACACTGGCGAAATGCCTCGCCGTCCCCGTGTACAGGTACGACAACAGAAACGCTAAGCGCGGCCGGGTGTCCCCGCATCGTCTGTTGATCATTACTACTGGAGGCGGTCTTGTCTTTGTGGTCCACGGTCCCTACTGCGAGTCATGCAGAGCCATATGGCGCCATTGACAGGCGCCTAGTCCTGGGATGTTGTCGCGGACTTATTGTATGCCGACATCAGTCCCGTCTTGCGAACAAGCCCAGCGCCCTGACCAGTTTGCTCTCGATAGGCAGGCGAGCGTCCAGGTGCTTCACCCGATACTTGGCCATCGGATAATACATCCTCGCCAGGGCCACGACGATGGGATTGGTTTTCTTATAGGGGGTAACGAACTGGCCTTTGCCCAGGAACATGAGAGGGAAATCCAACCCCTTGATTAGCCGGCGAGTCTGATCTGTCAACCAAGGGGCGGAACCGGAAAGACGGCGGAAACTGAACGAGGCCCAGTCCTCCAGCCGCTCCGGAGGCTTCAGCCCCTGCTGCACTACCACATCGAACAACTCCGTGCCCGGATAAGGCGTGTAGACATTGAACGTTTTGACGGCATGGGGGTTCTCATCGGTCAGCTGGACGGCCAACCGGACGCTTTCAGCGAAATCCTGAGGGGTCTCACCGGGCAGGCCCATCATGAAAAGATAGATGGGGACGATGGGATAGTGTAACAGGCGGCGGTTGGCCTCGACGATTTCTTCAACAGTTAGGTCCTTATCGACCATGTCCAAGAGTCGCTGGCTGCCGGATTCCACGCCTATCGATATGCGGCGGACTTTGGCACGAACCAGCAGATCAAAGAAGTCTGCGTCCATCCGGCACAACAGATCCGCCCGGACTTGTAGTTTACTGATGGAGATATCCAACCCGGAACGCACGACAGCCTCCAGTATGCCCATCGCACGGTCCAGATCGGTGAAGAAGTTGTCATCCGTGAAGAGGAAGCCTCGTATGCCGTAATCGCGGATGATCCTTTGAAGATGTTCCATCACCGTTCCCGGCTGCATGGCCCGCCACCGGCGCTTGTGCATCACGGGGTCCCAACAGAACTTACACTTGTGGGTACAGCCCCGGCTGGAATTAAAGCTCACGTGGTCGACGTCGAACAATCGCCGACGGTAATCGTTGATGTTAACCAGATGGTATGACAAGGGCGGTTGGGCGTCGAGGTCCACGAATCCTCGCGGCGCCGTGAAATGGCAGCCGTGGCCGTTGGAAAAAACGATGCCCGCCACTTCCTCCAGCGACCGGCCGTCGGTAAGGGCCTCCACCAGTTGCGGAAACGTCTCTTCGCCCTCGCCAGTCACAACGACATCGGCCAATCCACTGGCCAGCGTCTGTTCGGGCAACAAACTGGCATGAATCCCGCCCCAGACAATAGGTACATCGGGGCGCAAGCGGCGGACAATTTTGCAGCCGGAAATAGCATGAAGAATCTGCGGCCCGGTCATGCAGGTCACGCCAAAACAAACGCACTCGCCCTGGAGGGCAAGGTGCAACCGCCGCCGCCAGTCACGCTGGGCATATTCGTCGATGATGACAACATTCCAACCCGCACGGTCCAAGGGCGTCGCCGGACACAGAAGGCTTAGGGGCATTTCGACGCGCCTCTGCGCCTGCCAGCCGCTGCGAGGCGCCGGGTTGAACAGCACCACTGTCGGTCCTGCGCGCTCGGTCATGACGGTTGTCTCCGCCACGGTCGGTCCAGTTCAAAGACCTCGCCCAGCCGGGCATACTGGTTGCCCGCCAAGCGAGCCAGCGGGCGCAATCGCTGTTGGTCGATCTCGCCGTCACGGTAGAGATCGTCGCGGATGTGAAAGAGCAGGACCTCGCCGATGACCAACCGATGGCCGGACTGACCCAGCGGGAGGACCTGGCTGACGCGGCACTCCAGGCTGATGGGACACTGGGCGATCCGCGGCGAGCGGACGCGCTCGCCGGGGAGGCTTGTCAGGCCCACGGCCTCCAGTTCGCTGATCTCGGGCGGATAATCGGCGGCCGTCTGGTTTATCGCCTCCGCCAGATCGTCGCTGGCCACGTTTACCACGAAGTCGCCGCTATGGAGGCAATTCCGCAGGGTGTCCTTTTCTCGCCCGTCGGCGCGCGGTTCGGCGCAGAAACACACCATCGGCGGCTGGGTGGCCAGGAAGGTAAAGCAACTGTACGGAGCGGCGTTGGCCACGCCTCCTGGACCCAGGGTGCTGATCCACGCCACCGGGCGCGGCGTCACGCAACCCTTCAGCAGGTCATGCGCCGCCGCCCGATCCAACCCGGAAGCCTCAATCCTCATGCCCTGTTCCTTTGGGAAACGGCTCAGAGCAGCGCCGCCCGCCCAGTTCTTCCGCCAGTTTTCCGATGACGGAGTCCAGCGGTTCCTCCGCCCGGATGCGGCAGTCCGGTCTGGCGGGGCTGGCGGGGGCCGGTCCGGCGCCGCCCGTGAGGGCACACAGCACCCGCTGACCTGGAGGGATGCGCCCCGAGCGAATGGCCCGGATGGCCCCGACGCCCGCCAACAGTCCTGCCCGTTCCAGGTACTGGCTCTTGCCGTTGTTCGATATCCTGGTCAGTCTAACACCGGCCCGTTCCAGGAGGCTCGCAAAGACCTCCACATCGCTGCGGAATTCACTCTCGGACACCGCCAACATGTCGCCGCCCCAGCGGCTCAACAACCGGTGCAGGAGCGGATAGGTCCCGTCGGGGTAGACGTTGTACAACGCCGGTTCTATGGGCGCCTCCCGCCAGGCTGTCGAGCCTAGCGGTGGCAGGGACGCCAGGCCCATCGACCAAGCCGACACGACGGGACACAACCCGGCCTGCTGCACGCCCAGGAATCGCGGAACGCCGGCCTGCTCATACTGTCCCCCGCACACCAGGGCCTCCAGCGCATGATAGATTCCGATGGGTCCATAACCGGCGCAGACCGATTGCACCAGCCAGTCGAACTTCCGCCCCGCCAGGAACTGCTCGGCAATGAACATCCCGCGACATGCCCCGGAAAGCACTCGCCACTCCAACAACGGCACCACGGGCATACCCGAGGCCTCGGCGAACAGACGGCAGGCCTCCTTGACGCGGCGATCGGAACCTTCCACGGCCACCAGGTGCGCCGTCGGGCGTTTGAACAAGCCGCCATCCAATTTTCCAAGGTTGTTGGCTGGACAGAAAAAGAACGTCTCCAGGTCGGCGCTAGCGCCGTAGAGCGTCAGGGCCGACCCGGCATTAGCGCCGGAGGAAAAAGCCGCCCGGCGGATGCCTTGACGGCGACAGAAGGCGGTGGTCAGCAGACCATCCAGCGACTTATGCGTCCCGCTGGCCATGGCGGTGGTCTCGTCCATCACCCAAAGGCCGACACCGCCGATCTCGCCAAGCTCCGCCAACCGAACCCCCTCTCCCCGCCAGAGGGTGCGCAGTTCCTCGCCCGACAGCAACCCCTCCAGCAGAGCCGGGGCATACCGCAGGACCACGCTGCGGGCAGCGTCGAATGTCAAATCGAGCTTAAGCTCCAGCCGCGGCGTCAGCATGATCGCCCCTCCCGGCATGGAATTCTCGAATGCTCTGGATAACCTCCGGCTCGCTCAGTCCCCTGCCTGTGTCACGGGACCGAAGGACTTGCACAAGCTCCGGGACATCCGAGGCGGCGATAGAACAACCGCTTCGATGGACAAAAGGTTCCAAGGCCGTCCGATAGTCCACAGCCAGCGAAAAACCGAATCGCCTTTCCGCTCCAATCTGCCCGGGGGCAAAAGGTTCAAAGGCCGCTGGGTTGCCTCCGGCGATACACCGGACGTGCATAACCGGCACGTGCGCGAAGCAGTAATCACCGACGATCGGTTTAAGCGGAGAGTTCCTCAGACCCGTCATCTCCTCGACAAAGGCGGACAGGTCCTTCAGCATCGCGGTATTCAGCCCGGTGGACAGTCCCATGAGGTTTTCCAGCGCTAAGGCCACTTCCTCTAACGCGGCGTTACCCGCCCGGCCCCCCAGGCCGTTGACGGCTACATCGACCGCCTCCGCCCCGCCCTCTACGGCAGCCAGGGTGTTGGCTGTGGCCAGACCGTAATCGTTGTGGCAGTGCGCCAGGACGGGCAGTCCGCCGGCGCGCCGGACCTCCTTGACCAGCGAGGTCATCTTCGATGGCAACATCGTCCCGACCGAATCGTAGATGACGAGGCGGTCGGCGCCCCAACTGCCCAAAGGCCGGATGATTTCGAGGATTCGTTCCAGCGGCGCGCGGCACGCGTCGATCAGCCCCACCCCCAACCGCAACGGCCTGCCCCCAGCGTATTCGATCACCTCGCCAAGTCGTCCTGTGATGTCCCCCACGGCCATGCCGTAATGGTCGTACTCCTTCAACAGGTGGTCGGACACAGGCGCCAGGATGTCGATGCGGGCAAGGCCCGCTTCAACGGCCCCATCGACCTGGCGCCGCCAGTGGCCAACGTAACATGGGACCAGGGCACTGGCCTGGATACCGACCATGTCATGAATGAACGCAGCCAACTCCGCGCAGGCCTCCATGCCGTCCGGCAGGCCGATCTCCACCTCGCACATTCCAAGTTGGCGCAACATCTTTACAAATAATCGCTTCTGCTCGATTCCGACGCGCGAACCGGGAATCTGAATCCCCTCACGCAGGGTCGTATCGCGCAGTGTAACCTTCTGGGTGCTCGGCATTGTCAACAACCTCTCCCGAACACTGGAAATGCATTCCTTTTTTGCCAAGAGCGTCCACATATTATACCACGCTGCAAGCCTTGGCGGCTGCTGATGTTCAGGCGGCCACAGCCGATTTTCGGCGACACCCCGTGCGCACTCAATTCCTCTCCCTTCCCGCGGTGGGCAACCAAGTACCGTCCGCCAAGAGACCGGGTGGTCCGACCTCGCGCGAGGTCAGCAGCGCCGTGAGGAATCAGGATACAACAGTGATCCTACTGTCTTTGGACCTTCATTCCGCCTTTGGGCGCAATAGCCAGGGGCGGCCGGGTTGGGCCGCCCTTGGCGCTTACAGATTCAGATGTTTCCGGCCTTGGAGTCAAGCCCTGTCGGGCTTGGCCTCAGGTCCGTCGGAGAAGCACGTCATAGCGAGTTTAGGTACTCTTCCAGGTTGGTGTAGCCGTCGGTGTCGGTGGGGGCCGAACCGCTTGCCAGCGTCGGCCAACCGCCCACGTCGTCCTCGTCGTTAATGATGCTACAGCTCTGGTTGATGACGCTGTTGACCACGCGCGTGTCGCACGAGTCGCGGCTGGGCTTGGTCGCCCCGGCGCCGTTTAGCACGCTGGTGTAGGCGTTCTCGGCCTTACGCCTCGCTGAGCTGCCCATCGCGAAGGGCAAGAACCTTGTCGGTCTGCTCGGCCAGCGAGATGTCGTGCGTGACCATGAGTATCGTCTGTCCGTCGCGGCGGTTAGACTGTTTGAGCAGGTCCAGGATGCCCCTGCCGGAGGCGCTGTCGAGGTTGCCGGTAGGCTCGTCGGCCAGCAGGACCCTGGGCCGGTTCATCAGCGCCCTTGCGACGGCCACCCGCTGGCGCTCCCCTCCGGAAAGCTCCTTGGGCCGGTGTCGCAGGCGATCCCGCAGGCCCAATCGGTCAAGAAACCCCATCGCCGTCCGGCGGGCCTGTCCGCGCCGCCGCGCCCAGGCGAAAACGGAACTGTCCACCTTGGCCGGCAGGAGCACGTTTTCCAGGACGTTCAGTTCGCCCAGCAGATGGTAGAACTGGAAGACGAACCCCACATCCCGGCAGCGGATTTCGTTGCGCCGCCGCGCGGGCAAAGACGTCACGTCCCTGCCGGCAAAGACGATCTTGCCCCTGTCGGGCCTGTCCAACAGGCCCACCATGTGCAGTAGCGTGCTCTTGCCGCTCCCGCTGGCCCCCACCACGGCTGTGAAGCTGCCTTCCGTCAGACCGAAGCTCACCCCGCGCAGCACGTGCAGGTCCACCTTGCCCAAGCGGTAGGACTTGTGCAACCCCTGGACCAGCACCAGCGGCTCACTCATATCGCAACGCCTCCACCGGCTGCATCCGCGCCGCCCGCCAGGCCGGAATGAGGGCCCCCAGCAGGCCGGCGACAATCGCCCCCGCCACGATCAGCAGCGCCGGGGCAACCTCCACCTCGTTGGGAATCTTCTCGAACATGAAAAACTCCCGGTCCCAGACCCGGAAGCCGAACCACCGATCGACGGCGTCCTGGATGGGGTTGATGTAGCGGACGAAGTAGTATCCGCCGACGGTCCCCACCATCGCCCCCACCAGCCCGATGGCCGCCCCGTAGGCCAGGAAGATCTGCGCCACCCCGAAGCTGCCCGCCCCCACGGCCTTGAGCACGCCGATGTCCTTGGTCTTCTGGAAGACGATCATGTAGAAAATCACGAAGATCAGCACCACCGCCACCAGCGAAATGATGCCGAACATGATCACCGTCAGCGTCCGCTGCTTCTCGATGGGCCCCACGATCACCGCCTGGCGCTGCCGCCAGGTCTGCACCGCGACGTCCCCCATCATGGCCTCGGGGTGTGCGTCGTGGAAGTCGCGCGCTTGCCTCTCGACCTTGGCCCGGACGGTTTCCAGGTATTGCTCATCCGTCCGTTCGGAACGGACCTTGATATGTATCTGGTTGCAGCGGGCGGGAATGGCCAGTTCCCCGGGCTTGTCGGCGGAGTACGAGGCGGCCATGTTGTTGAGCTGCTGGAGCGTCTCGAAGGGCACGTAAACGATCCCGGAGTCAATCGAAGAGACGTCCGTCTGGCAGTCGTCGACAATGGTGAAGGTCTTGCTGTTCAGCGAGGGCGCCGCCCCCAGGCCGCTGCCCAGGGGAATCAGCGAGAGGGAAACCTTGCTGCCGGGACAGATGAAGCGGATGGTCTTGCCTTCGTCGGTTCGGAAGCATAACCCGGGAATCCCCAGCCCCATGATGATGTGGCGGGAGGGGTCCAGCCACCCGGCAGCGAGTGTCAACTCCTCGAGTTGCTTTTCCGCCGCCTCGGTCTTGTCGGTTGGCTCGCCGTGCGATTCGGCGTAGGCGGCCCGGAGCTTGGCGTAGGACTCGGCGATGGCGGCCTGGCGGTCCTTGGCTCGTCTGAGGATGGCCTTGGCGCCAAGATGGGCCAACAGGGCGTTGTCCAGCCTGGTCTCCAATTCCAGAGCTGCGGTTCTATCCCCTTGGGAACCCGGCAGGCTAGCCCTTTGGGCCTCAATGAACTTGATCTGCCCGTCGAGGCAATCGATGGCCTGGGCGATGGGCGGGTCGAAGGTGGGCGAGGCACCCCCGGCCTGGACGAACAGGCCCTTGGCGAAGCCGGTCACCGCCGCCCGCTCCGGCAGGCGTATCCCCGCGGCCTGGACGATTTGGCTCCAGTTGCCCCCGGGAATCCGCAGATAGCAGGGAACCAGTATGAACGGCGAGGCGGCCTCGACTTCCGGGACGTTCTTGTGCACCTGCGCGATGAACTCGTCGTACAGCCCCATGCCCTCCGTGCTGCGCGACTCCAGCACGATGTCCCCGAAAAGCCCCTTGGCGGCGCGCTCCACCTTGGCCAGGAACCCATTCATGACGCTGACGACGATCAGCATCATCGCCACGCACAGCGCCACGGCCAGGATCGCAAAGTACGCGATCACCCGGCAGCGAAGGTATCGAAGGCAAAGGAAAAGTTTATACATGATGGGTTGGTCGGTTGGTCAATCCACTGTCGCTCTACTTCGCTTCCGGTCTCAGCAGCGGAAAGAGCACCACGTCGCGAATGGAGGTGCT
>Ga0315273_10000217_pt1 | contig 54956 bp, 66 predicted proteins | sample YL17G02_0_MG_FD_205753 | JGI IMG/M metagenome (GOLD analysis project Ga0315273, IMG submission 205753) | Sediment microbial communities from Yellowstone Lake, YNP, Wyoming, USA - YL17G02_0 | ecosystem: Environmental > Aquatic > Freshwater > Lake > Sediment | place: USA: Wyoming | collected... | reverse complement strand
TGTAGCGGTTCATGCCGGAATCCAAGAGGGCCATCGCGGAAGGTTTTGTGTCCTACGATTGGATCGTTGGCGTTCATGGTGTCTGCTCCTTCATGGCCTGTGGTGCGGCCAGTTGCGCCTTGAGCGCGGCAATCTCTGCGCGAAGTTCATCATTCATTTTGTCGGCGTTCTTCATCAGCCCTTCATGCAGGGATTGCACTCTGGCAATCTCTTTCGTCAGGCGCTCGATTTCAGCGTTAAGTTTTACCACACCATCACAAGGAACTTCTGGCGGTTGGCACCGGCAATGAAGTCCATCAACCACACAAAGGCTCATGGTGTCTGCTCCTTCTCTCCTGTGTCCTGTGGTGCGGCCCCAAGACAATGTTCAAACATTTGTTTCACCTGATCTGCTGTGAACAGATTTGTGCCTATGGGCCACGCGGGGCTAGAGGGTGGAAACGTAGTAGAAAATTTAATCCCCGCATCGGGCGCAAAATCTTCCGGCAGTTTCCAGCCAAGGAAACGGTCTGTCATGTGTTTAATCAGTTCGTCCATTGTCATTCTTTTATTCATGGTCATTTCTTCTCTCCTGTGGTCTGTGGTGCGAATTGGGTTGATCCATCTTGTGCAAGTTTGGCTCTGGCTTCATCGCGCTGCTCTACCAACTTTCGTATTACCGCCGCCACCGCATAATCATTTACCCACTTGGGATCGTTGATAAATGTCATGGTAATTTCTTCAAGCCGATTCAGGTCATAAAGAATCCCCATAGCGGGTTGCTCCACAAACTCATTCAGGGGCGCGGCCATCAACTCTCCCGGCATCCCCCAAAAAACGACATTACCTTTACTTTGTTCATCCAAGATGTGGGCTTTAAGTTCTTCGCTCATATCTTCTCTCCTGTAGCCTGTGGGGCGGCGTAAAGGGGAACGTCATCATCACAAATCTTGATTGGGGAGAATGTGCCGCTGACTTTTTCGCCGCCGGTAACCAGCGTGTAACAGTCAGCGCCTATGTACCCAATCGGCTCCAGTTTGTCAGCCGCTTCCAGCGTGGCGGTACGCCTCACCTTTACCCAAGGCGGCGGCAGTGCGCGCCTGACTAGCTGCATCTTGCCAGAACTGGCCTTTCGCTTCTCCCCGGTCAACTCGATCATCCCGGCCTCGATCATCGTCTTGAATCGTGGCGTGACTGAGTGCGAACGAATAGGCCGCATAGCCAGTTCCACTTCATCGGAGATACAGCCGCGTTCACCATACAGCAACATGACCTCATGGACGATGGCAGTGAGTCTGGCTGTCGACATACTGTCGGCGGCATCCTTGCTCGTATCAGGGTCTGTGTTTCTCGCCCTTGCTGGCAGTTCAAGCGGTAGCTGGTTCATTGCCGCACCGTGTTTACGGCCACACCCGCCGGGGTGGGACATTCCCAAAACACCTTCAACAGTCTGTGTTCATCGCGTGTGAAGGCACAAATTGAGTCGAGAGTGAATTCACCGTCGGCACGATGTCTAAATACATCAGACGGGAGTGGCGGGTCTTTCTGGAACGAGCGCACGGCGCACCACAGATGGCAGTAGAGCCTGATGATTATCAAATATATCAACAGCTTCATGGTTCATCCTTTGCTTTTGGGCTGCGATGGAATTCTAAAAAGAAATTCAGCATGACCGGCGTGATGCCGACCATGAGGGTGACGAACGCCGACTGTGTAGCGGTCGGGTCTTTGAGGGCCATGAACCAATCTGCCACGCGCCACAACAGCCAACCGTAGCCCAAGATCAGCGCATAGGAAATCAGCTTGAGTTCGACGAAGGTACGGATACGGTCGCTCCAGTGGATGCTCATTTTTTTACCTCTGCCCACCAGTACAGGGCCGCACAAATTACGGCCCCAAAGATGACTGCCCAAAATATGGGCGAATTAAAAATGGACTCCATAACGGACTTCATGTCAGTGCTTCGTCTGCCGCGCTACGGCCTGCTTGGCAAGGACACGGTTGTTTTCTTCGACGGCCTTGCTGAATGGCCACTCGTTCAACACCAGCATGTCGAAGTCTTGGTTCGACAGTTCGATGCTTTCGCGTGTGTCGCGCTTCAACCCTTCGATGGCCTTTGCATATTCCTTGTCCCACGAGCGCGGGATAACGAGTCCCATGATTGGATGCTCGATACCGCCGCCTGCCTCGACCTGATCGGCAAAGTCGCGGAGACCGGCTGAAAACTGTAATCTGAATTCTTCCATCGCTAGTTTGTACTCCTCGTCGTGCTGTGCGCGAAACAGTTGTACGGCCTCGATGATGACTGTGCGTTTCATTACGGTGTTCATGGTTTATCTCCTGTTGGGTTTGAACTCTGGCTTGATGAGTTTTGCATTTACTGCGTCCTGCTCGATTATCAGGCGAGCAGCGCGGACATGCGGGTCTGGACTGTCGGCCATCATTTTAATCAATGACCGCGCTGATTTTTCTAGGCTAAGATCAAACTGTAATTTCCAATCTGCAATGGTTGTGAAGTTGGATTCGCCAAGTGGGTCAACTACAGCCGGGTTTCCTTCACGATAGTGCAGACAGCTTGCACCAAACGATTGGATGACTAATTTGTTTGCGTCGCCATGCTCGAAGTCCCGACGAAGGCGAAACATGCAACGATCTGTAACGCCGGTTACTCGCCTGCTGTTTGAGACCTCATCATGCTGAGAGTGCTGCACCAGTGTTCTATAGATGCAGTTGCTACAGGTACTGCGCCCCGTTATGGACATGTCCGCTTTCATTTGATGGTTGGGAAACCTTCATCTGTACGCCACTGCATGATCTTCAAATCACGGCCATCGCGGGTATAGTTCCACGCCTTGATGGTCATGGCGATTACGTCGCGCACCGGCAGCTTCGCCGAAGATGTGGCGTTGGTAATCAGCGCAACACGCAATGCAAGCACCGGGTCGCCAGACTCCAGCCCGATACCGTCTGCCAGCCGAGCAAAGAACTTTGGTGCAGCCTCGGACGCGCCGCCTTTCCCTTGGGAGAACAGGTACGATAAAGCTGTAACTGCTGTCTGTTGCAGAAGGTTTGAGCGAGCCACCATCTTCCCGAGTTTCAGGTGGGGCTGTAGATCATCATGGAAAGCGTCGGCCCACTCTTTTATTTGTGAATGCGAGAACGTGGTGTGGAAAGAAACCGGGTCTGCCGTGACGATCAGAATAAGCCGGATGGCTGCTGCGATGGTGGTTGCGTTCGGGTACCCACCAATAGATAACGCATCAGCAGATGTGCGTCGGCGGTTCATGTCGATGGTGGTGAAGGCCCGGTCGTCCACATCACGGACTACCACCATTTGCACCGTGGCCCGAGAAGCAACCACAGCAGCAAGGCGGTGCTGTCCATCCAGCAGTGTGCCGCTGCGAGAGAACTTGATAGTCTCCCCGTTAAGCATCCACTCTCCACGCTCCATTGCCTCTACCAATTCGTTGACGTATGGGCGGCGCATAGGCCGGTTGTTGTTATTCGACTCAAGGTATTTCTTTGCCAGTTCAGGCGTCATCGTTACGATGTCGGCTGTGATTGCCGAAGGCTCTTTGTGAGCCGCATTGCTGTGGGCCATGTTCATTTTGAATGTCTCCATTTGCTAGAAATAAGCTGTTGAATTGGGCTGGTATATGCAACACCCTCATGCTCTCTGATGGCCTCGTGTTTCTTGGTTTGGCCAGACCCCATTCTTACGGCAGATGTTTTGACAAGCGTTTTTTCTCTGAGAATTTGTAGGGCAACAGACACCTGATCGTTATTGAGATTGGTAGCCTCACCTATCTCGTTGGTGTCCATCGCCCCGAACTTCACCAGCGCCTCAAGAACCCTGCGGTAGTTGCTGTTAGGCTCCAGATTGGAACCGGGCCATGATTTCTTTGGTGGCGATTTCAGAAGCCCTCTCAAGGTCAGGTGAAAGCGGTTGTTCTCTGCCGACTGTTGTTTCGCTTTCATCTCCAACCCTTTCAACATTCATCTGGAAATTGTCATTGGTGCGGAGAACCTTGATTGAAAGGCACATCAGTTCCGGCCTGCAATAAGGAAGACCCTTGGTCTTGTTGGCGCTGGCCGTACTCAGCTTGACGCTCAACAGGTCGTCGATCTGTCGACGGCACTCGTGGAAGTCGCTCTCCTTTTGAGTGAACGCAATGAGGCCAGCCAAGTGGTGCGTAAGCACCAGCAGCATGTCCGATACCTCTCCTGCGTCATCGACCGAAGCGCCGATAACGGAAGTAAGAATTTTATGTATCGGTGCGGCTAGATGATTTTTATTAAGTCGGTTACTGATCTTCACTTGTCGCCTCCATTTTGATTGGTTCAACAGTTGCGGCGTCCAGAACCTGTGAGTCGTTGATTGTCTGTGAGGCTCGCGCAATCGCCAGCTTCGTTGCCTCGGTCTTGGATGCCACCGGGATGGCGGTGGCGATAGGGTTCTGAGCCTCGATGATGCGCTCGAACTCATCCTGATCGTAGATGCCAGAAAAGCCGAAGGCATAGCGAGCGCACTGGATGACAGCCTTGTGCCGCAGCATACGGGCTGGCCATTTCTTCCATGGCTCCGTACCTTTTTCGCACTCGGCCAGATACTCGGTGACCTCTGTGACGTGGCTGCGGTCTTTGCGGAATATCTTGCAGGTCACAGATGTAATCTTGTTGTCTTCGTCGAAACCGTCCACGAACTCCAGACCATCCATCTGCGGGTGGCCGTTGATGATACGCAGCCAGCCGTCGATTGAAACGATTGGCACAATGCCCTTCCGAGCATCGGGGTAGGCGTAGATTTCCTTGACCAGCGGATTGAGTTTGTATTCCTTGGCCACCAGCAGGAAGGCGGCGAACTGTTCCACACTTCCGTCGCCGGGGAAGACGGTGGCGCGCATCGTCTTTTCAAATGCCTGCGGGTTCATGTCGTACTGAGCGGCCATGGTGGCAATGATGCCTCGTGGTTGTGCTGTCTGTTGAACTACTGCAAGCTGCTTATCACTTACGTCAGTCGTGTTCATTTTTTTTCCTTTGAAGAAACGAAGCGCCGAACTGGCCGACCTTGCTTAGAGTATTGTCGATACATTTCGGGATGCTCCAGAGAGAAAGCCTTTTGGTCAAACCGCAAGGCACCGTCGTACTGCTTCCATGTTGCAACGACACGACCATCAACTACCAGCGCATCGTTGTCCTGCATGAACTCTTTAATCGTGAACTCCTGCTTCTCTATTGTTTCGTCCAACTGGTTGCGTATTGCAACATTACCCTTCCAATCCCTCACTGTCAATCCAATTTCAGGGGTAGCTTTAATTTCCTTTCCGTTGGAAACGATGAACAGTTTATTCAGGTCATCAACAGTCTGTGGTTTCGGGGGGTTTCTGGCCAGAACACTAGACCAAAACTTGGACACGCCACCAACGATCTGTGTTGCCAGCGCCTTGTCAAACGGGATGCTGTAGATGCGGAAATCGTTGCCCCCGATCAACACGGCAATATCCCCCACACTACCTACACCCTGCCCCATACAGATCATCTGATGGTGAACCTGAATCAGATACTCCATCGGTACGTTGTCGGTTCCTGATGGCCCCCATTCTTTTGGGGCGTACACGCCGGATGACTTGGCTTCAACGACTCGTCCGACGAGGGGGTGATTGAAAGGCCCAACCACCTGTGCATCAAGATGGGCGAACATATAGTGGTGGTCTTGGCAGATCACGGTATCTGGAGAGCGCGACAAGCGAACGCCTTGGGTGCTTTCGTAGGCGTCCAGAATGACGGGTTCCAACAGGTGGCCCCACCGTAGATGGTCGGCCTCTTGCGAGTAGTAGTTCTGTGGGTTTACTTTCTTCGCGTAAATGTCCAGAGGCGTGGCATACCGCGACACACCAAGCACAGCCGCACACTCGGATGCTCCGACACCACTGACTCGACGAGCCGATTGTTCTGTAGTTAGGCTCATAGCGCGTTGAATCCATCTTGTTTCGGCAGGTTGGCAGAGATTATTTCAGAGACCCGTTCTTCCGCCGCATCATCAATGCCAACGTCATACCCACATTCAGCCTTGAACTCTGATGGTTCGTCCATGTACGTTTGGCAGATTCTCTGTAGTTCTGCGGCAAAAGAAATACTAAACTCTTGGGCCGCTTTGCTCTTGATAGTCTCGCCCATCACTTTAAGAATTTTGTCGTGGTCTGGATGCTTGGAAGTTAGTGCCGACGTATCCATAATCCCCGCCTTTTTCAGGGCATAAAGGTTCATGGCGAGCGAAATGCCGGTCGAGAATATGGCTGACGGAAGCATTGCAAGAGGAATTGGTGTCGAGGAATAGTCCAAGGCAGATGTGACAAAGGAGTTCACCAGCTTCCGCATTGCCATTTCGTACAACTCTTGCTGATCTTTCTTTGAAAATTTCATAGTGTCTCTCCAAATGATTCAGGTTGTGGTGCCTGCGTATTGCTGTCGCTGCTGCCGACAACTACGGTTCCAGCCTTCATTTCATTAAAAACCCGGCATACTGAACTGTGTATGGCGCTCTCGATTTCACCCAACACCACGCCATCTGTGAGCGCAGCTTCCATCGCCGCCGCCGCCTTACCTTTGACACGCATGTAGTTCCGGCAACCGATGTTTGCCGCAATGAGGGCGCACACCATTGCCTTGCCGTCGTCTGTGAGCGGTAACGTATCAATCGCTTCGATTGAAAAAAATCCAATTTGCCGAGCCAACTCTGCCCTGCGTTTGAAGTTATCGTTCATAGCGCACCCAAGCGCGTAACCATGCGCCCCCATTGTTGCGTGATTGTGTGGCGCACCGCTACAAGCCTGTCCTTGATAAAGGCTGCGGCCCTATTGGAATGCCACACAACCCAATCGCTCCAATTCATGCGAGCGGCGAGCAGTTGGCTGGCAAGCGAACGGCACTCGCTAGATACATACTCGAAGTTGCGATAGCTGCACTCTCTGGAGATTGGAAAGCGCAAATGGATTTCCATGCTTATGGGGTCTTCCAACATGCCGGGGGTAATGTCATAGCAGTGGGCCGTATCAAACCCAAACCAATGATAGTCGCCGCCCTTCCAGCCCATGGAGTCCATCGCCTCTTTGCATGGGGCGCAATCGTCTGAGTATGTGAGACCGCCATGCACGTTGAACAACCATTCCGGTTTGGTCATACCGCCATGATAATCTTCGACAACGGTATCATTGCCGAACAGCATGAGTATGCTGCGAGCGAAACTCCAGCCACTCATATTCGCAGTACGAAGGAATCGCGGCGGGAATGCGGCTGTTTGGTTGTAAGCCACACCAAAGAGTTGGTGGCTACGGCCAACACCAACATAGCCATTAAGGCAACCCATAGGGTTACGGCACAAGATCATTGGCAGCGCACCATGAGGGAACTGCGCCCACCCTGCCGCCCATGTTGGCTCCATATACCACTCTCGGTTGCGCTCGGCCTTCGTCAAGCGGCCTTTCGTGCGAAGCGGTATTGTCGGACGTCGTGCGCCGCCATGGATGATATGTGAATCCTTGGCCACATCGGGCCGTATTGCAATAAGCAACGCACCCACTTGCGTCTTAACGAGCGGCTTGTCGGAAATAAAAACTTTGCCCGATTTACCAACCCTCTGACGGTTTGCCCTGAAATCGAAGTTGTCATATTTCATACCTTCTCCTGATTGGGTAACAGAATTGTAGCGTAGTTTTTGTATAGCTACATGCAACATGTTACGCCATCCGTTTCCAATGTCAAGATGCATCTTGCACATTATTTTCTTTCGGAGTAAAGTTTGTTCATGAGAAAAAACCTCACCATGACAGAAGCACAACTTGCTGTTCATCAAGCGAAGAACGGCAAGTGGACGCAGCGCCAGATAAACGCGCTTGCCGAGGCCAAGATTAAACCGGTGACGGTGCCAATACTGATGCCAGCGAAGTACCATAACGAGAAGACTGTTGCCCACGGCAAGAAGTTCGACTCTAAGAAAGAGGCAAAGCGGTATCAGGAGTTGGTGTATTTGCAGAAGGCCGGTGAGATAGCCGACCTAAAGCGTCAGGTTAAATTCCAAGTGGTGCCGCCACACATCTGCGTCGATGGCCATGTCCTAGAGCGCGGCGTTGACTACATCGCGGACTTCACCTACATGCGACGCGAGCGCCTGATAGTGGAAGACGTCAAGGGTGTCCGCACACAGGCATACATCATCAAGCGCAAGCTGATGCTTTGGGTGCATAAAATCGTCATCAAGGAAATCTGATGGACAAGACCATTGAAAAACTCTACGCCGCCTGCCAGACGGAAGACGAAACTGTTGTTCTCAACCGGCTCGTGGCGCGCATTAGCAAGCAGAAGACATTCAACCGCTGGCTGGCAGACATGCGAGAAAGGATGGAGTCAGCGATACCGCACAGCGACCCGGTGTGGGACATGGCCGCAAAGTCCGGCATCACCCCCGAAATGGTAAAGCTATGCTGGATGGAGTTCAAAATTCGCCACGACACCGACCCAAAGCGTGGCATTGATTGGCGCAGGACGTTTCGCAACTGTGTCCGCAGCAACTGGTACCGGCTGTGGTACGCGGACGCAGATGGAAAGATTCAACTCACATCGCAGGGCAGGATACTGGAGAAACAACATGAGTAGTGAACTGATGTTTGAGAAGGACGACTACATAATACCTATGCCGTATCAAGTGATGCGCTTGCCGCCGCACTCAATAGAAGCGGAACAAGCGGTGCTTGGTGGATTGCTTTTGCAGAACTCAGCATGGGACAGGCTCGACCTGAACCTTGCGGCCACTGACTTCTATCGCAATGACCACCGCTTGATGTTCGCCCATATCGCAACAGCTATCGGCGCGGGTCACAGCATTGACGTACTGCTGCTGGCCGAGAAGATGAAGGCCGCTGGTGAACTGGCTGACGCCGGGGGATTTACTTACCTGCAGTCCATTATTGATGGAACGGCTGGTTCAACAAACATTCGGGCGTACTCGGAAGTAGTCCGTGGGAAATCAATGCAGCGCGCATTAGCTACGGCTGGCGACACAATCGCCGACATGGCAATGAATCCAGATGGCCGAACCATCGAGCAACTGGTGGATGAAGCTCAGTCAAAACTCATGGCCCTTGGAAATAGCCAATCCGGGGAAACGCAAACTGTTGGAGAACTGTTGAGCGAATTCGACGACGTGCTGCGTCGCCGCCACGCCAAAGAGATTGTTGGGGTGCCTACCCACTTCGTTGATATTGATTCAGCCTTGCACGGATTGCAGCGCGGCGACCTGATTATCATTGCCGGTCGTCCGTCCATGGGTAAGTCAGCGTTCGCATTCCAGATCGCGGAACAGGTGGCCCTCTCCAAGCAAAAGGTACTTTGCTTCTCGATGGAAATGTCAAAGCAACAGTTCATGGACAGGGCCGTATCCCGCGCCGGGTCTGTGAGGCTGGCCGAAGTAATCAGCGGTGTCGCTTACGGAACGCCACAGGTAACCAAGGCGCTTGAGCGGCTGAGTGATGCCCACCTTTTCATAGATGACACAGCCGGGTTGAGCGTCGACCAAATCCGTGCGAGGTCACGGAACGTGATGCGCCGACACGGTGACCTCGACCTGATCGTCATCGACTATCTGCAACTCATGCCGGGGCGCGGCATAAATCGCAACACGCAGATCGAAGAAATCACTCGCGGGTTGAAGGCGCTTGCCAAGGAACTGCGGGTGCCTATCGTTGTGCTGTCACAGTTGAACCGCAAGTGTGAAGAACGAGTCGATAAGCGGCCAATGATGTCAGACCTACGCGAGTCGGGGGCCATCGAACAGGACGCCGACGTCATCATGTTCATCTACCGACACGAGCAATACTATCCAGACCTTGCGGAGTGGCGCAACATGGCAGAAATTATCATCGCCAAGAACAGGCAGGGCGGCGTCCGCATTGTACCGATGGTTTTTTATGGGGAATATACGGCCTTCAACAACTTTGTGGGGGAGATTCCTCAACGCAGCAGGCCAACACAACAGAGAGGTAACCTATCATGAGTCCAGCACCCGCTTCAACCAAAGACGACCAACTGATGCTCGACACCTTTGCCTGCGCCGCTATGAGCGCCTTCATGGCTACAGCTATGGTAGATCATCCCGAGACCATTGTGGGTTTTGCCTATGACATGGCCGCGCTGATGATGGCGGAAAGGGAAAAGCGGCGGCTGCTATGAACAGTTCAAAGATTTTCTTCCTGACGCACAAGCAAGCAAGGGGCGGCGTCGCCAATGCGGCAATGACCTACCCGGATGGATGGCGGGTGACGTTTGCACCACCATCCAAGAGCCGAGACCAAGAGGCTAAGTATCACGCCATGATCGGCGAGGTATCTGAGCAGTTCGTGTTCTGCGACAGGTTGTGGGACAACGAGGACATGAAGCGGTTGCTGCTTGACCAGTTCCGCAGGGACACCATAAGCGACCCCGACCTCATCGAAGAATGGAAGGAAGTTCTCACCGTCGATATGGCCCCTAGCCTTGACAGGAGCGGTGTGGTGGCACTCGGGTTGCAGTCCCGGAGATTCACCAAGAAGCTGGCCTCGGCCTTCGTAGAGTGGCTGTACGCCTTCGGCGCAGAGAACGGGGTGGAGTTCTCAACATGAAGGGGCTTGACATCCGCAGTTGTTGCACTTAAAGTTGAATCATTGACACGGTACGGTGTCAGATTAAACGAAGGCCGCAGTGATAGAGGGATGGGCGAAAGCCCGACGGTGGCGTACCCCACCCCCTCTTTCAGTGCGGCCTTTGACATTTCAGAAACCATGTCGATGAAAAGAGAAAGATCGTACCGCTCGTGATGTGTCCGGGAACAAACCACACGTCCGGTAAGTGACAGCCAAATACTGCTAGAGATAGGTGCTTTTAATGAATCCTGCGCTCCCCTTGACGGAGCAGGGACACAGGCGGAAACCTTCAAAAAGCAAAGCAACGGGCTTGATCTGAAACGATAGACTACCCCTTGCAAGCGGTACGATCTTTCTCTTTTCTTTGTCTTGCTCTTTCCTGAAATGACAGGAACCTTCCAGCGTGGGGGGGTCGGGGGGGTTTGTCCTTCCGGTTTCTTTTCTCTTTGGTTTTTGATGAAATACCAACCAACTACAGACCTAAACATCAATAGCATAATGAGAGTGAAGCATGGGGATTTAGGCCCATGGCTCCATGTTCCTCGGTTATGTGAGCGATGCAAGCAAGCGGCGGTCATGTACCGCGCCAACGAACTTTGGGTGTGCAGCGAGTGCCACATAAAAATACTGGCCACCCCACTTGCAAACCCTTTGCAACAGTAGCATCATGCACATGTGGCGGGGTAGTTCAGTTGGCAGAACGCTAGGCTCATACCCTAGAAGTCGGTGGTTCGAGTCCACCCCCCGCAACCAATAGGCCCGTAGCCAAGCTGGTAAGGCACCGGATTTTGATTCCGGCATTTCGGTGGTTCGATTCCATCCGGGCCTGCCAATATAGGAACAGGAGAACGGTGGCCACACAATCTGAAACGGCAGCAGCTTTAGGCATCACCAGAAATGCGGTGTACAAAATAGAGCAGCGCATCGTGGAGAAGTTTAAGAACGCACTTGCTTTGCGTTGCATCACAGTTGGTGATCTGTTGCCAGACCACACCAAGGTATCTGAGTGGGATTACATACAACCTTTGGACTAAAGGAGTCACCATGCATGAACTGATTATTTTCGCGTTCTACCTGTCTGTTGTTGCCGCTCCGTTGGCCGGGTCGGAAGTCATCCCGACAAAAAACTACTACGCCGTTCCGCCGACAATGGTGACAGCAGAATTTTCCTCGTTGTTAGCTTGTGAAGCTGCAGCAACCAAGACGATTGCGGCCATGAGGACATTGGCGCAGCCAATGATTCTGTCTATCGGCTACACCTGTAACAAAAAAGCATAGGAGTAACCCATGGGCGCAACTGTTAAGCTGCACGACACGATCAAGCTGACGAGGGAGTTGGCATCCAAGCGCCTACCAGCCGGGGCAGTGGGAACCGTGGTTCACATTTACCCGAGGGCATGTGGGTATGAGATTGAATTTCCTGAGTCGGCATTCCTTCCGCCCGACAACAGCAGCAGCACCATCACAGTCAACAGGGCGGACGTCGAGCCGGTCACGACTTGAACGATTACTTCCGCAGCAACAAACTTACACGGCTGGCACGAGGTCAGCCGTGTATGTTCCAAGTACCGGGGGTCTGCAACGGAAACCCGGAGACAACAGTTTGGTGCCACTCGAACAAAAGCACCGACGGCAAGGGTGCAATGCTCAAGGCGCACGACTGCTTCGGTGCCTTCGGTTGCTATGCCTGCCACACTTGGTATGACCAAGGTAAGACCAACCGCGCCACCAAAGATGCACAATTTGAATTGGCATTCCGAAGGACTGTACTCTACTGCTGGTTAAACGGACTGTTCGCTGTCGCCGCCTAGTTTTTGCCGCGCACATCACCGGTCTTTGGTAGGCACAGCCGCGTGTAGCGTGGGTGATGTGATAGCGGAAGTGCAGGATTGGGGTTCCGGTGATGTGCTGTTAGTGAGTAATCACTAACTAGGGTTCTTGGCCCCAACCTACTCCTCAACTTCATGGCGGGTGAAGAATCACCCTTCCCGCCACCCTCGACCGCTTGAATTCCCTGCAGATACAGTACACAATCCCCCCCAACAGACTGTTATAGGGGTGGAAAACATGGGTCAGCCAGTTGAATTGAATGGTAACGGTAATCTGATCGTCACCAGTAACCGCAACCCAAGCAACTCACGCATCGTCACCGACTTCACGGCAGACAACATCGACGGTATCGGTCTTGATGTAGGGGCCACCCCGCACCAAACATCAGAGCGCGCTGTTATCAAGCTGGGGGATTTCATCTTTGGCCAAGACCCCAACAAGACGGGAAACAAGAACGCATTAGGGACGGTCGACGCAGCCGGTACCATCCTCACCATGCCGTATGCCCTCAAGAGCGCCATCCCCTTCATCAGTGTAGCCACCGGCAACATCGGAAACAATGGCGCACTCACAGCAATCACCGCCCTATCCCTGATCTATACGTCGGGGGCATTCGTTTACTACCCGGCAAACTCAATCGCTGCCGCTACCCCCGCTGGCTGGTACTGGACTGTGTTCTCCAGCACCACCGCAGGCACCATCTTCAATAACACCTACACCAATGGCGTCCCTGCTGTGCCGACCACACTGGTTCCGTTTGTGACCACCGGCCCCGGCGCATTCACAGGCGACACCACCGAGGTATTTGCTCATACATTCCTGCTCCCGGCTGGCGCGCTCGGTGCCAATGGACAGGTCAGAGTCACGGCGCGCTTCGTCAGCAACAACACTATTGGCGTCAAGACTTGCAGGCTCCGGTTTAGCGGACAGGCAGGAACGATCTACATGACGCGGGACGTTGCGAATTCATTGGGTGTGTGGTCGCAGACAAACATTCTGAATGTGGGCGTTACCAACATTCAGAAGGGTGATGCAACCGTCATCACTGGTTCGGGTGCCGCACAGCTTGGCGCAATCGCCACGGCTGTTGATACCGCAGTCGCCACATCCATTGTCATCAGCCTGCAAAAAGCGGCGGCCACAGACGAGTTGATTGCCGACTCGGTATTGGTTGAAGTGTTCCCAAGTTAATACCCAAGGACAACCATGAAAAACTTCCGAGCATTCACAGACGACAATGGGTTCAACTTGCCGGTCATCGACGCGCCGGATTACATTGACTACCGTGTGCTTGGTGCCGCCGCCGCCGAAACGCACACCGTCCCAGCCGGGGCAAAGGTCTGTGTCGTTATCCCAAACGCAGACTGTTACATCAAAGCATCGGCAGCAACAACTCCAGCAGCCGACGTTACAGACGGCACCGGTCAAATGTACTGCCCAGCGGGGGCGGCGCGAGTGTTTCCTTGTGCGACAGGAAGCAGATATATTTCAGCGGGTGGTTTCTCCATCATCAGCGCAGTAGCCTGTATTGTTGCCTTAGAATTTTACGAGTAACCCATGCGGCTACTTGCTCCCGGCGCTGGCATTGAAAGCCCGTCGTCTGTAGGGCAGAGACATACCAACAGGCCAATTTTCCACGCCCCATTCAACGACGCTGGCAACGGTGCCGTATCGCTTTTCTTGGCCGCTGGCGTAGGCTCACTCACTTACTCAAGAGCATCAGCCAACGCCACCACATTCAACAGCAGTGGGTTGATGGTCTCGGTCGCCGCCAATGTTCCACGCAGCCTGTACGACCCGCAGACTCTTATACATCAAGGTTATTTGTTTGAACACCAAGCCGAAAACAGGCTGTTATGGTCTGATGACTTCTCGAATGCGGCATGGGTCAAGACCGGGACAACAATAGGTGGCTCCGTCACCCTGCCGGATGGCACTACCGGCACCGTCAATAAAATACAAGAGGACAGCGCACTCAGCGACCACTATATTGTGCAGACTGTAACTCGGCAGGCAGGCGAGAACAACGGGGCAGCAAGTTTTTGGGTGAAGGCTGCGGAACGTGCGTTTTGTTACTTTCAAATTGATGATGGCGCAGGCAATGGGGCAAGGCAACCGTTTGATTTAACAACCGGCCTTCCTATCGGGACATGGACGACTTTCGGAACCGGACTTGGCACTCCCATAACACCAACAGTCGTCACGCAAATACGGGCATACCCCAATGGGTGGTTTAGGGCCGAAGTAGCACAACTCGGCGTTGTTATTGCTGTCCCAACACCATTCAGAGTGTTAATTGCCCCATCCATTACGGGCGCTGATAACTTCAACTATACAGGCACAACCGGCAGCGGCATTTACGTTTCGTCAGCACAGGCCGAATGGTCGAACCCAAACGTCGCTAGGTGTTCAAGCTATATCAAAACAACAACCGTCGCAGTAACGCGCAACGCCGACAGCCTGTCCATCCCGACCGCCGGGAACTGGCCAGCAAACAACTTCATGCTGGCCGCTCAACACTATAAGCTATGGCACGCCTCGCAATCTATGCATATACTTTCATCAACTGTTGATGACAATAACTACACGGGGTGGGTGCTGGATAACAGAAGTCGTATGTGGTCGCGCATCGGGGGGGCCGCAATTACCCAAGCAAATGCCACATCATCCATCCTACAGTTCTCATCTACCCAGCGACGCGCTGTAATTTCATCAACCAATCCCGGCATCGTTATAATTCTAAGTACCGTAGGCGGTACTGTAGACGCTACCCTCACAGACCGTCAGCTAGGCGCAACCATGTTCATTGGGCCGAACGGCGGAATATCACCATCGGACAGCGTTGGTGATTCTGGAAGTATTTGTATCAAGGATTTGAAAATCTACAAGAACGCTTACCCCACGGCTGATGGTCTTGGTCGAATGACGGGGTAACATGAGGTTGTGCGCTCCCATAACAAACCTCTTTGGGCCAGCGGCCATTGGTGGAAACCCCACCGTAACCAAAGCGTACCTAAACATGCTGTCGTTCGGTGTGCTGTTCACAGACAACGGCAACGGTGTTGCGAACATCAATCCCATTCTTGGTGGAGCGCCGACATTTACTAGAGCGGGGCCAGCATGGACGAGAATGTCGAACGGACTGTGGATTTCGCTCGGTAACAACGTCCCGAAAAGCATATATCCAGACCAAGTATCTGGAAGATACGACGGGCTGTGGCTCGAAGGCACAAAGACCAACCTGTGCCTGTGGAACAGAGACTTGACGAACGCGGTATGGGTTAAGTCGAACATGACCGTTGCCAAAGACCAAGTTGGTGTGGACGGGGTGACCAACTCCTGTTCCAGCATGACAGCAACAGCCGGTGGTGCCACTGTGCTGCAATCCTTTACTCTCGCCAGCGCGGCAAGGCACCTTGGACTTGGTATCCGAAGGCTATCGGGAACGGGAACGCTTGAGGTCACACAGGATGGAACCACATGGACTGACATTACAGCGTCAGCATCATCATCGTTTCTTTGGGGCCAGTTCCTCATTCAAACTGTACTGAACCCGGTGATTGGATTCAGGATTGGAACGTCTGGCGATAGCTTCGCCACCGACCTTATCCAACTGGAAGATGCAAGCGCAAGCGGACTTTCTTCGCCAATCACTACAACAACAGTTGCTACAGCAAGGGCAGCAGAATCACTATCGTATCCGTCGGCCAACATCTTCCCGACCAACAACAACTACACAATCTTTGCGGTCGCTTCAAAGCAAGTATCAAACAATCAGGTTCTTTATCCTTTCCGGTCGTTGGTTGATGCAACCAATTACACACTCATGCAAGCGCCAAACCTTCAAGTCTCAAGGAATATCGCCGGGGTTTCCACTAGCTCGGTATGTGTTCAGAGTATTGGCACCTTGCAGCAGTCAAGGCTGGCGGCAAGGGTCAGTTCCATCACAGGAGCAGACGCATTTTCAAACGGGAAACTACCAACTACGCACGACGCAACAACCACCGCATCACAGATCGGCACAACAATCGACCTCGGAATGTCGGCGGCTGGCGCAGTAGAATCATCAGGGGCATACTTGAAACTGTTGATCTTCAAAGCTCCACTCACCGATATGCAAATCCAATCATTGAGGTAAATCATGACAGAAGAAAAGGTAGACATCGAAGCAGACCCCGAGAGGGTTATCCCGATAGAAGGCGCAGGCTACGGTGTAGTCGCCATCACCCCGGAGCCAAACCTTTTTTCCCGGCTGGGCGCATGGGCCAAGGACTTTTTCCACCCCATCACCGGACTGTTCGAGGCGCGTTCGTTCTGGCTGATGCCGGTAGCGTTCGGGCTGCTGTGGTTGTGGGATGCGGCATGGGTGAAGACAGTCATACAGTTTGCTATGTCTGGAGTTGCCATCATCGGCATGGCGCATTGGGTACGCAAGGTGCTGGCACCTGACGTCGACATACAGGCGGCTGCGAACAAGGCCATGGAACATTGGGCCGGGGCCGCAATCATCTACGCCATCTCCATCATCTTTGTGCTGGTCTCGATGGTGTATCTGTCGAGCGCGGGTTCGATCAAACCATGATTGCCGCGCTGGCGCTGGCCGCAGGGCTGGCCGCTGGCGTACCGGAACAGGCGAAACCATACCTGCCGATACTTCGGCAAGAGGTAAACAGTTTGTGGCCGACTGCACAAGTCGCGGTTCTGGCTGCACAAGTCGACCATGAGACAGCTTGCCCCATCCCAACGAAATGTTGGAACCCGAGAGTGGAGTTCAACACCAGCCGCGAGAGGGGGGCGGGGTTCGGCCAGATCACACAGGTCTTTGGTCGGTTCGATGCACTAGGGGAAATGAAGGCGAGGCATAAAGAACTTTATGGTTGGAATTGGGAGACCACGCTGTACGACCCACGCTACCAGCTTCGCGCCTTGGTCTTGAAGAATCGGGACAACTACGCCCAACTGTCCTTCGCCACCGACGTGAGGGAGAGAACGGCCATGATGCTGGTGGCATACAACGCGGGACTCGGTGGAGTGTTCAAGGATAGGGCGCTGTGCCGCAATACGGGGGGCTGTGACGCCTCAAGGTGGTACGGTGGTATCGAGACAGCTTGCACCGCTTCCAAGGTTCCACAGAAGGGCTACGGCCTTTCGTTCTGCGACATCAGGAAGCGATACCCGATGGACATTCAGCAGAACAGAGCAATCAGGTACGAGGATTGGGCAAAAAAAATCCCCGGCGACGCGCACTGACCGCCGGGGTGCTGCTTAACTGTTGCTGTTCTTGCGTGTGTACGGCCTGAGTTTCTTCCCCATTCGTTTCATCACGCGATACATCGTAGTTCTGTGAATCCCTGCTTTCGCCGCCGCCGCATACGGTGCCATGCCTTTTTTAGCGATCAACTCCAAGGCGTAGGTTGTGTCGGCGCTGATCTTTGCGGACATGGTGGTCTCCTATTTGTGGGTAGTGCATGACTTGCATCATGCACTAATTCCACAGGTTATTCAACCAGCCTAGAGCGCATCCCCGTATGACTCGGGTGCCGACGTGAGAACACCGCTGTAACTGTTGGGCTGGTAGCCACCCCCAATTTGCATCGGCTCCTCTGCGATTACCTTGTTGCCATCCTTGTCCCGGTCGATCTTGTAGCAGATCAACATATCGGGAGCGTCATTGAAGTAACAGTTCAGAACCACAGCCTCGACTCTTTGCGGGTGGTCTTTGATGTTCGGGCGATGCCCTTCCTTCACCGCCTCAATCACCGCTTTGATTTCGGCATCGCTGTCATCTTTGGTGCAATCAAGAACCCACGCCTCTGAATAAAACACAGCGAGGTTGGCCAGCCCACGCGCCAGAACATCTTTGCCAGCGCGAACAATGGCGCGCTTGCCATCGTCACTTGCCATCATGTGTTCAACGCTTATGATTGACGGGTCGAAGCGCAACCCTTCCTCGTCGATGGTATACACCAACAGCGTTGGCCGTATATCTTCGTTGCTTTTAAACTTGTACCAACCTTCGGCGATACCACGCAGTTTCTTGCCGACAAGTTCATGAATCTGTTCGGCGGTGGGTTTGTACATGGTTGTCATGATGGTTACTCCAGCGAGAGTGAGGGTTGTGATACGGATGGTTGTGATACGGACACCGGGGCCGGGGCCACAGCCGGGGCCGGGGCCGGGGCCGGGGCCACATAGGGTGGGTAGCCGACTTCCAGCAGTTCAGTGACAGCGGCCTCGTACTCGGTGCGGGTGAGCGTGGTTTGAGCAATAGCTACCCCCCCATTGACGATGCGGTGCTGTGTGTTCTTTACCAACAGTTCGATCAGGTTCATGGTCATTCCTTTGTAGTTGTGGTTGTGGTGCAGGGTAATTCTTGATGCAGCTTCTCGATCAGCTTGATGTTTGCTCCACGTCCACAGTCAAGCACACCGTAGACGCCTGTCTCGCGCAGCGTTTCATTCAGCATGGGGGTAGAAATCCAGACGCCAAGGTACTCATATTGGTCAGGTTCCCGCAGGGTGTTGTCGATCACCTTCCCGTTTTCCACGACCCATGCGTGGTGAATCGGGAAAGGTAATTGTTTCGACATAACAACCCCCTCGTAATACTTTCCAATGCCGCCCCATGCAAGGCGTGTGGCATTGCAGAAGCAATGCTTGGGGGTGCCGCGCTTGATGTGCTTCGGGCAAGTGCCAGCCTCAAACACTTCGCCCTTCGCCAGCAACAAGCCCTCGATGGGGGTGTGATGTTCGCCAAAGTTCAGCGACTGCAGCGCGTCGCTATACTGCTGAACAGCTTCGCGTATGCTCATGGCTGACTCCTGCGAATGACGCCGCTGAAACCGTGTACCCATACACCGGACTGCATGTACATGAACAGATCGGCGAGGCCGGTCTGATGGCGTGGGTGCAGATACGTTTCCGGCAACCGAATGAACGGGCGCTTCTGTTCCTCGGCTGCTCGTACCATGAGCCGTATCATGCCGATGACGTGACGCATATCGACCGATGCCTTGGCCAAGTCGACCGGCATGGGGAAGTCGGTGAACACGCGGCTGAATGCAACGCCGACGAACGTGAAGGCGCGGAACAGTTCCCACTCGCCGGATTCCACGAGCCGCGCAGCCTCGCGCAGCGTGGTCTCCGGTGTCACTTCCAGAAGTGTGGCGTCAGGGTCGAGGTCGAATGCGTGACCACCCGGATGGCAGATCACAGTCAGCGGCTTGTCAGCAGGGATTTCAATAGGCTGGCCACCGAATGTTGCTTTGATTGTCGTGTTCATGATGTTCTCCAGTGTGTTGGTTGGGCGGGTCGCCCCGCCCGTTGGTTATCAGGACACCACGTCAGCCGTGTCGCGGCTCACGCAGATGGTGTTCCCCTCGCTGTCCTTGAATGACGAACAGTTATGGAATCCTTCGCGGTTGCCGAAGCTGACCACGCCGCGCTCGATGATGCTGCGCGTCAGGCCGGTCGACTTGGCAGCAGCAACCTCGCGCAACAGTTCAAGGAACTTGTTGGTCGCAACGAATGACTCGGCGCGCTTGGCGCTGGCGTCGCGCAGAAGGCGCGGCAGACTACGTTCACACAGTTGCAGAACTTCCTGTTCGCTTTTCGTTTTCATGATTGACTCCAGTTTCTTGGTGGTTAGTGGTTTGCTGAACACCGGGGGGTTGCCCCGGTATCCCTTTACGGTGACGAGTTTGAAGTCGGGGTGCGCTTTCATGATGCCGCCCCGGTTTCGATTTCATACATGGCCAGCGTCCGCTTCACCCATGCCACAGGGTCGCGCACCATTTCATCCATCAGGTATGCTTGTGGCACATACAGGTCTTGTGGGGCCATATCGAGGAACGTCTTCATATCGGCGACGAACTCGGGTTTATTCGGGTCGTGGTTGTGCTTGATGAAGATTGAATCCCACGACAGGTCGCTGTCCCATCCGTTGCTGGCGATTGGATACTGATGGCGGTGCCAGCCGGGATTGCACAGAATGTGGGCAAGCTGCGACACATTCAGCGGGGCCGACTCGACAGGCACCACGTTGCAGTAGTTGCGCGCCTTTTGACTCTGGCCGACCATCATCAACAGGTTCAGCTTGACAGGGCGAAACTGTGCCAACTTCAACAGCAGGGCCGCGATGGCTGCGCCGCGCTTTGAAAGTTCGTTCTCACCCCACCCGCCAGACGATACGGAGTTCACCCATATCGTGATCGGTGCGCGGTCGCTGTTCTCGTCTTCCTTGCGCCACATGCTGTCAGGTTTGTCCATGATGGCGTCAGGAACGCTCGGGAACATGCCAGCAGGGCGGCGACGCCACGTCTTGCTTGTGGTCTCGCCAAGCGTCGCCTCGACTTCGTTCATGACGTGCATGACCTTGGCCAGATGCTTGTCGTTGCCGACAACGCCCCACTCCATCGCCTGATTGAAGGTACACTCGCCAAGCCACTCCCTGCCGTTGTAGCCTTTGTCGTAGACCTTAATGTTCTTACCGGTCTCGGCCTTGGTGCCGGTGAGCATGTGACGTTGCATATCTGCGGAATTTTCAAAGTGGCAGATGACGCCGGTCATGTACTCGGGTTGGTCGAAACCGTGTTTCTTGTTGCGGTATTGGTATCTCATGATTTTCTCCGTTGTGGTGGTGTGGGTGGATTAAGCAATGGCGCGCCACTGGTCGGCGGTCATGCCTTTTTTGACTACCATATCAATCACCTTGGACTCGTCGATGCCCTTGCTCAACAGCTTGGCACCGACGATGGAAGCGCGTGGGCTGATGATGACCTTGATGCCCTTGTCTCGAGCGCGCTGACGCCATGCCACGACCTTGGTATGCCACTTGGCGTTACCGCACAGCAACAGTTCAAACGACTCGTCATAGTTCCACTCAAGGAAGACGAAACGGTCGAGGAACGCGGCATCCAGCTTGTTGCGGCCAACGTAGTCGGCGGTCGCGCCTTGCCCAAACGTGTTGCCAGCGGCGATGCAGATGAAGTTCGGGTGTTTCTTGGCCAAGCCGTTCGGGAAAGCCATGTGGCCGTTCTCGATTGCCATGTTCAGCGGCAGCACAGCATCCGGCGCAGAACCGTCGACTTCATCAAGCAGGAACAATCCGCCCTTGGTGTATGCCTCGTAGAACGGGGTGCTGTGGTAGTTGCCGTGGGCATCCTTGTATCCCAACAGTTGGAACTCGGACAGCACCTTGCCGATGTGGTGGAAGTCGAGACCAAGCGCCTCGGCCACCTTCTCGCCAGCAGTGGTCTTGCCGGAACCCGCAGGGCCAGCCAGCCAAATGTTGATTCCCGGCTCGATCAGCGCCAACAGTTCAGGAAACGTCTTGTGCTGAACGCCGACGTCGACCACGGTGCCTTCGCTGCGCTTCACTTCCACCCGATGCGGAATCGACTTAGCGATGGCCTCGACCACAGCAGCCTCGGCAGATTCCTTGGCCTTGGCAGCGGCCTCGGCGAACGCTTGCCGCATCGTTTCAGCGTCCTGACGCGCTTCCCCGGCGATGCGCGCCGCCTCACGACCATCATGGCGCATCTGCTCGGCCAGCACCCGCACCGATTCAACAGCCTTGTCGGTCTCGGCCTTGACCACCTTCTGCATCTTGGTCTCGTCGAAACCGGACAGCGCCTCACCCAACAGTTCGGCCAGCGCCTTGGCCTTGTCGTTCGACGGTTTGTGCTTCGGCTGATCGAAGTCGACTTCATCCAGCACCGTCTGTTCACCGGTCTGGCTGTTGGTGATAACGGGGTGGTCGTGGCGGTCGGGTGCAGGGACGCCGACGATTTCGATAGCGAACGCTTGCAGTTCGGTCTCGTCGAACGAGGCCGACAGTTTGGTGACATACTCGTCTTGGCTGGTACGGGCAGAGTCGCCGACGCGGCCAAACGCCTTGCGGTGTATCTCGATCAGCGCCGCCTTGGAGACCTGATTGATAGTGATGCGGCCTTTAGCGAAGTCGCCGAGGATTGCTTGGTCTTGCGGTTTCAGGTTTGAAGCCATGATGGTGATTCCTTTATGGTGGTGGTGGTTGTAACCGGCCTTCGGGCCGGTGGCCCTGTGGGCCGGTGCATCTACTTCTACTGCTTCCTTCTACTGCCGTACTCATCAAACGCCGCCATTGTAGCATAATGCAACATGTTTGTCAAGCTGCACTATGAGGCCGCTTTCTTACAGATCAAAAAAACTGTGGTTTGGGTAGTTGAATTGCTGCCCCCTGTGGTTTACAGTCGCCAAATGGCATTGACCGACGAACTGATAGGCAAACTGGTCAGCGGCGCGCTGATGGTGCTAGTCGTCGGAGTCGGTTACTACTTCATCAAGGATTATTTTGTATCGGGTGAACGCAACACACAGAACAGCGCAGTGATCGAGGCCAAGGTGGGCGCTGATGCAGCACTCGATGAGGCCAAGGCAGAAGACGCCAAGCGGCAGGCGGCGGCAGTAGAGCAGCGGCGTCAACAGGACGCGGCTAGAGCAGTAAGAACAGAGGCGGCAATCAAGGAACTCAATGCAAAATTGGAAAAGTATGCACAGTTTCAGGATGGTCGGTGTGTTATCCCTGCTGACCTTGTTGATTGGATGCGCGGCAGACGTTCGATACGTTCCCTACCCGCAGCCGGTGGCCCTGCCGCTCAATCCAGAATTGACTCGCTCAACAAATGAGCCAGACGTCCCGGCCCCCGGCGCTACGCTGTCTTTCTCAGACGCGCTTATTCTTTGGGATAGGGTCGGCGAAGCACTCAAGTCGTGCAACGATGACAAGGCCGCTATCCGCAAGGTGGTGGATGACCAAGCTGTTCAGATCAAAGCAGCCGGAAAGTCTGGCTGGCGAAGCTGGATTCCGACCAAAACGCTAAAATGAGGCCGACCATGCACAAGCTGTTCACAGTCTGTACCGCAGCGATTCTGGCATTCGCATTATCTTCATGCGGCATCTTCGGCAAGAATGATGAACAGCCCCCGGCACCGGTGCCGCCAGCCGCCGCCACCACTCAACAGCCTGCCCCGGTGGGCGATTGGCAGTACGCAGTCGCCGCCAACGTGCAACTGCAGGCCATGCGGCAGGAACTGGTGGAAAAGGTGGCCGGGAACTGCGGGGCCGGATTCGCCAAGGCCACGACCGATATTCAATTCGCCTTCGCCGCCATCGGCCAGATGGCCTGCATGAATAGCCTCGGGGTGCAGAGTGCTGCGCCAATGGCCATAAACGCGCCACAGCCCACTGCAGGGGCATGGGAACGCTCGTTACAGGTGGTCGACAGGGTAATCGGCATATTCGGCCTGAAATACGCTTACGACGCACAGAACCACGCCTCGGATAACAACGCCAAGGTCTCGGTCGCCGCCTTCGGTGGCATGGCAAGTATGGGTGGCAGCATCAAGGATACTGCGCTCGGCGGGTTCGCCGCCATCGGCCAGTTTGCCAACACCACGCCGGTGAATACCAACACCTACAATATCGGTGGCCCCGCCAACATCGGTAGTGGCACCCTGACGTACCAGCAATGGCAGAACAGTTTCAACAAGAACTGTCCAAATTCCCCGGCGTATTCCTTGACGACCGGCGCTCCGCCTATAAACGCCCCATTTAACTGCTGAAAGCCAGTTCATGAGCGAAATCAATCAGCGCAGGGACATTGACCCCCATCAGGACGCATGGCGCGCCGACATTACGCAGCGGTTTCAGTTATCGCAGCAGCAGCACGCTGAACTGAAGGCCAACGTCGAGGCGGTGAAGACTGATGTGACCGACCTGAAGGCTGAAATGCAAGCGAATAGTGCGGCGACCACCCGCGTCGAGACCAACACCAAAGACCTCGTGGATACCTTTCAAGGTATGGCGCTGCTGTTCAAGGTGCTGAAGTGGATGGCCATCGCGGTCACCACCATCGGCGGGGCTGTAACGGCAATGTGGGGCATGACCCACCTATCCAAATGACAAAACGATTCGACGCCGCTCGAGAAGCGGAAACCAAGTTCGCCGCACTCATCCACGGTGGGACGCCGGTGGTACAGGCATACCAACAGACTGTCGGGGTCGGCAGGGTCTACGCAAACAGCGGCTCGATGACGAGCATGGCGCTGCGATATGCCAAGCGGCCTTACATCAAGAGCGAGATTGACAGGCTGGCGAACAAGGTGAGAGACCACTTCTTCAAAAAGGCGGTGTATGACGTCGAGAAAGCCATGGCCGAGGCCGATGCCGCCATCGAACTGGCAAAACAGAATGGTCAAGCTGGCCCCATGGTCGCTGCGGTGACCCTGAAAGCCAAGCTGAACGGGCTGTTGGTCGAAGACCGGCGCAACGAGCGCACCCCGCTTACTGATATGTCGGATGACCAGTTGCAACAGGTGATTGACAGCGTAGCCGCCGATATTGCCTCGATGATGCCGCGTCATGCAGCATTGACCGAAGTGAAGACCATTCAATGAGTGCTGTGGTACATACATTGGAACCGCGCCAACAGTTGGCCATGGCCCTGATGGAGCAGAAGCGCCGACTCGTCGAGAACGCGCTGGCCCGGTACCAGCCGTATGCCAAGCAGCGTGAGTTCCACGCCAAGGGCAAGCTGTACCGTGAGCGGCTGCTGATGGCCGGTAACCAGTTGGGCAAGACCATGTGCGCCGGGGTCGAGACCGCGCTGCACCTGACCGGCAGATACCCGAAGTGGTGGGAAGGGCGGGTATTCACCAAGGAAACCGCCATGTGGGTCGCCGGGGTCACCGGTGAAGGCACTCGTGATGGCGCACAGCGTATGCTGTTTGGCCGGATGAACGCCATGGGCAGTGGCATGATACCGAAGGACGCTATCAAGGAAGTGCGCCGCAAGTCTGGCGTAGCCGACTCCATCGACTTCGCAACAGTCCGCTTCGGCGGCGGCGGCGATGTACAGGCCAGAGAGAGCATCGTCGCCTTTAAGTCGTATGACCAAGGCCGGGAGAAGTTCCAAGCCGAATCATTATCCGGCGTCTGGCTCGATGAGGAACCGCCTGCCGACATTTACAGCGAATCGGTTACCCGCACCAACGCTACCGGCGGTATCGTCTTCCTTACCTTCACCCCACTCATGGGCGTCACCGAAGTAGTGAAGCGTTTCATGATCGACCAGCCCGAAGGCACCACGATGATAAGCATGACCATCGAGGACGCCGAGCATTACAGTCCAGAGCAGCGCAAGGCCATCATCGCCGCCTATCCCGAGCATGAGAGGGAAAGCAGGGCCAAAGGTATCCCCGACTTCGGTTCCGGTCGCGTCTTCCCGCTGTCAGAGGAAAGCATCACAGTCCCACCATTCGCCATACCTTCTCACTGGCCTTGTATCGGGGCCATCGACTTCGGTTACGACCATCCTTCGGGTGCTGTAAAGCTGGCTTGGGACAAGGATCGAGACTGCTTGTATGTGGTCGCCTGTCACCGTGAGCGATTGGCCACTCCGCTTGTATTCAGCGCCAGTGTTAGAGGTTGGGGTTCTTGGATGACTTGGGCGTGGCCTCATGACGGTCTGCAAAGGGACAAGGGCAGCGGCGCACAGTTGGCCTCACAGTATCGGGACAACGGCATGAAACTGATGACCGAACACGCTACCCATGAGGAAGGCGGTTTCGGAACCGAGGCTGGTGTGATGGAGATGCTCGAGCGTATGCAGACCGGCAGGCTCAAGGTCTTCGCCGACTGTCGACTGTGGTTTGAGGAATTCCGTATGTATCACCGAGTCAAGGGGCTGATTCATAAGGTTAGTGACGACTTGATGAGTGCCACCCGTATCGCGGTGATGATGCGCCGCAAGGCTACCACCAAGCCGAGAGCCACAGCGCGGCATGAGAACGTGGTCTACATCGGCGACCGGGACGTGGGGTACTGACGTGATTACCATACTTCTAGTATGCATGGTGCCGGGAATACCGGGGTCAGACCATACCCCCAGCCCTATTCGATACTTCAATGCAGGGAATCCTGCCGGGGGGCGCACATGCTTGACCTGAACACACAACGCGACGAGGCGGCGCTGGCCAGAGACCGAATGGCGATGGACGGTGCCTTCCTGCCGGACGATGAGGCTGTCGACGAGGCCGAACAGTTGGCGCAGAAGCAGTACGAGGCTCGGCAACTGTTGGGCAGTGGTCTGGCGATGCAGGCCCAAGAGCAGGTGGCCAAGCGGCGGGTGATCGAAGACAGGTGGATACTCGACCTGCAACAGTACAACGGGGTCTACCCGCCAGAGAAGCTGCAAGAGATTATCAATGCCGGGGGTTCGCAGGCATTCGTCAATGTCACCCGACCGAAGGCTGATACGTTCAGCGCCCGTATGGCCGATATGATTGCGCCGACTGATGGGGCCAACTTCGGCATCAAGCCGACGCCGGTGCCGGAACTGGTACAGGCCAAGACCGATGACTCGCCGCTCGTGACGCCAGCAGGCAAGGCGGTCGTGACCGATCAGGGCCACCCCGTACTGGCGAAGGATATGGCGGCAGGCATCGAGAAGGCGGCAGAGGATGCCTGCGACCTGATGATGACCGAGATGACCGACCAACTAGCCGAGGCTGGCTACAATCCGGTGCAGCGGGACATTATCGACGATATGGCAATCTACGGTACCGGCATCCTCAAGGGGCCGGTGATCGTCGGCAAGACGCGGAAGGCGTGGATGCGGGGGGATGGCGGGTACACGCTGCATACCGTCGAGGAAACCAAGCCGGGGGCCATGCGGGTCTCGCCATGGGACTTCTTCCCCGATATGTCTGCCACCCGAATCAAGGACTGTGAGTTCATCTTCGAGCGGCACTACATGACGCGGCGACAGTTGCGTGACCTGTTGAAGACGCCGGGGTTCGACAAGAGGGCGGTGCGCGAGGTTCTGGAGTCGACGTCCAAGCCGGTCAACACGGCCAGCCACCTGAACCGGATACGCGCCATCAGCGGATTACAGTCTGTAGAGGACAACCGGTACGAGGTATGGGAGTACCACGGCCCCATCGACAAGGATGATCTGGCCAGCATGGGGGTCAAGGTCGACGAGGATGCCCTGACCGAGTACGAGGGCGTGGTGTGGTTCTGCCAGAACGTCGTGCTAAAGGCGGTCATCAATCCGATGGACACCGGCGACCGGCCATACTCGGCCTGCTACTGTGCCAAGGATGACAGTTCGATCTTCGGGTATGGGTACCCATGGCTGCTTCGGGCATCGCAGGCGGTGGCCAATGCCTCATGGCGCATGGTGATCGACAATGCGGGGCTGTCGGTAGGCCCACAGATTGTGATCGACCGTACCAAGGTGGTTCCGCTGGACGGTGACCCGAAGCTGAAACCGCGCAAGACTTGGGACAAGATCGGGGAAGGTTCCATCAAGGAATGTTTCGAGGCATTCAGCATTGACTCCCACATGACCGAGTTGATGGAGATATTCAACGTGGCGGTGCGGCTGTCCGACGAGGAAACGAATCTGTCGCAGATTGCACAGGGCAACCAAGGCAACGCCACGCAGACCGCACAGGGCATGACGATTCTGATGAATGCGGCCAACGTGGTGCTGCGTCGTGCTGTGAAGTCTTACGACGACGACATTACCCTGACGTTCATCCCCCGGCTGTACGATTGGAACATGCAGTTCAACAGTCGGGACGACATTAAGGGCGACTACAACGTCGTGGCGCTGGGGTCATCTGTCCTGATGGAGAAGGAGTCACAGACGCAGGCGCTGCTGCAAGCGGCCAACCTGTTCCAGAATCCCGAACTCGGCGATTGGATTGATGATGAGAAGTACGTCACGGCGGTGTTCAAGAATCAGCGCACCGACAGCGTACTCCGCACCAAGGACGAGGTACAGAAGCGCCGGGATGACCGCGCCAAGCAGGCTGCTGCCGCAGCACAGGGGCCACCACAGCCAGCACAACAGCCGCCTGACCCGGCGATTAACCAGTTGAAGGCCGCCGAGTTGCAGTTGAAGTACGAAACCCTCAAGGTCAGCATGGCCGAGCAGGAGCGTGCCGACCACATCAAGGTCATGCAGTTGGCACAGAAGGACAAGATCAGCGAGCAGGAAGCGCGGGTCACCCTTGGCCTCAAGAAGATGGAGATTGACGCCGACACCAAGGCGATGATGTCCGAGATTGCCGTCAAGTACCGCATGGGGAGCGGAATATGATGAATCAAGCAACAAGTAAGCCCTCACCACCGTTTAGTGCCGCGTCGATTATGGCGAGTTTCGGTTACCAGTCTGTTGAATGGCGGAAAATTCTGGAGTACATTTCAGTCAGAAGGCAGGAACTGTTCATTCAACTGGTGCTGGCTGATGAGAACGCAGGCAGGGCAAACATATTGCGGGGCAGGATTCAGGAGCTTGATGAGTTCCTTGCATTGCAACGTCGCGCCAATGTGCTTAATCCGCCCAGCGTGGGTGGTGGCATCTATGAATAACCAACCTTCTGGAGTAACGCCATGAACAAAACTGTACCCGCATCGAACACAGACCCAGCCGAATCAGCCGAGGTTGCCGCGTTCAATCAGAATGTGTCCGATGGCCACATGGTTGACGAGACCAAGGACAAGGCCGGGTTTGACACGGCGTTCAGCGAGTTTGCTGCCGCTCGTGAAGCCAAGCGCGCTGGAGTGGAAGCAGCAGCGCCCCCGGAAGTTGTTGCGCCGCAATCCGCTGACTCCCCAGCGACGCCTGTTGCTGCCGCACCACCGGCCACTGTTGCTGCCACTCCAGCCGCCCCAGCCGCCAAAGTTCGCCCAGCTTGGTTCGATTCGCTACCGCCAGAGGCTAAAGCTGAGTACGAGCGCCTTGAAGTGGAGCGGCAGAAGGACAGTGAGAAGCTGGCCCGGATGGGTTCACAGGTCAACGCCTATGAACGCAAGCTGCAGGAAGCACGCAAGGCCACCCCGGCTCCCGCTAAAGCAGCAGGGGTGGCGTCCGACGAGGCGCAGAAATTCGCCGAACTGTATCCAGAAATCAACAAAGGGGTTGAAGCCAGAATGGCCGAAATCCGCGAGTTGGTTGAAGGTGTGAAAGCAGCAATCGACCCGCTCGCTAAAGATCGGGAGACACGGATTGCAGAAACCAATGAAGCCGCCGTCGAGGCCGCTCACCAAGGGTGGAAGCAAACTGTGAACTCCGACGATTTCAAGGAGTGGTTCAGCAAGCAGCCCGAATCCATTCGTAACTTGGGGGCCAGCAATGCACCGGAAGACGCGGTAGCGGTGCTGGACTTCTTCACGTCCGCGACCGGGTTCAAACCAGCAGTAGCATCAAGTACGCCAGCAGCGCCAGCCGCCGCGAGAGCCGCCGCCCCACAGGCCGCATCCACTCTTGCTGCCAAACGCCAACAGCAACTTCAAGATGCACAGGGCGTGCCTAACAGCCGTCCTAGCACGGAAACCACCGCCAGCGCACCAAGCGACTTCGCCGCCGCCTTCGAGTATTACCGGGCCAAGCGAGAGCGCAAGGAAGCAATGACGGCCTAACCAATCTAAGGAGAAGCAAATGCAAACCAGTTATGGCTCAATAAGCCAACGTACTGCGGCATGGGCGGCTGATGAAATGCTGGCACATGCCCAGCCGATCATCGTGTTGAACCTGCTCGCAATGCAGCGCCCGATTCCCAAGAACAAAGCTGATACGGTGAAGTTCCGCCGTGCCATCCCGTTCGCGGCCCTGACGGCAGCAGCAACCGAGGGCGTTACGCCTCCGGCTCAACAGTTGAACTATCAGGACGTGTCCTGCCAGCTTCAGCAATGGATCGGCATCGTCGAAATCACAGACCGTGTGAACGACCTGTCGGAAGACCCGGTGCTGGCGAACGCCACGGAACTCTGTGGCGAGCAGGCAGCGGAAACCCAAGAATCGGTTGCGTGGGGCGTCCTGCGCGGCGGCACCAGTGTGATCTACGGCAACGGCACGACTCGCGTCGGCGTCAACACCAAGATCACCCTGAACGCTGTTCGCAAAGCTGTTCGCGCCCTGCAGAACCAGCGCGGCAAGGTTATCCGCGACATCTTGGGGCCAAGCACCAACATCGGCACGCGGTCTGTTGAGGCGGCGTATGTTGCCGTCTGCCACACGGACGCATCTGCCGACGTGCGTGACCTCACCGGCTTCACCAAGAACTCCGATTACGGCAGCCGCAAGCTGATCTGTGAACAGGAACTCGGTACCGTCGAGAACGTGCGCTTCGTCGCGTCGCCTCTGCTGGTGCCATTCTTGGCTGGCGGTTCTGGCACCCTCAACGGCATGTTGAGCGCCGGTGGTGCGAACGTCGACGTGTACCCGATCATCGTGATGGCCAAGGATTCATTCGGTGCCGTGACGGTCAAGGGTGCCGACGCCATCACCCCGATGGTGCTGAATCCGGGCGTTCCGTCCAAGTCCGACCCGGCAGGTCAACGCGGCTATGTGTCGTGGAAGACCTACTACAACTGCGTGCGGCTCAACGAGTCGTGGATGCAGCGCATCGAAGTGGGCGTCACCGCTCTGTAACACTGACGTAAATCCGGTGGGCCTCGTCAGCCCACCACCAATCGCTGGGGGAAGGGTCAGTCCCTCCCCGGCACGAAAGGAATCAAATGAGACTCAGTGATATTTCCGCAATGGCGCTGCGCGCACTCTTGGGTACCAACTGCCCCACCAAGGTCACGCTCGCAATCAATGCCGGTGCCGCATTGACCGTCAAAACCACAGGCGCGTCGAACTACATCATCGACGGCCTGTTCTACACAAAGGCTGCTCTTGCGGCCCAAGTGTTGACGGCCCTCGCGGCGGCGCAGCAAAAGGTGAATGGTCAGTCTGGCTTCATCGTCCAGCCGATCAGCACCACCGCCTACTACCTCATCACGCAGGACGCCGCTGGCGTCGTGAACTGTATCCAAAGTTCATTCCTCGGCGTGACGTGGTACACAGCGGACAGCAACTTGCCACAGGTTGGTACAGGTCAACTCCCTGATGCGCCGTCGACGCTCTGCCCGATTGGCTACATCAAGGTCGTGACCAACGGCGCAACAACCTTTACGGCGGCTACCGATGCGCTGGACAAGGCTGGCTGCACGTTCACGTTCCAAGACCTGCAGTACCTGCCGGGTACCACCAATACCCCGTAATTGGGGCTTCGCAGTGAAACGGGGGTGGGTATTCGCCCACCCCTTTTTTGAAAGGAACTACCATGGTCACAAAGAAGAAATCTACCAATGAAGCACCAGAGGAAGCCGGAGCAGACGGCGTAACTGTTGAACTGTTGCTTGAATCATCCACCACGGTGACGACATATCCCGACGGCGGAACCTGCACCATCAACCACAGCACACCTGAAGCCGCCCAAGAATACGCGGCCTCGGTTGTCGGATAAGGAGTAGCACATGGAACCGAAGAAAAAATCCCCTCGCCCGGAAGACAAGGAGCCGCTGCAGGCAACAGCCGCCGAACAAGGGCAACAGCGCCATGAGCCACACTTCAAGATCATGATTGCCAAGGTCGACAAGCTGGCTCGCAATTCCATCGACCCGGTGCCGGTATCGGTCAATGGCGTGCAGTACGCCATTCGGCGCGGCATGGCCGCCTACGTCCCGGCGTGCGTGGTTGAAGCCCTTCGCAACGCGGAAGAAATCAACTACGAAGCCGAAGACGACAACGTGGAAAACAGGCAGCCGAGCATGGTGCAATCGTACCCGTTCCAGATTCTGGACGGCCCGATGCCTGCCGACGTAGCGCGCTCACAGTTGAAACAGGCGCGTGAAAGCGCGAGGGAAACTGCGTGACATTCCTTGAACTCGTCAGGGAGCTACAACTCAAGGGTGGGGTCGCTGGCCCCACCATTGTCACGACTGTTGGACAGACCGGACTGACTAACAGGCTGGTTGGTTTCATCACGAATGCGTGGCAAGAAATACAGTTGATGCGTAACGATTGGCTGTTTATGAAAACAGAGGCCAGTAAGGTGCTGGTCGTCGGCCAAAGTCTGTACGGAGTCCAGTTGGATTGGGGTCTTACGGATGTCCGCAAGTTTGACCCGAAGGATTGGCGCATTGAAAACTTGCTCATTACCAACGACAAGGCGTTCATGGGCGTCCTGTCGTACCCTAGATGGCGCGAAAAGTATGGCGCGAACATCGGGCCATCCAATGCTCGCCCAAGCGAGTTGACGGAAATCTACAACGCTGCCGCATACCCATCGCAGAAGGCCATACAGTTCAACGCGATGCCCGACCTTGCGTATCAGGTCACATTCTCCTATGAGAAAATCGCCACCATTCTTTCCGCCGACGTGAGTCCGACTGCCGACGCGCAAGTTCCATCCATGCCTGCTGACTATCACATGGCCATCGTCTGGAAGGCGCTCGAATACTACGGCTATTATGAATCGGCTGGCGAGGTTATCGCCCAAGCACAGAGGCAGTTTGCAGTCTTAAATCGTGCCATGACTTCGACCCAAACTCTTTATGAGACCGAGGTTCAGCCATGTCCGCTGGCATAAATCTCAGCAGGGTAGATTCGCAGGTTTTTCGCTGCGCCGGTGGACTCAACATCGTTGACCCACCAATAACGCTCAATCCCGGCGCAGCCATACTGGCGCAAAACTACGAATGCCGTATTGGTGGCGGGTACTCTCGCATGAAGGGGTACGAACGCTACAACGGCAAGGCGCTGACATCCAGCTATACATACATCGTCGCCCACTTTTTCTCCGGTGGGGTCACGCCTATCGTGCAGGGCAATACCGTAACCGGCGCAACTTCCGGCGCGATTGGCATTGTGCTGACCAATCCGGTGCTGACGAGCGGGTCTTGGGCTGGCGGTGATGGCGCAGGAGACCTGTATATCAGCGTATCGTCAGGAACCTTCGTCAACAATGAGAATTTGCTGGTCGCCGCCGTGAATTTGGCCACCATCAACCCTGCCGCCGGGACTGATTTGCAGTCGCCGGGTGACACATACTATAAAACGGCCCTGAGATACCTGCGCGAATCGGTCAAGAGAACGCTTATAACAGCCCTTCCGGGCTACGGAGCGCCGCTCGGGCTGTCCATCTACAACGGCAAGCTGTATGCGTGGCAAAACGACCTTGTTGCGCCCACAAAAGCGCAGATGTACCGCGCAGAAGCTGGTGGCTGGACACTGATTGCCTTCGACGAGGAAATTTCTTTCTCGAACGCGAACACCAGCGTTGGCGAGGGTGACACTTTGACACAGGGTGGGGTGACTTCCACCATCAAGCGACTCATTGTGCAAACCGGAACACTTCTTTCCGGCGTGAATACCGGTCGAATGGTCATTCGCGCACGCGGCGGCGGTAACTACGGTGCTGGCGCAGCAACTTCCACCGGCGGCGGGGTACTTACACTATCAGGAATCCAGACGGTCATCGCTCTGGCTCCAAGCGGCACCTTTGAGACTGTAATTTACAACTTTGCCGGTGGCACCGGTACCCGCCGCATGTATGGCTGTGACGGAAAGAACCGCGCCTTTGAGTTTGACGATACTGGCGACGTCTTTTCGCCAATTTCCACCGGTATGACGACAGATACACCGCAGCATATTGCTGCCCACAAGAATTACCTGTGGCTGTCCTTCCTGCACAGCGTCCAAAACAGCGGGGTCACGTCACCATTTGTGTGGACTCCGATCACCGGCGCGAACGAAATCGCCATGGGCGATAACGTCACGAATTTGTACTCACATCGCGGTGATACGCTCGTCATTGCTGGGCGCGACTCGTTATCAATCATGTATGGTTCAGGGCCGTCGACGTGGAACCTCAAGAAATTGACTTTTGGCACAGGTGCAGTCCCGCGCTGCATGGCTGAGTTGCAGGGCAGCGTGATGTTTGTTGATGACCACGCCCTATTCCAACTGGCGCAAGTTCAAGAATTCGGAGATTACGATAGTGATGCGCTATCGAAGAACGTCGACCCGTTTTTCAACGCATCTACCCGCAAAGCGTTGTTTGTCTGCGTATCCCACGTCAAAAGCATGATTCGTATTTTCTTTGACGACAAAACTGTTCTGGCCATGACCTTTTATCAGGGCAAGCCCACCGGTTGGACAACCTATTACCTACCACACCAGTTCACCTGTCAGGCAACAGGTGACTCAACAAACAACAAAGAATTGATTTATGTCGGCGGCCTCGACCCGACCGACGCAACCAAGGGTCATGCCTACCTTCTCGATTCCAGCACCAGCCATGATGGCACCGCCATCGAGTCAATGCTGCGTCTGCCCTTCAATTACTTCAAGTCGCCCACGAAGAAGAAGCGTTTTCGCAAGATCACGCTGGAGATGGACACACCGCTACAGTTTCTGTTGAATATCACCACCGACTTCGATTATGGTGCAGACCAAGAGACCAGCACCTACGCGGTCTTCGCTTCAAACTCTGGCGGGTATTGGGATATATCCACTTGGGAACAGTTCTTTTGGGATGGTGCTGTTGTATCAGCGCCCTTCGCACAGATTGATGGTGTTGGCAACAACATTGGCTTTTTCTTTTATCACACTGACGACATTGATGAGGTTTTCACAATTCAAGCAGTGATCTTGCAGTATTCAATTTGGGGAACAACCCGATGAGCGATCTATACACACCACAGTCTGCAATCTCACCGAATACCATTGCTCGGTCTTCGTCGCTCAACAACTTGAGCGCGGCGGTGACGGCTGCGTTCAACAAGATGCCAAATGAAGCGGAAATAAAAAACCGCACCATCAACTATGTGACCGGCACCGGCACGGCACAGGCGCATGTCGTTACGTTGCCCTATGTTCCTACGGCATACGCCGACGGCATGGAGATTTGCTTCCGGCCAGCCGTCAGCAATGCAGCCGGTACCACCACCATCAATGTAAATGGTCTTGGTGTCAAAGAAATACGTCGCTATGGTAGCAGCGCGCTGCCAGTGGCAAGTGATTTGCGTGCCAATGTCCCGGTTACTCTGCGATATGGCTCGTCACAGGGATTTTTCTACATACAAAATGCCGTCAGCGATGATTCAAAAATGCCGCTCACGGGTGGGACTTTCATCGGCCCACTACCCGTTTACTACGGTGGCAAGAACCTAGACGTCAGCAGCGCGTCGTATGGTAACGCCGCCCTCAACAAAACAACATCGGGCAGTCAAAACACAGCCTTCGGGAACAATACCCTAGTCGAGTGTACAACCGGCGCGGCCAATACAGCGATTGGTGCAAATGCCATCGGTCTTGGCGGCGGTGCAGCATTCACTGGTAGTTACAATGCTGCCGTGGGGGCGTTTGCCTTAAACGCCTTGAAGTCTGGCTCGTACAACGTGGTGTTCGGCGCTGTTGCTTTGTCCAACAATGTATCCGGGTCGCAAAATATAGCCATTGGAACTGGTGCGTTGGAGTTTTCTACCGGCAGCAACAATGTTGCCATGGGGCATTCTGCTGCCAGAAATCTTCTTGGTGGAACCGGCGTTACCGCAATAGGCTATTTGGCATTGACGGCTGCGACGGGAAATGACAACACCGCCTGTGGTTCCAACGCGCTTCTCAATGAAACAACCGGCAGCGGCAACACCGCCTTTGGTGCTAATGCGATGATGTCACAAGTAGCTGGCGGCACTGACGGAAACACCGCCTTCGGCTTCAATGCTCTGTTGACAAATACCGGTAGCATTTATAATGCCGCGTTTGGATTTGAGGCTCTTAAACTTCAGGATTTCGGCGGCACTTGCAGCGCCTTCGGGGCGCAGGCGCTGAAGAATTCCGTTTCTGGCGCTTACAACAACACGGCGGTTGGCGGTCGGTCGCTGTTGAATTTGTCTACCGGCAATTCCAATGCTGCGTTAGGCGGCGTCACCGGCTTTAGTTTGGTAACCGGAGTGCAGAATACGCTTATTGGCGAAAGCACAGATGTCAATGATGCCAACGCCACCAACAGAACAGTTCTTGGCTATGACGCAACCGGCACGCTCGACAATCAGGTCACCCTCGGCAACGCCAGCGTCACCGAAGTTAAGACTACCGGAAGAATCAAGTTACAGGGCGACATTATTGCTGGTCTTGGTGCTTCCGCAGTTGCAACAAACACAGCCTTCGGTGCTTCTGCACTCAATGCCAATACCACTGGACAATACTCGGTCGGCATCGGATATAACGCACTGCAAGCACAAACAACCGTCGGCTTCAATACAGCCGTTGGCGGTGATGCGCTGAAAAATGCCTCCACTGGACAGGCCAATGTTGGGATTGGGTATCAATCTGGCAACATTCTCATTGGTGCTTCAAGTTTCAACACGATGGTTGGCATGACTGCCGGTGGAAACTTCAATACCGGCAGCAATAACACCTTCGTGGGTTACGCTGCTGGCTACGGCAACGATAACGTCACCAACAACACAGCCGTTGGCTACAATTCGACAGTCGCTGCGGGTACGACCAATGCGACCGCGCTGGGAAACGGTGCCGCAACAACTGTCGACAATCAAATTGTCCTCGGAAATACAGCTATTACAGAGGTAAAAACTTCTGGCAAGGTTAGCGCGGGGATGGGTACCGGCACCGGCGTTGCAACGCTGATTGGGGCAGCCAACGTCAACGTCACCGCAGTCGGCAACGTCGGTGCGGGTACGGACGATTTGATGACGTACTCGTTACCCGCCAACAGTCTATCTGCGAATACCAAGGGAATTCGCATTACGGCGTGGGGTGGCATCGTCAACAACGTCAACGCCAAGACGGTGACAATAAACTTTGGTAGCACGGTGATGGCTACGATTGTTGTACCAATCAACGCCGCCGCCTATTGGAGTGCAACTGCCACCGTTGTCCGCTCCGGGGCAAGCGCCCAAAAATTCATAGCCGATTTGAATGTTGCTAACTCTGCTGCGGGAACAACGGTAATCAATCGCCTGTCAAGCTCGTCAGCGCAGACCGATACCGCCGCAATCACGATTAAATGCACTGGCACTGCTGTATCAAATAACGACATCACGCAGGATGGCATGTTGATTGAGTTCATCAGCTAACGATTTAGGAAAGACAGGATAATCACATGGCTCGTATGCGACTTGATAAGAACGGCGAACCGATTGAACCGAATGAAGCGACGCTCGCCCCCGTCGTTGACAGTCCAGTCATCGCCGACTCGACGCCGGTGAATCCCGGCCCCGACATAAACATTGGCGGCGGGTCTGACGTCAACCCGACTCCAAACACGACCAGCACGACCGTCACCCCGAGCGTCAATACGTCGGTCACAACCACTCCTGCGCCAATAGCTGGTGGGCCGCTTCAGGTTGCACCATCAATAGGGTCAGCGGCTGTTCCGCCGCCCCCGTCAACACCGCCCCCTCCGGGGCCGCCCCCCCCAACAACCGGAATCATCAACACCGCAGTCGCGCAGACGCCAACGCCAACGCCAACGCCAACAGCTACCGGTGGGCTAGAACCCATAGACATCCCGGCGGCGGTACCCGGAAATATCCAGCCGATCACGAGAACTGTTGGTAGGAATGAACTCGTTCAGGGGCAACTTGATGACATCCTGAATGCCGATGGCCCATTGATGCAGAATGCGCGCAATCAAGCTATGGCATTGGCCAATGAGCGCGGCTTGCTCAATAGTGCAATGGCTGGTGGATGGGGCCAGCAGGCGGTTCTGAATTCAGCCATGCCGATTGCAACTCAGGATGCATCGACCGAATCCCGTCAGGCGCTCACCAATCAGGACGCCGGTAACCAATTCGGGATGGCAAACCTAAATTTCCAGAATACTTCCAGCCTGCAAGATCGACAGGCCGCCCAGCAACGTCAGCTTTCTCAAGACCAGTTCGGCTACAACAGCGCACTTCAGCGTATGGACAATGCGAGCAGGGAGAACATCGCATCCATGCAGGCGTCAACACAGGCAGGAATCGCCGCATCCGAGGCAGCCTCGCGTGCGTGGGCAGCGCAGTTGTCGGCGAGTACGCAGCTTAGTATTTCCGACAGAAATTTGGCGAATCAACTGTTGATTTCAGACAGAGATGCTGCTCTCCGGCGCGAACTTAACTTGAGCGGACTCGAAGCAAACGCCATGACCAACTACACCAATCAGATCACCGGTGTGCTTGCAGGGCAAATGTCCACTGAGGACAAGACGATGTTCGTCAATAATATCAACTCCATTTGGGCAGGTTCACCGTACTTGCCGATCAAGATCAACACCAATCTGTTCCCACCAATCACCGGCGGTGGCGGTGGCGGTGGCGGCGGCGGCGGTGGTGGCCCATGATTCGACGCGGAATTACCTCAGACGTTGAACCTATCCTTGCGATGGGCATCCGTGTTCATGCCAAAAGCCCGGAGCGGCACATCAAGATCGACTCGAATCATTGCCGCACCCTGATACTTGGAATGATGCTTGGCAGATCGACTGTGGTGTTGGTTTCGGTTGACGATAGTGGGAAGCTGAACGGATTCATGCTTGGATTGGTTGAGTCGATCTTCTACAATCCCCGCAAGAAGTACGCTACCGATCTGATGACCGCAGGAAAATGGACAGTTAAAGCCCAACTGTTGAAAGCGTTCGTAAGGTGGGCTGAAGAAAAAAAGGTATCACGCATTTTGATGGGTGAGTCGATGGGTTACAGGCGTGATAGTGGTATGTATGAAAAGGCCGGATTCCGCCGGGTTGGTGGACTGTTCGACCGACAAGGAGAAGCACATGAACACCAGCTACCTGTCAATTTTGAAAAAGCGACTCTCGACGCTCTCGAAGAATTTTCTAAACTCAACGGAGAATAGCCATGTCCGGGGTCGTTAAAGCTGTCAAGAAGGTCTTCAAGGCGGTTGGAACAGCCATCAAAAAGGTGGTGAAATCTCCGATCTTCAAGGCCATCCTCATTGCCGCCGCCATCTACTTCACAGGCGGCTTGGCCTTGGGGGCCATGGGGTCGACCGCAGCGGCGGCATTGCCGGGTATAGCGACGTTCGCTGAAACGGTCGGGGTAACAGCCGGGGCTTTTGGGGCAGAAGCTGCGGTTGGCGCTGGCCTCATTGAAGGCGCTACAGCCGCCGGTGCATTGATTGATGCAGGTACCGGCGTTGCCGCGCTGGATGCTGGCGCTACGCTCGCAGGCGCGACGGCAGCAGAAGCCGCAGGCACGGCGACGCTGCTTGGTGAAGCAGGCGCGCTAGGGGGCGAGGCCGCCGCTCTTGGTGGTGGTGAGGCCGCTGGCGGCGCGCTGGTCGACGCAGGTACCGGCCAAATAGCCCTTGACGCAGGCGAGGCCGCCGCTGCCGCTGGCAGCCCAGCAGAAACAGCGGTTGCCATAACAGGTGACCCCGCTGCCGCCCCCCCAATGAGCGATATGGCAGGAAAATCTGTGATTCAGGCTCCTGTTGAAAAGCCGGGGTTTATCCAAAACGCATGGAACGAATATAAGTCACTCAGCCCAGCGGCGCAGCGCCTGATGGGTGGCGCGCTTTCCGGCATTGGTTCAAGCATTGCGGCAAACTCCTTGGCCAAATCACAGGCCGAGCAAAGACAGAAGGAAATGGACTTCATCGAAAGCCGGTCGCATGTTCCAGACATCAGGAGCGCATACCCGAACACGCCGTTTCAATCTCCTGCGAGACAGGGGTTGATCGCTGGTGCTACGATACCAACACGAGGGGGTTGACATGCTGAACAAACAGATGGGAATGATGGAACAGGGCGAGCCGTCGGGTGACCCGACCTCTCCTGATAACACGCCCGGACACGAGAATGCGGAGTCGGCCACCCTAGAGGGACAAGAGGGCGACGAGGAAGATGCTGGCACGACCACCAAAGTAGTTGGCCCCGAGGGCGAGCCGAATGTCAGCCCGGAAGAACAGGCCATGTATGACCAGTTCACCACCGCTTGCATGGCGATGATCTACAAGGACGAGAAGACCTTGGGTCTTGTCCTTCAAAAACTACAGACTGTTGCCGAGAGCCACAAGCCGACTCAGGGTGGTGAGGTTGGGGGCATTGGCTATGCAATCGGTCACACGGCGGCGATGATCTTGATTTCTGTTGACGGCGCAATCGAGCAGCAGGGCGCTGAAGTTCCGTCAGATATTATCTTCAACGCGGGGAAAGAAATTGTCGCTGAACTGGTGGAAGTTTCCATCTCGGCAAAACTGGCACAGGTTACCCAGCGCGACGAACTGTTCAAGCAGGGCATGATTGCCGGTGCCAAGGTATTTGGTGAGTACGAAATGAAGACCGGCAAGATCGGCAAGAACGAACAGGGCGAAGCGAAGCAACAACTTCAGGATGCTGGCGTCAGGCCACCACAACAGGCGGCCCAACCGCAGCAGATGGCCCAGCCGCAACCGCCGCAAGCACCGCAGGCAATGGGGGCATAACATGAACCTGTTTGAAGGATTGATTGGCGGAATTGCCGGTGGCGTGGGAAAGTCAATGATTCAAAACGCCGATGTTGCCGACACGGAAAATCTTACGAGGATTAAAGAAGACCTCATGACTAAGCGCGAGGAGATGCTTCAGCGCCTACGTCAAGAGGGCGCTGTTTCGTTGCAGAAGTCGGCGCAGGAATATGATCGCCCGTACAAAGAGGGTCATCTGGCTGAAGACGTCAAGCGCACACAGATTCTTGCGGACACGCAGAAGGCCACCGAGAAATACCAAGGCGAACACATCGGCGTCATGAAGGATGCGACGGTGGCGAAGAAGGAAATAGCCGCGCTCCATGATGCCATTCGCGCGATGGCCGCTGGCGCAGGAAAAGATGAAATTTCGCTGGCCAGAAAAGAGGCGATGAAGGTCTACGGCAAGATGACCGAAAAGATATACGAAGACGTAACCATCAAAGACAAAGAGGCTGCGATTGCTGGAATAGGCGGCGTTGACGGGATATTGAATCGTGCGTATGGCCTGCCTGCGGCTGGCATTGTGAAACCAGACCCGGCCAACGAGAATGATTTTTACCACACGACATGGGAGACCCTTGCCTCTGGCAACAGGATTGGGAACAAGCTGGACGCCAGCGTGGTGAAGGCCAAGGGATTCAACATCCCGGCCCCAATAGTGCCGAAACCCACCATTCCGAAGACTGCACTCAGCGATGCCGATAAGGCACGCGCCGATCTTTTTAATTCCCCAACGGAGTCGTATCGTAGAGGCATACTAAACAAGCAAAACTCAACAACCGAAGACCCTGATGCTGAACTGCGTCAGCCCATCCTTGGCCCGTAATGTCATCATTCCCCGGCATAAATCAGGAAGACTCCGACAGCCTTGACCGGCTGAATCGCGCTGGAATAGAAATTCCAGATGCAACAGTTGACCAATCAACTGGCAGACTGTTGTTGCCTGATTACGCCAAGCAGTATCTTACGAACCCTCCAGTTGGCGACTCTCGAGCGACGACGCCAATCACGCCGACCGGATTTAGGAAGCCGGTCGCTCCAGTCCTGACGGAAGAAGACAAGGCGCTCATCAGCAGATTGGGCGGCGCTGCCCCGCTGGCCTATGGGGCGGTAGCGTCATCTGAGCCAGCAGATGAGACATTCTTCGGCGCAGCGAAGCGCGGCATTCAACGCACCCTGCCTGAACTGGCTGGGATGGGCGGCGCTACAGTTGGCCTCATTGGTGATGCCGCTGGCATAGAGACCCTGAAGCATTGGGGTCTTGAGGTCTACAAGAAGCGCAACGAGGAAGCGCAAAAATACATCAACGAAAACGACTCGTTCACTTCCATGTGGGACAGCGAGAAGGGTTCGTTCAAGAATTGGCTTGGCAATACCGCAGGATATGTTGCTGGCCAAGCACTGGAAACAGTTGCCGCCGCTCTTGTTGGTAGTGCGGCTGGTTCATTGGCGGCCCCCGGCCCCGGAACGGCTGGCGGTGCGATCTTGGGCGCTTTCTCAAGGACAGCCACCAAGAAACTGTTGGCCAGTTCCGTTGAAAAGATCATGGAAATCGAGGCCAAGAAAGTTGTGGCCGAAGGTCTTGGTATGGAAGCGGCTCGCGTAGCCGCCCAAAAGGCAGGCGCTGAATTCGCAGGGATGGCCCTGAAGAAGCAGGCCGCCGCAGTTGGTTCCGGTTTGGCCATGTATGGTGTGAACGCAACCCAAGAACTAGGCTCGATCTACCCTGAAGCCATTGCAGAAAACCTCAAGAATGGCGGCAACGGGCAGTTGGACGCTGGCGACCTGTTCCGAGTTGGTGTCGCTGGGTTGAGTGCTGCGGCCATCGAGACCATCGCCGACAAGTTCAACCTCAAACTTCTGGAGCGCGGGGCAGGCAGCGCAAAACTGTCTACAAGGGTAGCAACTCAGGTTCCCCTTGGAATGGTTCGGGAAAGCGGTACGGAAGGCGTACAGACGATCATAGAGCGTTTAGGAGCCAATCAGGAAGTCTTCGGCAAAGAGGGTATCAAGGACATCATCGACTCCATGGCGGTTGGCATGGTTGGCGGTGGTGGGTTCGGTGGAATAGCTTCGCTGCGTAGGTCAGCGCCGAGGACGGCATCAGAGGTTGATGTTGGCCCAAGCAGATCGCTTGACGAAATTCTGAGAGACATCGAAGAAGCTCCTGTTACGGGAGCATCGGTATCGTACCCCGGCGGGGTGGATTTTTCGCAGCCTAATATCCCGGCTATGAAGGCCGAGAACATGGCCTTGGCTCCGACGCCCACTCCCGCCGGGAACGAAATAGATATGACGCCGTTCATGCGCGAACAGGCGGCGGCCAAGGCACAGGCAGCCGAAACGGCCATCAGTCAGGAAGGGGTAAGACAGGCAGATGAAGCCGCCAAGATTCCATACGTCCGCGAGGACTTGCCGAACGTCACATCTGGCGTCCGCGACAACCTGACTCTGGCCGAACCCGGTGCGGTCGGCAACGAAATAGACATGAGTCAGTTCCTAGCGGAGCGAGCGCAAGGGCGCGCCGTCAAGGAACAACCTACGGCTTCACAGACTGTTGCCGGTGCGCTACCTTCCCCGAACTCCCCGGCCTCTACCGGAGCCATGGTCAATGGCCGTCGGCAAACCTTTGAGGAAGTGGCTCGGGCTGAAATCGACAGGGCGCGTGCGCGGGAACTCGGTACCACCCCGACGCGGCTGCCAACTGGCGCGGTTCCAGAAGCAAAGAAGGTTTCGGGCATAGGTCGCGGAGCGGAACTCGGTGTCCCGGCGCATACCGTATCGGCTGCTAGATTCCAAGCCAGCAAGACGGCCATGCAGCATCTTCCTCAGTGGACAAGCCTCAAAGGACTCTCCGCTGCCGCAACAGGTGAGGCCATCGTCGAGGCCAACGGCAGGAGCGCCAAGTCACGCATCACCAGCATGGCTCACGCCTTGGGGGTGGATGTCAAAGACCGTCCGCTTCCTGAAGTGGCCAAGGAAGTGAACGACCGAATTGATGTAATCAATACCTTCGAGAAGATGACGCCAGCCGAGGCGCTGAAGAATCCTGCTGAAGTGCGTAGAGCGGCCAAACTGTTTGGAATTGCCTCAACCGGCGGCATGGAGCAGATGGCGCGAAGCGTAGTTTCCACAGCCAAGGAATCCAACAGTCTGTTCTTTGAGGCGGCCACCAAGGACTCACACAAACGGGCCGTTCTCCGGGCCATCGTCAAAGACGAGTACGTCCCGCTGGATATTTTGCGCTCTTATCCAGACATCGAAAGGCGGTTTGGTCGCCGCGCTTTGAAGAAAGCACGCGAAGCAGGGGAAAAGGTAGCGCAAGCCGAAGCTAACCGATTGGAGGCGGCAGATGCCAGCGAAATACGAAGCGATCAAGAAGGGTCTAATCAACAAGAATATGAAAACGGCGGACGCGAAAACAATGGCGGCCCGGATATACAACGCGGGGCGGAAGCCCGGACAGCCGCCGGTAACGAGGTACAGCGACAAACAGAAGAAGTAGCCGCTGCTTCACCCAAGGTCGTTCCCGTACAGTCTGTCCCATTCAAGGCTGCCGAAACCACCGAAAAACCTGCTGTTGCCAAGAAGGCTCTTGTCGCCGACTTCACCACGGCCCAACTCAAGGACATGACCATTGAAATACCGGTTCAAGTCGAGGAAGATGGGCAGACTGTGAATGTTAAGATGAATGCGGCTACCGCCCTCAAGAACGCGAAGCGTGATGAAGGGCGCTGGAAAAGACTCATGGGGTGTGTATCGTCATGAAGGCCAAACGACTACAGGATGTTTTGAGGCTGGCAGATGACAGCTATCTTGATAGCGGCGAGCCAGCGATGCCGGATGACCTGCCGGAACCAACAGATGGTGGTCAACAGCACGGTAGCGACATGGGTATGCACGTCGCCATGATGCAGGTTGTTGAGGGTCAATCACAAGCTGTGAACAATAGCGCGCAGGCGGTTGAGAAACTTGCCGAAGCCATTGCGTCAACAGCGAAGGGTGGCAGCTACATGTTTACAGTTATATCGCGGGACAAGGACGGTCTCGTTGAGCAATTCACCGCAACACCAATGTAACGAAAGGAAATACCATGGGAAACCGATACCTCGTAAAGTTTGAAAATTTCACACCGGCTGCGCTGACGGCTCCAACCATCATCAGCGGTGCAGGCCGCCGCGTCCGCGTACTGGCCGCAACAGTTGGCGGGGCCGGTGCGACTAGCGCGTCACAGTGCTTGGTCATGTCCCGCAGCGCGACCGGCACAACCCCCGCTGGTGCGGTGACGCCGACGCCTGCGGAACACGCGGAACAGCCACCATCCAACTTCACCACGGCATTGACTTGGGCGACGGCCCCGGTTGGCGCGACGAACGGCGAGATAATGCCGTACAACGCGCTCGGCGGCCCGTTCCGCTACACGTCAACGCAGAAGATTCCGCCAATCGAAGCACGCAACGGCGAGGTCATCGTCTTCAAGCTGGCGGCTGGCATCACCGCGCAAGCAGCCAACCTGTCGATTCTGGTTGAGGAAGATTAAGCGTGGGCGCGCAGGGAACGGCACTGCTGGATTTCGGCGCGTTCCCCGGCGCGTCCGATGCGTCTGTTGCTGTCGCCTCGGCGGGTATCGGTGCTGGCTCTCTGGCCGAGTGCTGGATATTTCCCGCCGCGACAGCAGATCACACAGCCGACGAGCATTTGGTTGAGTCGCTGAAGGTAATGGCCGGGGGAGTTTCTGCCGGGGTCGGCTTCACGATCTATGGGGTAAACACCAGCGAATTAAACGAGCCAGTCGAACCTATGCCAAACGCCAACTCGGTGTTTCAGGCGACGGCCACGACGGTAGGGCAGAAGATTGCCCAACCCGCCGTCAGGGGTGTGCGTGGCGGGACTGGCACGCGGCTCTACGGCAAATGGAACATTGGTTGGGTTTGGAACTAGGAGAACGCAATGGCTATTCAAATACAAGGCAATGGCGCAGTCGTAGCTGAAGTCGATGGCACCACGTTCCGCGCATTGCGGACTACGCCAAGGCCGATTGACCATGGCGCTCTTGGCCACTACAGGCTGGTGACAACTGTTGCGCTGGTAGTCAGCCAAGCCGCCAACGGCACGCTGTTCTCATTCCGCTGGGGTGACGCAACGAGATTCTGCGTGATAAACAAGGTTCGCCTGTCTGTTCTTCAGACGGCAGCGGCGACCGCAACCATCATGCCGTCGTTTGAGGTATTTGTTGCTCGCGGGTTTTCCGCTTCTGACTCTGTTGGTACAGCGATCACGCTGACCGGCAACAACATGAAGAAGCGAACCAACATGGGAACATCCCTCATCACCGACATTCGCAAGTCGGCTGTTGCTGCTGGCCTGACTGTTGGCACGAGAACACTCGACGCGGAGCCGGTGCTTCAGCTTCCAACACTACAAGCCATAACCACGCCGAATGCAACGCTGTACGCAGCCGAACTTGACATCGGCGCTGGCGACGGCAACCACCCAATCGTTCTTGCCCAAAACGAAGGCGTCATCGTTCGTGGCCCGTCGATAGTGTTCGGCGTGGCTGGCACGGCGAACTTGGTGGTCGAAATGTCGTGGGCTGAAGTAACGGCGTACTAAGGTAACGGCGTGTGTCACTACTTCTTGCATTCACTCTACCGCCAGCTTCGCTGGATGGCTGGTATTGGGTCGAGCCTGCACACGAAGATGAACTTTGGGATGACGATGACAGTTATGTAGCCCTGCCACCGTTCAACGACCCGGTTGTAGTTGTAAGCGCAGCGCCGACTTGGCTGGGTCAGGATGAGGATGAGGATGAGGACAGCCCGGAACAGCAGCTACAGTTTGTTCCGGGCCTCAACAACCTAGTAACTAACCTCGTCTTGGTTGACGAGGATGAAGATGATGAAGCGCCAGACCAGCAGGCCGCCACAGTTCCGGGGCTTAACGATCTGGTGGCCGGGTTCTCCCCGGCGGAAGATGATGAGCTTGACGACGAACCGGAGCAACAGTTCGTTGTTGACATCACCGACCCGGTGGCGGTGGCAGTTGACTTCATCCAAGGTCTTGCAATGGAGACCGAGGATGAGGATGATGAGGATGATTGGCAGTCGTTTGGTACCTTTGACGACGCAGCAGTAGTCCCTCCAGTTGTCCCTCCAGTTGTCCCGCCTATATCCGGCGGCGGCGGGATACACGAGCCGAGAAAGAATCGGCCAAGGCAGGGTGTGCGTACTGGCAGGGGGAAGCCAAGTGATGATCGCAAGGAACTGAAGGACGATATTTACGAAATGGTCGCAATGGCAATCACAGCCGGGATAATCAAATGAAACTCCTTGACTGCATCAGGAAGGTTGGCGGGTTCACCAAGGACGAGAAGGTGGAACTGTTGGCTGGGCATAAGATTGCCGTCATGTCCGGCAAGAATGAGCAAGACGCCAATGAGGCCGTTGTCCAGCGTTACCTTGATGATGCCATCGCCGCCAGAGAAGAAATCGAGCAGGCCATCGCCAAGAAGATGCGGCCTGAAAATGTTTCACATGAAACATCGCCGCAGCCAGCGGTCGACAACCGGCGCATTTCCAACCGGCACCGCGCCGCTATAGATGAAATGACCCCAGCCGAAAAGGACGCGGAGATTGCTCGGCTGCGTGCAGAAAACACCGAACTGTTGGTCAATCCGGTATCCGGTCTGCCGGGGCGCGCCGCCTTCAATGAGGCGATGAAGACCAACCCGACCATTCCGCAATTCGCCGCCATTGACATGGATGGCCTCAAGTACATCAATGATGAATTCGGCCACGAAGCCGGTGACCAGTACCTTGCCGCGCTAGGCATTGCCCTCAAAGACGCCAACTTGGACGCCTACCATCTTGGTGGCGACGAGTTTGCCGTAATCTCATGGGGCGAGCAGATAGACCTCATCGACGCCTTGGAAACTGTACAGGCCGAGATGGAGCAACTGTCGTTCAACTTCACTGGCAAGAGCGGTAAACAATACCTCAAGAACGGTGCGGAGTTCAGCTTCGCCACAGGAAAGGATTACAAAAATGCAGACAAAAGAGTCGCAGTCGTCAAAGAATCCAGAACCCGGCAAGGAAAGCGCGCCGAGCGCGGCCAGCCACCTAGAGGATTGGTTGAACAGCCAGCCGGAACCAATGACGAAGGTGGAAGTGTCTTTGCCGCCCGGATTACGGGAGCGAGTCGCGGCCAGACTAAAGGGACTCCGGGCGTCGTAAACCTTCGCGCCAAGATGACGATGCCAAGCGGCATCAGGGAAGACAACGATTACTGGAGACCGGGAGTAAAGGAGTCCGCAATGCTTCAAGAGGCTGCCGACATCCTCGCTACCGGCGGCTGGACAAGCAAGTGGATGGATGGGGTTCGTGCGTTGTTCATGCATAACAACGTAGTCCGTGGGAAAGAGATGGCCAAGGGCAGGTTCATCAGCACGACGCCTGATGACACGAAGATCGTGCGCGCCGTCACCATCAGCAGCGACGTCACAGACACGCAGCAGGCTGCACGCATCATCGCGCACGAGGCGGCGCACGCTGCCGACTTCAACGATGAAGCGCGGACTTTTGCTTCTCAGCATTCGTCCAGATTCCGCATGGAGAAAAACGAGTACGGAATGTTCGACCCGGTTGGAGACATCATCACCGAGGCGATGTCCGCCTATGAGGACGCGCTGAATGCACTGAGCCGCGACTTCCTTAAAGTTACCGTCCAAGAAAAGGACGATGCCTATGTCACATTGAACTTCTTGTCATATCCGTTTGAATACGCGTCGGCACATGCGTCGTTCTACCAGCGCGAAGTCTTTGCTCAGATGGCAGCGATGTACTATACTAATAGTAGCGTCATGCAACGAGTGATGCCAATCGCCTTCAAGACAATGGAGCATATTCATGAAATCACCACTGCAACAAATGACAGAACTGAAAGGGGAGTACACGAAGCGATTCGGACGGCCCTCGGAGTTCGCAATCTCGTCAGACCCGCAAGCGTGGGACAAGATGTCGGCAGCCTTAACATCGAACACAAGGGATTCGACGCTGCATGGCTCGGATATGGACATAGAGCCGGAACCTCGATAGATCGTGCGTCAGAGTTAAATCCAAACGTAATTTTCGAGGTTGCGCCAGACCCGAACAACAAGGAACTATCCGCTCGCTGGAACAGTTTGCCGATTGGGCGTCGTCGCCAGATCAGCGAAGACATCAGCAATGCGCTGATTCCTGACTTCCTGAAAAGCATTGGCGCGGTTGGCCGCATTGACCGCCGTGTCGGCAGCTACCTGAACGACACAAACACCGCGTTCTCCGTGTCGTTGCAGGAAGGCGACCCGCTGTCCGTGGCGAAAGCCTTGGGCTACGGTCTATCGCAAGACTCCATGATGGTAGTCTCCATCGAGCCGTTCGAGGGCAGCGAGGCTGTTGGTGTTGTTTCTGTAAATATCGGCAACTCCACCGCGCAGCAAGTGGAAGGAATCTACAACCAGCTTCGGGAAATTGAAGTTGATGGCGAACAGCCTGTTGGCGGCCAGACGTATGCCAACGACAAGATGGTGATTTTGAATTACTCGAATGTGGCGACGAAAGAACTCGCCGCGATGATTGAAGCAAAGCTGGATGGCAAGCACGGTGAGGTAACGCACGGTGAAGCCCATGCAGCATTTCTAACTCAAGAGGAGTACGGATATGGCAAGGGAAATGACCAAGGCGGAACTCAAGGAAGCATTGGGCGGGGTAGTCCTAGTGACTCCCGGCAAGCGACCGGACTCCGCGAAAAAGCCAGCGCAGCAATCGAGTCCGCCCTCGCGGGAATCTCAGTCGAACCTGCCATCGCCACCACTAAGGGCGAGTTTCAAGACACAGGAAGCATTCGAGGAAGCGTTGGGGTACTGGCAGAGTCACGTCGGGCGTATCAAGGCAATGAGGGAACGAGCCTCAAAGGTCTCCCGAGGATAGTCGAGGTAGATGGCAAGAGCGTAGAGTTCGGCGGGTTTGCGCCAGCCCAAAAGGCTGCGCGTGATTACATGAAGTCAATCGGGTTGCCGTATAACCCGCCGACCGATTACGTCAAGGTTGACAAGGCGCGCTCCACCCGCATTGCTGGGGCATTTGAGGCGATGCGCCACGACCCCAACAACTCGAAGGTGAAGGCGTCCTACGCGGCGATGATTAAGGAGACCCTTGCTCAGTACGAGGCCATCCTCAAGACCGGCCTGAAGATTGAGTTCAATCAGAACGGCGTCGACCCCTACATCAACCCGCGCAACGCGATACTGGACGTGGTTGAAAACAACCACCTGTTCATCTTCCCAACCAGCGAGGGGCATGGCTCGTCCGACGCACAGATTAAAGACAACCCACTGCTGGCTCCGACCAAGTACAAGTTCAATGGGCAGCCAACTGTAGCCAACGACATCTTCCGTGTCGTCCACGACTACTTCGGTCACATCAAAGAGGGCAACGGATTCCGTGCCGACGGTGAAGAAAACGCATGGCGTTTGCACGCAGCGATGTACAGCCAACTCGCTCGCGGCGCGATGACCAGTGAGACTCGCGGCCAGAATTCATGGGTGAACTTCGGCCCATACGGAGAGCAGAACAGGACAGCCAGCGGCGCTGATACGCACTACGCCGATCAGAAGGTCGGACTGTTGCCGGAGTGGGCAATGCGGGATGACTACGAAGCTGACAGTGGCGTAGCTGGCGTCCTTGAAATGCGCGAGAGAACCAGCGGCGATGAACGGTTCGGCGGTATCAGCATCAAGCAGGGGGCGGAACAGATCGCCGCCATGGACGCGGACGAGCGCGACAACATGGACATCTACGACGACGCACCCGGCGGGTATCAAGCGTACAGGTATTACGAAGCCAAGAAGATGATGCCGACCCCCTCTGACAAGCTCAAGCGGGTGACAGATCGCAACAGCGATACCTTGTCGCGGGATGCTGACTACATTGCCAACGTCGATGGTGAACTGTACGGCATCACAAAGCAGGAAGACCCTGATGCCGAGGATGATGAATCGAAGTTCGTGTTCACCGCCGAGAGGATGGACAGCCGGAACAATGACCGCATCGACACCATGACGGATGATGTTGCCGAACTGTTCGCGGAGATTCGCAAGCACAACTGGAACGCCATCACCAAGGATGATCTTAGCAAAGCTGTTGAGTACGGGCCAGCGAAGGCCAGCCGCGTTGGGAAGATTTCCCCTGCGATAGCCATCCTTGAAAAGACAAGCCCCAAAGAATCGCGCACCGTCGATTGGGTGGCGCACATGTTTGACGCCATGCTTCCCGAGCGTGACTTCAAAAACCCGGATGATCGCAGGGCAGCGATGCGCCAAGCTGTTGTCGAGTACGAGTATCAGATGGCGCAGAACACCAGCGGCGAAGATTGGTACGAGAAAGACATTCGGCTCGCTCTGGACATTACCGCCAAGGTGGTGCCGTACCTGAAGGAAGGCAGGCAGCCGATGCTATTCACATTGGTTGCTGGCATCCACTCGCAAGGTACCTCGGTGAAGGACAACTGGCGCGAGGCCACGATCAACTACCAGCATTACTTGAAAGAGGAAGAATTCTCCGAAGTAAATCCAACCAACGATGCGCGCTGGGCGACAGCTTCCGGCATCAACAAGGGCAGGCACATTGCCGCGCTGAACAACATGATTCGTGATCTTGGCGAGGATGGTGTTCTCGATTGGATGTACACCGAACACCCTGTCGCAGAACTAAACCAATACCGACTCCAGTACGGCGGACTCACTGAGCCGATAGATGGAAAGCGCACCGACATGAAGATGGGCGTGGCCATGTTTGGCCCGAAGGTTTCCATCTTCATCAAGAACCTGAACGGCATCGACGGAGTAACAGTCGATAAATGGCTGACGCGCACCTTTAACCGCTGGTACGGGAAGATGGTTGGTAAGGACGATGCGATCATCGACGCCCCATCGGAGCCGGTGCGCCGCGCCGTGACCAGCATGATCGAGGAAATTGCGGCGCTGTACAACGTGACACAGCGATCTGTCCAAGCGGCGCTGTGGTATTTCGAGCAGGATTTGTTCAAACATCTCAACGCAGGAGAGCGCGCTCATGGATTCAGCGATGCAGCAAAATCAGTCTACGAAGACAACACCGGAAAGCGATATGAGTCTGGAGTCACATCACGATCTAGTCGCGGTGGAGTTTCTGAGGCAGCGCGGGGTGGTGCCGATGAAGTCGCCAACAATCGAGGAGTTGAGGAAGAAACATTCTCAAAGGAAGACCTCGCAATAGCCCAAGAGTACAACGACGGTACCCCCAACCCGCATGAGGCTGGTCGCGGCTTCAACAACCTGAACAACAACACCAAGTCCACGCTTGGTGCGGTGAAGGACTTTGCCAACAACAACAGTCGGGACGCTCTCCCGATGGCGCTGCAACTGCTGGGCCGCCGCCAGATCGCCGACATCTACGGGAAACTGTTGCCGTCATTGAACGACTACAGCAAAGAGATGCAGTTGATGGATGCCGAGAAATCCGGTTCCGCTCACGATGCCGATAAGATTGTCCAGCGGTGGGACAAGCTGAAGCCCGAGGTTGCCGACCGGCTGGCTGACATCATGCACGACGCCACACTCGCTCAGTACGACCCGGATAGCATCAAGAACACCAACCTCGGGAAGATGAAGACCGACGCGCAAAAGGCCAACGCCGCCAAAATTCGCACGGCATGGATTAACTTGCCAGACGAGGCAAAGCAGATTTACCGTGACGCCCGAGACATGTACAAGAAACAATGGGCCGACGTCGAGGAAGCAATCATCCAGCGGATTCAGCGCGCCGTTGTGCAGGAGAAAGACCGCAAAGCGATGATCGACGAACTGCGGCTGAAATTCCAGCAACAGTTGACCGGCGTGTACTTCCCGCTGGCTCGCTTCGGCGACTACTTCATCACCGTGAAGAAGCCGGGTCAGGATGAGAACGTCGCCGTCGTCTTCGCTGAATCAACAGCCGAAGCCAAGAGGATGCGCGAGCAACTGGTTACCGAGTACGCAGGCACCGAGAACGTGGTGTCTCCGATTCAGGCCAAGGCAAAGTTCAACGGCTCACAGTCTGGCCCGAACAAGGAGTTCATCGGCAAACTGTTCAGCATGATCGAGAGCCAGCGCACCAACGACGACATCAGCAACGTCGCCGCCGACAGCATGATCGACTCGATCAACCAACTGTACCTGACCAACCTTCCTGATTTGTCATGGGCCAAGCACGCCCTGCACCGCAAAGGCATCGCCGGGTACAGCAAGGATGCTCGTCGCGCCTTCGCGCAGAACATCTTCCATGGCGGGTTCCATCTTGCTCGCATCAACCATGCCGATATTCTGCAAGACCATATCGACGCGATGCGTACCCAAATCGCCGACAACCGCAACGACCCGCGCTTCGACGCGGTAAAGGCACAGCGGGTATTGGACGAGATGGTCATGCGCCATCAGAAGACACTGCAAACGGACAACAACCCAATCGCCAGCTTCCTGACCGGCCTTGGGTTCATCTGGCACATGGGCCTATCTCCGGCCTCGGCAATCGTCAACTTGAGCCAAACGCCGCTTATAGCCCTTCCGATGATGTCCGCTCAGTACGGAGCCACCAAATCGTCTGCAGCCCTTCTACGGGCCTTCCGTGAGGCCGCAGTAGGCATGAATGACATGGGCAAGAACCTTCAAGGCGACGAGAAGGCTGCGTATGACAAGGCGGTGCGGGAAGGAATCATTGACTTGACGCTGGCCCATAACCTCGCCGGTGTTGCCCAAGGTCAGGACAACCAGCTAAACAAAACCCTGACACCAGTGATGAAGGCGGCCTCGTGGATGTTCCATCAGACCGAACTGTTCAACAGGCAGACCACCTTCATGGCAACGTACCGGCTTGCGAAGGGTACCGGCATGTCTTCAGAGGCGGCGTATGACGCGGCCACTGGCCTGACCTATGACTCACATTTTGATTATTCGGCATCCAACAGGCCACGCGCCATGATGGGGCCGGTGCAGCGCGTGCTGTTCTTGTTCAAACAGTATGGGCAGAATGTGGCCTATACCATCGCCCGGAACGCATACGTCGCCCTTCAGGGTGCCACCCCGGAAGAACGCAAGGTAGCATTCAAGACGCTTTCGGGGATGATGGTGATGACCGGGCTTACAACCGGTGCCTTCGGCCTGCCATTCGCTGTGTCCGGCGCATGGTTTGCGGCAGCTTCCGCGCTTGGCTCCGACAAAGACGAACCATGGGATGCGAAGGTTGCCCTGCGTAACTATCTTGCCGATGCGGTCGGGCCTGACATTGCCGAGATGATGGTTCACGGCGTCACCCGCAAACTGTTCCCCGGCGACATATCCGGTCGCGTCGGTTTGGATACGCTGTTCTTCAGCGACGGCGGCCCAGCCTTGGAAGGCGCTCAATGGTACAACTCCATGGCTGAAACAATGCTTGGCCCTGTGGCTGGCATTGGTCTCAACATCACCAAGGGTGCGGCGGACGTATCAAGCGGGGAAGTCCTGCGGGGTATTGCCGGAATGCTGCCTATCTCCATTGCCAACCCGCTGAAAGCATTGAGATTCGCGCAAGAGGGCGTGAAGGACAAGACCGGCGTACAGATACTGGATGACCTTACGTTCCCCGAGTTGGCCACACAAGCTGTTGGTTTCTCACCGAACAGGGTCAAGGAAGCATACGAGGGTCGTCAGGCAATTTACTCAGTGGACAAAGCTGTGATGCTTCGCCGGAAGGAACTGTTGCGCGACTTCGCCAAGGCGTCGATCAACGGCGACGACACCGACAAGATCAGGGACGAAATCATCGCATTCAGCGAGAAGCAACCACAGGCCAAGATCGACGGGAACTCCTTGCGTTCAGCGATCAAGGACAGAATCATGCGGGTTGAACAGGCCGACAACGGCGTGTATCTACCGAAGAAACGTCGCGGCTTGGCGGAACTCGGCGAGTTCGCAAACACAGAATAGTGGGTAACTTGTGCGACACATCACTTAACCGCATGGCTTCTCTCCTATAGCCTGTGGTGCGGCCCTTTTGCTAACGGTGCACCCCTCACTGACGTAATGCAGG
>Ga0315273_10000216_pt1 | contig 54990 bp, 41 predicted proteins | sample YL17G02_0_MG_FD_205753 | JGI IMG/M metagenome (GOLD analysis project Ga0315273, IMG submission 205753) | Sediment microbial communities from Yellowstone Lake, YNP, Wyoming, USA - YL17G02_0 | ecosystem: Environmental > Aquatic > Freshwater > Lake > Sediment | place: USA: Wyoming | collected... | reverse complement strand
GGAGGACTCGCAGGAAGGCGAGGTGGAAGAGCTCGATCGCCGGTGCGTCCGGCAACTGCGCATTCATGGTGCTAACGGTAGCGTAAATACCCGGAAAGTGGGTACTACATACACCGTAAGCAGCCGGTCGGACGGCGACTGCAGGGCCAGCACCCGGGCCGGGGACCCTATGATGTGGTCCCTCCGCGATCCCTTTGCTGGAGCGGGTTTGCGGGTGGTGTGTCAAGCGTGTGTCAAGTAAAACGGGCCACGCGCTCACCCCTCCATGGTAAGGGGGTCGACGGTTCGAGTCCGTCACAGCAACATCTACGGCCTGGCCGACACGATGGCGCCACCCAAAGGACTCGCCGTCAGTCTCGGGCCGCGCCAGATGCTTCTGCAGGCCGAGGGCGCTACGGCGCTCGGTCATCCCGAAGAGCCAATCCTGATCGAGCTGAATGAGAAGAGCACAGGTAGGGCCGGAGGCTCTCGACGAACTTGCGGCACACAGGCCTTCCGGCTGAGCCGCGCAAGCTGGCGTGGATTCAACGCCCGGTCGAAAAGCCAGTCACTTTGTAGTCGTCCGAGCTCACGGTGCGCGCTCGCTCGTCAGGTAGGAAACGCCGCACTCTCACGCTAGCGTGATCAATACGGCGTCAATGCCATCTGATCCCGCAACCGGCACAGAGGTAAGAATGGCCACCCACCAGAATCCAGCAGCTCTCGATCGGTTCGTCGAGGTCTACTCGGAGCTGCACCCTGATCTTGCGGATTGCCTCGACGATGACGGAGACGCGCTGTTCGTGTACCACCCGCTCGTTCACACGTGGCCGTATGACCCCCAGAAGCTGAATGCGCAGTATGAGGGAAAGCAGCGCCAGCTCAACCAGCTTCTTCCGGCGAAGAACTACGAACGTGCGATCTGGCTCTATGAGCGGCCGTATCGGCTCGGAACCCTGTACGAGTGGGTGAGCGAGCGTCGGCTTCGTCGCGGCCTACGCCTGCGCGCGCTACTTGCCAAAGTGTGGAAGGACACGGAGTACCCGCACCAGTTCGACCAGCTGCCACTGTTGTCGTTTGCGGTCGCCGGCTACACCTCCGACGTGGACACACCGCTCCCGCGGCGACTGACGGTCTGGAGAGGAGCGTCGGGCGACTATCCAGCGGGAATCTCCTGGACAGCTACGAGGGCAGTGGCCGAGAAGTTCGCTCGCCGTTTCGCGACCGATGGTGAGCGACCGCGCCTGTCTGAGGCGCGGGTCGATCGCGACCGAGTCCTGGGCTACTTCATCGGGAGGCAGGAGGACGAGATCGTCGTCGACCCCCGATATCTGCGGCAGCTCCGAGAGCTGCCGATCTAGCCGCGGGCGGCGCTGGCGAAGGCGCCACCTCGATGAAACGAAGCGTCCCCGTCGCCGCGACTTGGTGGCACAGGGGACGCGCGGACGGAACCGCAGCTCGCATCCGTCGGCTTCCAAAACCATCACTCGTCAGGAGGCGAGATGACCGCAACTGCAACCGACACCATCCGTGTCTTCTGCCACGCGAAGGAGAAGCAGGACGTGTACGAGGCCGACGTCGTTCCGGATCTCTCCGTCACGGAGCTGATCGCGGGCCTGAACGAGGCCGAGTACCTGCCCCAGCTCGCAGCCGGAGAACGCTGGCGCGTCCTCCACGCGCGGACGGACAGCGACCTGCCCCCAAACGCGAAGCTCGGCCCGAGCGGCGTCGAGGACGGCGACCAGCTCGAGCTGCTGCGCGACTCGCACGGCGCAGAGGGCTAGTCCGATGCCCTCCGCGCTCACTCCGGCGGAGCTGCTTGAGCGTCAGCGCACCGATCAGAAGATGGTCGGTGCGCTCGACACCTCGAGCTGCCCGATCTCGATTACCGGGCACCGCAGCGCCGACGACGCACGCACCGGCCGCAACCCGGTCGCGTTCGACGACCGCAACCCCGCTAGCCACTTTCGTGTCATCTACACCTTCGAAACGCTCATTGGCCCCGGAAAGCGGCACAGGCCGACGATCGTGCACGTCGCACCGCTCGCCACAGGCAACTACCCGGCCAAGCCACCAGTCGCCTGGGTGATCAGCAAGCACGTGCCGTGGACGCCGCACTTCACCGCTAACGCCGCGATCTGCCACGGCGAGCACTCGTGGATCGCCTACCGGACGCAGCTCGTCGACTACATCATCCACCTCGGCAAGCTGCTCAACTTCGACGAGCCACCGCCTGCGCCGGGCTACCACGGATACAACGGCCAGGCGATCGCCTACTGGCGGGACACGATGGGGCTCAAGCCCCTCGATCCCAGCCTCAGCTTCCCGCGCATCCACGCCGAGGACGTCGTCGGCGCGGCCGGCCGGTTCAAGGCGGCAGCGGTGACTAGTCCGGCGACTGCCGGGCGGTTCGCGCCCGCGCAGCCGACTGGAAGCCGCTTCAGGCCCGCTCCGGCGCGCCCGGCTGGGCGCTTCGTCCCTGCGGAGTCCCGGTCATGACCACCTTCGACCACAAACTCGACGCACCGGCGAAGTCAAGGATGCGCGGCCGAGTTCGTGAGGTCTCGCTGCCGATGCTGGCCGCGCCCGACCCGCACGGGTACGCAGAGCACGCCACGGCCGACGGGCGGCGCGTCTTCGTTGCCGACGCCGTCATCGACGCGCTCACGCGCCTCGAGTGCCAGGAACACCCCAACGAGACCGCAGGGCTTCTGTTCGGCCGCCACTTCACGGACGGTCACAACCGCTGCACGCTCGTCACCAACCTGATCACGCCCGAGCCTGGCGAGGTGGAAGGAACACCAACGTCGGTGACGATCACCGCGAACGGCGTGCGCCAGATGCGGTCCCGGGCTCGGCGTTCGCTCCCCTGCGCTGACCCGGTCGGGTGGGGCCACACCCACCCGACCTTCGCCCCGTTCTTCTCCGGCACCGACCGCGCGGAGCAGCGCCTCTGGACCGAGCCAACCTCGGTCGGGATCGTCCTCTCCGGCATCCGTGATGGAAACGATCTCTACCACGTCTACGTCGGACCGGAGTCGACGCTCGCGACGGCGCTGCCGCACCGCAAGACCCGCGAGATCGTGGAGCAGCCGGTCGAGGCGCCGATCGCGTCGCGGTCGGACGGGGACGGGCCGTCCTGGCGCTCCTCGCGCCCGCGCCGCGTCCTCATCTACCGAGTGGTCGCCACCGGTGCGGCGGCAGGAATCCTGCTCATCTCGGCCGCCAGCTGGCGTACGGCGACGAGCGCTCGCGATGCAGCCGATCGCGCAGACGCACGCTCGGCCGCCGTCTCGCAAGTTGCAACGCTCGCGGGAAAGCGGACGCACTCCGGACAGCAGATCGCAGCCCACGCGCTCGGAGTAGCCACCGCTGCCTCCCGCACAGCAGCGATGACTCGGCAGACGACCGTCACTCAGCTGAACACGCTCGGCGCCCAGACCGCAGAAGCCGGTAAGGCGGCTGACATCGCACTCGCAGCCGCCGAGCATGCTCTTCAGCAGAACCGGGTGGGCGCGTCGGCGCTGGCGTCCATCAAGGCCGAACTGGACGCGCTTCAGGCCGCCATCGCGAAGTCCGCACAGATCGCAGCGAAGACGAAACCGCAACCGCAGACGAAGAGTTCAGCTCCCTCGTCTGCAGCAGGAAAGCGAGGCCCGCGATGACGACGGCGCTCATCGTCCTCGCGCTCCTCGCGATCGCGGCGGGCACGGTGTGGTACTGCCGGCACGACAACGCAAACCGGTCATCGCCCGCCGTGCTCGCCAGCCGCGCACCTGCGCGCCGCTTCAACGGCAAGGGCGTCGTCGTCTCGCCCGGCCCACCGCGCCCTCGTTCCGTCGTCGCGGCTAGGCAGGCCGCGCCGCCGGGCGCCCGCTTCAGCGGCACGGCCCGCATCCCGCCGAATGCGATCGGACTCGCGTGCGGACGCTCAGTCGCTCAATGCAAGCGGGGACGCGACTGCCTCTGCATCCCCTGACCCAAGAAGTAACCCGGCAACGAGAGGATCAACCGTGCCTACCCTTCCCACCGCAAGCGTTCACAGCCGCGCCCGCCGAGCCGGCTACGACCCGTCCATCCTTGAGCGATCCTGCGTCCTCGTCGTCGGCGCCGGAGCGCTCGGGCAGAACGAGCTACTGAACCTGGCGCTTAGCGGCGTCCACGAGCTGCGGATCGTCGACGGCGACACATTCGAGGACCACAACCGCAGTCGATCGCCGCTCCATCCTCGACGGAACAGCTACTCGCAGAGCGACGTGCTCCCGAAAGCTGGCTGCGTTGCAAGCGAGCTGCGCGGCATTCATATCGATGACGAGGCGCGCATTCGATACGCGGACACCTGGATCGAGGAACTCGGCCTCGGTGCTTTCCAAGGTGTCGACGTGATCGCCGCCTGCGTCGACTCGCTGATCGCGCGCGCGTACCTCGCGCGCGCGGCTATCCAGCTGGGTATCCCGATCGTCGACGGCGGCTTCTCCGGCCCAAATCTCGGCATGACCGTCTACCCGTCCAGCGAGGACCCGCACCGCGTGCCCTGCTGGAGCTGTGGCGGCGACCCGATACCCGGTGCGTTCAGCTGCCAGGAATACGCGCGCTTCGCCGAGGCGAGCGGCATCGTGCCCGCGATCCAGACCGGCGCGGCTGCACTCGGGGCCGTCTGCGCCGAAGCGGTGATCAGCTCACTCCACGGCGGCGAGCTGGAGCCGCGCCGGGTCGCGCTCGACCTTCGAACCGGCAGCAGCGCCGTCTTCCGGCCGCGACCGGACCCGCTCTGCAGCCGAACTCATCGCCGTCTCCCTGAACCCCGTGCCGTCGCCGCGACCCCCGCGATGAGCATCGCCGAGCTCCTGACGAGCGTGGAAGAGGACTCGAGCCTCCTACTACGCGAGACGTACGTCGAGCGCGCAAACTGCCCCGCCTGCACCGCCACCTGCGACGTCGAGGCGCCCGTGCACCGCTGGCGGAGGAACCCGATGTGCACTGAGTGCGGCGGCCCCTGGCCGCGCGCAACCCACCAGCTGGCGAGCCCGGACACGATCGACATCGCAATCGACGCGAGCCATCCACGAGCCAGCCTGACGCTCGAGCAGCTCGGCTTCCGCGCGGGGGACATCATCGAGCTCGAAGGCGCTGCCGATGCTGCCATCCGCCTCGCGGGCGGCCCCGACGACCTGTTCGCAACGGCGTGAGAACTCAACTCCTCGTCGTCGCGGCATCCGAGCCGTACCGCGACCTGAACCCGCAAGGAATGGCGCGAGACCTCGAGGCGGCCGTCAACGGCCACCGGCAGCGAATCGGGCTGCGGCCGCTCAACCCGCATGGGGTTCTCGCCGCCGCGGCACGCCAGCACAGCCAGCGGATGCGCAACCTGGGCTTTTTCGAGCACACCGATCCCCGTGACCGCACCAGCGCCGTCGAACGAGTCCGCGCCGTAGACCGCAAGCGTTGGGCACTGATAGCGGAGAACCTCGCCGCAGGCCAGCGGACTGCAGCCCAGGCATTCGAAGGATGGCTCGACAGCCCGGGGCACCGTGTAAACCTCGAACATCCACACGTTGCCTCTGTTGGCACCGCCGTCGTGCTCGACGGTCCACTTCGCACCTACATCACGCAGCTCTACGGCAACGAAGATGCCCTCGCCGTTGTCGGTGGCCTGAACGCCGAGCACCTCACCGCCGGACTACGAAAACTGCATCACCGTGTCGAATCGAGGGTGTCTCGGTGTATCCGGCGCTAGCAGTTATCGGGCGGCGGCTCGGCGTCCCGTCTGGGACACATGATTTCGACGGCACTGTCCACTCCCTCGAGTCCGACTACAGCCGAAGCTCGGACCTACCACCGTGGCAGCGCGCCGTCTGGTGGCTCGCAATCGCGCCGCCGGTCGCCCTTCTCGCCGCGGCGATCATGGCAATGCGGATCGCCACCTCGATGCTGCGGGCGCCCCACACACGATCACTGTCAGCGTCGCCACTGACATACGGCCTCGGCGGCGTCATCATCGGCGACTGGCTCGCTCGCCGCCGACATTGCCTGATCCGCGTCTGGCGGCTCGACACGCCTCTCGGCGCACGCCTCGTCCGCATCGCCATTCCACCATCGCATCCGAGCGACGTGCGCATCGGCGACACGCTGCGCTGCTGGGCCCGCTCCCACCGCGACGGAACCTTCAGCGCAGACCAAGCGGACAACCTCTCCTCCGGAGAGCGGATTGCTCCCGCCCGTCCATCACCCCTCATCGTGTTCGCCGCCTCCGGCTGGACCGCGCTGCTGATCGTGGCTCTCCTGCAAGTCGCGAGCGCACACGCTTAGTCGGGGCCGTCGTAACCTGCGGCAGCGTCGAGGGAAACAGGCCGCCCGAGGCGTCGCGTTCGAAGAAAGGACGTAGTAAGTCAACTGCGCGAAGGAGACGGTCGCTGTTATGGATCCCTTCGATGATGACCTGGACGAGTTTCCGGAGCCGTTGCGTCTACTGGACTCGGCAGGGCGTGAGTTGTGGAAGCACAAAAGCCGCTGGATCCACTCACTCACTGCCTTCCGCGAAGAGCCCCTCGTCGCACCGACCGTCGATCGTCTGAAAGCGACCGATCCCTCACCAATCGAGGTGATCAGCTGGATCCGGACGCTCTTCATGCAAGCCCCGACAGGCCCGGACTGCCCGGCGATCGCCCTCGCGCTCGACCTCCTTCCGGGAGTCGCAGCCGACCAGTCGCTGCGGTCAGCAATCCTGCCGCTCGTCAGCCTGAAGGGCGCGAAATACAACGTCGCGGCATCGCGTGCCGGCGAACTCCGGCCCCCGGACGACGATGGTCCGACCTACCCAGTGACCGTCGATGACGTCGTCGTTCCGGCTGTCGCCCTGCGCGTGCTCGAATCGCTGCGCGGCCTCGAGCCGCCAGCACTAACCGATCTCCTTCATTGGCTGAACGGCTATTGGACGCGCGTCGGCGACGTCCACGTGGAACTGGCGCAGCTCGTGCAACGCCTCGCTCGTGCCGGTGACCAGCCACGGTGGAAGCCGAGCAGCAGGATCGCGCCGGCGTGGGCGCTCGAGGAGCTCGCCATGGAGGCTCCCGCTGCCAGCGACCCGCTGCAGCAACTCGCCAAACGGATCCGCAGCAGCGAGGAGGAGAAACCGAGCAGCTCCAATGAACGCGCCGGCAGCCTGGAGACTCACCTTAAACGGTTGCCGGCAAGAGCTCCCGAGGGCCCCGAGGCCTGCCTGATGTCTTCGCAGAAGATGGCGCGCGACCGGATCGTCGGCGCGCTACTCGGCGACCCGCCGGTAAGCGTCCTCCTCGTCGGCCGCAACGGCACAGGGAGGAGCACGGCGACCGCAAGCGTCGCTCGCATCGTCGCAACCGCAGGAGTGCCTGTGTACAGCGGTTCGCCGGTTGACATCTCGAGCGGCGCCACGTACACCAACGAACTGGATGGCCGGTTGAAGCTGGTCATCGACGGTCTCGCCCGCAAGGGCGGCGTCTGGGTTGCTGGCGACTTCGACCGAGCATCCACGCTCGGCCGCCACAGCGACAGCTCTACGAACTTCGCCGACCGACTAACACGAGCCGTCGCTGATCGCCGCATCCGGTTGCTCGCCGAAGTCACTGATGGCGGATATGCCCGCCTGGTGCGAGAGTCGCCACGCTTCGTCGAGGCATGCGAGATCGTCCGGCTGGACCCGCCACAACATGACGACCTCCTGGGCGTCGCGAACACGACACTCAGTGCCGCAGCCGCGAAGCGCAACCTCCCGGCCCCAAACGTCAGCCCCGAAACGCTCGCACTTGCACTCGAGATCAGCGACGCCTTCCTCCCCCACCTCAGCCGGCTCACAGCTCTTGTCCGGCTTATGCACGTCGTGATCGACGCACGCGACCCTGCCAACGACGACGCGATCAGCGCTCCCGAGCTGTACCCCGCGCTGACGACAATCACTGGCCTTCCGTCGGCTCTGGTCGATCCCACCATCCCCCTCGACATCCCCGACATCTGCGCGCGCCTATCCGACCGAGTGATGGGCCAGGCGCGAGCCGTCGAAACGCTCGTGGAGCGTGTCGCGATGATCAAGGCCGGCCTCGCTCCTCGCGACCGCCCGAACGGCGTATTCCTCTTCGTCGGCCCCAGCGGTGTTGGCAAGACCGAACTCGCTCGAGCTCTCGCCGAAACGGTCTTCGGCGACGCCGGCCGGCTGATCCAGATCGACATGAGCCAACTCGACAGCTACAGCGCACCTCACCGTCTGCTCGGCAGCGACCGGGACAGAGGGTCAAGCCTCGCGGACGAAGTGCGACGGACCCCCTTCTCCGTCGTCCTGCTTGACGAGTTCGAAAAGGCCGACCAGAGGACCTGGGACATCTTCCTGCCGGTGTTCGATACCGGTCGCGTCGCCGACCTCGAAGGCCGCTGGGTCGACTTCCGTCAGACGATCGTCATCTGTACGAGCAATCTCGGCGCATCGAACGCAACTCGCGATCCGGTTGGCTTCGCGGCAGCCGAACGGTCAGCCTTCGACGACCGCGAACTCCTCACAGCCGTCAAGCGAACCCTCCGCCCGGAACTGCTCGGGCGCTTTGACCGGGTGGTTTCGTTCTACCCGCTCTCACGTGAAGTGATGGCGAAGCTCATCCAGCGCGAGATCGGGCGCGTCTTCTCGAGCCGTGCCCTCCGCCACCATCAGTGGCGCGTCGCGGTCGACGACTCCGCCGTCGCGCTCCTCCTCGATCACGGCTTCGCCAGCGATCTAGGAGCAAGACCACTGCGGCAAGCGGTCGAACGTCTCATCGCCGCACCGCTCGCGATCGACATCGCTAGCGGGAGGGCGCCCGCTACGCAAGCCGTCGTGCGCATCGCCGCCTCCCGCGACGGCTCAGGCATCCAGCTCTCAGCCGCCTCAGAGACTGCCGATCGACAAGCGGCGACGTGGCCGGCACCAGACCCCGAGCAGCGGGCGGAGGCACCTACGGCCTCCGCGTGAAACGGCGACGCTCAATGCTCGCGTTCTGTCCCTGAGATGAGGACAAAGCACCAGCCAGAACAGCATCGGCGTGCGAAGCAGTCGCCGGCCGGATCTCACCGGCCCGCGCCGACCGGCGGGGACCAGACCAGTCTCGAAGAGCTCCGCTCACGCGAGCTGATCGCCAACTGCAGCAATGAGTCGCAGCTCCGGCGGGCACTCGCGAGCGGCCCGAAAGTCCTCTACTGCGGGTTCGACCCTACGGCCGAGAGCCTCCACATCGGCAACCTGCTTCAGCTCATCACGCTGCGCCGCTTTCAGCAGGCCGGCCATATACCGATCGTCCTGATTGGCGGCGCCACCGGCTTAGTCGGAGACCCAAGCGGAAAGCGCCAAGAGCGCAGCCTCGAAGGCACCGACACCGTCGCGCACCGCGCCGACGGCATTCGCAACCAGATCGAATCGCTCCTCGATCCCGCGGCGCACACGATCGTCGTCAACAACATGGACTGGCTCGGAGAACTCGACACGATCTCCTTCCTCCGCGACACCGGCAAGCACTTCTCAATCAGCGCGATGCTCGCGAAGGATTCAGTCCGATCACGACTCGCAACCGGACTGTCGTACACCGAGTTCTCGTACTCCCTGCTGCAGGCACTCGACTTTCTCGAGCTCCGGAGACGACACGGCTGCATCCTCCAAATCGGCGGCTCCGACCAGTGGGGCAACATCACCGCCGGCATCGACTTCGTCCGCCGCGTTGACGACGCGACCGTCTTCGGACTGACGCTCCCACTCCTCACTAACACGGACGGCACGAAACTCGGAAAGACCGAGCACGGCACGATCTGGCTCGACGCGAACCTGACACCACCGTTCGTCCTCTACCAGTGGCTCCTCAACACATCCGACGCCGAAGTCACGAGGCTTCTGCACGCTCTCACGTTCCTGCCGCTTGCCGCGATTACCGACCTGCAGGGGGAACTCGCTACGCATCCCGAGCGGCGACTGCCGCAGCGAACTCTCGCGCAAAAGGTCACGCGCATCGTGCACGGCGAGAGCGGCGTCGCACAGGCCGAACGGATCACGGACGCCCTCTTTGGCGGGGCGCTTGGTGAGCTTGAGGAGCCTGAACTCGCGCAACTCGCCGCCGGGATGCCGACTGTTTCGGCCTCGCACGAAACGCTTCGGACGTGGACGCTCGCGGATCTTGTTGTCGCGGCGGGACTGGCACCGTCGAAGGCGACGGCACGCCACCTTTGTGCCGCGGGCGCGATCCACATCTTCGACGAGCGCATCCTCGACCCGCTCGCCACGGACCTAGATGCTCGCCTGCGTTGTGGCCGGTTCCTCATCGTGCGGCGCGGGATAAAGCAGCACGGCGTCGTGGTCGCGGGACGGCCCTGCGATGCTTAGTTCCTCGGATAGCGCACTACGCGGGTTGGGCCCGCAGCTGATCCAGGACGCGCCGGGCAAGAGCGTGGTACATCTCGAGGTCAGGGTCGCTGAGGATGCCTTCGCACGCCCGCTCCTGCGCGCGCCGGTGACGGCCGCGCTGCGTGCTTGTCAATGGCAGGGGGTCGATGAGCTGCTGTCGGTAGAACTCGTGCTCGATTGCCTCGCGCGAGACATTCTGCAGTCCGCGGACGACGTTGAGCAGCGCCTGAAGGTTCGCGCGAGAAACGACTGCGTCCACGACATCGTCAACGCTGTGCGGGTCGCACGCTGCGCCATGCATCCGCATGAGCAGCTCAGGATCCATCGGGAACTCTCGCTGGAGCGCGCTGTTGTTGGAGCCGGGCGGCGTATGCGGCCGCGTCCGCGCCTCACGCCGTTCGGGGCGGCAGTCACTCCGTACCCCGGTGCTCCACCGGCCCGCGCGAACGTCCTTTCGTCCGCTCCAGAGGGTCTGCCGCGCATAGCGCCAGATGCACTTCTCATTGACGAGTCCGGCACGCCCGTCGAGCGACAGCGCCCCGACGAGCCGTTTCCAGATGAGGTTCTCATGATGAGCGAGCGCCGCTTCACCATTTTTCCCGTGCGACGCGAACCGTCGACGGGCCGGCGCGAGGTCACGCAACACCCGCTCGTACAGCGCCTCAGCCGTCAGTCCAGGAGCTGGTGTGTAGTCGGCGCAAAAGCACGGCTCGCCGCACGTTGCGACGGCGCTGATCTTGATGTCGCTCGCCGCACCGCGATATTCGGGGGGCTCATCAGGTGAGCGAGGAAGTTCCGCGTCCATCTCGTACCCTCCTGTGGCTGGGGCGGGTCGTAACCGCCCGGCGACCGGCGGGGGACGGCCGACCTCGGCAAGGGGCGCCGTCCTCCGCCCTGATGGTCATGGCCTCGAAGAGCGTCCTAGCTGACGGAGATGCTGCGACTGCTCCCGGACTTAGGTGAGACCTTAACACTTCACGGAGTCTAGATCTCTAGATATGTACTTGTCAAGACAGAGATCGTAGAACTCCGCCGGGCGCAGCGGCTCGGTGCAGTAACTACAGGAGCGCGTCGAGCGCGTCGAGGCCGCGTGCGATGCGATTTGCAAGCGGCTCCGACGGGGCATCAAGTTCCGCTTCCCACTCAGTCTTGCACGGGCACACAGTTGCCGCGACGGCGTGCAAGATCGCAGGGTCGCGATAAAGGTTGTGGGCTACAAGGGCGCCGTTGATCGGCCACGAGCAGAGTTCGCATGCGCGTGGCATCCCCTCGGCGGCCACCGCGCTCTGTGGTCCGAGGACGACCGTATTGCGCCTCCACTCGTCCGGAAGCTGGAGTAGAACCTCGACCGCACTGCGGCAGAACGGCGGTTCAAACCGGATCGGCGGCTCGAGCGTGTCCGCCAGGTAAAGCTCGTGCTGGATCGTGTGCTCCTTCACGGTGTTGAGGAACAACACGGCCGTCTCGACACCCCGCTCGAACGCCCACTCGAGCGTCGAAAGCGCCTCGGCAACCGCCTCGCCCTCGGTCAGGAAGATCGGCTTGAGCAGCGTGTAGGTCTCGAAGTGAATCCGGACGGAAGGGTGCCGCCGCTCGACCGCGCGCATGATCTCGAGCGCCTCCTCGATGTCTTCCGGCCCGTACCCCTTATTGACGCAAGCGAGCCGCGGCAGGTCAGAAATACACTCGAGGCCGAAGCCGAGGGTTACGTTCTCAACCGTCGACGGCAGTGCACGCACGACGTCGTCAAGACGCTCGAACGTAACGAACGGTGCTCTCGTCTCGATCCCGACCGATCTGAGGAAAGGCAGGCGGTGAAGCCTGCGGATCACCTCGATTCGGATGTGCGCAGGCACCTCGGCGTCGGTGAAGAACGACCCTCCCGGCCCGATGTGGATGCGTTGCACGCCGGTCCCGATCGTGTCGAGCACTTGCTCCCACGCCCTCAGCACGGCGTCGTCGTCAAGCGCATGCGTTGTCGTGCCGAAGTTGCACATTGTGCAACCGCCTGCGAGCGACCACACGCAGCCGCGCGAGGGGAACCACACCAGCGGCTTCAGGTGTGGCGAGCCCGGCGTACCTGTCGGGAGGTAATAGACGCCCGCCTCCTGCGCGAGTTCGCTGAGCGGATGCGTCCGCCGGTAGCGGCGCGCGATGGCTGCCATTCTTGCAGCAAGCTCGCGCACATCACCGCTCTGCGTGCTCGCCATGCTCACGCTGCCACGGCCAGGTGCCGACGAACGCTCCGCTGCACGCCTTCCGCCTCGTCGAGTGTCTCACCGACGGACATCACGCATGCAAAGCGCTGACGTTCATCCCCGTAGATGTTGAGCACATAAGCTCGGCCCGGCTCAGAGTCGGCAAGCAGAGGTGCCAGATAGTCCGAGAGCGCGAGCGTGCTCTCGAACGGCTCCGCGAGAGAGACGTCCTCCTCGCATACGAAGCTCAACTCATGTCCGTGGGCGGCTCGCAGGCGATCGGCAAGACGAAGCTGATCGTTTGGTGCGGACTGTCGGACATTAATCTCAACAAGAAAGAGCTTGTTCTCCGGCGTGACGACGAAATCAAGGTTGAACGGACCGCGGTACCCACGGCGTGACATCACATTGCCGACCGCGAAGCCGGTCTCGGCGATACGGCTAACGTGCTCCGGCGCGAAAAGCGAACGGTCGTAGCGGCAACCGCGATAGGCAAGGCCGGCTGCGAGAAGCTGCTCGGCGAGCCCGACAAACGTCGTCCTGTCTTCGCCCGCGACGACGAAGTCGCTCGTGATTGACTGGTTCTCCTCGAGCGACCCGACCATCAGCTCCACGAGTCGGGGCCACGATCCGTTGCCCTCCCTCGAGGCGAACCATGACTTCTTCAGCTGCGGCTCCACAGAAGCCGTTGTCGTCAGCTCGGCCTGCGCGTCGCTGCCGCGGCGCAGCACAACGGTTCCGGCACCGCCGATCGAAGCATTCAGCTTCACGACGACATCCGCGCCCGGATCGAGGCCGTCGAGCAGCGTCTGGAGCTCACGCACGGTATGCACTGGTGTCGCGGGGGGACGCAACGACGCGGCATCAGGAATCCCGGCAAGCAGCATCTGCCCGCCAACCTTTGTGTTCCACAGATGGACAGTCCGGGCGGACAACGTCGGACGCGAGTCGCCCAACCGGACGCCGCGCTCTTCGAGCGTGCGGAGCAGTTTTTCGAGGTGCCGCGAATACACCTGGAACGCGATCTCGACCTCGCCGTCACGTGTGAGCGCCGTGACGAGGTCGTCGAGCGCATCGTCGTCGCGGAGGATATCGGCGCAGACGCTCGCGGATAAGCGTCGCGGGATCAGAATCCGCGCGGGTTGGGGCAAGAGCACATCCTCCCTGCGCTCGAGATTTGCCGGCGAAACGGGCGCGACGAGGATCGCGCCGGCCTCAAGCGAGGGCGCGAGCTTTTGCCATGCGCCGAGCTTGTCGCTCTTCGCGGACGAGCCACCGGCGAACAGCTCGCCGAAGTTGGCGAAGGCGACGTTCGTACTCATGCGTGCGCTCCGTCGGCGGCATACTCCGCCGCAGGTAAGCGAGAGCGCAGGTATGCCAGGTACCCGGCGAGCAGCTCGTTGTAGTACCGCGTGTTCCCTGGCAGCGCTCGATCCTCGTGGTCGAGCTGTTTCATCTCGAAGTCGACCCAGTGGCCGTGGAGCTCGCGGTCGAGCGCGTGGGCGATCGCGCGCGTCACCTTCTCCCAGAGGTCGTCGGAGAGACGCGCGTCTGTCGCCACGGCGTGTTGGAGGAGAAACGAGCCGACGAGCGCGTCCTGTGGCAACTCCCAATGGAAATCAGTCGCCGTCGGGCCGCGCCACGTTGCGACGCGGAAGCTAATCCTCGCGAACGCGTCCGCGTCGGGCTCCCATTCGCGGGCGACCACGGTAGCGGCGTCCGCGAGCTTTATGCGGAGTTCGGGCAGCTCGGGGAGGCCGAGCCGTGCGCGCGCTGCGGCGAGGTGGAGGAGCAGCCGGCCGACCCAGAAGGTTGGAACCAGCAGCGCCTCGCCCGCGCGAAGCGGTCCGAAGTCACTCGCCCACGCAGCGTCACCTGTGTCGGTCACGCCAGCGGAGCGGAGGCTGAACGCAGCGAGGGCGTCGAGAGCGTCTCCTACGCGTGCTTCCGCTTCGGTCGGAACGACGTCGGCCTCGAGCGCCGCAGCGATCGCCTCGGCGACCAGGGCGGAGGAGACCTCGCGCGCAGGTAGCGCATCGTCGTCGTCTTCGTAGCGGTAGACGGGCCAACCGCCGCCGAGAAGCTGCTGCCGCAGAATGAAGTCCATTGTCCGCCGGCATGCGTCGGCGAGTCGCGAATCGAGTGGCTCTTGGAACGCGGCTCGTCGCAACCAGATGCGCGTCAGGCTCAACGCGAGGAGCGCATCAGCGGCAGCATCGACTGTTGGGCACGCGCCGCGCTCCTGGTCGAGTTCGGGGTCATAGGCGTTAACGAAATCTTGGTCATCGCCCGGGATGATGAACGCTCCGTCGTTCCACCCGCCGTCTCGGTTCTGCAGCCTCACGATGCCGTCCAGAAAACTCTCGAGTGTCGACTGAGGTAGCCGGTCGTTCACCGGCATCGCGAGGTGGTATGCCGCGCTCAGGCTCAGGAGAAGCAGCGTGTCCATCGTCGTCGCGCTGCCGCCGAGGCGGTTGAGCGGCCGATGGCGGCCGTCCTCGCACGGCCAGAAGACGGGTACTGCGACTAGTCCTTCCTTGACGCAGTACTCGATGATCTCGGCCGCCCAGGCCCGGGTTCGCTGCATCGCAAGAACGCACGAGTCCGGATCGACCACCGACGCGTCGCGCGAGCCCGTGCCATCGAAGAGTTCGCGAAGTTCGTCGAACGTGACGGTTTCCTGGGGCGCCCGGCGCGACGATGTATAGACGTCGCGAAGAGAAACCTGATCCCGCAGCCGATACCGGTCGCCACCGACGTCGTCGAGGAGCCCGGTGGCGAGCAGGAGCTCCACGACCCGTTTCTCCGGAAGCGGAACGAGCAGTTCCTCCGCGATCCCCATGAGACCTTCGCGTGTGAGCTCGGCACCGGGCTGGAAGCGGGCCGTCAGCTCGCGCACCGCGAACAACTTCATCGAGACTTCCATGAGGGAGTCGGCGCGCACGGCCCCGACGAGGGCGAGCTGCATACGCTGCCGATCTGCAAACTCCTGCAGGTTCACGGCCAGTACTCGTCGTACGCAGTTCGTAGAAACGTGCGAACCGTCGGGAGATATGGCCCCGGATCGCGTCGCGGCCTCCCAGTCCCTTCCTGGTAGGGAACACCGAAGCCGCGCAACACGTCGGCTCGCGCGAGGGGATCGAGTACGAGTTCCTCATAGTCGGCGTCCGTGCTGATTCCGGGCAAGGGACAGAGCTTGCGCAACTCCTCAGTAGTCAGTGCGCGGAGAGGATGTTGCCCATTCTGCTCGGCGAGATACTCCTGGAGCCATTGGAGAAACCGGTACTGCTGCGTGTCCTCTGTCACGGCCAACGAGTCCGCGAGCCACGCGCGACAGACATCGGCTGTGATGACGCACGGCGCCTCGTTCAGGGGGATCGCCTTCGACTTTGCAATGTCAGACAAGATGCTCAACACCTCGCGGAACGTCGCGACAGGTGGTTCGGTCTTCGGCAGTAGCTTCCTGAGAACGTCGCCGTCGTCGAACAGGTCCGCGAGCGAGTCGGCTGGATCGAAACCTGAAACGTACGCGATTGCACGCCGGGTAAGTGCCTCCGTTAGAAGCTCGGGCGTGAGAGGGTCGAGCTTGACCCAGTCGATCATGGCAGCATTCCTAAGTGCGTCACGCAACTCCTCGTGATCCGTCACGCTTTGGTCACCCGCGAGGATGACGTAAGGCAGCCGCTCGCCGAGCCGCTGGTCAACCATCACCAGTTTTTCCAGGATGGTTCGCCGCTCCGCCTTTCGGTCGAGCTCATCCAAGATCACAAGGCGGGATTCGGAAATGGCGTTAAGGGCTTCTTCGTCGAATGCACGGACGCGGCAGAACGCCGTCTCGCGCTCTTCCTCCGCTACCAACCCGTTTTCGGTAAGCGCCTTCTGGACCTGCCGCAGCAGCGTCGTCTTGCCCGCGCCAAGCGGCTCGGAGAGCACGATTACGGAGCCGATTGGGGCGGCCTCCAGCTTCTCGAGCAGATCCGTCTGCTCACGTTCCCGTCCGGCGAACTGCTCATGCACCACGAACGTCACCGTGTGCGCAAACAGCGAATCGCGGTTTTCCTTTACGGCAAGGTTCGAGAGCACCGGACCACCTAGAGCGCCTCGGGCGGAACGAGGTGGTAAGGGATGTCCTCCCACGGCGCACTTGTCATCTCGAGGATCATCTGGCGCATTACGCGCGACAGCTCGACGAGGCCGGCGTCTTTGAACTCTCGGCCGTCCTGTGTGAGCCTGCGCTTCATCGCTCCCATGAAGCCCGGACTGACGACAGCCGCCAGCTCCATTGTCGTCACTGCTGAGTCGAGCTGACCGCCGTGGTCGAGATGGATCACGGTCGGGTAGTGGCGCGAGAGGACGCCTAGAAAGTCCCCTGCAGTAAAGGGCGGGAACTCGATCTCATAGGGGTCCCTGCTGAACAGGCTGCGGATGTGTGCCTGTGTTGACCTGTCCAAGAAGTACATCTCACGAAGCGGCGCCGCGCCGTTGCCCGGCATCTGATCGTGCAGGTCCTTGATCACGCCGACGAGCGCCTCGAGCGGCTTGGCGTCAATAACACCGCCGTGATCGCGATCGGGCGAAAGATCGACCATCAACAGCGTCCGGATCTGATGGCTGTCAAGCAGGGCTAGAAGATCCCCAACGCGCTGCTTAGCAAGTGGGGCGATCTCTGCAAGCTTCTCCGCTACTTTGTCCGGCTTCGCTTCGGGCGGATCAAATTCCGCTTCGCCGAATTCCTTTCTGATCGTCGCCTCGAGCTTCTCCCGATGTTCCTCGATCTGCGGATCGTCTACGCCCGGACGGATCGCTCCGATCAGCCTGCCGTAAGTGACGTCCGACAAAAGCGACCCCCACCGCGCCTTCGAAAGCTCGCGGAATACGTCCTCGCGGATGCTCGCCTCGACCATCCGCCAGAACCGTTCCGGGTCGTTGCCGAGCCTGCTCCACGTCAAGCGCACCGGGATCAGGCTGGCCGTGGATCCGACTGACGGTGTCGCCGAGTCGGGGTCGCCCTGCTCCTCGTTGGTCAGATTCCAAAAGATGTAGTTAAAGAGCGTCGTGCAACCGTGGCCCGGGCTCAAATAGACCGCGACATGCGCACGCTCGCTGGCGCGAGCGGCTGCCGCTGAGAAGATGTTCCGAATCTTCTCGAGCTGCTTTGCATTGAAGTAGACCTGCCTCTTCGTATTGAGGTCTTTCCAATCCATCCCCTTCAGCCCCGGGAAGTCGTCCGGGACGCGACTGCGGATCTTCCACGCGCGAAACTGCTCCTCAGGGTCGATGCGGGCGGCGCCACGCCGCATGCGCAGCGCCAGTGGCGTCAGCGACGTTCCTCGGCCTTGCCGCATCTCTACAAGGCCTTCGCGCTCGAGCACCGCGAGGGCGTCTCGGACAGTCACGCGACTCGCGCCGAAGTGATCACTAAGTTCGTTCAGCGACGGAAGCGTTGGGGAGAACCGTGGCGATCCCCGCTTGATCTCAAGCCGCAACTGCTCTGCGATCTCCTCATGCCGCAACAGCCGACCGGGACGGCCTGGCCGCCTAGAATTGGGAAGACCACTGGTCATCTAGACGTATGATAATCACCCCGCCGCGAGAAAGCCAGTCCGCCTTCCAAGTAGCGCCAGCAGCACCCCGACCGCGACAGTGCTTGTGAAGACGCCGAGCGGCAGGAACGCGAACACGGGGATGCCCGACCCCACAACGAGCTCGAGCGCGATCGCCGCGAGTGCGAGCGAGCCGCCTACGCGGAGTGTCGCCGCAGGCAGGCGCGACCCAGCGACACTGCCGAGAAGAGCCCCGACCAGCGTCTCAAGCGCAGCCGCCGCGACGGCAAGCACAACCCCGAAGAGTTCAGCGGTGCTAGGCGTATCGACCTTCAGATCGAGGGTGCCCGCCCGCACAGCTTCGAGATCGTAGATCGCGGAGCAGATGAGCGCGACCGCGAGCACGCCTTGCGGGCAAAGCGTCCGCGAGAACGCGGCGCGCCATGACACGCCGATCACAGACTCCCTGCCGCTCTCGGTAGACGCCTGGTCAGCCGACGGCGGCTTCCGCGGCCAGAGAGCGGTCGCGACGCCGATCAGTACGAGAGGCGCCACCATCGTGTCGAAGCCCGGGAAGAGCAAAGGCGCGAGCGAAGGAAGTATGAGTGCACCGACGACGGCGCCGACCGCGATGAACGCGTATACGCGCAGCACCGCGCGCAGCCTTGCTGGTCGACCGTCTTCCAGCAGCGCCGCCACGGCGAAGCAACCTGCGCCGGAGAAGCACGTGCACCCGAACGCGAGCGCGCCGAGCAGAGATCGGAAGACACCTCCAGACAGTGCCCCCGCGTAAACGCCGTCAATGAGAGGAAGCCCAGCGAGGAATGTCAAAGGGGCATCGTTCGGCCTCAACCAGAGCCGGCGCGCCTTTGACCAAGCCGAATATCGAGGAGCGTCGCTGATCGATGCCGATGCGCTTGCCATGTCGACTGGACGCGCACGACCTACGAAACCGTTTCGTCACCGACGCCGAGCGACTGCTGCCAGAGTTGCAGACACGAACGAGCTCATAGACGTGCTCCCCACCGATCCGCAGGACCCGTAGAGCCGGCGCATCAGGGGAGCAAATCTGAATTGACTTTCGCTTGCCGACGCGGCGCGAGTCATGCGCTGAGGTGATGCCGAGTGAAGCACGGTGGCTCGGCCAGCGCGAGCCTGTCGCTCATACTCACGGCCCCGCAGCGCAGCGCGCTCCACCTTCACGGGCGGCGCCTACTTAGGCTCGACTGGCTCCGGCGGTGGGATCGGGCGCGCGTGGACGCGGTCGACGAACGCCCCGAACGCAGCCTGCTCGCCCGGGTGATCGTGAGCCCAGAGCGCGGTGAAGTCGTCGTGCTGGTCGACGGCGCCCCAGAGGTACTCGAGGCTCCGCTGCGGGTCCCAGAACGGATTGCCGACGAGATCGAAGAAGAGGTCGCCGGGCGAGGGATCGGGCAGGAGCGCGAAGCCCGAGTCGGCGTGCGCCGGGAGGATCTCGTAGACCGGCTCGCCGGTGTCGCGCCGCAGGAGCTGGAGCCTGGCCTGGCGCTGGAGTTTCGCGAAGCGCGCGGCGTTGAGCCCGGCGGGCTCGGTCGCGTGCACGAGCCCGGTCAGGGTCGTGATCCCGGCCGGCTCGAGCTTCACCATCTCGCGCCGCCCGACGCCGGCGACGCGGCAGAGGCTGTCGGTCGCATCCCACCAGGCGTCGCAGAGCGGCAAGAAGTCACAGATCCCGCAGGCGTCGCAGGGGTAGGGTCGGGTCTCGCGGCCGTCCTCGACGAAGGCCTCCAGCCGAGCGTGGAGCGGCGCGCGTAGGCCGCGAACTCACTGGGGTGGAAGCTCTGCCGCTCGCCGGAGCCGGGCAGCACGTGGATCCACACCGGGTCCACCCCCTGGATCCGGGCGAGCTGCTCGCTGTAGAAGCAGAGCTGGAGGATGTAGGTGGGCTTGGCGTGAGCGAGCTTGGTGTCGACCGCCTCGTAGGTGCCGTCGGCCTGCCGCTCGAGAAAGTCGGCCTGCCCGCGCCAGCGCCCGCCGGCGAGCGCGCCCTAATAGACGACGTCGACGCCAGAGCGGATGGCGGCTTCGGTCTCAGCGGCGGCGCGATCCCAGTCGAAGTCGGGCTCGAGCGAGATCTCGAAGACGGACTTTCCCCTCGACGCGAAGGCGAGCGAGGTAAGCGGCCTCATGCTCGCGCCCCTTACGAAACACAAGCTCAGCCTGATCGTTATCGAACGGCGGCTTGATGATCTCGACCGCGGGCGACCTGCACCGACAGCGAGGTCATGTGCTCGCACCCGAGGTACCCCGTGACATCGGAAGGTGAGAGAAGGAGGCGACCGTCCTTGAGCTGCATCGACTCAGTATCTGCCGCCCGGCAGCGCGCGCTTACGGACACGCAGGGAATAGCGCCCGCGCCCGAGACAGGACTGGCCACCATTCAAGACCACGCCATACCAACGTGGAGTTGCGGCCGAGGCCGCTGCCGCGTAGCCCCCGAAGAGCAGGAGAACGTGGGCGCTCAGGGCGCGCCGTAAGACAAGCGCGGTCTAGCCAAGACTAGCCAGCATGAACACCTCCTCCGCTCTGTTTCGCTCGTTCCCCTTCGCCCTTGGCGAGCCGGCGTCGGTCGGCGGACTCCTCTGAATATGCTCCCCAAGCAAGACCGAGCCGTCCGAGCGACCGTGCGTAGTAGGGTGACTTTCGTGAACGCGCCGATCGTGGCCATAACGTGAGGCGCCGCCGTAACGGGCCGCTCACTTGCGCGGACATGTCCCGGCGTGTTCGCTATTCCCTGCAGTGACCGACAACAACGACCTGCAGGAAGGCGACGAGCCGGACTCGAAGGCCACTCCCGCCGAGCTGCTGATTGAGATGCGCGCGGGCAACACCGACGCCGCGTACGAGCTTCTCGGTCGCCAGGCATCTGTGAAGGCATGGCGCGAAGCGCTCGGCTATCTCGCGAAGACAGCAGATCACGCAGACCTTGAACTCGCCGCTCACCGGGCACTTCGGCGTCCGCCCGATGTCGTTTCAGCCTTGATCGATCTTGCAAGAGCAGTCGCTTCTCCGCAGGCCGCTTTTGTTGCGCGTGCGATCTCCAAGCTCAGACCCGAGCCACATCTGATCGCTCGCGCGAACGAGCTGAAAGAGCAACTGCTGACCAAGGAAGTTGACCCGGTTCTAGCTGCGGACGACGGACTCGGCGCCCTCTATCTAATCCTGGCGCACGATCTCGCTCAGCAGCCAGCAATGGTTAAGACCGTATCCACTGACGCCAAGGCGGCGAAGATGCTCTCCGATGCGCTCGACACCGAGTATCAGCGGCTCCTCGAACTTGGTCGGACCGTTAGATGGACGAGTGGGAGCTACAGGTATCTGTTGCGGCATTCTCTCGCGCATCTCGCTCTTCTCTCCAGTGCCCATGGTCGGACGGGACAGCTCGCATACCGGTTGCTGCAGCAGCAGATCGAGACCCCCGAGGAGAACGACGAGCTTCTTGACCTCCTGCCACAAGAGACGAGGCGAACGTTTCTCCTGTGGGCACTCGAGCGTGAGAATGCGACCTCGTACAGCACGCGTACTCGATTCGTTCTCGCGGTAGCGAGACGCCACCCCTCAGACGTGGACCGGGCGGTTGTTGTGGCCGCCGCTCGGGCGGTCACCGACCCCGAGACCGTCGCCGACGCGCTCCTTACCGCGGTCGAGTTAGGGCCTGCTGAGACGGACCTTGACCGTGACATCGCGGATCGCCTGGATGATCTCCCGACTGACGTGGCGCGGCGATTGCTACGCGGAGTGCTGGTGATCGAACCCAAGCGCGTCCGCGCGGACATGCTCAGTGCTGCTGCGCGGGACCTGGTAGTCGACTCAAGTGACGATGCCGGCGACAACGTCGTGCGCGAGATCGCGAGCGTCCTGCCACGGCTCGTGGACGTAGAGAAGGCGCGGGAGCTCGTGGAGATGGCTGAGAAGATCGCGGCGAAGGCGTGGGTTGGAGACGAGTCCTTTGAAGTCATTGCACGGGCTTTGGCGGCGAGAGCTAACCAGGACGCCCGTTGGGAACACGCGCTTCTTACGAACTTCGTTGTCGGCCCACGGACACGAGCTGGCATGTGGACAGCTTTGGCGGAAGCCGTTCCTGAACGACGCTCGTCATACGTTGGACGCCTGATCGAACTCGACGATCCCGAGACGAACAGCCGGCATGCCAGCGATCTACTGCTGACCGACGAGGTCGACGAGGGCGCGATCGACGTACTTGCTGTGGCCGTTCTGGACGGCGCGATCTTTCCACGACGCCTCGAAGGCGTGACGCCCGCTCATATCGAGCAACTCGCAGCAGCTGCCGCCACTCGGGCGAGCGCATTGCAGCGACAAGCAGCCGAAGCAGCCGCGTTGCTCCAGAGTGGCGAGCCCGCGGCTGAGGCGAAGCTGTTAGAGGGTCTGCGCCCGATCATCGAGCGGGCAATTGACAGGGCCGCAGGGAATGAGCGCCTCCAGGACGACTACCGGCGCCTCCTCTCGACGACTGCGGAGACAAGGCAGCAAACCGAACTTGGGATCAGCGAAGACATACCGGCTTCCATCATCGAAGAACTCTCGAAGCTCGGCGCCACGATCGAACGGTCGGAGGCCGGTCCCATCATTCGATTGAATGAGCCGAACGACACCCAGAAGAACGTCCGCTATCTCGCTGCGCTCGATCAGCGCCTTGCGAAGTCGAGCCCCGCCACCCGCCAGGCGCCGGCAGCGGTCATCGAACCGTATGTGCTCGCTCTCGGTAGGGTCGGCGACGCGACAGCCATCACCATCGACCTATTCGAACGGGGGCCGTTGATGAGAGTTGCGCTCGGACTCACGTCGAATACGAGAGAGCTGGTGGTAAAGGCTGCGCTCGGCAATGGTCTCGAGGTCGCCCCAGCGTGGCTTGAGGACGTTCGCCTCGGAAACTGGCTCGCAGGGGTAATCGGCGCGGAAGAGATGCAGCCGTCTTCCGAACGAGGAGAGTCGAGCCCGATCGCGATCCTCGAAAGCGCCCATCGAACCGCCGAAACAGCACGGGCTATGCAGCAGCGCGTCGAACGGCTCCAGTCCGACGTGAAGAAGTCGTTCGTCGAGAGCGCGTTGCCCGCCTTCGTCGATCTCGAGCTCGCGATCGACGGCTACATCCAGCTCTGGCAGGCACTTTCGCAGCTTGGAGTCTCGCAGGTGGCGCCGCTCGGAACCGTTGTTGCGCGCGAGGAGATCGATCCCGATCGTCACGACATCGTTTCCTCATCGCCTGCTGAGAGATACGTCGTCAGGGCCGCCGGAGTAGCGGTCGACAGCCAGATCCTCGTAAGAGCACGACTCGAGGCGGATGATCGCTGATGCCGTTCGGTGTCGACCTGGGGACAACCAACTCCTCGATAGCGTGGGCTGACGATCTCGGCAACGTGCACTCACTGCGGGTGCGCAGCGGAGTGATTGAGCCATACCCCGCTGTCGAAAGATCACTGGTCTTCGATCCGGAAGGAGACGATTTCGTCGTCGGGCAACCGGCCACGGCGGCGGCGATGCGCCAGGGGGGACTCCTCGTTCGCTCCTTCAAGCGTCGCTTCGACAAACAGCGACTGAGGGAGCGGGGCTATGAGATCAAGATCGAGGCGACAGGGGAGTACGACGCGGTCGAGCAGGGCGTGAGGTACAAGGAGTCTCGCGTACTCGTTCCGTTGTTCTACGACAAGTACTCTCGTGGAGAAGTGGTAGCCGCAGGAGGCCGGTTGTTGCGCCACCTCCTGACGAGCGCCGAGATAGATGTTGAGACCGAGCCGGCCGGAGCTGCGCTTGCAGGCCTGCAACGCTCAGCAGCCGAAGCGGGCGCCCAGGAGACTCTGTACATCGGCGTTCCGGTGACGTTCGGCCCCACCGCACGTCGGCGCCTGCTAGCCGCGTTGGTCGCATCAGGCTGCTTTGGCACAGGACCAACCGCCTATACGCGCGCGTTGAAACGATGCCGTCTCGTGTACGAGCCATTGGCGTTGGTGAGCACGCTCACGTTCTTCGAGCCCCAGAACGTTGTGGTGTTCGACTACGGTGGGGGCACACTCGACATCGCCGTCCTGGAAGTCGATTTCGACGGGGTCGAGGCTCCAAGGTTCAGAGAGCTTTCACTCGGAGGGCTCCGACAGGCGGGTGACGCGCTCGACGCGATGTTCCGCGACGCACTGCTCGACGCTCGACCAGGACTGAAGAAGGCTTACGCGAGCCAGATGGCCGGTGATTCCGACTTCGACGTCTGGCAAGCGGATGATGCGTTTGCGAACACGAAGATCCGCCTATCGGCCGCCGACGCGGCCGACATTCCGCTCTTCAACGAGCACGTGACGAGACTGGAGTTCGAGAACGCGATCGAGCCGGAACTCCGCTCGGTGGTCGCGGCAACGAATGATGCTCTGGCACACGCAGGGCTCCGCGCGCAAGACGTAGGAACGGTCCTCCTCACCGGGGGATCGTCATTGATCCCCGCCGTACAGAGTCGCCTGCGCGAGCAGTTCGAACACGTCGACGAGTTCTCGTTCCTCGCGGGCCGACCGGGAGATATCGACGATGCCCGAGAGGCGCTCACCGGCGTCTCGAGGGGCCTCGCACGCTTTGGGTTCCTCGATCGTTTCGAAACCAGAGCTGCGTGCGACTACTCGGTGGTCGTTCCCGGCATCCCCGGAGAAGTTCCGTGTCTCTCCAGAGGCGCAGACGATGTGACGTCCATATCGAAATCGCCGCCAGTCCGGATCCCCGTCCCGCGGCGACGTGTGGCCACCTTTGCGCTCTACTCGAACCTCGTTCGCGAAGCGTTTTGCGGGGCCGCTGTCGACGTCGCCCTACCACCCGGTACCGAAGCCGTGGAAGTGCGGGTCTCGGCATCACGAGAACGGTTTGTCCCGGCCTTCGCCGTGTACGTCCCTGGTGTACCAGCGCCAATTGCAGAGTTCGACCTCGACGGCATGAAGGCCGATGACCTTGCTGCGTTTGTGGAGGGTGAAGCTGAGTGGGTTCCTTCGGCGGTTGATCCTTCTCAGTTCGTGTTGACGAAACCCTTGGCGCTCGGCGACTTCGTCAGATGGGATCTCGCTGGGCCTCAACGGCTCGGCAAGGTGGTCGAGATCCGTGAGATCTCATCGGGTGACCATCCGGTGGAGATGCTCGGCTTCGACCCCAAGCCCTACGTGATCACTGTGGCGCGAGAGATTGACGGTGCGCTGCGCTTTGGGCAGGTCTTCCCCGGCGCCTGGAAGGTAGGGGATGTTCGTCTTGCCTGATCAGCCAGACCCTCGCTTCAAACGCGGAGATCGCGCACGTCTGAAGGCGTCTGGTGAGGTGGGGGTGGTCATCGACGTACGCCGGACCGGAGACGAGTGGTTATACGAGCTCTTCATGAACGCCGCCGAGAGCCACTCTTACGCGGAGCGTTTTCTGACCGAGAACGTCGAAGACGACTCGGTCTTCGGAAAGCTGCGCCAGTGGCAGTTCCTCGATCCCGCCGAGTTTCGGCAAGCGCTGACGACCTTGAAGCTCCGACGGCCGCTCGAGCAGAACCTCTATTCCTATCTCGCCTCACGCACCGATCTCCAGCCGTACCAGTTCAAGCCAGTGCTCAAGCTCCTCGAGTCGCCCTACGGCAGAATGTTCATCGCTGACGAAGTTGGACTCGGAAAGACGATCGAGGCCGGCATCGTGATGCAGGAGCTCGCGGCTAGGGTTGCGCTGCGCCGCGTCCTGGTTGTCTGCCCGCCGGCCCTCCGACGCAAGTGGCGTGCTGAGATGCTAGAGCGGTTCGATCAGGATTTTGAAATCCTCGATCGTGCAAGGTCGCTGGAGATCGTCGGTGATTTCGATCTTGCCCATGCGCCTGTGAAAGCGATCGCGTCGCTCGCCCTCCTCCGGAGCACCGACTTCCTCGAACTTCTTTCTGAGAGCGAGACGCGATTCGATCTGGTCATCATCGATGAGTCCCATCACATGCAGAACCCCGAGACAGCGTCGCATCGTCTTGGTGAGCACCTCTCAGGAGTAGCCGACCACATGCTGATGCTTTCGGCAACGCCGCTGAGTCTGAGCACGGACAACCTCTTTCATCAGCTCAGCATCCTCGTACCGGAGGAGTTCTTCGACGTTGTCGAGTTCAGCGACCGTATCAAGCCGAATCAGTATCTCAACCAGGCTGTCAGAGCGCTTCGAAACCCGCCCCGCCCCGAGGTTGCACTAGCGGAGCTGCGGAAGATCGCCGATCTGCCCCAAGGGCATCTCTTCGTCGGCAACCCCTTCTACGAAAGCGTCTGCGAGACGCTCCAGAATCAGACCGGTGACCTCGAGGTCGAAGTGCGCTTCCAGCTGCAGCAGACGATCAGCAATCTCAGCACCATCGGCCACGTCTTCACCCGAACCCGCAAACGCGAAGTCCAGGATCACTTCCCAACCCGGCGCGCTGCCGTGATCAAGGTCGTCCTAACCGAAGCTGAGCGGAACTTCTACGACGCGGTCACTGCGTTCGTCCGCTCGCAGGCGGGGCAGATGGCGAATTTCATCGCCGTCATGCCACAGCGACAAGTCGCAAGCTCGATCCCTGCCGCCCGCGATTACCTTCGGGAACGGTGGGGCATTTCCACCGAGCTGGAGCCGGACACAGCTGAGGAGCTGGAGTTCGACGCCAATGAAGGCGACGAGATCCCGGAGCTCGACGACGAAGCGTGGGACGGACTCGTCGCGTCGTGGCAAGCCGCCGACGGGGTTGACTCGAAATACGAAGCGTTCCTCGGCGCCATTCGCGAAGCCATCGAGCAGGGTACAGCTGCCGACGGAAAGATCCTCGTGTTCTCTTTCTTCCGCAAGACGATTGAGCACCTCGCGCGGCGGCTTGATGGTGCGACCGTGAGCGGGCGACCCTTGCGCGTCAGTGTCCTCTATGGCCCGACCGCGGAAGAGGAACGCCACCGAATCGTTGCGGCGTTCCGAAACGACCCGGGCCCGCACATCGTCCTTGCGTCGGAGATCGCCGCCGAAGGTCTCGACTTCGAATTTGCCAATGTGATGGTCAATTACGACTTGCCCTGGAATCCGATGCGTGTCGAGCAACGGATAGGACGCCTCGACCGCTACGGCCAGCGCTCCCGGGCGATCCACATCATCAACTTCGCGGTCGAAGACACGATCGAGGAGCGAATTCTCGACCGCCTCTATACGCGGATCGGAATCTTCGAGGCGGCCATCGGCGATCTCGAGTCGATACTCGGCGATGAGATCGAGACTCTTACTCGCGAGCTTCTCAGACCCGGCCTCACAGCCGACGAGGAAGCCGCGATCATCGATCAGGTCGCCGAGAACATCGTCCGTCGTAAGGACGAGTCTGAAAGCTTTGAGCAGGAGTCGCAGGCCTTACTCGGCCAGGACGACGTCTTCACGGAGCAGTTGAATCGCATGGAACGAGATCAGCGATTCGTCGGGCCGGACGAGATTCGCAACTTCGTCAAAGTGGCACTCAAGTCACGGTACCCACGAATCAAGGTCAGGGATGACGACGGAACGACGACGATCGGTGTCCCGACCGACGGCGCAATACGCGAGTTGCTCTCGAACTACCTGCAGAAGCGGGTGGACCGCGGTGGTCGCAAGGCGTGGCGCTCAGTCGGACGTGCGCAACCTGGGTCCGAGTGGACCATCACTTTCGACCCGGAGACTGCCAAAGCTCAGCGCGATCTCGACTTCGTCACTCTCCAGCACCCGCTAGTTGGCGCATTGCTCGACGGCGAGCCCGATGTGGTCCTTCCAACTGCGGCGCTTCACGTGAGATCCGCTGACGTCGAGCCGGGGTCATGTCTGTTCTTTCTCTACCTACTCAACATCAAGAGCTTTCGATCCGGGCTCGAGTTCTTCCCGGTGATCATTCGGCCAGGTCAGGGTGTCGACGAAGTCGCATCGGGTCGCCTCCTGACTCTATTTCGAGACGCGAGCGTGACGGATCAAGCAGCGATGCGCCCCGACGAAGATGTCGTCGATGCCGCTTGGACTGCAGCCGAAGAGTGGGTCTCTCGGCAGATCCTTGAGCGCGAGACCGAGCTCAAACTCCTGAGCGACCAGATCCTCGACAGGCGTAGCAGCAGTCTCCAAGACGCCTTCGACCGATGGGTCACGCACCGCCGAGGCCAGCTCGCCGAAGCCGAGTACAACCGATATGAGTCGATCGCCCGTCTACACCGCGGGTACATCCGGCGTCGAGAGTCAGAGCTCGCCGAGAAGCTGCGTCAGCTCGAAGCGCAGCGGGCCGTCCAGATCGGCTATGAGCTCGTTGCAGGAGGGATTCTCGAAGTGGAAGCTCTCACGTCGTGATGCACTTGACTCAACGCGTCGCCTGGCACGACAGCGGCTGGGACGGCACGGTTTGTCGAGCGCCTAGTCAGAACCCCTATTGCATTGCCCTCGACGAGGTACATAAGAATCGCCGCGACGACCTCGAAGACGGCATGGCGACTCGAGCCTGGGATCGTCTAGACCCCGGCGCGTACATGCCGCCTTGTGTGCGGGAGTCGGGCGCGTTCATGAGTCCGAGACCTTGGCGCCGACTGTTCCAGCACCCCTATGCGAACCTCAAGGCGACCAGAGATACCCATGGGTTTCTTCTGCCCACGATCGTTTCGGTCCCCGAGTATTCGACTTTTTCGGTGCCGTACGCCTGGATGCTCGCGAGCGAGCAGAAGCATCTTGATCAGCGGCTCACAGAGCAGCTTCCACCCGACGAGCCGGCACCGTTCGAGCATGGGACGCCGTGGGTGTTCGGTGCCGATCGGCAAAGGGCGATCTTGACGACCTTCTTCTCTCGTCTTCACAAGGACGACTCCCTCGTCTTCTTCTACGCTAAAGATGGCAATCCGCTCGGCGACACCCTCAGCAGGCTTGTAGTCGGCCTCGGGCAGATCACCTCTATCTCCGATCCGATCGAGTTCGATTCGGCCCGACCCACCACGCACTGGATGTGGGACCGCCGAATCTCCCATTCCATTAGGTCCGACGGCGCCGAAGGCCTCTTGATCCCCTACCACGCCTACCTCGACCCGACGGGCGACCCAGACGAAGACACACGCCGGTTCGAGCTGATGAGGGAAATCGCGGTTGCCCCTGACCGCTCGCACATCGGCACCTTCTCGTACGTGTCGGAGCTTGCGTCGCCTGACATCGCCCTTGCCACGTTGATTGACTGCATCCGATCGGTACGGAAAATCCGTGAGCACGGCATCGCGCCGGGCCCCTGGCAACGCCGCGAAGAGTGGCTCAACAAGCAGATCGCGGCCGCGTGGAAGGACCGTGGAGCGTTTCCCGGTCTGGGCTCAGCCCTGGAGGCTCTCGGGGTGCGGCTCGGCACCGCGCTCGCGCTGGAGCTTTCGACGACGGACACGGCCTTCGTTCTTGACCCTTGGGCCGCGATTGGCGCGATCCTGCGCGGCGATGCCGAGCCGCCGAACACCGCATACGCGGCTGATATCGATGGTGTTCGAAAGACGTGGGTTGCTCTCGACCCGGAACGCAGAGCGCTACTTGAGCTCCTCTCGCGGTTTGATATTTCGCCAGACAAGGCCAAGGACTGGTTCAACCCGGGTCGGCGGTCGAAGGCGCTCGATCTCGAGATGACTGACGCGCAGATCCTGGCCAATCCATACCGCATTGCTGAGCTCGACGTTCCAGGCCGCGAGGAACCGGCGCTCGCGCTGGGGACAGTTGATCGAGGGCTATTGCCGGATGCGACGATTGCCGCGCAGCATCCGCTGCCAGCACCGTCTACTGTCGGTTCAGCCGGTGATCATCGTCGTATCCGCGCGGCGCTGGTAGCCGTTCTTCGTCGTGCCTCCGACGAGGGAGACGCGCTCCTTGCGGCCGAGGAGGTCTTTCGTCGAGCTCAGGAGCTCGACCTGTCTCCGCCAGCCGAAGTCGGACTCGACTGGCTCGCAGGGCATCAGGACGAGCTCGATGAGGTCATGGATCGTCTCGACCTCCCGTCCGACCCGGTTGACCTTCCGGCTCTTCAACTCGTCGAGCTCGCTGATCGGGAACGGGAGCTCGCCAAGATTCTGAAGGCTCGGGTGGGGCGACAGCTGCCGTCTGTTGAGGCGGCATGGGATGAACTCATCCAGCAGGCTGTGCAAGCCGCCGGTCAGGCCGTTGATCTTGGCCAACAGCGACACGTGGATGCCTTGGCAGAGCAGCGAGACGCACTCGAGCGCATCACGACGAGGAAGCTCTCGGTGCTGGTCGGGAGAGCGGGGACCGGCAAGACATCCGTCATCGGAGCGTTGCTTCTCGACGAGGTTCTTGCGAGCGGCGGCATCCTCTTGCTCGCCCCGACAGGTAAGGCGAGGGTGAAGCTCCAGAAGGCAGCCGGCGCGTCCGCGCAAACTGTCGCGCAGTTCCTCTACGGGCTCAAACGCTACGACGGCCAGCGCCAGCGAGTGCGGTTCAGCGGCGATGTGTACCGCGAGGAGAGAACGGTCGTTATCGATGAGTGCTCGATGTTGACCCTCGACCAGCTTTACGCAGTCATGTGTGCACTTGACCTCACCCACGTGCAGCGACTGATCCTCGTCGGAGATCCCAATCAGCTACCACCGATCGGAGTGGGCCGCCCCTTCGCCGATCTTGTCGGCTTTCTCGATGCGCAACCCGACGACGGCCTGGGCCAGGCGCTCTCGAGTCTTAGCGTCGAATTGCGAACGGTTGAAGACCAAGAATCTGACACGCTCCGCCTAGCCGCGGCTTTTACGGCGGTGGACCCGACTGTCGCGAGCGAACAGGTGCTCGTCGAGCATGCCGAAGGCAAGAAGTTCAATGATCTCGAGCTCTGTTTTTGGACGACTCCCCAGGAACTCCAAGATCGACTCGGCGAGCAGTTCGTCAACGCGCTCGGGCTCGCGTCGCCGCACGATGTGGCAGGTTTTGACCGGGCGCTCGGGCTTGGTGACGATCGCTTTGTGCCGTACGAAGACCCCGACGGCGCGGAACGATTCCAGATCCTCTCACCTGTCCGCATGCGCCCGCATGGCGTCTATGAGCTCAACCGGTGGATTCAGCAACGATTCCGCCGAGATGAGGTCGAAGCAGGCGCGAAGGGCTGGAGTACGTCTCTTGGCGACGAGGGAATCGTCCTCCACGACAAGGTCATCCTGATCAGGAATGGCAAGCGAGACGGTCGTAACCACCAGCACAACGTCGATATCGAGGAGTACCTCGCCAACGGCGAGGTCGGGATCGCGGCGCATGAGCACAGCCCCTGGCTGAACGTCGCGTTCGCGGGGCGCCCATGGTTGCGGTTCGGCTTCTCTGAGCGAGAGTTTCCGCAGCGTGGAGGAGCACCGCTCGAACTCGCTTACGCCCTAACAGTCCACAAGGCGCAGGGGAGCGAATTTGGCACCGTCTTTGTCGTGCTCCCGCGAGAGAGCCGACTCCTCTCACGCGAGCTTCTCTACACCGCGCTGACGAGATCCCGCGAAAGGCTCGTACTCCTGATCGAGGGAACGGACGCCTCCGTCCTTTTCGACTACACGCGTCCGGAGCGATCTGAGACCCAGCGTCGGAACACCAACCTCTTCCGAGCGATTGTCAGAGCTGCAGTCGACGGGATGCCCTACGCGGAGGGGCTGATCCACCGAACGCACAAGGGCCACATGGTTCGAAGCAAGTCCGAGCTCGTAATAGCGAATGATCTTTACCACCGCGGGCTCGCGGACAGGTATGAGTACGAGAGGCCTCTGGTCGGGATGAAGCGTGCCGGCACGGTTCGGCCCGACTTCTCGTTCGCCGAGCCGGGTGGGGACGTGATCGTCTGGGAGCACCTTGGGATGATGACGAAGCCCTCCTACGCCGGCGCCTGGAAGTGGAAGCGTGACTGGTATCTCGACAACGGCTTCGTCGAAGGCGAATCGCTCTTCACCACCCGTGACGGCGAAGACGGCAGCCTCAATTCGGACGATGTGCGGGAAGTTGCCGTCGCGATTGCCCAGCGTCTCTGACCAACCCTCGTCTGCGACGTAAGAAAACGGATCGGTCGGGGCGAATTGCATATGTGACCATTGCTGATCTGACTTCCACGAGCGCCTGCAGTCGCCTTGATGGCGATGAGCTCGTCCTCGACGACTTTCGGGAACGCGATGCCGAAGTAGTCGCCTTCGTCCGTGAAGCGTTGGATACCGATCAAGCTGTGCACCGCTGCCTCGAGATGGGGGCGAGAGCCCTCAGACTCGCCGGTGCCACGCTCGACACGCAGCTCGTCGAGCACCGCTTCGGTGAGATGACCTCGTCTCTCGACCGAAGCGTCGACGAACTCGCTCGTCGGGTGGATGAATCCTCGCGCGAGCTGCTCGACGAGGAGAACGGTGAGCTCAGCGTCGCCTTGAGGAGCTGGCTCGGGGAAGTACGGGATCTCCTCGGATCGACCTTTGATGAGACGAGCAAGAAGAGCGCTATCGCCAAGCTCGAAACGGTCCTCGAGAAGGCGCGCACGGAGCAGGTCGCATCCGTTCGGAGGCTCCTCGACCCAGACAACGACGAGAGCCCGCTCGCGCACTGGCGCTCGGACATCGTCCGCGAGGTTCGCGAACGCGGCACCGCGATCGAAGAGATCCTGGATGACATGCGGACGCGTCTTGCGCTCGACGACCAGAAGTCCGACCTGATGGCCCTGACTGCCATCAAGGGGTTCGACTATGAGGACGCCGTCTTCGAGGTCGTCCGGACGATCGTGACTCCTCTCCAGGACGTCCCGGAGCAGGTTGGCGATCAAGTTGGCAGTACGGGTGCGAAGCTCGGCGACATCCTCGTCGAGCTCGACCGGGGGCTTGTTCGGGGACGTCGTCCGCGCTACGTCATCGAGTGCAAAGACCGCTCGCTGTCACTCAAGAAGGCATTGGACGAGCTGGATGCAGCGATCGAGAACCGGGATGCAGACGCGGGCATCATGGTCTTTTCGAGCGCGGATGCCTGCCCGTCCACCGAAGTTGTCCAGTGGTTCGATCGGCGCGCGATCGTCGTGCTCGACAAGGAGTCGCTCGATTCAGATGGTCTGCGCCTGGCCTGCTTGTGGGCTCGGTGGGTGGCTTGCCGCGATTTGGTAGAGGATGGCGAGACGGTTGACACGGCCCGGATCTCAGCGCTGCTCGATGACGCGCTGCGATCGCTGCGGACGGCGTCTTCGATCCGGGGGAGCCACACGCGAGCCAAGAAGGCGGTCGATGAGGCAGGGCGCCACCTGGACTCCCTGGTCGCCGAGGTTGGCGCCTCGCTCGACGAGCTCGCAACCTGTCTAGCGGTCGATGTCGACTAGCCACTGAGCGTCGAACGCGCGCGGTCGAGGGCCTCTTCGAATTCGGCTCGCCCAATGCCGTCTGGCGTCGAAGTATCGAAAACGAGGAAGCCGGAATCGGTGTCAACTGCGCCCACTACGACCATCTCCGCTACGAGCTGGGCAGTGGACAAGCGCGGAACTCCACGCATTTTGCAGAGTCCCTTCCCTAGCGCGTCGTCGATGATGGCCGCAACGCGCAAACGAGCTGCGAGAAGCGCAGTGGCGATCTCTCCTCGGTTCGCGGCTTCGTGCGCGCCCGGCGAAGCATTCAGCTTCCGTAGTGCTTCAGCGTCGTCGAGCAGATCCGGGGGAAGCGCAAGCGGTTCTCCAGAGGGCCAGTGCAGGCGGTCGAGGGTCGCCAACTCGGCGAAGCGTGTTCCCGCAAGCCGGCGAAGCTCGATATCCACGTCGAGCGTCACAGCCGCGTTGGGAAGATAACCCGCAAGCGGGATAAGCATGCCCGCCTCGACGAAGTTCACGATTACGCTGGTGTCGAGAAGGATGCAATCTGCATCCCTCGCGACGATCACCAGTCCGGCTCCGGCGCAGCCGGAACCAGTCCCAAGTCACCAACCAGTTGTTCCGTGACTGCGCGTTCTTGCCGAAGCGCACCTGCGAGCCGATCCAGATCAATGAGTCCGGCGGCGTAGGCGGAAAGGGCGTTGTCGCGCATAGCGAGCGGCATGCGCGGGATCTGATTCTCACGGTTGATCCCTGCCAGCGTGTCCTCGACCGCCTCCAGAGCAAGCGCGCGTTCCGCGCCGCGGTGCGCGCCGCGCTTGATGAGGCTCTGCAAATCGGCCTTCTGTTTCGCGTTGCGCAGGATCTCCGCTTGAGAGAGCCGGACAAACGCGGCAGGCGCGCTGACACCGAACCAACTGGCAATCCGGCAAAGCACGACGAGATCGATCAGCGGCTGTTGGTTCGCCTCCATCCATCCGCGGAGGGCGTGGTCAGGTGCGAGGAACTCGCCGGCGAAGGCGTTCGCCTGTTGCTCAAGTGGATCCTTCGAGGTGCCGTCAACCTCCTTGACGCCATCGACGACCGCAGCATGTCCGAGCCGGTGATGCCCCAGTTCATGGGCGAGCGTGAATCGCTGCCTTGTTACCGGCTGCGATCCGTTCAGGAAGACGAACGGTTGCCCTTTGCGGACGATGTACGCGCCTGCTACTCCCTCGCCCAGGCTGAGGACGGCGACCGGAAGGCGCTGTGTCTCCTCGACTACGCGGAGGATGTCGTGGACGGGTTGGTCGAGGCCAAGACCGAGCTCCTCACGGGCGACGCGGGCCGCGGCAACAGCTTCGGCGATATGACCGCCGGCCACCTTCTATGTCCGCGCTGCGGCTTCGAACACGAAGAACTCGTCTATGACGGACTCGAACCTCTCCAACGCGCTCTGGCCCTCTGCGCTACCACCCTCGTTTCGGAAGAGCGGTACGGCGTCTACGTCCCTGCGAAGGAGCATGTCCAACGTCACGCCGAAGAAGGCTGCGATCGCGACGAGTTCGTCAACGGCGAGGCCTCGCTCGCCCGACTCGATTCTGCTCATTCCCGACGGATCGAGGCCGACGGCCTCAGCGAGTGCGCGCTGAGACACGTCACGTTCCTGACGCAACTCGGAGATCTTCGCTCCGACCTCCTGCTGCGTGAGGTAGGCCGACCCGAGTGATGAAGGGGTTGAGTTCATTGCGATTTTCGCATCAGAAGAGCGCGTCTAGTATCTTAGCGTTGCGCTAGGACGATGTCGAGGATGCTCCGAGAACTGTGAGAAACTCGGCGATGACGTCGACCTGTTCATCAGGGGCTAGCTCGATGTCCTCCATCTCTCGGTTCAGAGACCGAAGCACGATGCGGGTATGCGTCCATCCCCCGTCCCCATCTGCTCCCTTCTCACTGTGGTACCGCTTGACGGTGAACGACCCGCCTCCTTCCGGATCCGTCGCATCGTGCAACTGGGCGAGGACGATCTTGCCCTCGCGGCTGCCAGCCAACGGACCGCTTGAGGGGTCGGCGGCGAAGAGAGCGATCGACCCGTTCGGGATGGTCGGTTCCATCGAGTGTCCGTTCACCCTCACGGCGAACATGCCTTCGCGGAGCGTCCCTGGCGCTTCGACCCATGCCTCCTCTTCGGCTTGCTCGTTCTCAAGGAACCTGCCGGCCGCTGCTCGAATCGAGTAGAGAGGCACATGCCGCACGTACGGCGCAGCTTCGTTGCGCTCGACGAGACTCGGGCCGGGTGTCGCGTCGTTCGGGTGTCCCTCGTACCAGGACGTGTCGGCGGCGACGGCGTCTGCGAGATCCCTGCGTTCCAGAGAGCGTGCGATTCGCCGGAAGTCAGTCGCGAGAACGACTGGGTCGTCCAAGTGACTGACTGCAATCACAACAACCGACCAGCCCAACTCCTCGAGCTGATCGCGAATGATCGCGTCAGTCCGCTGGCGTTCCTCGCCGCCGTGAAGCGCCTTCGAAAGGCCGTCGAGGTAGACGGCAACCTTCTCGTCCGTGTAGGCAAAGTCGGGGATGGTCCTGCCAAAGGGCGCGCCGATTTCGACCTCGTGTTGCCCGACGAAGCCCTCGAGCCCGGCCCGCTTCAGAAGCTCCTTCAGCCGATCTTCGACGTCACTCGTCGTCGCCACCGGACGCATCAAACTCGCGTCTTCCTGCGCCGTGAGCGTGTGCGCTTCGGCGACATCGGCCATTGCGTCGACGAGCTCGAGGGCGCGATGCCGGTTCAGGAATCGGTGCCAGAAGACGTTCCTACCGGTGCGCAGGCACGAGTAGCATGACTCCTCGCAGCCTCCGGCGCAGTCCTCCAGCAAGCTTCGAAGAACCACCGTGATCTCTGCCCAGCGGTCGATGATCTGTCCGAGGAGACCGGAGCCGCCTGGCATCGGGTCATAGAGGAATAGGTCGTAGCGGCCGTCACCGGTCGGGACCGGCAGCGTTTGGAGGTCGTCGGGCTCCATGTCGAGTACTTGGGATGCTCCGAGCCGCAAGGCCTCACCCAGATTCGCCGCATCACCCTGGTCGTCGAGGCCCTGGAACTGGAGGGCATCGGCGATCACGTTGGCGGTGAGTGCGATCGACTCAGGCCTATGTCCGCACTGCTTTGAGTGCCACTCGATGAAGTCGGCGAGTTCCTTCGGCGAAGCGTACGGCGAACGGCAGGCTCCGCAAACGATGCAGACCGGATAGCCGGGCAGGTCCTCCCGCACGCGATCAGCTGGCCCGACATTGATCAGGCGGAGACCCTGGCCGACAACGTGATGCACGTCGCGCTCTCCGAACTTGTAGGCCGTCCCCCCGCGGCGGTGCCGCAAGGCGAGGCCGAGCACCGAAACCGGCACCTGGAAGCGGTCGTTCTCGTCGTCGCGGATCGGGCTGAGCAGCGCAAGGTCGACATCGGCAATCGGGAGTCCGGCGATCTCGACCGGTGAGCCGGTTGCGTAACCCGCGACCGGGGTGCCGCTCGTGCGTACGAAGCCAGATCGAAGATCAACGAGGTAGGACTCAGTGCGCTGCGCCTGACCCCGCACGGGGAAGTGGTAACGGGCGGTCCGATATCGGCCGCGGTTTGCGTACAGCAAGTTGCCTGGAATGAACTCGCGTACCGCGATCGCCTGTGGCCGCGAGAGCTCGAATGACACAGCGCCTCCGCGCCAGCCCGGGAAGGCGCTGATGCCACCGTCATAGAGACCGTAGCCGGGCAGGAATCCCTCGCCCGCGAGGACGCTCAGGGTGTATGTCCGAATATGGCGCTCTTTGAGGCCTTGAACGAACGCATCGCTTCGATCCCGCTGGCGTTGTTCATCGGCTGTCAGTGGACGGACGATCGAGGCTTGAGCGAGCTCGCGTTGAGTCGCCACGACCCAGGTGAGCCGATCGTGCAAGAGGTTCACATGAGTCTGGAGGTCGCGGGGAGTTTCGAGAACGAGTTGTTCTAGCCGGTCTGGCGCGACCTCGTCCGCAGCCTCCGAAGGCCACCCTCCCGCGAAGACTCTCTGGACAGCATCGACGAGGACAGTGCGATGCCGGTCGATCAACCCAGCCAGCGCGCCGACGTCAGCGGGTGCTTGGCGATACCGATCGTCTTCCCCTTCGAACAAGTACTCGCCTACGTACTGGGGCACGGCCTCCTCGAGGGCGTGCTGCGCCTCGTCATCGTCGCGGGCGATTCGGAGGAGCTCTGAGAGAACTGCCGCGTGCACATGCTTCCGCACGAGCACGTCGTTCTTGAGGTTGAAGCGGGGCGGCCGAATTGGCGCGCCAAGCAGCCGCTCAGGTTGGGCGAAGAAGTACGCGTCATGAATTGCGCGCCGGCAGTAGACGTAGATCACCGCCATTCGGCGGCGGCGCCCTGCCCGTCCTACGCGCTGCCAGTAGTTCGACGCCGTCGGAGGCACGTTCCGACAGAGCACGAGATCGAGTGAGCCGATGTCTACGCCCAGCTCGAGCGTCGGGCTTGCGACGAGCGTGTTGACGGATCCGCCGGGTCGCTTGAACGCTTTCTCGATCGCGTCGCGCTTGTCCGGCGGAACCTGTGCGGTGTGCTCCTCGGGCATGACCATCGCGAATGGGCGGGAGAGGAGCGAGACGTTGTAGTCCGTTTCCGGAGGGTCGGCTCGCTCGAGGGTGCCGGCGCAATACGTCTTTGTGCAGGCTCCTTTCGGGGTGGGACGAGCGTGGGTGCGTGCGCATATCGAGCACACGTAACGCTCGCTTTGGCGGACGAGGCCGAGCTTGCTCACGTCCACTTGATGAGCGCCGGCACTCCCTCCGAGCGGTTTGTCATTGCCGCCGACGAGCCGAACCGGAGTTACTAGTCCCAGCTCTCGCACCAGCTCCCAAATGCGTGCCGCAGCATCCTTCGGGTCCTCAACTCCCCACTTGCCCACGAAGTCGACCGCGCCCGTCCGACCCTTCTGGGAAATGACAGCGCGGACATACGAGTCAGCTTGCCCACCTGCCTTTTCGAGCTTGATTCCCTCCGGACTGACTTCGGTAAGACCAAACGGAATGAAGCCTCGAAGGACTTCGTCTGAGCCGCTCTTCCACCACTTGCCAAAGATCGGCTCGTCGGAGTCGTGCAGGATGCGTGCGCGACGCCAGGCATCGAGGAGGCTGGCAACGCCATCGGCGAGAGCTTCCGGCGTCAGCCCGAGATCTGTCGCCAACGTGCGGACCCGTTCATCGGTCGTCTCGAGGCCTGCATAGACAGTACGGAGTTGTCCCCAGCGCTCAAGGCCATCGCGTTGAGTGAAGGCGGTCGCCAGTTCTCGCAGGATTTGGATTCGGACGAACCGCGACAGCATCGTGTCGGACAGTCGGCCGAAAGCCTCGTCTGCTCCGCTGTCGAAGGCCTCGGGGGCGACAGCGCGAGCGAGGTCACGGTCGTCGCGCAGGCGCCGGACGAGTTCTGCGTGAAGGTCGCCAACCGAGACCGGTCCCGAACTCGCGTTCTCAAGTTCTGAAAGCGTTTCGAGCAAGAGATAGCGGAGGCGATAGCGCCGAGCGTGATCGCGCATCCACCCGGCTTGGAATGCTGCGTCTTGGCGGTTGTCGGCGAAGATGAGGAGCCTCCGCTCGTCCTCGGACGCCGCACTGATCATCTCTTGCGCGAGGATGTGGACGTCCGCCACAGAGGACGCCCGCAGCGGCCGGATCGGCTCGGACGCCCGTCCCCCTTGCGAACCGCCTCTTGCGCCGCAACCGAGGCAGCGGAACCCCTTTTCCTCGAGTACGAGATAGATCCGTGCTAGCGGGCCAGGGCGCGCGCATGAAGGATTCAGACACGACGATGACTCCGTGCGATGGACCGCGCCACACCACCGGCACAGCCACGCCTCATCCCGCCGTGCATCCAGCTTGGCGGTCGCCTTCGTGCGGGCCGGGCCGTCGTCCGGTTCGTCGGGGTCACCTTCTGCCAGGAACCAATCAGTAAAACGGACGCGGGCTGCCCCTTCTGCGTCCGGATCTGCTACGGGTGCCCAGAACGCTGTGTCCCCAGCTGCTTCGCCGCCACTCGGAACTCCGTCCGCAAGCGCATACCCGTGGAGGTGCGTAGTCATGTAGTGCTGCCCGCAGGTGCGGCACACCGAGAGGGGGAACACGCCCGTGGGCTGCCGGTCGCTGGCCCCCGCGACCAATGCATCTGCGGCAGAGAAGTGAAGGACCGGCGCCGGTGGTTCCCCGTCGAAGGTGACCACCGCTCCTTCGAGCCCGCGTACGAAGACGTGCAGCTTGGGACGGAGCAACGGAGCCTCGCCGCGGTGGGCGTACGCGCCGAGTGCGAGATATGCGAGGACTTCGGCGCTCGAAGACTCGGGCGGCTCACTTGTCCGTCCGAGCCGCTCCCGAAGGACACGGGTTACCTCGTCAAGGCTCCGGGGATGCTCGAGCTCCTCGATCAAAAGACGTACGGGCTCGATGCTCTCCAAGTGGTCGAACAACGCCTCGCCGATGCCGGTCTCGGGTAGGTCGATCGGTTCACCGGTGAGGGTGGCGACTGCCTTACTGAGTGCCTTGCCGTCGATGGTCGGCTCGTCCTGGGTCGCATCGTCGGACGTCGATGACGACCCAAGCGCGTCGAGCACAGCGTTCAGAGCTGCGTACGGGTCGGCCGGTCCGGCGGGAATCGATCGACGCTCGGGCCACGACAGCGGCTCGTAGCGTTCTTGAACGAGCTCGACGCCAGCCTGATCGACACCACACAACCGCGAGAGAAACTCAGGGCCGATCTCCGAACTTCGTTCTGGGTCGACAATCGTGGCCGAGGTCGCGATGCATGTGACGTCGTCGGCGGACTTCCCCGCGAACGCCCGCAACCGTCTTACGAGACAGGCGACCTCGGCGCCAGTCGCACCGGAGTACGTGTGCGCCTCATCGAGAACGATGAAACGGAGCGGCGCCCCGGTGAAGAGCTCAAAGTCTTGCTGCCGCGTGAGGAGCAGCTCGAGCTGGTTCGCGTTGGTGATCAGAATGCGCGGCTTGCGCTCGCGGATCTCGCTCTCGCTGGCGCACTCCTCGAATGGGACGACGTCCTCGTCATTCGCCTTCCGCCTCCGGAGCGCCTCGCGGAGCGCTTCCCTGCCGTCCCCTTCGGGGAGGTGACGCACGCCACTGTCAGCTGATGTTCGAGGCGTGGAGCCGACGAACATGCCGTACGTGATGCCGGTGCCGGCGAGCAACATCCGGAGGCGGTCTCGTTGATCGGAGGCGAGCGCGTTCATCGGATAGACGAGTACTGCGACCACGCCCTCGGGGGCGCCTTCATCACGTAAACCGAGGCAGTGGTCGATGATCGGGTAGAGGAACGACTCCGTCTTCCCCGAGCCAGTGCCGGTGGAGACGAGGACGTGCTTTCCATCGAGAGCAGCCCGAAGAGTTTCTTCCTGGTGAGCGAACAGTCGCGGGAACTCGGCGATGCCGACCAGCGCGGGGTGAATAACGTCCTCCGCGGAGAGGTTGGCAAGAGTTGCTCCCTCTGCGAGCGGACGCGCGAGTGAGACGTACGGGCCCTTCGTTAGAGGCGACGGGCGGAAGGCGCCTGTCCCGAGAAGAGCGTTCGCCTGTTCCGCGAGGCGCGGATCGGCGATCGGAAACGCCGTGAGCTGGTAGCGCCGGAACTCCTCGGTGACGCTGCGCGTAAACCGGACCGGGTTAAGCGGCATCAGCGAAGCCCCGCCTCTTTAAGGATCTCGCGCGCTTCGCGGTTCGCCTGCTCCCAGCCTTCCGCGGGCTGCCAGAGCTGATCGAGCCCGAAGCCGCAGCCGGCCTCTCGGCGCACCTCGACGAGTGCAGTTGCGAATTGCTCGGCGGCGTCAGGGCCGTCCGCGCACATTGTCCGGTAGACCTCCACAGCCAGTCTTTGATAGCCGAGCTCAGCCGGTGCATTCTTGTCGTAGATCGGGAAGTGGGCGGCGATATGCTCGACATCGTCAATATGTAGGCCGTAAAGGTCAGCTACAAGTGAATCTAGTAAGAGGCGCGCTGCTAGACGATCTTTGGGAGTGAAGATAGGCTCCAAAACAGGCGGATCAAACTCCTCGCCGATGGCGTTCAGTCTTCGAGCGAGCCGTTTGGCTATATCGAGGCTATCCGGCTTTGATTCCCATCGTGCAATCGGAAGAGTCTCAACGTAGTGCCAATTGACGTTCACAGATACCTTCATTCGGATGATGAAATCGAGCGCGAGCGAATTCAATATCGCGAGCAGAGCCTCCTTCTCGAACGCTCCCTCTAGGCTCGGGCTCGCGTTACCGTGGACGGCCGGAGGCATTAGTGCTGCGACAAGCGTTCTTTGGTTCGTGGAAGATGCGAGGGCACGGTAAACCAGACGTGCGTCTTGCCAGGAATCTCCCGTCAGCTCTCGCTCAATGTCTTCGAGTGCAACAAACTTGCTAACGCTGTCCCGAGACTTGACGCCCGCGAAATACGGGTCGTGCAGCCAGAACGACTTCCCTTCATAGAGTGGGACATAGCCAGCGATACGAAGGCGCGCCCGGACGCAGGGGTGGCGCATGTCATCCTGTTCCGCGAGCAGCCCGTTCCGTTCAAGCCAGGACCGGCGCCTGAAGATGCGGTCGTGGGTGTTCATCATGAACTCAAGCTGGAACCGTCCTGCGTTTCTGTCGATGAAATCTCCCAAGAGCTCATGCTCGGCGTAGATCCGGCGGACAACCTCGAGATCGCGGTCTCCACGTAGCTCCATGAACGACCAAGTCGTCGGAGCGAACCGCTGAATGTCCTTTACAAAGAGTCGGGTTGCGTGCCCCCACGGACGCTCCCATTCGACGACATCTCGTCGCATGAAGGCGCCGTTTATCACCTCCGTCGTCGAACCGTGTTGCAGAACGATCAGTCCGTACTTGTAACTCGAATGGATCGGGAAGATCCTCTGCCGATTCTCGAAGAAGTACGCCCACTCCCACGCACACTCGGACAGGAGTGTCTTCCGGATGGCGGTGGATCCGCGATCGGTGTAGAGCCCTGCGGGCACGACGAGTCCGATTCGACCGCGCAAGTCGACTAGGTGGAGGGCGACTTCCACGAACGCCTTGTATGTGAAGACTTTGCCCGTGCCCTGGTGAACGAACGGAACATCGCGCCTAGCAAGGCTCGTCACCGAGAGACGCCGTCTTGACCAGGCCTCTGCTAGCTCTAGCGCGGAGCGAGAGCGTCCGAGAGGTATGTCAAACGCCGTTGCTACTCCTTTGATCCAGTTCAGGAGGGACTTGAAGCCGGCGTCGTAGTCCTTCCACCTGTCCTCCAAGCCGTTGACTGCATCGAAAAGCTGATGCTGGATGACTGAAGCCTCCGCCTTGCCGTAGCTGCGGTACAGCGGATCGACGCCAGAGAAGAACTCCACCGGTTCCATCTGCACCGTCTCCCAGGGGGGGTTGCCGAGCACGGCATCGAATCCCGAGCGCTCTGGACCGAACACGTCGGGGAACTCGATCTCCCAATGGAAGAACCGACGCTCGCCGACGACGCGGTCGAGCATCAGCAGCGCTGTCGCGTCAAGCTCCGACCAGGTGCGGGGAAGTGGTAGCGAATCGTCGCCAGGCGGCCAGAACCAGAGTGCGCACCAGAGATCCATCCGGAGTTTCAGCGTCCGGTACTCCTGGCTCTCCAAGAGTTCACGGTAGGCATTCTCGCGCAACTCCTGAGGGAGATCGTGCAGCTTCTCGAAACGTTTGCGGACGCGCGCAACGACATCCTCCGCAGGGAGGGTGAGCCCGTCGAAGAGCGTCAGTGCCCCGCCCATCGCCCGGATCACGTCGGGCATCTCCTGCTTCGCCTGCGCGAACTTGGCCTTCAGCCACTTCGTCCTTTCGCCCTTGTGGCCGTCGCCGCCCTCGCGATCGAGCGCACGTAGCGGATAGTCGTCCACAAGGTGGAGCCAGCAGCCGACGAGGGAGTTGCCACATTTCAGCTTGTGGTCGAGGTACTCGAACGGCAACTCGCGGTCGAGCGTCTCCACCCAGAGGGCGAGGCGAGCGAGCTCAACCGCCATCGGGTTGATATCGACGCCGTAAAGGCAGCGTTCAACGACATGTCGCGCGAGTCGCGGACGAAGCTTCGCCAGAAAGCGATCGTCTTCTGGGGGCAGATCGAAGACCTCTTCGTTTTCTTCTCCCGTTGCTCCGACGCCGAACGGGAGCGTGACGATCGTCTCGCGGTCACCGCGCGGTTGGATATGTCCATGGTGCTCAAGGGACGCAACAAGCGCGTCAACGAGATACCGGAGAGAACCGACCAGGAATGATCCTGAACCCATGGCGGGTTCGCCGATCTTGAGCGCGAGAATCTCCTCGGACGTTCGAGGGACAACGACACCGTCTTGCTGCTTGTAACAGAGCGGCTCGAGGGTGCGCTGAACCAGAGGTACCGCGAGCGCTGGCCGGGTGTAGAACGAACCCGAGCCCTTGCGCAGACCCCCTGAGGCAACGAGATAGAGGCGCCCGGGGGGAACGACGTCGGCAATCAACTTCGTCGCGGCCTCGCCAACTCGCTTCTCGAACTCGGCAGGATCGGTCGACCGGCCGCGTGGGCGCCGAACGCGGCCGGCATCGACCACGGCCTCCTTCGCCCAGCGTCGGACCACAACGATTCCATCGTCGGTGCTGACGATCGTCTCCTCAGCTGACTCGGCGACGTCTTCCGCAGCCGCCAGATCTTCGTCTGGTTCCTCGGCTTCGGATTCTCCGACGCTCTCTTCGGACTCCTCGGGCTCTTCAACGTCCCCGTCGCCTGATGCTGGGCCGACGTCTTTCTTGAAGGTCTCGAGGAGCTTCTTGCGGTCGGCGGCAGAAAGAGCTTCGAGGCGAGACAGCGGCAGCGCGGGCTGGCGGCCGACATTGAGAAAGACGATGGGATCGTCCTCAGGTGCTCGGCGAAGCTCGTAGTCGAGGAGACCTTCATAGACGATGCCTATGTACTCCGTTCGAAGATCCGAAAAGTCGACCGGACCGGCGACCCAGCGCGAGCTCTTTCCGGCACGAACCTTGATTCGGCCGATCTTGAGCAGCCGCAGTAACCGGTAGATCGTTCCGTCGGAAGGTCGCGTCACCTCGAATGCAGCGAGGGCCCGAAGCACTGGGTCTGGAGACGTCGGGTCGCCGGGCCGGAAGAGTTCGCCCCCATAGGCCCGCACTGGCAAGTCGGGATGTGGGCTGCCGGCGTGAATGAGCCTGAAGAGGCCAGTAAGACGTAGCCAGGCTGGGCCGGGAGATCCTTCCGTTCCATCCCGATGGGCGTCCGAGAGGAGGCGGTACAGACCCTCGACGCCGTAGGAGTCGTGGTACGTCTCGAGCGAAGCCGGCAGCAGGTCGCGGGACTCGGCGTAGAGGATGAGCACGAGTCGCATAACGATCCGGGTGGCCGCTTGGAAGAGGGCGGCATGTGTTTCGTCGTCACCCAGAAGCTCACCGTTCTCGGGGTGGTGCCACAAGGCGCTGCGAAGTTCGCTGTTTCGGTCGAGCTCCTCGTCGACCTCTGCCACAAGCAGCTCCACGGCTCGGCGGACCTGCTCGCCGAGCACCTGGGCGAGGTCGCCTTGCCGGTCGCGAGAAGCACGGATCGCCGAGGCGAGTTGCGACGTCACGCGCCCCGTGTCGCCGTCGAGTGAACCAAGGACCGCGTGGAGGCCGCAAAGCGACTCGCGTCCTTCGCCTTCGTCGAACCAAGAAGTCGCGTCCCACTCCGCCCAGGCGTCGTAGTCGGGGCCGGCGTGCACGAGTCTCAGCTGGCGCCCGTTTGTGAGCAGACCGAGCGGAACACCGGTCTTCCTCATGAGCTCGACGAGGCGGGCGTGCGCTCGTCGGCCGCGACCAACGCCGACGCGCTCGGCATCGTCGAAACGAACGACGAGAGACGCCCCCCCGTCGGCTGCCGGAAGCGCCCACGACGGCCGAAGCGGCTCCCCGGAAATCGAGACAGCCTTGAAGGCGTCATCGACAGCCGCGGCCTTCTGCCAGCCCCTGAGGTTCAAGGAATCCTCGAGGAGAGTGGAGACGAACGCCCGCCGAAGCTCGGCCGCGCTCGTCTCGCGACCTCCTTCCGCCGCCAGCCAGGCCGAACGTAGCCGGTCGTAAGAACGTCGGTCTAGGTCGGGAAGGGCAGGGTAGAACTCGTCCAAGAGCGCGGGCGCGATCAGCATGCCGCCGTGCCGGAGGTCACTCCACCAATCGTGGGCTGGGGTGCTCACGTGCCCGATTCGGCGGGGACGAGCAACGCCACACCAACGGGCATCACCGAGCAGCGAGCGAGTGAGTACCTCTGCGGCAACGTCTCCGTGAGCAGCCGATCGCGATCGCGGACGAGCCGTTCCCGCTGGCGTTCCCGCCGCTCTTCGACCCGACGGTATTCAGCCTCCTCGAGAGCAGCTCGCATGTTCCGGAGCTGCTCCTCCTCGTCCGCTCTTTGCTCGGCGTCGAACGTGAGTTGCTGCATTTGTTCTTCGAGCTTGTCGATCTCGCGGCGAAGCCGACCTCTGCCTTTCTCGCCCGCGTCGCGTTCGAGTTCGCGGATGCGTTCGTCGTAGAGGATCTTCTGTGCTTCGCTATCGTCGACGCGAAGCAGAGGCAGGAGCTCGCTCGCCCGAGTGGCGAATTTCTCCTCAAGTGACCGGCACTCGTCCTGGAGGGCAGGCGCCAGCCAGCCCCACCGCTGCTCGAGCCAAGCTCGCCACTGCGCGACAGATGCGTTGTTGGTGGGAGTGGGTTCGCACTCGATCGACTCGATTGCGGAGAGCTCCCCTTCGCCCACGGTGAAGGCCAATTCGAGAAGCTCGGTATGCAGCGGCTCACGCAGGGCGTTCATCAGGGTGAGCTGAGCAGGCACGAGGAGGACGGGGCCCTCCAGACCTGGGCCAATGCCGATCGTGAACCGCCGGACGTCGTTACTCGGTTGCCACAAGCGTCGGCGTAACGTCGAGGCCGCCCGGCGCATGATCGGGTGAGCGAGTCGTAGTAGCCGAGTGTCCGCACGTTCGCGATACATGCGACGGGGCCCCACGAGCTCGACCAGCGCCTCGGTGTCGAAGACGAGCTTCGGCAACGATCCTGTCGCAGCCCCTCGGTCGATTCTCAGCGAGGTGTTCACCGTGCGTTGCCACGCGCTGGGGACGGTCGCGAGCCGAAATGTGCCATCTGGGTTCTGTTCGAGCTTGCCTCGGTCGATGTCGCATGCCTCCTGGAGGAGCCTGCGAAGTCGGCCCGCGTCGATGCGAAGCGTTGCTGCACTACGCGCCAGCTCTTCGTTCGCGTGCTCCCCATAGATCTCAGCAGCGCGAACCTCTTCATCGCCAAAGTCGAAGCGAATCGGGGCGTCTTCCAGACATTGATCAACTCTTCGGTCCAGCTCCGCCTGGGAGACTTCACCTTCGGCGAAGCGCTCCTCGAGCGCTCGATCGATCACGTCGCCGACGCTGCCCAGGTCGTCTCGCACCTGTTCGACCTTCCGGACGACGTAGTCGAGGAACTTGGTGTCCTCGTCCTCGTCGGAAGCGAAGTGGTAGGCGGTGACGTCGCGGGACTGGCCGTGGCGATCGACGCGGCCATTTCGCTGCTCAAGTCGCATCGGGTTCCAAGGCACTTCGTAATGCACAACGAACCGGCAGGAGGTCTGAAGGTTCAGGCCTTCAGCTGCGACATCGGTCGCGACGAGCAGCCTGATCGGATCGGCGGCGTCGTTGAACGCCTCACGAACATCAGCCCGCTCGTTCAGCGAGGAGCCTCCGAAGATCCGCCGCGCTTCTGGCGCGCGGACGCCCTCCGCAGCAAGGCGCGACATCACGTAGTCGAGTGTGTCCTTGTACTCGGTGAACCAGATCGCGCGCTCGTTCGCGACGAACGCGTCACCGGTGCGGAGGTGTTCATCCAGCCAGGCGCGCAACGCCGTCCACTTGCCGTCTGGTGGGAAGACGGTCTTCGAGCTGACGTCGTCCGAGTCGAGCGGGTGCTCGACGACCTCGGGACCCCATCCCAACTCGCGCAGGGCATCGCTGACAGCGTCCCTGGCTTCGACAAGCGCTCCGTCGTGTTTCGAGAGCCAGGAAGCGCCGGTGCGCACGGCGTCCTCCTCGCGCTGAGCAGTCTCGCTGTCGTCTGCGGTCTGCGAATCGAGGCGCCGCCTCGCGGCCTCTGCCTCGTCAAACGTCCCATCGGCTGCGAAGCCTTCGACGTGCGCCCACCAGGTGCGCGCCAGTGCGTAGGGGCTCGAAAGAAGCCGCTTGGTCAGGAGGGAGAACACAAACCGACCGACGCTTCGCTCGCGGCGACCGAGGCTCGCGAGGACGGCGTTGCCTGAACGCCGATATTCGCGGAGTGTCTCGACGAGCTGCTGCTCCTCGGCGGTCCAGGTGAACGGGATCCGCTCGACGCGGCGCTTGGTGAACGGGGTGACTTCGCCGGCAGCCTCCGCTCGGCGGTTGAGCTCGGACTTGAGCCTGCGCACCATGACGAGCTCGATCTGGCGCCGCTCGGGCTCGGAGAGCTGGCTCGTTTGCCGGAACCGCACAGGGTCGAGGATTTCGAGAAGGCCCGAGAAGCTCGCGGTGAAACCGTTGTGTGGTGTGGCTGAGAGGAAGAGGCGATGCTCTGCATGTTGAGCGACGTCTCCGAGCATTCGTGACCGGTCGGACCGTTGACCGAACCCGAGCGGCGCGAGGTTGTGCGCTTCGTCAACGATCAGCACGTCCCACGCGAGGGCGTGTCCGCGCTCGAGCTGCTCGGATGCTGCAAGGAAACTCGAGAGCACGTCCGGCTGCCGGAGGTAGTCCATCGAGGTGATCACCCGCGGTGTGACCGCCCATGGATTGGCATCCATGCCGTACTCCCGCTGGATCTCGATCGTCTTCTCGCGGTTCAGAACTGCGAAGTCGAGCGCGAACTTCTCGCGAAGTTCGTCCTGCCACTGGAGCTGGAGCGAAGCAGGACAGATCACCAGCACACGCCGGATACGGCGACGCTGAAGAAGCTCCCGCAGGACAAGTCCAGCCTCGACGGTCTTGCCGAGACCGACATCGTCTGCGAGAAGCAGCGAGATGCGGGGCATCTCCAGCGCTTTGAGGACGGGATAGAGCTGATACGGCTCGGGCATGACCGCGCTCTCCCATGGCGAGACCAGTGCCACGTCGCTCTGTGTCAGTCCTGGAAGTCGCGCGACCGATGACCAGCGGATCGCATCGCAGAACGCTGCGAATCGATCCGGGTGATCGGGTTCGAGGCCGTCGCCGATGCGCGGCAGGCCGCCACTACTCAGAATCTGAGCTCCGACCTCGCGCTCCCAGAGGATGGTGTCTTCGCCGGGGAACTCGATGCCGTCGAGGTATTCGACATCGACGAGATGCACGGCAGAGCCTTCACCCGCGTAGGGACGAACCTCCTGTACGGCTGCGGGCCGACCGCGAACGACGACAGCTTGGCCGCTCTCAGGGATTTCGGTTGCTGAGTTCAAGGGGTGGGTGCTTGCCCGCGTCCTCGGAACAACCGGTCAATGTCATCCGGCGGAGTTGGCTCGTGTTCCGGAGCCGTCGGCGCCGCGAGCGTTGCGCCTTCATCGCGACGCAGTAACGCTCCTTGGACCATCGCAGGGCGCTCGTGCCCAACCAGTTTCTCGACATCGAAAGCGAATACTTCGCGGAGCGCTGTCCATACGGATGAGTGGACGCCGCTTGGGTCCAGCCAGTCGCGCTCTAGGTCTTCGTAGGCCTCTCGGAGCCGCTTCGCAAGGGCTGGCGCGATCGCCAGCTTGTCTTGCAGGCTCTGCACCACGGCGCCGATGTCGAGCGCGCGTCGTTCGCGGAGCTCGACTACCGGGGAGTGTCCGGCGATATGGGCGTTGACGAGGATCGCTGTCTCCTCATCTGTGCCCGCGATAGGTGCGATCGCCAGATAGGCGTCGATCAGAGAGCCGAGTTCAGCGCGCTTCTCTCCGGCGCGATGCAAGTAGTCGCGTACGTCCGGGTCTCGTCCTTGGCCGTACTCAGTGACGAATTGGTCGAACAGCGCGTCGGTGGGATCATGCGCCACGAGGATCAATCCTCTCCTTAAGCTTCTGCTTCACGCGGTGCCACGCCTGGTCTACGGCATTTCTATTCGCCCCCAGGCGTTCAGCGATTTCCTCCGGCTCCAGACCCTCTCGAAGTCGTAGAACCGCGACCTCGTGCTCCCTCGTCGGGAGCCCTTCGAGAAGAACGTCGAGGTCGTAGTCGCTCTCGAACGCACTGTACGGGTCTGGCCCTGAATCCTCGTGTTCCTCGAGCTCAACTTCCTTGAGAGGTTTGGGCGCGTAGTGCTCCTTCGATTTCCAGTCGATCACTTTGTTCACCACCACGCGATAGGGGACCCTGTACTGGCGTCCCCGCTTGAGCTCCTCAAGCAATCGGATTGCCACTTCGGCGGCGACCTCCAGCGCTTCTGCCTCGCTACGGGTCCTAGCCCGGCAGCGTCGCACGATGTGCCCGTAGTAGCTCTCGACAAGGTCATTGTGGTCGCCGGCTTCGAGCAGGCGAGCGTCTGCGATGTCGCGGACATCATGGATTCCCCTTGAACTCATTCTGGTCGCGCCACTTTCTTATGCCGCGCGATCCTTCGTCCGCCCGCTATTACCGTGCAAGACGCCATATGCCTCTTGGCGTTTGCTTATCGGGGACCAAGACTCGCTGATCACGTAGGCGCTGCGCTGACCAGCGGATGTCGTACTGCCATGTGTAGAAGAGGTCACCTGACGCTCGTAGATCGCGTTCGTGGCTATCCCATACGTGGCGGCATATGTCCGGGATGCGAGCCTCGCCTCCGAGCGCCCGTACAGCATCAACAATCCACACCTCGAGGTCGTACTTGGTAGCCATGTCCCGACTGTATGACATCAGTCCATTTGACTCCAGCGGAGCTAATGAAGGAGCGCGTCAGGAGAGTCAGGCGTGAGGCCGGCCCCTTAGGCCACACCTACGGGCAGTTTTTGGCGCTTGGATTCGACCCCCGCGCGGGCGTCGGCCGGCTCCGCCGCTCGAAGCATCTGGCGATGCGAATCCTCACCCAAGACGTAAGAACGGCGGCCGCCGGGCTGGACTAGAGGGCATGAGAACCATGCAGCTCGACTCAACGATCCAGCTCGGCGAGCCCGTCTCCCACCGCGGGATCGTCGTCGCCCCGCTCTTCCCGCGGCTCACGCCCGCCGCCGCCTACGTGACGCTCGACGAGGCGCTGCCGCTCGGCTTCAAGGTCACCGAGGTCGACGCGAACGGGCTCGTGCCCGAGCTCGCCGTCTCGAACCCGCTCGACTGCAACGTGCTCCTCTACGACGGCGAGGAGCTGATCGGCGCGAAGCAGAACCGGATCCTCAACGTGACCGTGCTCGTCGCGGCCGGAACGGACACTTCGATTCCCGTCTCGTGCGTCGAGGAGGGGCGCTGGCACGCACAGTCGGCCGCGTTCGGCTCCGCCCCGCACGCCGCCCACCCGGAGCTGCGCCGCCGCAAGGGCGAGCTCCTCTCGGCCGACCCGCTCGCGCGCGGGATCGCCCAGCACGAGGTCTGGAAGGCCGTGCGCGAGAGCGCCGAGCGCCACGGCGCCCACTCGCCGACCGGCGCGCAGGCCGACGTGTTCCGCTCGCGCGAGGACGGGCTCGCCGCCCTGCGCGGCGCCTTCCCGCTGCAGCCCGGCCAGTGCGGCGCGGTGCTCGCGATCGGCGAGGCGCTCTGCCTCGACTACGTCTCGCAGCCGGCCGCGTTCGCGCGCCTCTACCCGAAGCTGCTCGACGGCTACCTGCTCGACGCGCTCGGCCGCCTCGACGGCGAGCCGCGCGACGGGCTCGCGGAGTTCCTCGCCGCGGTCGAGGCCGCCCCGCGCAGCCACGGCCCCTCGGCCGGGCTCGGCGAGGACGTTCGCCTCGCCTCCGAGACGGTGCTCGGCTCGGGCCTCGAGCTCGACGGCGAGCTGATCCAGCTCTGCGCATTCACACGCGAAGGGCGCGATGCGCAGACGCGGATCCAGCGGCCGAGCAGCCGCCGCTGAGAACGTGGCGAACCTCGTCTACACGCTCTTCGTCGGAATCCCCGCCTGCGTGATGCTGATGGCGGTCGGCACGATCCTCTGCCTGACCGTCATCGGCATCCCGCTCGGGCTCACCTGCTTCGCACTCGGGTTCAAGGTCGTCACGCTGCCCCCGCCACGCAGCTAAGCCGCCGGCCGAAGGCGAAGGCGCGTGGTCACTCGGTGTCCGTTACGGTACGGCGGCGATGAGCCCAGACGAGCTGCCGATCATCTTCTCGGTCCAGTGGGAACAGATCGATGAACAACTGCTTCAGGCGGCACTCCGCAAGCAGCATGTCGGAACACTTGAAGAGGCCGAGGCGCGCGACAATCTCGGTGCCGCTCTGCTCGAGGAGATCGCCCCGGCGCAAGGACGCGCGCCGGCCCACTTCGGTAAGAAGACAGGCGTCTTCTGGTGGTACATCTACGACCTTTTCGTATCTGGCGGAGCGGTGCTCCACCCGCACGGCTTCGCGGCGAAGTCAGTACTCGCAGCCGACGTCTACGAGCCTCCGATTGGCTGGGCCGGAACGGCCTACATCAGCGTCTGGGCGGAGGGCAGGGGAGCCGTGGAGGGCAAGCCGATCCTGGTTCCTTTCCCCCACGTTCCGGCCGTTCTGATGGACCGCGGCGCCGCAGGATCGTTCGCGGACTCTGCAAGCGCCTACCGCATGCTCGTTGTCGAGACTGTCGCGCGAGTGAACCTCGTCGCGCCGGCCGCCTTGATGCTCAGTGCCGCCTCTGAAGCGGACGACTAGAACACCGGGACTAAGTGCTCGTAATCGACGGTGAGTGCGCCTCTCCGCCGCAGCCAGTCCTCGAGCTTGAGGAAGGCGACGAACTTTCAAGTGGCGGCGGGCGCCAGAACAGCCGACTGCGCCATCCGAATGCGGGCGGCGAGGTCGGGCTTGTCGAACAGGCGGGCGTACACCTTCAGCGTGATGTTCGCGTCGGTGTGACCGAGGACCGCTGCGACCTCGACCGGCGTGAGGCCTTGCCGGATCAGGATGCTCGCGGCGGCGCTTCGGAGGCCGTGGATCGTGATGCCGCGCCCGGCGAGGCCCGCTGCTTCGATTGCCTTGTCGAAGCCTCGTCTGCGGAAGTTCCCGTAGGCGATCGGGCGGCCGCCTCGGGTCGAGGCGAACACGAACTCCTCGTCGGCGGCATCGATCGGCTTGAGCCGGGCGAGTAGATCGACGAGTCCGGGCGAGAGGGGGACGGTGCGGGCACCGGCTTCTGTCTTCGGAGCATTCAACTCGCCCGTGCGGCCGAGCGATGCCCGGACGTGGAGCTCGCCGGCTTCGAGGTCGACGTATTCCCACTGCAGCGCGAGCGCCTCGCCGACTCTGAGGCCGGTGAGCACGAGGAGCTGGATCAGGGGCGCGTAGTTGTAGTTAGCTTCCGGCCGCCGGCCGAGTTCATCGGCAGCGGCGATCAGGGCGCTGACTTCGGCGGCGCTCCAAACGTAGTGCTTGCGGACGCCGCCGCCTCTGGGACGCTCGTCGTCCAAGAGGAGCTCGAGCGGCGAGCTCGTCACGAGACCGCGGCGCATGGCCAGCTTGAAGATCGGGCCGAGCGGGCTCAGGTACCGCCGGATCGAGGACGGACTGAGCCCTTCCTCTTCGAGGTCCCGGATCAGACGGGCGATCCGGTCGGGGCCCGCCTGCGCGGGCTTGAGATGACCGAGCTCCGGGAGCAACACATTGTCGAGCGCCCGCTCAAAGCATGTGAACGACCACTCGCGGAGCTTGCGCCGCTTGGCATCGCGCACCTCGGCTGCGAGGTCGCAGATCCGAACGCCGGTGCTGGGCGGCCGGACACCTACGTCCTTGCGGAGCGTCGCGCGGGCCTTGCCGTCGATCGCGGCCCGACGGCTCGCCGCGCCAATGATCGTTCCGTCTGCGTAGTAGCCCCAGCGCTTCGAGCCGCTGGTGCGTTTGCGCCAATAGATGCCGCGAGCCTTGCCGTCCTTCTTCCAGCCCGTGTCTCGCGGCACACGAGGGTTGGGCTGCTCGGCTGTCCACGCTCTGCTCATCGTGTGGTGTAAAGAATTATACCATTCGCATCGACTGGTGATCGTTGTTACACCGAACCAACGTCCGGCGTCATGCGGATACTCGCCTTAATGGCTCAACGTCAGTTCAGTCGGCGGGGGCTCCCGGATGAGTTACCCCGACTGCTCGACGAGCGGAAGATCACGCTGCGCTCACTCGCTCGCGAGGTTGGCGGGTTCGACCACGGCTACCTGAGCAGGATGCTGAGCCACAAGACGCCGGTCAACGCCCTGCATGCCGAACGCATCGCCCTTCACCTAGGACTGCCCGCTTACTACTTCCCCGAGGCGCGGGAAGCGGCGGTCATCAAGGCTGTGCGGCGCAGCGCGCGGCTACGTGACGAGATCTACTTCGAGCGCGTTCGAAGACGATCGTGAGGGTTGGTTCGTATCCCCGCGTCCCTACTGCCCGGGTCAGCTCTCGAGCGGCGGGACGACTTGGCCATTCGTTCGAGCCTGCCGGCGGACGATTCCAGCTCGGTCGTCGCGTCCTCCACGAGGTGCATCATGATCGCATGCTCCCGGATGATCGCCCTCTTGCGGATTCGCTCGTAGCGCTCCTCGTCCATCGAGGGGGGCCGCGTAGGGAACGGCCTGACGAACGTAGGGAACAGCATGAGGAATGCCGGAGATCCGCCGAGCTCGCGACGGATCCTCTCGGACCTCTCCCGCGGGGATTCGCGCTGGCTGGCGTACGCGAGGTTGGCGCATCGACGGCAACGCAGGGACATCCCGCGGAAGAACAGCTTCCGGCACGGCGCGTCACACTCGCAGCAGTGCATGACCGGACGGACGCCACGCCCGTTGGGCAGGTTCGTGACCGGCTGCCAACTCACGCGCACGACGAATCCGTGCCGCACCGGCCGGCCCCTGCCGTCGCCGAAAGAGCAGCGACACTCGACCTCATCCTCTCGAGCGTCGATCGCCACCTCGACCACTGGATCGCCTCGACTCATGAAGACGATCGGCAAGCCGGCGACCGGCCGACCATGCCGGTAGAGGTCCGCGATCGCGACCGAGGGAACGTCCTCGACCAGGGCCCGGCCGAAGCCCGGCCTACGTCCCGACCCAAGCCCGCCCATGCAGGGGGTCCCCCCTATATTTTCCCGAAATCATTAGGCGTGGATTTTGGGCCTCCAGCCGGACGGAAAGCCTCGTCGCATTCCGCCGGCCTAGACACTCCAAAGACGAAGACGCCTATTTGCAGGGATTGTGTCTAACTAGACAACGCGGGAACCAGGCCGGATGATGTCGGTCCGCGCCTCGGCGAGCCCGCAACGACCTGCCAGCTGAACTTGCGCCTCCTGGCTCTGGAATGGGCCTGCCGAGACCTCGATCCGTGAAGCCGACGCGGGGACTCGAACCCCGGACCCCATCATTACGAGTGATGTGCTCTACCAGCTGAGCTACGTCGGCGCGGGGCTCAGTTTACCGCGCTCGGCTCAG
>Ga0315273_10000215_pt1 | contig 55143 bp, 50 predicted proteins | sample YL17G02_0_MG_FD_205753 | JGI IMG/M metagenome (GOLD analysis project Ga0315273, IMG submission 205753) | Sediment microbial communities from Yellowstone Lake, YNP, Wyoming, USA - YL17G02_0 | ecosystem: Environmental > Aquatic > Freshwater > Lake > Sediment | place: USA: Wyoming | collected... | reverse complement strand
CGAAGTCTTCAGCCGTGCCCAGTATGATGAAGCGGCATTGGCGATCCGTCAACGCACGAATCATCGCCCGAAGATCGGCTTGATTCTCGGATCCGGCCTGAACCCATTGGCCGATGAGGTCGAGGATGCCGATCGTGTCCCCTATGCCGAAATCCCGCACTTCCCTCGCACCGGAGTATCCGGACATGTAGGCCAACTCATCCTGGGCCGGTTGGCCGGTCAGGAAACAATGATAATGCAGGGACGCGTGCACGTTTATGAGGGCGTGTCTCTGCAACGGATCACCCTACCGGTCCGGGTTATGAAGGAATTGGGCGTCCACACGTTGATCGTGACCAATGCAGCGGGCGGGATCAACCCCAGTTTTCATGCCGGCGATCTGATGTTGATCACGGATCACCTGGGCTTGATGGCGATGGCAGGCGGCAACCCTCTCCTGGGCCCTAATGATGATTTGCTTGGACCGCGCTTTCCGGCAATGAGCAAGGCCTACGATCTGGGTCTGCGCCGTCTGACCTTAGAGGTTGCCGGGGAACTGGACATCAAGTTGCGTCAGGGGATCTACGCCGGGCTATCGGGCCCTGCTTTCGAGACACCCGCGGAGGTCCGCTTTCTGCGTATGGCGGGCGTCGATGCAGCCGGGATGTCGACTGTGCCTGAAGTCATGGTAGCCCGGCACATGAATGTACGCGTTCTTGGGTTAAGCGGCATCAGCAACGTCGCAGTGGATGACGTGGATGCAGCCGAAGAAGCGAACCACGAAGAGGTATTAGCCGCCGGGCAGATGTTGATGCCGAAGCTCATGGCAATCCTGCGCGGCGTCCTGGCAAGGATGCCGGAGCCATAACCCAGCACATCAGTTGGAGTACAGAAGGCAAACAAGCGGATACCCATGGCCATTGTCGTACACTTCGTTAAGGAATATGCCGCTTGGGCTTACGGCGCATGCGTCCTGGTGGCGTTGTGGTACCTGCGCGTAGCGTTTAGCGCCCGCAGGGAGCGGCGCTTCGCCGTGTTCACCTTGGAGCGCGAGGCGGCGCTCAATCGTACTTATGGCGCCTGGACGGCAGCGTTTATGTTACTGGTTGTCATAGGCCTGGTCTACTTCTTGAGCACAGTCGTCTCCGATGCGGTTCAGCCCCTCGTCGACGAAGTGCAGACACCGACGCCGGTAGTCGTTGCCCGCGCCAGCGCTACGCCGACGCTGCCTTTGCCCGAGACGACCCTGGTCACCGAGACGCCTACACCGAGACCCCGACCGACACGCCGCCCGGAACCGACAATCGTGCCCATGACGTCGACGCCGTCAGTTCAGGCACCGCGCTGCCCGGACCCGCGCGCGGTGATCACATCGCCGGGTATCGGTACCGTTGTGTCGGGCATGGTCCCCATCCTCGGAGTTGCGATGCACGAGAACTTCCAGTTTTTCAAGCTTGAATACGGCGCGGGGGCAGACCCGTCAGTCTGGTCCTACTTCGATGGCGCCGATCGGTCCGTGCGGGGGGGCCGCCTGGGAACACTCAATGCCGGGGCGCTGGCGCCGGGCACCTACAGCATCCGGATTGTGTCAGTGGACACATCGGGCAACTTCCCACCGCCCTGCCAGACCACCATCGTGATTCGCTAGGACCCCCCATGTCTGATAGCTCTACCGGGCCCCGCGCGACCGGGGATGCAACGAGTCGACGAATCTCTCAGCCGGTACAAGGCCTACGTGCCGTGCTGACGCGACTCGTGTACCGGGTGCGCCGGAAAGTAACCTACTGGTCGGAGCGGCGGTCGGGACCGCCGGCTCCCGGCGAGCCGGCTGCGATCGGTTGGTTGCGCTCAGATGAGCCGCGGTGTCGTTGGGAGGGCGCAGAGGCGCTTGCCCGGAATTCCCAACGCAGCTCCGAGGCAATTGCAGCGCTTGCAGTTGCCATGGCGGACGCAGAACCGTTTGTGCGCTGGCAAGCCGCCGAAGCGCTGGCTGCACAGCAGGCGAATCGCGTCTTCCCGGTGCTTAGGGGGGCGCTGGCGGATTCAGAACGGTTGCGCCGGCAGAGCGCTGCGGAAGCGCTCGGACTGATGGGCGGTGAGGCAGCGGCCCTGACGCTCAGCGAACATGGCGCGGACCCAGACTCGGGCGTCCGGGCGGAGGTAGCGCGCGCGTTGGGGATGTGCGGCGATCCCACGTGCGTGTCGGTGCTCATCCCGATGTTGGCCGATGAGAGTTCCGATGTGAGGCGGGCAGGTGCCGGTGCCCTGGGGCGCGGGGGCAATCTGAGCGCCGCGGCGCCCTTGGCCGCCGCATTGGCCCAACCCGGCCAGCAGTTATTGGTACGACGCGCTCTGGCGGCGGCTCTGGCCCGCTTGCCCCATCCCGACGTGCAACCTGCGCTGCTGGCAGCTCTCGGTGATCCAGACCCTCAAGTCCGGGGCTATGCTGCCCAGGCGCTGGGGCAGATTGACACTGAGGCCAGCCACGCCGCTTTGCTTGCGGCTAAGCAAGACACCGGCAAATTGCTTGAGGGCACGGTGGCTGACAGAGCCAAGGCAGCCCTGGCAATGCTCGAGCGGCGCGGACGTCGGGCGGCACCGAGTGGCGGAACAACGGAAGTCCATTGAGGAGGTAGCGAATGACGATGGCCTTGGAGGCGACACCAGTTCGTAACGGGGCCGGACACCCGACCCTCTCTGTCGTTGCGCCGGTCTTCAACGAAGAGGTCGTCCTCCCAGAATTGTATCGCCGCGTCAGCGCCGTGCTTGAGGAGTCTGGCGAAGATTGGGAGATCGTTCTGGTCAACGACGGCAGCCGTGACCGGTCGCCGCAAATCATGCGTGAGTTACACGCCCTGGATCCGCGAGTGAAGGTAGTTGACTTCGCCCGCAACTTCGGTCACCAGATAGCGATCAGTGCCGGCGCCGACTATGCCCGCGGGGATGCGGTTGTCATTATAGACGCCGATCTCCAGGACCCGCCCGAAGTAATCCTGCAGCTCCTGGCCAAATGGCGGGAGGGTTACGAGGTGGTCTATGCGGTGCGTTCTGAGCGCAGAGGTGAAACCTGGTTCAAGGAATTCACTGCCAAGGCATTCTACCGGGTCATTTACCGGATTACGGATATCGACATTCCCAGGGATACCGGCGACTTCAGGCTGATGGACCGCAAGGTCGTTGAGGCACTCAGGGGCATGCGCGAGAAGCATCGCTTCATGCGCGGGCTCTCGGTATGGGTGGGGTTCCGGCAGACGGGCGTCACATACGCCAGGGCTGAGCGCTATGCGGGCGAGACGAAGTACCCTCTGAGAAAGATGCTCAAGTTCGCCCTGGACGGCATCACTTCCTTCTCCTATCTACCGCTCCAGTTGGCTACATATGTGGGCTTCGTTGCGGCCGGACTGGCAATCCTGGGCATCATCACCACCATCATCCTGCGCCTTTCCGGAAGCCATGCTTTCCTGGGGCAGGCAACCACCCTCGTAAGCGTGCTCTTCCTCGGCGGAGTGCAATTGATCTCGCTGGGCATCATCGGGGAGTACCTTGGCCGCATCTACGATGAGGTTAAGGGGAGGCCGCTCTACATTGTCCGCGAGGCGCTAGGGTTTGACGCCGCAGGACGGGGTGAAGGCAACTCAAGGAACTGACGCAGTCACGCGTCACGCCTTGTCCGTCGCATCCTTTGCCTCAGAAAGTGGTTTGCCGTCGCCGTTCTCCAGGTGTTTCCCGTTGCCGAACCGCGCGACCGGTTGCCTGCCGGCCCAAACAAGAAGCGTCAGCGCGGTGCCGATTAGTACGAACAGCGCCAATAGTTTGTAGAGCCGGTTTTCGAGACCGAGAGCCAGCACGCCGAACGCGGCACAATAGATATAGTAGCCCACGACGATTTGACGTTGGCTGAAACCGATGTCGAGGAGCCGGTGGTGCAAGTGATCTCGGCCGTTGAATCCGGGCTTGCCGCCTCGCCGCACGCGATTGAAGATCAACCAGGCCACGTCCAAGATGGGTAAGCCCATGGCAAGCAGGACAGTCGCAACTTTGGCACCGGAGATAATCCCTAACGCCGCCAACGCCCAGCCGAGAAAATAGGAACCACTGCTGCCCATGAAGACGCGGGCCGGGTTGAAGTTGAACGGCAGAAAGCCGACCGTTGCCCCTAGCAGTGCGATGGGCAGGAGCGCGACGCTATACTGTCCCTCGCGGATCATGTGGATGGCCAGGACGGCGGACATGATCGCTGCGACCCCTGCGGCCAGCCCATCGAGCCCATCGAGCCAGTTGACCGTGTTGATCATCCCCATGAACCAGAAGATCGTCAGGATCCAGACAACCGGCCACGGGAAGACGATCTGATCGTGATTGAACGGGTTATTTACCCGCTCGATGAAGATGATGAAGGCGATCGCGATCAGCGACGAAAGAAATTGGGCGACATACTGCGGGCGGTTGGGGAACTGAAAGCGGTCATCCAATAGACCGAAGATGAATACTGCAGTGGTTCCGCACAAAAGGCCTCCCAGCCGGAGCCACTCTTGTGGGTCCAGCCGGGGTGGCAGCCAGACCTTCGGCAGCACGAAGGTCGTGACCACTGCCAGGGTGAAGCCCGCGTACAGAGCAATGCCACCCAGCCGGGAGATGACACCAGTATGGTGGCGTCGTCCGCCCGGCCGGTCCACCAGGCCAAAGCGCACCCCAAGCCGCTGCGTCAGCGGTGTGACCGCCGCGCTGACGATCAGACCAAGGGCCAGAATCAGCCCAAAAACCGGCAGATATTGGCTCGGCATCTTACGGATACAAACGGTTGAGCATCCTGGGGAACGGGACTGTCTCCCGGATGTGATCCAGCCCGCAAATCCACGCAACGGTTCGCTCGACCCCTAACCCGAACCCGCTGTGAGGCACCGAGCCGTAACGGCGCAAATCCAGGTACCACGCATACGCCTCTTTGGGCAGCCGGTGCCGCTCAACGGCAGCGGCAAGCAAGTCAGGATCGCTCATGCGTTCCGACCCACCGATGATCTCTCCATATCCTTCGGGCGCCAGCAGGTCGGCGGAGCGACATACCTCGGCGCGCCCAGGTTCAGGCTCCATGTAGAACGCCTTGACCTGGCTCGGATAGTGGTGCACGAAGACCGGCTTGTCGAATTGGCTTGCGACGAACGTCTCGTGGGGTGCGCCGAAATCCTCCCCCCAGGGAAGACTGGGAAGCGGCTCGTCATTCGGCGGCACCGTCACGCCCTCTGCGGAGGCCCGGTTGATCAAGTTGATGGCTTCATCGTAACTGATACGCGCAAAGGGGGGCGTCACCTTCGTGAGAGCCGAGGTGTCGCGCTCCAATGTTGCCAATTCGGCGGCGCGTTCGCGCAGGGTGGTCTGCACTATGTAGCTTATGTACTGCTCCTCGATCTCCAACAGTTCTTCCAGCCGGCAGAAGGCAATTTCCGGTTCGACCATCCAGAACTCCTGTAGATGGCGGCGCGTTTTACTCTTCTCAGCGCGGAAAGTTGGTCCGAAGCAGTAGACCTTGCTGAAGGCGAAGATGTCGGCTTCGTTGTAGAGCTGGCCCGATTGAGCAAGGAAGGCAGGCGTGCCATGATAATCAGTTTGGAAGAGGGTCGTCGTGCCCTCGGCGGCTGCCGGGGTCAGGATCGGCGTGTCGACCAGGATGAACCCATTGTCATCCAGCCAGTCACGCATGGCTTTGATGATCGTCGCGCGAACGCGCAGTATTGCCCACTGGCGATTCGACCGCAGCCACAAGTGCCGATTGTCCATCAGAAACTCGACGCCGTGTTCCTTGGGGCCGATAGGGTACTCGGCGGATTCCTGGACGACTTCGAGGTCGCTCGCGGACAACTCGAAGCCGCCCGGGATGCCGGGCGCGCGCGAATCTGCGCGCACGATGCCCGTAACGATCAGCGATGACTCAAGGGGAAGACGCTTTGCAGCCTCAAATGCCTCCGGCGAGACCGCGCCTTGGAAGACCACCGCCTGGATAATCCCTGTACCATCTCGCACGCGCAAGAACTGCAGTTTACCTTTGCCGGTCTTGAGTTGGAGCCAGCCCCTGATGGTGACGCTTTGCCCCTCGTAGCGGGCGATACCATCGATGCGGACGATTTGGGCCAAAGCAAAGCTCCTTTAAAATGCGCGGTCAACAGATATAGGGAATTATAGCACAACGGGGGAAGATATCATACATGTTCGACACGCAGGCGTTCGATCTTGCGGCCGTTCATCTGCAGGACCGTGAAACGCAGGTTCTCGTACGCAATCTGATCTCCGACACGCGGAATGCGGCGGATCAAGAACAACAAAAACCCCGCGACAGTCTCGTAGTTGGAAGAGGTGGGCAGGTCCAGCTTGAGGGCCTCATTGACTTCATCGATCCGACTCTGCGCATCGATTTCGAAGATGCCCATACCAAGCGACGCTACCTGCGGCGGCTCAGTCACCCACTCATCGGTAAGACGACCTACGACCTCCTCCGCAAGCTCTTCCGTCGTCACCAGCCCCGCCGTGCCGCCAAACTCGTCAAGCACGATCGCCATGTGGATGCGATCGCGGCGCATCTCATTGAACAAATCACCGATATGGCGGCTCTCAGGGACCACCAGCGCGGGTTGGATGACCCCCAACTCGGACAGCGGACGGTTGACACCTGCCGGATCGTCTACGAGCAGAGGCAGGACATCCTTCATCGTGACAACACCGCAGACGTGATCCAAGTTATCCTCGTAGACCGGGAAACGCGAATGCCTGGAGGTCTTGTACGTTCGCAGCAGCTCAGCGAGTGTCGCTGTCTTCTCGACGGCAACGATATCAGTGCGCGGGATCATAGCTTCCCGGACGAACCGGCTCCCGAACTCCAACGCGCGCATCAGCATTCGCTCGTCGCCGAATGGGATCACGCCCTCTTCGTGGCTCTCCCGCACGACATCCTTCAGCTCCTCAATCGTGTGAATCCCGTGGCTCACCGTCTCTCCGCCGACACCCAGGGCCCCCAGCACGAAGGCTGTGGAGTGATCTACTACCCAGATCAACGGCGCTGTCAGGCGCGCGAAGATGGCCATTGGGGCGGCAACCAGCAAGGCACTCTGGACCGGATAGCGCAATGCAATAGTCTTTGGCGTCTGCTCGCCGAGCACCATGTGGAAGAACGACAAAAGGAGAAGGATCAGCACGGTTGCAAGGGCTGCGGAGAGACCGGACAAGAACGGCACGTAGCCCAGGATTCCAGCCAACAAGGGCGCCAACAGGCGCTGCAAGGGCTCCTCCGCCACGATACCCAGCAGGATCGAAGCCGACGTGATGCCAAGCTGAGAGCCTGCGATCGCTCGATCCGGATTGTCCAACATGCGCAGCATCAGGGTAGCGTTCTTGTTTTCGTCCTCCGACAGGCGCTCCATCTGGCCGCGTCGCACGGTGACGATGGCGAACTCGACTGCGACGAAGAAGGCATTGGCCAGTATGATGATCAGACCTGCCAGAATGGGCCACAGAATGCTGGGTGGCGCGCCGGGGGTTGGTACGTTCATGGTTCTGGTCCTCTCGCCTACTGTGAGGCGATTATACCAGAGCTACGCGCCTATGCTATACTCGGCGCCGGATGAGGTGCGCAGATGCCTTTGGGCACGGGCCGCGCGCCCGGCAAGGTGATCCTGTTTGGCGAGCACGCTGTTGTTTACGGCCGACCGGCGCTTGCCGTGCCGGTGAGCCAGGTTTGGGCCGAAGCTCACGTAGAAGCTCTCTCGTCAACGAACGAGCTGACCATCTGGGCGCAGGACCTCGGCGAAAAGATATCATTGAGCGATGCACCTGCCGACCACCCATTAGCTTCAGCGGTTCGCTTGACCCTTGGCTGTCTCGGAATCGTCAATCCACCCGCCTGGCAGGTTTGTGTACACTCTACGATTCCGATAGCCTCCGGATTGGGGAGCGGCGCAGCGGTGTCGGCTGCGATAGTGCGGGCCGTCGCGTCAGCGGCCTCGCAGGAACTGCCCCTTCGGACGGTCTCGGATCTCGTCTACGAGGTTGACCGCCTGCACCACGGCACGCCCAGTGGGGTGGACAATACGGTCGTGGCCTACGAGCAACCGGTGTACTTCGTGCGGGGCCAGCCACCTCAGCCATTCACGATCGGTCGCCCTTTCCTTCTGGCAATCGCTGACAGTGGGATCGCCAGCCCGACGCGGATCGCAGTGGGGGATGTACGCCGGCGATGGACGGAGTCGCCCGAACGCTATGAGGCAGTGTTCGATCGGATTGCTGCGGTTGTAGAAGCTGCACATAGGGCGATTGCGGTGGGCGAGGCGGCAGCGCTGGGACCACTGATGGACGTTAACCATCAACTGCTGGTAGAGCTGGGTGTCTCGTGTGAGGAGTTGGATCGGCTGGCGGCGGCGGCGCGCGATGCCGGCGCTGGAGGGGCCAAGCTCTCAGGCGGGGGCCGTGGCGGCAATCTGATTGCCCTCGTTACGGATCGAACCGCAGCCCCGGTTGAGTCCGCCCTGCGCCAGGCTGGCGCGCTCAATGTGATCGTGACGAGGGTAGACCATGGACTTGCGTGATTTCCTGGCTGCCGCCGGCGCGGCAGGTTATCTGGTTACAATCGACAAGGAGGTAGATCCCTATCTTGAGATGGCCGGGATCGCTGCCGAGCTGGACGGGAAGCCCGTGCTCTTCAACCGGGTCAGGGGCAGCGCCTACCGTGTTGTGGCTGGCATCTGCTCAGACCGGCGCTATTTTGGCATGGCTCTCGATGTGCCAACCGACCAGACCGTCTTCCGGTTGGCCGAGGCGCTGGCATCTCCCCAACGCATGCCGATCCTTGATAGTGGACCTTGTCAGGAGATTGTGGAGCCTGCTGTCGATCTCGAGACGATCCCATTTCTCACCCACTATCCTGCCGACGGGGGCGCGTACGCCTCCGCCGCGGTGATTTTCATCGACGATCCCGACACCGGGCCCAACGCATCCTATCATCGGCTGCTGAGGCTCGACCGGACTCGCGTGACTGCACGTCTTGTGGAGCAGCGCGGCACGGAAAGTGCCTGGCGTAAGTCGAAGAACCAGCTGCCTCTGGCGATCTGCATTGGCTTACCGCTTCATATCTTGCTGGCCGCTTCGATGGCACCAGCCCCAGGTGTGGACGAGTTAGGAATAGCCCAGGCGTTGTCGCTCACGGAAGTGGTCACTTGCGCCAACGGCATTCACGTCCCTGCCACCGCCGAATTCGTGCTGGAAGGGCACATTACGAAGGAATTGGTCCCGGAAGGACCGTTTGTCGATCTGACAGGCACATATGATTTCGTCCGCCAACAGCCGGTCATCGAGATAGATCGCGTGACCCACCGGCGCGAAGCGATTTACCAGGCGCTGCTGCCCGGCCGCCTGGAGCACCGGTTGCTCATGGGCCTCCCGCGGGAACCGACGATTCTTGCGGAGGTTAACAAGGTCGCGCGCTGTCTAAACGTCCATATCACGCCCGGCGGTGCTTCCTGGTTGCACGCAGTCGTGCAAATCGAGAAGGAGGACCCAGAGGATGGAAGGCGTGCCATTGAGGCCGCGTTCCGGGGTCACGGATCTCTTAAGCACGTCGTAGTCGTGGATGCGGACGTCAATATCTTCGATCCTCACGATGTCGAATGGGCTATCGCTACCCGCTTCCAAGCCGATCGGGACCTGATGATCTTCACCGATCGGCCGTCGAGCTCACTTGATCCATCGGCTCTCCACGTACCCGGAGCCAAGAGCCGGGGCGCCAAGATGGGATTGGATGCCACTGTTCACTGGGACACACCGCAAGGCCCGAGGGCGCCGGACGCCTACCGGCGGGTGCAGTAGTCAAAGAGTCTCCCATCCGGTTACGCTAGGACGCGATTTTTCGGCGTTTGCGTGAGCCGCAACTTGCAGTATACTTGCGTGAACCATGGCCCAGGTTGTTCGGGGCCCACGGATGCCTTCGCAAAGGGCAAAGCAAGGAGGAATTATGGATTTGGAGAAGCGCGAACTTTATCGCCTGCCGTGGTCAATGAACGACAACCCGATTGCCTGGCTGGAAGTCACCGATGTGTGCAATATTCATTGTGAGGGATGCTACCGGCAGAGGATAACGGGCCACAAGTCGCTAGACGAGATCAAGGAGGAAGTGCAGATCTTCAAGAAATGGCGAAATCCGGACAATGTCTCCATCGCGGGCGGAGAGCCGTTGATCCACCCGCAGATCTTCGACATCGTCGCCTACATCGCCGAAAATGGCATCAAGCCCATCGTGCTCACGAATGCGATGGCTCTCACTCCGGAGGTTTTGCGCGAACTTAAGAAGGCAGGCCTGTCCGGTTTCACGATCCACATCGATAGCCACCAGAACCGGCCTCACTGGCGTAACAAGAGCGAGGCCGACATGAACGAGCTTCGGCAGCTCGTCACCGAGATGGTGTCCGAGATAGGAGGATTATACCTCGTCTTCAACTCGACAGTTTATCCTTCAACATACCATGAGATTCCGGATGTCGTGCGTTGGGGACAATCCAATTTCGGGCGTGTGCATGGCCTGGTGTTCATCACATATCGGACCATGACCACCGAGGACACAGTCGCCCTTGACAATGCCAAACGCGAGGTAGATGTCAGCCAGCTGGGCTACGTGATAGATCGTTTTGAGGAGAAGTTCGTGACTTCTCCGGAAGTTCGCCAGATTATCAAGGACAACCTCCCCGAGTACGAGGCTGCTGGCTACTTGGGCGGTAGCGTCCTTCATACTTCTTACAAATGGCTTATCGGTGCACTCATAGGCGGTCACGGCAGAGTCTACGGGTCAGTAGGAAAACAGACCATGGAGGTAGCCCAGGTCGGTCATCATTTACTGAAGGGCACCTACCTGGCATATCTTTCCCGGGCCAACGTCGGGGCGAAGGTGTTTCTTCTGTCTCCATGGGACAAGACCTTGCGGCAAGCGGGCAAGAACTGGTTGCGCGATATCCTCCGGCATCCACAGCACCTCTTCCAAGGAGTGTATGTCCAAAGTATTGGCATCATTCAGGCTCCCGATCTCCTGCCGGATGGGCGGGCCGACATGTGCGACAGCTGCCCCGACATCACAGTCTATGACGGCAAACTGATCAACTCTTGCCGTATGGACGAGTACCGCATGTTTGGCGGATTCCTCTCGGTGGTAGAAAGGCCGGAAGCCGAGGTGCTGGAGGCATCGAGGAACTGAGCGGAATGGGCATCACCCTCGGACCGATCGCATTCGTGCGCAGCCTCTCACGCATCCTGACCGGCAAGCCCGCCGTGCCTCCGACGCTGCAAGACAACGAGCTGCTGAGGGTCATCCTTGGCCGGCGGAGCGTGCGCGGTTTTGACGATCGTCCGATCCCGGAGGATGTCTTCTCTGCGATCTTGGAAGCGGGCCGTCTGGCGCCTTCGACGGTGAATTTGCAGACATGGACGTTCGGTCTCTTTACTCCCCAGTCGTGGCGCAGCATTTTCGGCAGCACGATCCCGTTCAAGGGCCAGCGTGCGATTCTGATCCTGGGAGACATGCACCGGACCAGGGCGGTGCTGGACGCATTTCCGCACAGCCCGCTCGTGGAATACACGATAGCGGTTATGAACGCCTCGTTGGCAGCGATGGCCATGAACGTCACGGCCGAGGCGCTTGGCGTGTCGTCGGTCATGCTCTCGGAGACCGGGCACAGCGGCTTCCTGGACGCCGGCTATCTAAAAAGCAAGCTCGCTCTACCCGAGGGCGTCTTCCCGCTCATGACGATCGTGTTAGGCTACTCGGGGGGTCGATTTCCGCCCATGCCGCCGAAGCTGCCGCGTGATCAGGTCTGCTTCGAAGGTTCATATCGGGAGGCTGATCCCGCCGTGATGTCAGACTGGCTGGCCCAGATGATTGCGGGATACAAGGCCAGTCACCTCTTCTCCTCCTTCGAAGCGCAACTGCGCGTGTACCAGGAGAAGATCGGACAGGCTGAGTCCGACCTCCAGGCGATGGTCCTGGGGGAGCAAGTGTGAGGGGGACGCGCAATGCCGGATGAGATCTTGCGCACCTTCATTGCCGTCGAGTTGGACGAAACGCTGCGTATCGCCATTGCCAGCGTGCAGGAAAAGCTCAAGCGCCAGGTGCCACCGGGCAGCGTCAAGTGGGTCGCGCCGGGCGGCATTCACCTGACGCTCAAGTTTCTAGGCGACACGCCAAGCGCCCGGCTCACCGATATCCAAGCAGCCCTACTGGCTGCTTGTGCCGGGTTTGTAGCCTCTGAGTTCGGCGTCGAGGGGCAGGGTTGCTTCCCGGACTTTCGCCGCCCTCGGGTGATTTGGGTAGCTGTGAAGGACAGGGGTCAAGCACTCGCACGGCTGCAGGCCGCCGTAGAGAGGCATATCTCGCCACTTGGCTGGCCGACAGAGGAACGTGCTTTCTCGCCGCATCTCACATTGGGACGGATAAGCCGGGGAGCCGATAGCCAGGCCGCGGCCGCGGTGGGCCTGGCGGTAGAGAAGTCGGTGATCGAGCGAATTGGGGTGCAGCGGGTGTCGACAGTTAGCCTGATCCGGAGTGACCTGCAGCCCACTGGGCCGATCTATACGTCGCTCTTGAATGTGCCGTTGTCAGTCTAACCTCGGCGCGGAGTGGCAGGCGCGTTATACCTCGGCGCCGGGTATTCTCGTCTGGTCTGGAGCGTAGCCGGCACTCAGCTCTGGCCGTTGATGCGGCGCAACCTCTCCGGTCATCGCAGCAGCAGCGCCTTCATCCGCAGGGCCCCACTCTTGCATCGCCGGGTCCGGCATAGGTTGAACGCCGCCTGGAGATGACACAGCGTCTCCAGCTTGTGTCTGAGCGATAGCCCTCGGGGGCCGGCGATGAGCCCCCCCCCCAAGCAACGATAACGGGGCCAGGAACAGCCAGGTGCCAAAAAAGCCAAAGAGCGCGAGGGTGACAATCCCAACCACTTGAGCTTGCATTTGGCCCGGCCAATCTGGTTGAAAGCCGGTGCCGGCCAAAAATCCGGTAACACCCTGGCGCGCTACGCCGAGGTAATTGCCAGCGCCCACGCCATTCCAGCCGATCCCTGCGTTACCGTCGGCAAATAGCCCGATGGCCAGAAGGCCTATTATCGCACCCAACCCGTGTACAGTCAGGCCTGCTGTGGGATCATCCCAGCGTAGAACGCGATCTACGGCAAAGACCGCGAGCGGAGTCAGAAGGCCCACGCTAACGCCGATTGCTAGGGCCGCCCAGGGTGGCACAAATGCGGCTGCCGATAGAATGGCTATCGTGCCCGCAGCAAGACCGCGGACGGCCATCAGAGGATCAGCAGTCCCGACGACAAACCAGGTGTAGAGCAAAGGCACGAGCACTGCTGCTGCTGCGGCCAGAATGCTGTTAAGCGCCATGCGCGACAGATCCAGCGCTTGCAGGTCCATGAGCGGATTGAGAAGCATCCACGCCGGCCCACCGACGAGTAGCAGGCCGGCGCCCAAGACGGCCAGTAACGGCAGGTGGACCGGCGGCAGAGGGATCGGTTCGCCCCGTTTGGCAGAGCTCGATCTGCGTGGGAGGAAGACAAGAATGCCGGCGAGCGCGGCAGTAGCGCCCAACAAGTGCACTTGACCCGCTCCCCCAATGTCAATCAGGCCGTGGCCCTGGTTAAGATTGCTGCCCAGGTTAGCCAGCCAGCCTCCGCCCCAGATCCAGTTGCCCGCCAATGGGTAGAGAACGGCGCCAACCAACAGGCCAACCAGGCCGGCTGCCCAGGCGGGGACCCGGCCCCGAAGGCTGATGAGCGGGATTAATGCCGCGGTGACGACCCAGGGAAGATTGGCTAGCGCCAGGGCGTAAGCGCTGCTAGACGCAGCGGGCCCGGTCAGGCCCCATCCAACCAGGCCGACCATGCCCCAACCGGTGCCCCACGTGGTGCCTAGCGCCGACCACTCCCAGATCAACCCTTCGAGGCCCGGCCGGTTGTACGCCAGTCCCACCCCGCCGAACTGGAGGGCAAAACCGCAACCGAAATAGGCCAGTGTGGCCAAGCCCAAGGCCGCCAGCATGCCGAGAGAGGCCTGACGGGCCCGGTCCTCTGACAATCCGCCGACGGCGATCAAGGCGTAGCCAAGCGGCATGAGGAACGTCAGGCCTACGCCCCACAGGGCCGTGTCGGACATCGGTCAATCTCCTTTGTTGGGAATCGCTGTGGGGGGCGGCACCGAGCTCCCGCTGCAAGGTCACTCCAACGCGATCTGATCAAGCTATGCTACCACAAGAAGAATCGACGGCCAAAGAGACCCTTCCTCGCCTGGTAGTTGATGCCATGCTCGGGCGGCTGGCCCACTGGTTGCGCCTGATGGGCTACGACACGAAGTACTGGAGCACTGGCAGCGACACGGCGCTAGTCGGTTTCGCGCGCGCAGAGGGGCGTCTCATCGTAACCAATGATCATCAATTGGCCGGCCGCCGTGGCGTGGATGCCCTGCTTGTGGAAGCTGAGGTCCTGGAACAACAGATCGAAGAGGTGAGAGCGGCTCTTGGTGGGCAGCCACAACCCTTCACTCGCTGCCCGGAGTGCAATGGGCTATTGGCCGATCTAGCTCACGCGGCAGCCCAGGACCTTGTGCCTCCTTATGTTTGGCAGACCCAGTCCGCCTTCCGGCGCTGTGCCGAATGCGGCAGGGTCTATTGGAAAGGCACACATTGGCCGGCCATGTGGGCCCGACTGAGCGGGGAAGACCCATAGTCACCCAACGGCAATACCATGCCCTGCGTTACTTCCGTTCTGTGCTGCAGCGCCGCTCCCACTAGGCGCGCTAAGTTAGTGAGGCACCACTCCGCGCCAGTCATCGACGGAGGAGATCAACCACGGTCCGGGCTATCAGGGGTGACCGGCGCTCGCTCGTAGATCATGGTCAGCTCCAGCAGCCGCGCACGCTGGGCATCCGTGAGCATCTCAGAGGAATAACGCCATTGCCAGTTGCCCCCCTGGGTGCTGGGGAAGTTCATCCGTGCCTCGCCACCAAGGCTCATGACATCCTGAAGGCATGCTACCGCTTGATTGGCAACGGAGCACCAGACAGCCCGAATGAAGTCCCATGACAGGTCGCTGCCGTTTGTGCCAAGGTAGCGCAAGCAGTTCCACTTCTCGCCTCCCAGGCGCTTTGCCTCGTTGAACCAACCGATCACGGTGTTATTATCATGTGTGCCCGGGTATGCGATGTAGTTGGTCCCATAGTTATGGGGCAGGTATTTTGGGTTGTTATCGAGTGCAAAGGCGAACTGAAGGATCTTCATGCCGGGAAAGCCAAATTGCGTTCGCAGTTTCTCTACCTCAGGGGTGATGACTCCCAGATCTTCTGCGATGATCGGGAGCTTGCCCAGGGCAGCCTCGACCGCTTCAAAGAGAGCAGGACCGGGTCCAGGGACCCATCGGCCGTTGGCCGCAGTCGGCTCGCCAGCCGGTACCTCCCAGGCAGCTTCAAACCCGCGAAAGTGGTCGATGCGAACGATGTCCACCAGGCCAAGCGTCTGTTGAATGCGCTCAATCCACCAGCGATAGCCGCCTCGAGCGATCACATCCCAGCGGTAATGGGGGTTGCCCCAGCGCTGTCCCGTCGCCGAGAAGTTGTCGGGCGGCACACCGGCGATCACCGTGGGATTGCCGTCATCGTCCAACCGGAATAGCTCCGGATGGCTCCAGACATCCGCACTATCCTCGGCCACAAAAATCGGAATATCTCCGATAATCCGAATGCCCAGGTTGCTCGCCTGAGCTTTTAGGGCACCCCATTGTTCGGCGAAGATCCATTGCAGGTATTCGTGGTAGTCGACCTCCTCCGCCAGAAGCGCCCGATGGTGATCCAGCGCCTCCGGCTTCCGCACAGCGATCTCGCGGGGCCAACCGTGCCAGCTCCCACCTCCAAAGTGCGCCTTCACGGACATGAAAAGACTATAATCCGCCAGCCAATGAACATTCTGTGCGCGGTACGCTTGGAAGGCCGCTTGCTGTCGAGGGGTGCAATGTGCCTTATAGTGTTCGAAGCTGCGCCGGAACAGCCCGGCCTTGTAGGCGATTACCCGGCCAAAGTCAACCCCATGAGACGGCCAACTTGGCACCGTCTCCAAGGCATCGGCCGGGAGCAGCCGTGACCAGACCAGGCTCTCTGGACTGATGAGGAGGGGGTTGCCTGCAAAGGCGGAAAAAGACTGGTACGGGGAGTCGCCGTAGCCTGTGGGGCCCAGCGGCAGAACTTGCCACAACTGCTGTTTGGCGCCCGCGAGCCATTGGAGAAAATCCCAGCTCCCCTGACCGAGGTCGCCGATACCGTACTCGCTGGGAAACGATGTGGGGTGACACAATATGCCGCTTGCTCTCGGGAATTCCATCTTCGCCTCCCAGATCTGGACTCGGTTGCTCTCACTAACCGCCAGTATACTCGATCTGCGCATTGCCGTGCAAAGCAGTCGGCAAACTGGCGCATCCGGCGAAAACAGCGTATGATACAGAACCTGCTGTTTGATCGAACCAACCTCGGCTAGTCAGGCCGCTTGGCAGTAGGGTATCTCGCACTCGGGAGAGGTTGGCGCAGACCGCATGCACTACTGGCTGAAGGCGCTCCAGGATTTGTGGACGGGCTTGGTCGTCGGGCAGCTACAATCGCTTGACGGCTGGAACTATATCTTGCTCGCCGTGCTGGTAGCGATAGAAGGGCCAATCGTCACTTTGCTGGCTGCAGCGGCAGCTTCTGGGGGCTGGTTGCGTCCAGAACTTGTCTTCGTCGCGGCGGCTATTGGCAATCTCATCAGTGACACGGTATGGTACTCACTGGGCTATATGGGGAAGACCGACTGGCTGATCCGTCACGGACAGCGGTTCGGGCTGCGAGATGCGTATATCCAACGCATGGAACGGGAGATGCACACCCATGCCCGTAAGATTCTAGTAGCTGCCAAGCTCACCCTAAGCTTCGCCATCCCTGCTCTGGTAGTGGCGGGCATGGCCCGTGTGCCATGGCGCAAGTGGTTTCCCGCAGTGGCTGCCGCCGAATGCCTCTGGACCGGCGCTTTAGTTATCATTGGCTACAATGTGAGCCTCTCTCTGAAGAGGCTGGAGGCGGGCCTCCAGGTCGTGGCCATTATGGGCATAGTACTCTTCGCGCTCTTGGGCGCGCGTTACTTGATGCGCTACGGGTCACGCCTGCGTGATGGTTCGCGGCGGATTGAGGTGGCCTCCGACCAGCCGGAAGCGTAGTAGCGCAGGCGAACGATATCCGTGCTGCGCATGTGCGGAGGGTGACTGACTTATGCGCATCGTCATCGCGGGGCAGACCTACCACCCGGCTGCAAACGGCCAGGCGGTCTTCACAGTTCATTTGGCAGAGGGGCTGGCACAAGCCGGTCATGACGTGGTTGCATTGGTGCCCTCTGACCAGGGTCGCGCCTACCGAAGATCGCTAAATGGTGTCACGGTCTGCGCCGTCAGCTCGATCTCGTTTGGCTCCCACTACCCCGAAGTTTACCTCAGTGCCTTTCCGAGCGCCGAAGTGAGCGGGCTCCTGACGGAGTTTCAACCGGACCTGATCCATATCCAGGATCACTACCCAATATGCCGCGTCTCCGTACGATTGGGTCGAAAGCGGCATATCCCGCTGATCGGCACCAACCACTTCTTGCCGGAAAACGTGATCCACTACCTGCCCGTCCCCAGGGGGAGTTGGCCCTTCCTCACTCACCTTTTGTGGTCGATGATGTTGGGTGTTTATAACCGGTTGAACATGGCGACAACGCCGACCGAGACGGCTGCCCGGGTCCTGCGCGAACAGCGTATCCGGGTTCCGGTTTACCCCGTGTCGTGTGGGGTGGACCTCGCGCGTTTCCATCCGGACCCATCTGTGAATCGCGATGAGTTACGCCGGCGCTACGGTCTGGATCCACAACGAACTATATTCCTTTTTGTGGGGCGGGTCGATCAGGAGAAGCGGTTGGATGTCCTGCTGCGTGCCATGAAACAACTTGACCGAGAGGACGTGCAACTCGCCATCGCAGGCAAGGGCCGGCATTTCGAGGCATTCCAGACGCAGGCCCGACAACTGGGGCTGGCAGGCAAGGTGATTTTCACCGGGTACGTCCCGGCCGAAGACCTGCCCGCGCTGCTCAATAGCGTGGACATCTTCGCCATGCCGAGCGAAGCGGAACTACAAAGCATCGCCACGCTTGAGGCCATGGCCAGCAGCCTCCCGATTCTGGCGGCGAATGCGCGCGCCCTCCCCGAGCTGGTCGAAGACGGCGTGAACGGATACCTGTTTCGTCCAGGCGACAGCGAAGATGCCGCCCGGCGCATGGCCCAATTAATGGCTGAGAGGGATCGCTTTCCGGCGATGGGACAGGCCAGCGCTGGGCGGGCAGGTCAACATGGACTGGGGACGACGGTGTCGCGCTACGAAGAACTCTATCACGTGTTGATGCGGACCGTTCAGCCGGTGACAAGGCGCCAGTGGTTTACGGCCGAGGGTTAGGAGTCGCTACGTACGCTGTACCTGGATGATGAGGACTTCGAGCAGCAATAACACAACCGCGGCAAGGAAGTCCACGATCAACGTGAAGAGGAACGACAGCGTGAGAAGTTGGAGGGCGCCCGACACCTTGGCGCTTAGTGCATCCGGCAGAACAGGCAGCCCAACCAACAAATACGCCAGCCCAAGCGCGAGTGCCAGGTAGAGGCCAGCAATGAGCCATGGCCGCCGATCGGCAGGGCTGGGGGTCATGGCGTTACTCACCACGAACACTACGTAAGCCCAGAGCCAGAAATCGGGGACGGAGCTAAGATCATCTGCGTGCTGTAACACTCCGCTCCATCCCCCATGTGCCCACGCATCACCTAGCGCAGCCACGCCGAACACCTGGGATCCCAACACCAGCAGCACTACTGAGCCGCTCAACAAGGGCGCGAGCCCGACCAGGCTGTCCCGCAGCGCGCCTCCGCTGCTTACCGTCACCGAACCCAGCTCTACCGATTTGCCGCGGGGGCGGAGCCCCAGCGTGACCTTGCCCACTTTCAGGCCGAGCAGCTTGGCCATTGCCGCATGGCTGAGTTCATGCAGCGCGATACCCGGCAGCATCAGCAGGAAGTAGACCGTGAGCGCGAACCGTTCGTTGCCGGTCAGGCGCAAGCCCACGATCTGAACCTGGCTGGTGATCCAGCGGCTGAGGACCAGCAGCAAGGCCAGGGTGAGGGCCAAACCCAGGAACTGAGAAGGGAGCGACATAGCACCCGGCGGATTCTAGGTTGACTTAGCGGCGCTGGCCACTAATCTCAGGGCAGTTCTGCGGTGATGCGCACCATCGCAGCAAAGGCGTCCGCTTTCAAGCTTGCCCCGCCTACCAGGGCGCCGTCGATGTCGGGCATCGCCATCAGCTCGCCGATGTTTTTCTCGTTGGCACTGCCGCCGTACTGAATGCGCACGGCAGCGGCTATGGCTTCACCGTAGATGTCGGCAAGGGTCCCACGTACTACGAGGCCGCAAACGCGGTTAGCGACCTCGCTGGTCGCGGTCTTGCCGGTGCCGATCGCCCAGATCGGCTCATAGGCTACCACGATGCCCGCCGCCTGCTCGGGTGACAGGCCGGCAAAGGCCGCTCGTACCTGGCTGCTGACCAGCGTATCCGTAATCCCTGCCTCGTTCTGCTCCAGGTTCTCGCCGACACATACGATTGGCTTCAGGCCATGGGCCAGGGCTGCCTTTGTCTTCTTGTTGACCAGATCATCGGTCTCGCCAAAGTACTGGCGTCGTTCCGAATGGCCGATCACGACGTACTGTGCCAGGCCGGCCAACATACTCGCGGATACTTCTCCTGTGTAGGCGCCGTTTTCCGCCCAATGCACGTTCTGAGCGCCAACGCCGATGGCCACTCCTCTCAAGGCATCAGCCACGGTGGGTAACGCCACAAACGGCGGGCAAACCACGGTTTCAACCTGCGGGTAACGGAGAACAAGCGGGCGCAACGCCCGCACGAATTCTACGGCCTCCGCCGGCGTTTTGTTCATCTTCCAGTTGCCGGCCAATATCGGCTTGCGCATCAGTGTCTCCTTGTGATCGGGTTCGGTTCTTGCCGGTGAGTCAGGAGCCAGACGAGTCGGTGTCGGGCGCCTGTTTCAAAGCCAAGTATTCGTCTTCAGTGATCAGCTTTCCGCCGGCGACTTCGCTGTCCAGGATCTGCTGCTTCGAGCCGTCGAATTGGAGGGTCACCTCGACAGTCTGGAAACATCGGCGTTCGCCGTCACCGATCAGACCCTTGCGGACGATCCAGGTCTCACCGTCGTCGGCTTGACTGGGTTCATTGCGTAAGTCGACGCGTGCGCGCAGCGGTTCCCCACAGCGCTTGCACTGGGCGTACACCCAATACGAGTCTGACTCTCCTCGGCCGCTACCGCCGCCCAAAGCTCGGCGCAGACCAGCCAAGATCCCCATTGAGCCTCCCCTGCCCTGCCGGGCATCGTGGTCATAGCCTATCAGAAGGCACAGGCCTCAACCATGACGCTGCGCATGTTCGGCGGCGCGCCGGCAGTGTGGTAAGAACAGGCCCGCCAGGGAAGTCTTCCCCAACGGGCCCGGAGATTCCGCCACTCGACGGTCGGGATCGGCGCGAGCCGAACGCGGCCGGCTATTTGTCGTTCAGCGCAACTACGCCCGGAAGAGGCTTACCCTCGAGGAACTCCAGCGAAGCGCCGCCGCCGGTTGAGACGTGCGTCATTTGCTTGGCAACACCGGCCTTCTTGACCGCGCTGGCGCTGTCCCCACCGCCGATCACGGTGATCGCACCCGTGGTAGCCAGCAATTTCGCGATGGCAAAGGTGCCCTCGGCGAACTTTGGCATCTCGAATACCCCCATCGGGCCGTTCCAGACGACCAACTTGGCGTTCCTCAATACCTCGCCGAATATCTCGATGCTTTTCGGCCCGATATCCAGAATGCGCCAGCCCGCCGGAACCTTATCCACGTCGACTACCTGGCTGTTGGCATCCGCGTCGAACTTGTCGGCTATAACAGCATCTACCGGAAGCAGCAGCTTGCCGCGGGCTTTGGCCATTATGTCCCGGGCTGTATCGACCGAGCTCGCCTCAACCAGGCTATCGGCCATGTTGTAGCCTTTGGCTGCCAGGAAGGTGTTCGCCATGCCGCCCCCGATAATCAGCGTGTCGCACTTGCTCAACAGGTTCTCGACCACGGCGATCTTGTCGCTGATCTTGGCGCCGCCCAGGATGGCCACATAGGGACGGGCGGGGTTGTTGGTGGCTCGGCCCAGGTACTCCAGCTCCTGCTCCATCAAGAAGCCGGAGACGGCAGGCAGGTAACGAGCTACACCCTCGGTGCTGGCATGCGCCCGATGTGCGGACCCGAAGGCGTCATTAACGTACACGTCGCCCAGCTTCGCCAACTGCGCAGCAAATGCCGGGTCGTTCTTCTCCTCTTCCTTGTGGAAGCGGACGTTCTCCAGCATTAGCACTTCGCCTGGCTTCAGGGCTGCCGCCATCGCCTCGACGGCAGGGCCGATGCAATCGGCGGCCATCTTGACCGGTTTGTCGAGCAACTTGCTCAGCGTCTCCGCCGCGGCCTTCAGACTGAACTCCGGGTCGAAGCCGGTGCCCTTGGGACGTCCAAGATGGCTCATCAGGATCAGCGACGCGCCTTGCTCCAAAACGTATTTGATGGTTGGTAGCGCGGCTCTGATGCGCTTATCGTCAGTTACGGCGCCCTCGGCCATCGGCACGTTGAAGTCCACGCGCATCAGCACGCGCTTGCCCTTCAGATCGGTGTCGCGGACTGTCTTCTTGTTCATCGAAAACTCCTGGTTTGCTAGAGCTTGTTTCGGTCTACAGCTTGCGTGCGATCAGCGCAGCGAGATCGGCCGTGCGAACGCTGTAGCCCCATTCGTTGTCGTACCAGGCGACGACCTTGATGAAGTCGTTCTTTTCCTTGCCGAGCACCATCGTGAACGGCAGATCCACGGAAGAGCTGTGCGGATCGCCCTTGTAATCGATGGAGACCAGGGGTTCGTCGACGGCCGCCAGGATGCCCTTCATGGGACCGGCAGCAGCATCACGGAATGCCTGGCGCAGCTCCTCTGTGGTCGTGGGTGTTTCGATTTGCGCAGTGAAGTCCACGACCGAGACGGTGGGCGTGGGCACGCGCAGGGCATAGCCGTCAAACTTGCCCTTCAGTTCGGGGATAACCAGGGCAATAGCCTTGGCGGCGCCCGTGGTTGTCGGGATGATGCTCAAGGCAGCGGCGCGCGCCCGGCGCAGGTCGCTATGGGGCAGGTCCAGTATTTTTTGGTCGTTGGTGTAGGCGTGCACAGTGGTCATCAGGCCGCGCACAATCTTGTACTTGTCATTCACAACCTTCGCCGCGGGCGCCAGACAATTGGTCGTGCAAGACGCGTTGGAGAGGACGTGGTGCACGGCATTGTCGTACTTGTCGTCATTCACGCCCATGACGATCGTCAGATCTTCGCCCTCAGCGGGCGACGAGATGATGACCTTCTTGGCGCCGCCCTTGGTGATGTGGTTTTCGGCGCCCTGGACTACCTTGCCTTTCTTGTTGACACCGTCTTTCTTGATTGTGAACAGGCCGGTGGACTCGATCACGATCTCGACCCCAAGGTCACCCCAGGGCAGCTTGCCGGGGTCGGTTTCCTTAAAGACCTTGATCGGCAGACCGTCGATAACCAACGAATCCTCGCCGCCGACCTCGACCGTGCCGTCGAAGCGACCGTAGTTGGAGTCATACTTGAGCAAGTGCGCCATCGTCTTCAAGTCACCGATGTCGTTGAACGCCACTACCTCAAGGGTCCCGGCGTATTCGTCTCGAATCGCCTTGAAAACCTGCCGGCCGATGCGGCCAAACCCGTTGATCCCAACACGTACTGCCATTGCTAATGCCTCCTTGTGATAGGTCTCTTTATCGAGACTCTTCTCGTGCGTGATCCGCATTTGCTCGGTTGCGCCGTGCGCGCGCTCCGGCCGGCGCCGAGCGATTCACGCTTTAGTTAAGTACCCGGTCATGAAAGGCGAGAGCGGCCTCGTAGTCGCGATTGAGCCGCTCATACAACCGTCCGTTCTCTATTGCCAGCGCGCTGAGATTGGCGATGGCCTCCACGAGTTCTAACTCAGCCTCGGAGAATTCGTGCTGCGTCGACGTATAGACGCGCATCACCCCCAGCGGCTGGCCTTGGACGCGCAGAGGCACTACCAGAATCGAGACGATCCCCTCTTCGCGCGCCTGCTCAGGGTACTGCACCCTCGGATCCGTGCAGGCATCTGCCACGTAGACCGGCACATCCGCGCTCAATGCAAGCCGGTCAACTTCACTGTGTGAGGCGACCACCAGCCCCTTGGCTCGATAATTGGCGCTTAAGCCGAATGCCGCGCCAAACATGAGATGTGCACCACATCAGGGCCAAGCAAGCGCAAGGAGCAGGCCCTAGCCCCTATGGCCCCGGCAGTGCCGGCGACCACCATGTCCAGCACCTGCATCACATCGAGAGAAGAATTGACGGCGCGCGCAACACTGTACACCGTTCGACAGAAGTCCCCACTTGCCGCAGGGAGATCATGTGAGCTCATGAATCTAAGAACCCCATCAAGGTCTGCGCCAGCTTCACCGGATCGTGCCTCCACGGGTATTGGCGGTCCAACAGATCTGCCTTAACGACTTCGTAGTCCAGGGTCTCGGCCTGCGACAAACGCACCCAGTCAACCCCGGCGCCGGGGGGACGGCCGCCGACGAATTTAGTGTTCGCCAACACGATGCGGAACAAATTCGGCCCGACGTGGCGGCGCAGAGCCTGCACATGCGCCGCCACATCGTAGCCTTCGGTTTCGCCCGCCTGCGTGGCTACATTGCACACATAGACTTTCCGCGCGGACGCGGAGGCTATCGCCTGGGCAAGATCAGGCACCAGCAAGTTCGGCAAGACGCTCGTGTAGAGGCTGCCAGGGCCGGCCACAATCAAGTCCGCATCCAGGATGGCCTTGATCGCCTCAGGATATGCGGGGACGCCCTCCGGCTCCAGGTACACCCGCTCGATATGCCCACCCGCGGCCGTGATATTAGACTCTCCGCTGACCCGTTGGCACGACTCGTTCGCCCCCAGCGTACCATCGGGCATGGTCCAAGGAACCAACACGTCGGCGCAAAGGTTGACTTGGGCCAACGTGGACGGTACCACACGCCCCCGCACGGCCAGCACACGGCTCGACTCCTGCAGCGCTGACTCGAAACTGCCGGTAATCGCCGTCATCGCCGTCAGATACAGATTGCCGAAGCTGTGCCCGTCCAGATCGGTATCCTCACCGAACCGGTACTGGAAGAGTTGGCTTACGAGCCCTTCGGCATCCGAAAGCGCGGCAATGCAGTTGCGGAAGTCCCCTGGCGGCAAGATGCCCAGGTCGCGCCGCAACCGTCCGGAACTGCCGCCGTCATCCGCGACCGTGACGATGGCTGTGATATTGTCGGTATGATCCTTCAGCCCGCGGAGGAGGGTGTTGAGACCATGGCCACCACCGATGGCCACTACTTTGGGGCCGCGCCGGCGTTGACGGTGGCGGTAAACCACCTCCACCACCTCACCCTGGTCAGCATGCCGGAAGGCTGAAATCAGCGATCGATTCAAGCCATAGATCGACAGGCCTACCAGGGCGCCACCGATTGTAAAGAACAACACTACCAATAGCTCTGGACCCAGGACTTGGGGTCGCATCCGCCTGAGAACATCCAGCCAGGTTGCGGTTTCCACCAGCGACAACAGCGCGGCAACCCCGAGACCCAATAGAGCGAGACCGCAGACAAGCAGAAGCAGCCAGCGTTTCACGCCCATCCCGGGCCGGAACCACTTAAGATGGGAGGACTGACTTGCCCAATGCCTTATGTCCGAGCTAACTTTCACCAATCAACCCAAGTGTATCGCACTTTGCCAAGGAAGTCAAAGTTCGCGCTGTTATCCTGTGACGCCTGGCACGTTCAGTGTACGAATGGCCCGCCACGTATAGAATCAGGATGTGGAGTGGTCCCCCATGGCCGCCCAAACGCGCTCTGGCGTCAACGGGATTGTCGTAACCTGCACGCCGACTGCATCGTACACAGCGTTCGCCACAGCGGGAGCTACACCGTCCAGGGGAATCTCGGCTGCTGCCTTGACGCCGAACGGGTGAGTCGGTTCGTATGTTTCGACGAAACGGACCTGCAGCTCCGGCATCTCGTTCGCCACAAAAATGCGGTAGTCTCCGAAGCGCGGGTTGACCAGGCGGCCAGATGCGTCGAAACACATCTCCTCGCAAACGGCATAGCCCAGGGCTTGCGTCATTCCGCCCTCGACCTGCCCGGATGCAGTGGCCGGATTGACGATCATACCGCAGTCCAGGACCATCACCAGCTTCTCTACCGTGACCTGGCCCGTCTGGGTGTCGACCGCAACCTGCGCGAACTGGGCTGCGAAGGGAGGGGGACTATCGGGGCTGACCCATGAACCCACGGCCATGATCTGCTGTTGGTGGCTATGGTGCAGGCTCTCCATAGCAATGTTCGCCAGCGTGACGCTCCGGCCATCAGGGGCCCACGCCTGGCGCTCGGCGAGCATGATCTCATCCGGCGGCACGGCAAGCAGGCGACCAGCAACGTCCTGGATCTGCGCGGCCACCTTGCGCGCAGCCTCGACGACTGCGGCCCCTGAGATATAGGTTGTGCTGCTGGCATAGGCGCCCTTGTCGAACGGTGTGAAGTCCGTGTCCGACGAGTAAGTGATAAAATCTTCGGGCGGGCAACCCAGGATCTCGGCTGCCATCTGCGTTAGCACCGTGTCGGACCCTGTGCCCAGGTCGGTAGCACCAACCAGGAGGTTGAAGCTGCCGTCATCGTTCATCTTGAGGCTGGCCGCTCCCATATCCAGGTTCGGGATAGCCGTCCCTTGCATGACCAACGCCACCCCGCGGCCAACCGCCCGGAAAGGACTTTCAGTGGCCCCGGCGCGGGCAGCAGCCTTCTCTCTGGTCTGCCATCCGATCAGTTCGGCGCCCATCTGCGCGCATTCGACAATCGCGTTGGTACGAATGAGTTCGGGGTGCGCTTCGCGCCCCTCACTCCAGGCCTTCGACATAGGGTGCTCTTCCCCGGCCTTGACGACGTTCATCAACCGGAACTCCAAGGGTTCCAGGTTGAGGCTGCGGGCGATACGCTCCATATGACTCTCGAGCGGGAAGAACCCCTGGGGTACACCGTATCCCCGATATGCGCCCGACGTCGGCTTGTTGGTGTAAACCACATCGGCGTGAAAACGAATATGCGACTGCCCGTCCGGCCCTTTGTCGGCCGGGTACAGCGCCATTGCCTTATGTCCCGTGTTGCCGGTTACTGTGAGTGCGTGGTTACCGTAGGCGCCCGTGTCGCTCAGTACCTTCATCTCGTTCGCCACGATGCGCCCATCGGCCATCACACCGGTGCGCATGCGGACGATCATCGGGTGGCGCGAGGTACTCGCAGCGAATTGCTCGGCGCGGGTGTATTCCATCTTGACCGGCCTTCCGCTTGCGATGGTCAAATGCGCGCAGATGTCCTCGATCAGCACTTCCTGCTTGTTGCCAAAGCCGCCACCGATGCGCGGTTTTATCACCCGTATGCGCTTGATCGGCAGCCCAAGGACCGGCGCCAGCAGCCGCCGCGCGTGAAATGGCACCTGTGTGCTGGTGCGGATGACTAGCCGGTCGTCGGCATCCCAATGGGTGATACAGACGCACGGTTCGATCGGCGCCTGCTGGACCTTGGGGACCTCATACGCGCCCTCGAACACAAAGTCCGCTGTTTTCATGGCCGCGTCTACGTCGCCGATGTCAATGCGGATGCGAGCGGCGATGTTGCGCTGCGGATCGCATTCGGCGAACGGCACATACTCAGGCTCATCGTGGATCACCGGCGCGCCCGGCGCCATGCTCATCCGGGCGTCGAGGATGGCAGGCAACTCTTCGTACTCGACCTCGATCAGATCAAGGGCACGTTGTGCGATTTCCTCGGTTTCGGCGGCGACCGCGGCGACGCGATCACCCACGCAGCGCAATTTGCGGTCCAGGCTGAAAAAGTCCAGCGGCCCGGGAATCGGGTCCGATTGTCCGGCGGTTGAGTGAACGACACGCGGAACATCCTGATACGTCAGCACGGCGTGAACGCCCGGCAGAGCACACGCCCTATTCACGTCGATGCGCTTGATGTAGCCATGGGCGATGGGACTGTGTAGCAACTTGCCAACCAGCAGCCCGCGCATCTCCACATCCGCAGTGAAGGCAGGCTTGCCCTGGACCAGCTTGACCGCATCAACTTTTGGCTCGGAAACACCCACATACTTCGTCTCAGGCGTAGAGGCGACCACCAGCTGCGGCATCTGAATGGTCACTTGTGGCTGGGAGCCGGCTTCCGCAGGTGGCGTGGCCAGCGACCCGGAATCCGAAGGGCCCAAATCGATCGACATGGATGGCCGCCGATCCGCCGCTGGAGGCAGCACCACCTCCTCATAGCCCGAGGATATGGCACGCAGCCGGGCAGCCGCGCGTAACACGGCCTCAACGGGCTTCACATAGCCGGTGCACCGGCAAAGCACCCCCGAGAGTGCCTCGCGGACCTCGGCGTCGCTGGGATCGGCGTTCTTCGCCAACAGCGCGTGCGCCGCCAGCAGCTGCGCCGGGGTGCAGTAACCACACTGGATGGCGCCATTCTCGACAAACGCCTGCTGCAAAACGCTCAACCCGGGAGTCTGTTTCCATCCCTGCTCCGGGTGCTCGCCCAACGATTCCACGGTGGTCACTGCATGCCCGCCCGCCTGGGCAGCCAGCATCGTACATGAGGTGACCGGCAGCCCGTCCAACAGCACCGTGCAGGCGCCGCATTCGCCGGTCTCGCAGCCATGTTTGACGCCGAACACGCCATGCCGGCGGAGCGCGTCCAGCAGCGACTCATTGACAGCAACTTCCCAGACCTTAGACTCATCGTTGAGTGTGAACCCGACTTCCATGGTTAACCCTCCCGGCAGTTGGCCCATGCCTGGCGCAATGCTCTTTCGCTTAGGATGCCCGCCATGGCCCGGCGGTATGCAGCGCTGCCGCGGAAGTCCCCTTGAGGGTCGACGATGGCAGCCGCGTGCTCACCCGCCGCGGCCATCAGAGCGGGATGTAGCGCTTGGCCGACCAGCGCTTCCTCAACTGGCATCAGGCGGAGAGGTGACCCGGCCACTCCCCCCAACGCCAATCGGGCGCCGATACATCTCGGCTCGGAGCTATCGACATCGATTATAAGCGTCGCCGCCGCCAGGACGATCGGCGCATCGGCGGGGGTGCGACCCACGGTGGCCAGGCCGCCGCCGCAGCGCCCAGTCGGGAGCGGCACCAAGATCTCGATGAGCAGGGCCGGCGCCTCGGGCTTGTTCAGCAGGTCCGCTCTGCGCGGGAGAAAATCGGCCAGACTGAGCTCGTGCGCACCGCTCCGATCGTAGTACACCGCCACCGCACCACACGCCAGAAGGACGGCAACCAGAGGATCGTTCGCTCCCGCTGCGATCACAGCGCCACCCACCGTCGCGCGATTTCGCTGGACGCTCCCGCCCCAACTGCGCGCAGACGACGCGATGATGCCGCTGTGGGAATCTTGAGCCGGCGCCGCGTTGCCGAGCGCACCCCTCGTGACCAACGCTCCGATGCGAAAAGCAGGCGGCTGTCCTGCCAGGGTCATGGTGTCAAGGCCCAAACCCTGCAGGTCGACGACCGCTTCGACTGCCGGATCGCCAGAGCCCACCAACGCGTCGCCCCCTGCCAGGGGCACAGTGTGGATTCCGGGCCGTGCCAGCAGATCGAGGGCTTGATCCAGACCCTTGCCGCTCGCGGCGGGGCGATGGTATTCGCGCAGGTTCAATAACATTGGGCACCTCCTGGAAGAGAATGGAGCTTGCCCGGCCATTATACACTATGTCGGCCGGTCGAACTGAAGGCCAGGCAGCGCGGAACGCGAGGCTTCCGGACGGATCGTTGTCATCGGGTTGAAGCCGTGGTATAAGGAGTTCCACCTTCGAAACGAGGACATTCTTGATGTCGCGTTGGGCAAAATGGTTGTCCCTCGGTGTGGCCGGTGCCGGGGTCGCGGCGGTGATCTACGGACGAATAATCGAGCGCAGCCGCGTGATACTGGAACGCTACACGATCCGGGTAGATCGGGGAGGCTTGCCGCCGGAAGGCCTCACCGTCCTGCACATCTCGGACCTGCATTGTCGGGCCAGCGGCCACGTTCAGGCGCGAAAGCTGGTTCGCTTGCGCCGCCTTCTGGCCAGCGAATCCTACGATGTCGTGGCCGTGACAGGCGACCTGATCCATAACGAGGCCGGACTGCCAACGGCCCTGACCGTGGTGGAGTTTCTTAGACCGCGGTTGGGCGGCTTCAGCTGCCCCGGCAATCGTGACTACTGGGAGTCATCATTGCGAGACATCCTCGGCAGCCGGCCACCCGGCACAGGACGGCTTCGCAGGTCCGAAACAAAGGAAGCTGCGCGCCGGTTGATCGAGTTTGTCCTCAAAGTGGCGCGCAATGAGCGGGTTCACTTGCGGATCATAGCCCATGATGTGCCGGCCATGCACGACGCTTTACGTGCACGTGGAATCGCCCCCTTAGTCAACCGCGCTTTTCACCTCAAGACACCGGACACCGACGTGTGGCTGGCCGGCGTCGACGACCTGACACAGGGTAAGCCCGACCTGGCTGCAGCCTTAGCAGAGGTTCCCGAAGGTGCGGCGCTCATCTTGCTGGCCCACAACCCGGATATCTGGCTCCAACCGGGAGCAGCCCGGGCTGACCTGATCCTGGCCGGCCACACGCACGGCGGCCAGATACGACTTCCCCTCGCCGGGGCCATACACACCCAGGGCACACACCTCTCGCGCCGGAAGCCGGCCGGCTGGTTTCAACGGGGCGCCACACGCATGTACGTGAGTCGCGGCGTGGGGGAAAGCCTGCGCTTGCGCTTTGGCGCACCGCCACAGGTGACCTTGATCCGTTTGATGAGCGCCCGGTGAGCAGGGGCGAAACGACCGGTCACCGCTGGCTGCAAGGCGCCCTTCTGGGCGGAAGCGGCGCCGCGCTCGCCGCGTTCCTTTATACGGCGTATCTCGAAAGGATGTGGATACGGCTCGACCGCTACACCGTCCGGATCGGAAAATGCGGGCTGCCGCCGGAAGGGATTACCTTACTCCACCTTTCCGATTTCCACATGCGGGCCGGCGGGCGCGTCCAGGCCCGCAAGATCGCCAATCTCCGCCGGATACTGGCCCACGAACAATATGATCTGGCGTTGCTCACCGGTGACCTGATCCACGACGCCGAAGGATTTCCGGCCGCCCTGGCAGCCATTGCCGATCTGCATCCGCGCCTTGGAGGCTACGCATGTCCTGGCAATCACGACTACATGGAATACTCTGTCTGGGGCATGTTCGGCGAGGCGGACCAGGCAGGAGACCCTGCGAGCAGATCTGGTATAGGAGCATTGCCCGTCATGGCGAGGAACGTGTGGGACTTTGGCCGGAAGGTGCTGCGCAACGAGCTGGTACGTCTGCCAGTCACGCCGAATGATGTACCCGCGATGAACTCTGAGCTTCAGGCCAGGGGAATTACCCCGCTGATCAATCGCGCCGTCCGCGTGCAAGATGCCGGGCTGGACATCTGGCTTGCGGGCATCGATGACCCAATGGAAGGGAGGCCCGACCTGCGGGCGGCCCTGGCTGACGTGCCCGAAGGCGCCCCTTTGGTGCTGTTGGCCCACAATCCCGACGTCTGGCTGGAGGCGGAGGCCCAGAGGGCCGACCTGATCCTGGCCGGCCACACGCATGGCGGACAGATCCGGCTCCCGTTAGTAGGAGCGATGCACACGCAAGGCACTCACCTCACCCGGCGTCGCCCGGCAGGGTGGTTCAATAGAGGGAATTCCCGGATGTTCGTAAGCCGGGGCATTGGTGAGAGCATTCCGCTGCGCTTCGGAGTCCCGCCTCAGGTTGCGCTGATCCGATTGATGCCTGCGGCTCCCGGAATGCAGGAGAGTGGCCGCTAGACGCCCGCCCGGCGCGCCAAGCTCGGCGGGCGCTCGTACACCAGCCCGCGTCTGGCATCCAGCACGATCTCCATTCCATCATGCAGCAGCTCGAGTTCCCCGCCGACTCCTACAATCGCGGGCAGGCCCATCTCAAGCGCCACCAGCCGGCTGTGCGCGTTTAACTGCGTATCGGAGGTCACCAGGCCGGCCGCGCGACGCAACACGGGCAGGAATGTGCGATCGGTAGAGGCTGTGACTACGATTTCGTCCGGCTCGACACGGGTGCTTTCCGCCAGCGGGGATTCCAGCCGTCTTACCCGGCCGATGACTTTGCGCTCCCCCAATCCGACGCCGCGGGCCAGAATGCACTCGATCAGGTGCGCCTTGATCAGGTTCGTGGTGCCTACCCCGCTCTCGACTGAGCCGCCAGTCACGACGACGATATCACCTTCGCTGGCATAGCCCGCGTTCTGTGCGACCTCCACGGCATCGTTGATTACTTCATCGGTTGTGCCGGCACGCTGTGATAGCAGAGGGTTAACCCCCCAGAATAGCATCAACTCCCGCTGGACACTGGGGCTGGGGGTCACTGCGACAATCGGGCACGCAGGGCGGAAGTGGGAGATCATGCGGGCCGTATAACCCGACACAGTGGGGGCGATAATGGCGGCTGCGTTGAGATCGGTGGCCGTCTCCACCGCCGCATGCGCTACCGCCTCCGCGAGCGTACAACCGGGTTCAGTGGGAACCGTGCTCCCAGGCAAGTGCTGCCGGGCGTTCTCGGTTGCCAGGGCAATGCGAACCATGGTCTCCAGGGCTTCTAACGGGTGCTTGCCCGAGGCGGTCTCACCCGAAAGCATGATCGCATCCGAGCCGTCCAGGATGGCGTTGGCCACATCGCTAGCCTCGGCCCGAGTAGGGCGAGGGTTGCGGATCATGGAGTCCAACATCTGGGTTGCGGTGATTACCGGCTTGCAGGCCCGGTTGCACTTGAGGATGATCGTCTTCTGGAGCATCGGGACTGCTTCGGGCGAAATCTCAATTCCAAGATCCCCGCGGGCAACCATAATGCCGTCGGCGGCAGCGATGATCGCATCGATGTTGGCCACAGCCTCGGGCTTCTCGATCTTCGCGATCACCGGCGTCGCCCGACCCAGCGCCGAGAGCTCTCGGATGAGGCTCTTGATCTCCAGCACCTCGTCAGCGGTGCGCACGAAAGAGAGAGCGATCCAATCGACACCTCGCGAAAGGGCGAAACGGAGGTCCTCGCGGTCTTTGTCGGTGATGGCCGGGATCGACAACGCGGCCTGGGGCAGGTTGAGGCCTTTGTTGGACTCCAGTACGCCGCCGGTTACGACGCGCGTCGCGATTTCGCGGTGCTCCACCGCGGTAACCGCCAGCTCCAGCAGCCCATCATCGATGAGGATACGCTCGCCCACGGTCACCACCTCGGGCAAGTGTTCGTACTGCACCGGAATCCTGCCGGGCTGCCCGACGACGGGCTCGATCGTGAGGATCAACGTCTCCCCGGCAGTCAGGAGAACGCCGCCCGGCTGCATGGGCCCCACCCGTAGTTTCGGTCCTTGCAGATCGCCGAGAATGGCCACAGGCTTGCCCAACGTGGCCGACGCCTCCCGGATGCGCCGGATATTCTCCGCGTGTTCGCTGGCTTCGCCATGCGAGAAGTTCAGACGGGCTATATCCAGGCCGGCCCTGATCAATCCGGCCAGCATCTCTGGCTCGCGGCTGGCCGGACCGATCGTGCAGACGATCTTCGTACGCAAAAGATCGGACAATCTAAGCCTCCTCAGATTCGGGCGTTGACTGAAGGCCTCGCGACCATTCAGAACTCCAGGCGCTGTAGGTAGTAGGGCAGTTGGCGCCGCCACCAAGGCCAGTCGTGATCGACGTCGTGGCCCCAGATGTCGACCCAGCATGGGACATTCTTGGCACTGAGGATGCTCTGAAGCGCGCGGGCGTCGGCCAGCATCGCTTCTTCCCACGCGCCCTGACCGGCGCATACAATGATTTGGCTCTGCCGGTATTGATCGAGGTACCAGGGGTCGTCCAGACCTGGCAGGTAGGCCAGCGGGGTGTTGAAGTAAACGTTCTCATCCATGTAGTCGCCGATAAACAGATTGAGCCGGAAGACCCCGCTCAAGGCAACGGCAGCATCGAACAAGTCAGGGTGCCGGAACAGGAAGTTGGCTGCGTGATAGGCGCCCATGCTTACGCCGATCGTAAGAGCTTTCGTCGAATCGCATCCATGGCTCCTGATGAAGGGCGCGATTTCCTCAACCACATAGCGATCGTACGCGCAGTGCCGCAGCGCGCGATCGGCAGGGTGTGCCGTCCAGTTGGCCCAAGACTGATTGTCTACGCTGTCGATCGCGAACAACCGGATTTTCCCAGCGTCGATGAAAGGACTACTCGCCTCCACCATACCGAAGTCCTCGAACTCGTAGAACCGCCCTCCCTGAGCCGGGAAGACGAGGACGGGTTTGCCGGCGTGACCGTATACCCTCAATTCCATGTCCTGGCCAAGCGAAGGACTCCACCACCTGTGGTACTCAGTGTGCATGTGCGTCTCTAAGTTCCTGAATGAATTCGGCGGCTGTTATGATCTCGGCAAGGCTCGGGGATCTGAGCAGATAGGCATAGTTTCCCATGGCAAGGCTGAACACGGCACTGACAGGTTGGTGATGGATCACGAGAGGGCCCAAAGAGCCGATTATTTCCGCGTGGGAGTGAACGTAGTTCTTGTTGAACTTACGACCCACAAAACAACAGTGGTATTTGCGCGTGTAGTCCTCGACAAAACGGTTGTTGACGACAATGCTCGCCCACTCCCAGTAGATGTCGATGTCGTTGGCGTAGTTGAACATGTCGGTTGTCGGACCGCCAGGCGGCCGCATGTTGACCTCGATGGCGATAATCCGGCCATCGCGTGGCGAGCGGAAGAACTCGAAATGAAAAAATCGCTCGCGGACGTCGAAGGCCTTCAATAAACGGCGGCCCGCCTCTTCCAGGTCCGCGGGGATCTCGCGCAACGTATAGAAGTAGATGTGACGGTCCTCGTTGACTGTCTCCATGATGCCATGGCTATAGCGCATCGAAGAGAGAAAAACAGGATTGCCGTCCTTGTCGGCCAACCCATCAAAAGTGCAGATGTCGCCCTCGATGAACTCTTCGAGTACGTAATCACCGGGCGGCTTCTGGGCAAAAAACTTCTCGAGATCGGTTGCGCTGCTAACCTTAAAGGTATTGGCTGCCCCGACTCCGATATCGGGCTTGGCGACCAGAGGGTAGCCTATCTCGTAGGCGCAACGTTGGGCCTCCTCAAGGCTGCACACGAGGTCACCTCGCGCGGCCGCTACCCCCGCCTTCTCAAACACCTTCTTCATCATCGACTTCGATTTGATCGTAGTCAGCTCGGGGAGCTTCATGCCGTTGATGTTGAAGTCGCTCCGTAACCGGGCTTCGGTCTCCATCCAGTACTCGGTGTGAGAGTCGATACGGTCTATCTTCCCGTAGCGATGGGTGAAGTGTCCGCAAGCGCGCAGGAGCTGGTCGTAATTGTGCATATCGTCGACGCGGTAATACTCGGTGAGGGCATCCTGCAACTCCGGCCTTAGCATCTCGTAAGGCTCGTCGGCCAGGCCGAGGACATTGACTCCGAGCCGGCGCAAATGAACGCAGAACTGAAAGTAGTTGGGAGGGAAGTGAGGTGACAGATAGATGTAATTCATTCCTGCGATTGTATCCCGGCCACAGACGGGTGTCAAAACGGAATCGTTTGACACTCCCATCCAACGTCGCTATCATGCGCCCATGACCGAAGCTATCGACCAGATACAAATTGCCGCCGAGGTCTTCCGGCTATTACAGGATCAGTACGGCGCACCAACTTGGCGGGCTCACTACAAGCCGCTCGACGAGTTGGTGTTGACCTTTCTCAGCCAGAACACGAGTGACTTGAACTCGGGCCGTGCATTCGAGGCACTCAAAGCACGGTACCCTTCATGGGAGGCCATCCTTGCCGCCCCGGTCGAGGACTTGGCCGAGACTATTCGTTCCGGAGGGCTGTCTCGCCAGAAGGCACCGCGAATTCAAGCTGCGCTGTACCGCATTCTGGCAGAGCGCGGCGAGTTCAGCCTGGATTTTCTTGCCGGCTTGCCGGTTGACGAGGGCCTGCGCTGGCTTACCTCATTTGACGGAATCGGGCACAAAACGGCATCGATTGTCCTTCTGTTCTGCTTTAACATGCCGGCCTTTCCCGTGGATACCCATGTCGGTCGTGTTACTCGCAGGTTGGGACTGGCTGGCCCCAAAGACAGCGAGGAGAAGATCAAGGCCATCTGGGAGCACCTGGTGCCGCCGGCCTGGTATTACCCACTCCACCTCAACCTGATTCGGCTCGGGCGAGAAGTGTGCCAGGCCCGTGCCCCTCGCTGTGGCATTTGTGCACTCAATGCCATGTGCCAGTATGCGAATAGTCGAGGGGGAATGAGCAGCCGGTAGGTGCGGCCGGATAGGCCGCCGGTGCCGCCAACCATGAGGCATGAAATCCGTGTTATGTTACGGCTTCTTGCAAGGCTCCCTCTTCTAGTGTACAATATGCTCTGAGGCGAGAGCCCATACCCCCTTTGCCAGCAGGGACTGATCAACGGCAGGATCAAATGGTCGAACTCTCAACACCCGTCGCTGCGTCGGCCGAGCGCCCGTTCACTCAGCTCTGCCAGGTAACTGTCACCAACGACGAACAAATATCCAGCGTTAACCAGCTGCTGGCCGATGGCTGGCGCCTGGTGGAAGTCGGCTTCCGGCAAGACGCAACCGTCTATGTGCTCGGGCGCACCGACGAGAAACCCAGGCACCGGGCCGGTTTTGTGCCGACGAGCTAGATCGGGCACGAAGTCAAGCAGGATGGCACGATGAAGAGTGACACACCCGAACCGGGCGTCCCCGACGAGCTCCGGAAGAATGTCCTCCTGACAACAGTGGACAACGTGTATAACTGGGGCCGGGCGCGCTCGATGTGGCCGATGATGTTCGGGCTGGCTTGCTGCGCGATCGAGATGATCGCGGTACAAGCCGCTCGTTTCGACTTGAGCCGCTTTGGCATGGAGATCATGCGGGCATCCCCGCGCCAGGCCGACCTGATGATTGTTTCAGGCACTGTGACCAAGAAGATGATCCCTAACATCGTCCGCCTCTACAATCAGATGGCCGAGCCGAAGTACGTCCTGGCCATGGGCGCTTGTGCTACTTCAGGCGGACCCTTTAAGGAAGGCTACAACGTCGTCTCTGGGGTCGACAAGTACGTCCCTGTCGACGTCTACGTTCCCGGTTGCCCTCCCACCCCCGAAGCGCTGCTGTATGGCGTCATGAAGATCCACGAGAAGGTCTTTAGCCAGTCGGTCCGCACAGCGCCCTGGTATCGCAAGGATCAGCTCAACGAACCCCTCTCGGTGCCTGGTCTTGGGCCCGACCTGTACAACCCAAAGGACTATGGGGCGCTGAAATCCGCCACAACGGAGCAGCCAGGCAGTCCAGAGGTCGAGCAGCCGCCTGTCGGCCCGGAGACTGCATAGAGGTATTCATGAGCTTGACGACTGATGCATCAACCCTCTCGACGGCGACTGAAGCCACGCACCCATTCAACGATGTCGTGCCAGGGGCCGTTCTGGAGGTGACAAAGAACGGCCTGATCGTGGAAGGCGAGAAGCTCCTCGAGCTGGCGCTTTATCTGCGAGACCAGCAAGGATACGACTACCTATCCATGGTCACCAGCGTGGATTGGCCCGACTTTCTCGAGGTTGTCTACTATCTTTATGGGGTCGCCAAACCCAAAGAAGGGCTCGAACTCAAAGTAAGACTGGCTGACAAGGCTAACCCGCAAGTGCCCTCGGTGGTGTCCGCGTGGCCCGGTGCCGATCTTCAAGAGCGCGAAGTTTACGACATGATGGGGATTCGCTTCACCGGGCATCCCAATCTGCGGCGCATCCTGTTGTGGGACGGCTTCGAGGGTTATCCGTTGCGGAAGGACTACAAGGAGTCTTACTTCGAGGAAGGCTCGAAACCGTTCAAGAGCCGGCACCCCGAAGGCCAGCATTTGTGGGCCGAAGACCGCGTGCCGTGGCGCGACAACGTCACCTACCCGGTCGGCTGGGACCCGGATCTTTGGACGCAGCCGGAGGTGCAGTATCGCAGGATCATGGCCATTGACAGCCCCTCAGAGAGCGGTGGAAGCGCTGGTTCGCCGGCATCCGCCGAGATCAGCACCGAACGCGTGCTGGTCAACATGGGGCCGCAACACCCCAGCACCCATGGGGTGTTCCGCATGGTCGTCGCCGTGGAGGGCGAGAATGTCGTAGGGCTGGAGCCAGAGATCGGCTATCTGCACCGCTGCCACGAGAAGATCGGCGAGCGCAACACCTATATCATGAACATTCCCTTCACGGACCGGCTGGATTACATCAGCTCAATGTCCAACAACCTGGGCTATGTGCTGGCCGTGGAGAAGCTGATGGGCCTGGCAGTGCCTGAGCGGGCCGAATACATCCGGGTGATCATGGTGGAGTTCACCCGTATCATCAGCCACTTGTTCGCAATCGGGTTTCTGTTTAACGACCTGGGTGCCTATTTCACGCCGGCGTTGTACGGTTTGCGTGAGCGGGAGCTGATCCTCGATCTCTTCGAGGCCGCCGCCGGCTCGCGCATGATGTGCAACTACATGCGGTTCGGTGGGGTGTTTGCCGACCTGCCCGGCGGATGGGTTGAGAGGGCTAGAGAACTGGTATGGAACCGGCTGCCCCGGGCCGTCGAGGAGTTCGAGAACTTGCTCACCGGCAACGAGATCTTTCTGATGCGCACCCAGGGCGTCGGCGTGCTGACCGCCCAGGAGGCCATCGCCTACAGCATGGCTGGCCCAATGCTGCGGGCCTCCGGCGTACCATACGATGTGCGCAGGGCTGAACCTTACTCGATATATGACCGCCTGGAATTCGACGTGATCAGCCGGCCTGAGGGGGATGTCTGGGCGCGCTTCATTGTGCGTATGCGAGAGATCGGTGAGAGCATCCGCATTTTGAAACAGGCACTGGATCAGCTGCCGGAGGGCCCCATCATGCCCCCAGGCAAAAAGCAATACCAGGTCCGGGTGCCGGCCGGAGAGGCCTATTCTCGGATCGAAGGCCCCAAAGGTGAGTTGGGCTTCTATGTCGTCAGTGATGGTAAGCCGAACCCGTACCGCTATCACGTTCGCGCACCGACATTCATTAACCTGACCAGCCTGGAGAAGATGTGCGTCGGTCACAAAATCGCCGATTCCGTGGTCATCCTGGGAGCCATCGACATCGTGTTAGGTGAAGTGGACCGGTAGCAAGGAGCTTCGCATGTTCGGATCGGGTGTGCTCAAGGGGATGGCTGTCACACTGAAAGAGTTCTTCAATACCTATGTCGATGATCTAAAGCGCATCCCCAGTCGCTATGCAGGCGGCCGTGAGGAGATCGATCAGAGTGACTCAGTCGCCCAGAGTGGCCTGTTTACCATTCAGTATCCGGAGGAACACCGCAAGCTGCCGGAGCGTTTTCGCTATATCCCGATACTGATTTACGACGCCGAGACCGGCGAGGACCGCTGTACGGCCTGTGGGATTTGTGCCAAAGTCTGCCCGCCACAGTGCATCTGGATCGTCCGCGATAAAGACGAGAAGGGCAAGCCCATCACACGTCCGGCCGAGTTCTTCATCGACACGTCGATCTGTATGAACTGCGGCCTGTGTGCCGAGTACTGTCCATTTGACGCAATCAAGATGGACCATGACTTCGAGATCGCTGCCTATACGCGCATGCCGCAATTCATTTTCGATCTGAAAGAGTTGCGCGTGCCCACGACCTACTACGCTCGCATCCGGCCGACCGATTGGGCCGAGGAGGAAGCAGCCAGGGCCGCCAAGGAGGCCGAGAAGGCAGCCAAGGCTGAACGGCCTGCTGCCGCAGCCGGCACTGGCGAGGTCGGGACCGAAGCCAGAGCCGAGGCCAGCCCACGCCCGCAGCGTACGCCAGAGGAGATCGAACGCCTGAAGGCGGAAGCCGCGGCGAGGCGCGCAGCGAAAGCTGCGGAGGACGCCAAGGCTGAGTAAGCACGCCGTGTTACTTCAGCCTTGACAGCCGGTCGGCGTTCGAGGGGGGCGAGGCACACTCGCTCCCACTGCTAATTGGAGAAAGAGATACGCTATGGCCGTTGAGATTACCTATCATGGCCACGCATGTTTCAGCATCCAAACAGTTTTGGCTAACCTGCTGATCGACCCATTCCTTACCGGTAACGGTATGGCCGACGTGACCGCGGACCAGGTTAATCCCGACTATATCCTGATATCGCATGCGCATGGCGATCATCTTGGCGATGCAGTGCCTATTGCCAGGCGCACTGGGGCGACCATCATCAGCAACTACGAGATCTGCAATTATGTGGGAGCGCACGGGATTCGTAACCACGCGATGCACATCGGCGGCGCGCACGGGTTCCCGTTCGGGAAAGTCAAATTGACGATCGCCCATCACGGTTCCAGTTTTCCGGATGGGGCCTACGGAGGCAGCCCATGCGGCTTCTTGCTCTGGCTGGAAGGCAAGACCATCTATCACGCGGGTGATACTGCACTGACCTATGACATGACTCTCTACGGGGCCGAAGGAATCGATGTGGCGATGCTGCCAATCGGCGACAACTTCACCATGGGGCCTGAGGATGCCGTCAAAGCGGTAGGATTCTTACAGCCCCAAACCGCCATTCTGATGCATTATAATACGTTCGGGGTAATTACTCAGGATGCCCAGGCCGTGGCTGATGCGATTCGTGTTCAATGCATTGCGGTGCCCGCAATCTTGCAGCCGGGCCAGAGGATGACGCTTGAGTGAGGAGATGAGGAGATGAATCTAGCCGCCCTGATCGTCGCCGTAGTGGCACTCGTGGTCGCGTATCTGGCTGCGCGCAGGTCCGGCGCGTTGGAGCAGCAGCTGGCGCGGGTGAGCCGCAGCCTCGACGAATTGCGCCTGGAGCTGCGTGAAGAGCAGGACAAGTCGGAGGGGCGGTCGCGGGATCTGCGCATGGAGATGCGCCGGCGGGCCGGGGAGCTGAGCTTCACTCCCAGCATGACGATCAAAGAAGCAATAGAAGTGCATCCCCGGGTTGGGGAGGTGCTGGCAAGTTACCATCTGGGTGGCTGCTCGCAGTGCGCGGTGAGCGATGTGGACACAATTGAGGGTGCCTGCAGAACCTACGGCATTGACCAGCCGGCTTTGATGGGCGCGCTTGGTCATTTGATCGATGCCAGTAGCGGTGGATCCACGGGCCCCATAAAGACGTCAGGTCTAAAGGTAGAACTCTAGAATACTATGTATCCCAAAGCCGAATTGTTGTTTCCCCCGAGGCTGATCGCCTCGGTGCGTGATTTGCGCGGTCCGGAATGGGCCGAGCTGGCCGGCAGGGTGGCCAAGCTGCCCGAGACAGATCCCGATAGCCTGGCTTTCACCTTGATGATGGTCAGGTTGGACGGCTGCGTGAAGTGCCATGAAGGCAGTTTCAAGTACATGCGCGGCTGTCAACTCTGCGCGGCCCAAACGGTGGTCCAGTTCAAGGGCTCCGATGCCGATCTCGTCGTCCTTTACGAGAAGGCGCGCCGTGATATCGACTCTTACCTGGCAGGCCAGCCGGTTGAAGAGGAAGAGCCGGAAGTGCCGGGGGAATGAGCGCTTTGCGAGCATGACCACCCGCACGCGTACCGCTATCATCGGCGCAGGAGTTGCCGGCCTCGTCGCGGCCTATGATCTCGCCCGTGCAGGCCATCATGTGACGATATATGAGGCCGCCGACGGCGTCGGCGGTCTTGCCGCGGGGTTCAAGGCTCCGCATTGGGATTGGAGCCTGGAGCGGTTTTACCATCACTGGTTCGCGACCGACAAGCATATGCTGGGGTTGATCGATGAGCTTGGCTGGAGCGACCAGGTACTCTTCCCCCGACCCTACACCGTTGTGTACTTCAAGGGCAAATTCTACCCACTGGACTCCTACGTCGAGGCGGCCAAGTTCACGATTCGCAACTTCTCACCGGTCGACCTGGTGCGCTTTGGGGCGGTTGGGGTATACCTGAGGCTGACACCCTGGTGGAAGCCACTGGAGAAGGTCACGGCGGATGCCTGGATGCGCCGGTGGGTAGGACCGCGCGTCTACGATACCCTGTGGAAGCCGCTGATCGTCGGCAAGTTCGGCGAGGAAAACCTTGGCGTAGTCAACATGGCCTGGCTTTGGGCGCGCCTCCATGCTCGGACCACCAGGCTGGGAACCTTCGTCGGCGGATTTCAGGCGTTTCTTGACAGGTTGGCCGGCGTTGTGAGGTCTCAGGGGGTAGAAATCCGGCTTGGATGTCCGGTGGCCGGGATCAGGCAGCTCAAGGATGGTCCGGGGAATACGGCCAGGCTGGCGGTCGAGACTTCTGCAGGCGCTGAGACCTACGACGCGCTGATCTCGACAAGTTCGCCGGCGCTGATGGCGCGGCTGGCGCCGGACCTTCCGGACAGCTACAGCAGAAGTCTTCGCGAACTGCGGTCGATGGGCGCGGTCGTGCTGGTCGTGACCCTCAAGCAACGTATGTCCAAGTATTACTGGCACAACCTGCCCAAGGAAGCCGGCTTTCCGTTCCTGGCCCTGGTGGAGCACACCAATTTCATGGGACCGGAACACTATGGGGGAGACCATATCATCTATTGCGGCGACTACCTCAATACTGACCACGAGTATTTCACCCTGAGCAAAGAGCAACTGCTAGCGCGTTTTCTGCCCGCTCTCAAGCGGGTTAACCCGGATTTTGACATAAGTTGGGTCAAGGAAAGCTGGCTTTGGAAGACACCTTACGCCCAACCTGTGCCGCCGGTCAACCATTCCAAGAATATTCCGCCGCTTCGCACCCCTGTTCCAGGGCTCTACTTTGCCAGTATGAGCCAGGTCTACCCATGGGACCGAGGTACCAACTTCGCCGTCGAAATCGGACGCAAGGTGGCGAAGATGGTAGTGGAAGACTCAGCGTCCCAGGCTTTAAACTAGGAGTCAACAATTCATGTTCGGCAAATCAAACGCCCGCGTCACAAATGACACCGTGCTCGGCGCTCTCAAAAGGGTTCAAGAGCCTGAGTTGCACAACGACCTGGTGACTCTTAACATGGTCAAGGATATCGAGATTCATGACGGGAACGTGGCCTTCACGCTCGTCCTCACTACGCCCGCCTGCCCGCTGCGCAACCAGATCGAGCAGGAAGCCCAGGCGGCGGTGCGCGCGCTGCCCGGCGTGTCCCAGGTCAGCATCAAGTTCGACGCCCAGGTGCGCGCGGACAACCGTATCTCCGGAAAGCTCAGCGTGCCGATCAAAAACATCATCGCGGTAGGCAGCGGCAAGGGGGGTGTCGGGAAGACGACCGTGGCCGTCAATCTTGCCGTTGCCTTGGCCCAAATGGGGGCCAAGGTCGGAATCCTCGATGCCGACATCTACGGTCCGAACGTGCCCATGATGATGGGCCTTGAGGAGATGCCTCCGGTATCCGGCGAGAAAATGATGCCTGCCCTGGCATATGGTGTGGAAGTGATGTCGCTCGGTTTTCTGGTGCCGCCGGGTGAAGCGTTGATTTGGCGTGGTCCGATGCTGCATAAGGCCATCCAGCAGCTTCTGACCGACGTGGCGTGGGGCAACCTTGACTACTTGATTGTGGACCTGCCTCCTGGCACAGGCGATGCCCAGTTGAGTCTGGCCCAGTCCGTGCCTCTGACCGGGGGTATCATTGTCAGCACACCACAAGCCGTCGCCCTATCCGATGCCATGCGCGGCCTCGCTGCGTTCCAGAAGCTGGATGTGCCGGTGATGGGCATCATCGAGAACATGGCCGGTGAGGTGTTTGGCGTCGGCGGTGGCGAACAAGCTGCGACCCAGTTGGGCGTTCCCTTCCTCGGGCGCGTTTATCTTGCATCCAACATTCGCGAGGGCGGCGATACCGGCGAGCCGGCGGTCGTCAGCCAATCCCATTCGGACGCAGCGGCGGCATTCCGCACCGTGGCGCAGAAGATCGCCGCGCAGGTCAGCGTGATGAATGCCCAGCGTCCGGCCGCGCCTCGAACGCCGATCACACTCGATTTGGGCAAGAATTAAGGAACCGATCCCACCGTTTCACATCCTCCGTGTTCACTCACGCATAGGAGCTGAGCTCATGGACGCGCCTCTCTGCCCTGCCGGTTTGCCGTGCCGCGTTGGCTGGTGGAACATCCCAATCCCGTTGCGCGTTGTCTTTTTCATCACGATGGCCCTTGCGCTCGGGATCATGGCCTATGGCATAGTGCAAAGGGCCAGGCTGTGGCGCAGCGGTCAGCCTGAGGCGGGTTTCGACCGGCCATGGAAGCGGTTCGTCCGAACCCTAAAGTATGGCGTTGCCCAAACGCGGATTCTGCGACAGCGTTATCCCGCCGCCATGCACCTGGGCATCTTCTGGGCGATGGTGCTGCTGTTCATCGGTACCGTGTTGGGTTCACTCGACACCGACGTGTTCGAGATTATCTTCAACTCGAAGCTGCTCAAGGGCGACGTCTATCTGCTCGAGAAAGTCGTGCTGGACCTTGCGGCGCTGTTCTTCCTGGTAGGGCTGATACTGGCGGGGTACCGGCGGTACGTGGTCAAACCGGACAGGCTGAACACAGACTGGCGCTATAACCTGAGCCTGCCGCTCCTGGCCCTCGTCGTCCTGACGGGGCTGTTCGTTGAGGCACTGCGGCTGGCAGCAATGAAGCCGGTCTGGGCGCCTTACTCCCTCATCGCCTACCCGCTCAGCCTGCCGTTCTGGGGCATCGGTGATGCCTCCTTGCTGGGGTTACATCGCGGCGTTTGGATTGTCCACTACCTGGCCGTCGCGGTCTTCTTTGCGACCCTGCCCTGGACTAATCTGTTACACATCTTCACTTCACCCGCAAACATCTTCTTCGCTCCCTTTCGCACTCGCGGCGCGCTGAAGCCGATCGCTAACCTGGAAGAGGCCGAATCGCTGGGCGCCAGCAAATTGAGCGAGTTCCCTTGGCCGCGGCTGGTCAATGTGGATGCCTGCACCGAATGCGGGCGTTGTCAGGCGGTGTGCCCGGCCTACGCTGCCGCCCAGCCGCTTAACCCCAAAAAACTGGTGCTGGATCTGCGCCGCGCACTCACCGTATCCAGGGCACTGCCAGAGGCCGGCGCTTCTGCGAGAAAAGCCGATTCTCAGCCACCCAATGCTGCAGGTTCGCTGAGCCTGGTCGGTGACGTGATTCATCACGATACACTGTGGAGTTGTACAACCTGCTATGCTTGCGTCTACGAGTGCCCGGTCCTTATTGAGCAAGTTGACGACATTGTGGACATGCGCCGGTATCTCGCCTTGATGGAGGGGGACATACCGCCCAGCCTGGCGACCACCCTGACAAACATAGAACGCAGCGGCAATCCTTGGAAACAAAGCAGACGGAAGCGTGCGGCCTGGACTCAGGGCCTCGACTTCACAATTCCGGTGATGGCGGATGTGGGCGAGGCCGATGTGCTATGGTGGGTGGGCTGCGCCGGGGCTTACGACCCGCGCAACCAAAAGGTAACCCGCGCCGTGGCGCGCATTCTGCACGCCGCAGGCGTCAAGTTTGCGATCCTTGGCGAAGAAGAGCAATGCACCGGCGATACCGCCCGGCGTGCAGGTAACGAGTACCTCTTCCAAACGCTTGCCCGGGCCAACGTGGAAACCTTGAACCGGTACGAATTCAAGGTAATCCTGACGCAGTGCCCACACTGTTACAATACCCTGCTCAACGAGTACCCCCAGTTCGGTGGCAACTACCGGGTGATGCACCACACCCAATATATCGAGATGCTGCTGGCGGATAAGAGTATTCAGGTGGGGCACAATGGCGCGACCGAAGGCCACGCCCAGCCGGGCGACGGGCATCAAGCCCCCGGTACGCAGGGCATGCTCACTCTCCACGACCCCTGCTATCTGGGACGCTATAACGACGAATACGATGCTCCACGAGCGCTGGCGGTCGCAGGTGGCAAGAAGCTGGTGGAAATGGAGCAGTCCCGCGACATGGCGATGTGCTGCGGTGGGGGTGGCGCCCGCGTCTGGATGGAAGACGATAGCGCTGTCCGCATCAACCACAACCGGTTGAGGCAGATTCAAGCCACGGGCGCCGGCGAGGTAGGTGTCGCCTGTCCGTTTTGCCTGATCATGCTGGAAGACGCCAAAGGCGCCATCGGCGCCGGCGAACTGGCCATAAGGGATGTGGCTGAGATCGTGGCTGAGGCACTGGTCATCCCGACCGGGGCGTAGGGTCGGCACCTTTCCTGGCCGAAGCATGTTACGACCGGCAGCACCGGAGGGCCAAGCTCTTCGACCTAGAGCGCAAAGAATCCTACAGACTCTTTGCGCTTGTTGTGCTATGAATACTCAGTCGCGCGTGACCGAAAAGTGGGATGATGCCGGTCATGGCAAAAGGCAGGTTGATGAGGTAGAATTACAATTCGTCACGGTGCATGAAAAATGACGGGGTACTTGCAGTAATCCATCTCTCTCTACGGAATCGAGGAAACAGATGTCCGAAATAGCCTCATACGATCTCATCATAGTCGGTGGTGGGCCGGGCGGCTACGTTGCCGCGATCCGCGCCGCCCAACTGGGCCAGAAAGTCGCAGTGGTCGAGCGCGAAGCGTTGGGCGGGATCTGTCTGAACTGGGGCTGCATCCCAACCAAGGCGCTGCTGCGCAACGCTGAGGTCATCAATCTGCTGGGCCAAGGCAGCGAGTTCGGGTTCAAGGTCGATAATGTCACCGTGGATTATGGTGCAGCGCAGAAGCGGAGCCGCCAGGTCTCTGACCGGTTGGTCAAAGGCGTTGGTTTCCTGTTCCGCAAGAACAATATCACGCATGTCCAGGGTACCGGCACGCTGTTGGGGCCGAAGCAAGTCAAGGTAACGCCATCCGGGCAGATCCTGGAAGCCAAAGCCATAGTCATCGCCACCGGCGCCAGGGCGCGGTCGCTCCCCGGGATGACCATCGACGGGCAGAAGATCATCACGTCTCGCGAGGCGCTGGAATTGACGGTGGTACCGAAGCGATTCGTTGTGGTCGGCGCCGGCGCAATCGGGATGGAGTTTACCTATCTCTTCCGCTCCTATGGGGCGAGCGTCACCGTGATCGAAATGCTGCCGCACGTACTGCCGCTGGAGGACGAGGAAACGGCTGCCGAGGTCGCCAAGGCGTTCAAGAGGCAGGGCATCAGCACGCTCGTCAACACGCGAACCGAGGGAGTCGAGACTACCGCCGCCGGAGTGACGGTTCGAGTGAAGGATCAAGGGACGGGGCAAGAGCGGGCCATTGATGCAGATGTTGTGCTGATTGCGATCGGAGTCGCCCCGAACAGCGATGGCATTGGCCTCGAGGCTGCCGGCGTCAAGACGGACAAGCGCGGTTTCATCGTCGCGGATGAATACCTCCGCACCAACGTGCCGGGGATCTACGCGATCGGCGACGTGACAGGCAAGCTGTTGCTGGCGCATGTCGCGAGTGCGCAAGGCATCGTCGCCGCAGAGCACATTGCCGGTCACCCCACGCGACCGTTGCGCGAGGGAGATTACGCTTTCATGCCGCGGGCTACCTACTGCCACCCGCAGGTCGCCAGTTTGGGGCTGACAGAGGCCCAGGCGAAGGAAGGGGGCCGCGAGATCAAGGTCGGCAAGTTCCCCTTCATCGCCAACGGGAAGGCACTGGGATTGAATGACCGGGACGGATTCGTGAAGATCATCGCCGACGCCAAGTACGGCGAGATTTTGGGGGCGCACCTGGTCGGACCAGAGGTCACCGAGCTGCTGCCCGAGCTGGCCCTGGCGCATACCTGGGAATTGACCACCGAGGAGATCGCTCGTACGGTGCATGCCCACCCCACGCTTTCGGAAGCGATCATGGAGGCCGCGCACGGGGTCGAGGGGCAGGCCATCCATATCTGATACAGGAACACAGGAAGTGGAATGCAAAGTCGTGTTGTGATCGATCCTATCGATGGCGAATCGCTGCCGGCGCAGCCGGTATCCTCCGTTGCGACAACGCCTGCGGTAGCGCCCGGACGACGGCCGGAGTGGCTGCGCATCCGTCTGAGCCAGAACGAAGAGTACTGGCGTCTCAAGAGTTTGATGCGCGGCGAGTCGCTGCATACGGTGTGCGAAGAAGCGCTATGCCCGAACCTGGGCGAGTGCTGGGGCCGCGGCACAGCGACGTTTCTCTTGATGGGGGAAATCTGCACCCGTGCCTGCCGCTTCTGTAATATCAAGACCGGCAAACCGTTGCCGCTGGATGAAGATGAGCCGCGCCGGGTAGCCGAATCGGTTCACGAGATGAACCTTCGGCATGCGGTCTTGACCAGCGTGGACCGTGACGAACAGCCGGACGGCGGCGCGCATGTCTTCGCCAATACGATCCGCGCAATCCGCCGCCTGCAGCCCGGCTGCACGATTGAAGTCCTGATCCCAGACTTCAAGGGGGACCGCGCGGCGCTGGCCCAGGTTATGGACGCGCAGCCGGAAATCCTGAACCACAACACGGAGACCGTGCCCAGGTTATCCAAGCGGGCGCGGCCGCAAGCCAAGCCGGAGCGCAGCCTCGCAGTGTTGCGTATGGCAAAGGAGTTGGATCCCACTGCTCTCACCAAGACCGGCGTCATGGTGGGTTTGGGTGAGCGGTGGGATGAACTGTTGGAGGTGATGGATACTCTGCGTAGGGTAGACGTTGATATCCTGACGATCGGCCAGTACCTGCAGCCCACCAGGGACCACCTGCCGATAGAGCGTTATTACCATCCAGACGAATTCGTGAAGTTGGCCGAGGAAGGCTATGGGCGCGGCTTCAAGTGGGTCGAGTCAGGTCCCCTTGTCAGATCTTCGTATCATGCTGACGGTCAGGCCCGCATCATTCGGCCCCGCACAGCACAGCCGAATGATGTCTGGCCGCCTGCCAGCGGACGCTAGACCCGTAGCAGTCCCGGAATCGATCCAGATCAGGCGTTGAGCACGAAGCGTATGCAGGTCCTTGCGGTCGATATCGGAACTGGCACACAGGACATCCTGCTGTTCGACACCGAGCGAACACCAGAAAACTGCTATAAGTTGGTGATGCCGTCGCCGACGCTCCTGCTTGGCCAGCGCATCCGGCAGGTCACCGTCGCCGCACGGCCGCTCCTGATCACGGGAGTGATTATGGGAGGTGGGCCGTCATCGTGGGCGGTTGAAGCGCACCGTCGCGCCGGCTTGCGTGTCGTCGCTACGCCGGACGCTGCCCGTACTCTGAACGATGACCTGGATTTGGTCGAGCGAGAGTTAGGGGTCGAGATCATCGCCGACGAGGAGGGCGCGGCCCTGGCCGGCGATGGGCGCTTCGCCCATGTGAAGTTTGGCGATTTCGATTTCGCCGCCATTCGCGGAGCCTTCGCTGCGTTCGGCGTGGAGCTGAATCCCGATGCGCTGGCGCTCGCCGTCTTCGACCACGGCGCCGCCCCTCCGGGGGTGAGCGACCGGCAATTTCGCATGGACTACTTGTCGGAGAGACTGCGCCAAGATCGACGGTTGAGTACATTTGCGACCCTGGGTTCCCAGGCCCCGGCGATTATGACGCGATTGAGCGCTCTGGCCGCTGCCGCAGCAGCCCAGACAGGCCGGCCGGTGGTGGTGATGGACACAGCCCCAGCGGCAGTGCTGGGCGCGCTGGACGATCCTCTCGTGGCGGGCCAGCCGGATGCGTTGATCGTCAACGTCGGCAACTTCCACGTGCTGGCTTTCCAGTTCCATGCTGGCCAGTGCGCCCGATTGCTCGAGCACCACACTGGACTGTTGGATTCCAACGGGCTGGCGACCTGGCTCCACAGGCTGGCAGAGGGCCTGGTGAGCCACGACGAGGTGTTCGCCGATCACGGCCACGGTGCATTGGTACTGGATGGGCAGCCGATTCCTTTGTCTTTTTTGGCAGCCGTCGGGCCGCGCCAGGCTATGTTGCGGAACGCGGGGCTGCCTACCTATTGTGCGGTGCCGCACGGCGATCAAATGCTGACTGGTTGCTATGGGCTGTTGCGTGCGTGCGCAGACCTCAATCCGGAGTGGCGCGAGCCGATCGCCGGCGCGCTGTCCGGCGCATCTGACCGGAGCCTCTGGTAGCGCCAGAGTGACGGGGGAGACCATGCCAGACAAGGACATCACCCGAGAAGTCCTCCGCATGTTTAGCTATGGCCTGTACGTGGCCGCCAGTACAGGGCCGGAAGGACCCTGCGCGGCTACCGTAAGTTGGGTAACCCAGGCTTCCTTCGACCCGCGGTTGATCATGGTCGCGCTGAGGAAGGGCACGGCCATATGCGAAACCGTGCGTGCCAGCCGGCTGTTTGCTCTGCACCTGGTGGGAAGCGACCAGGCCGAGTTCGCCAAGACGCTCTTCAAAATCAGCCGGCCATCGCCGGACGAGATTGCAGGCTACCACTTCTCTATCCGGGGTACCGGGGTGCCTGTGTTCGACGTAGCTCTGGCCTGGCTGGAATGTGAAGTTGTTGAAGAGGCCGGTCGGGACGGCGACCATACCCTATTTGTCGCCACGGTCTTGTCGAGCGGCATTCAGACGCCCAATGCTCTTCCGCTGGCTTTGCGCAGCACGCCCTGGCACTACGGCGGCTAAAGCAGCGCCGTCCGATCGACAACCCCGGAAGGAGGACTACCGCAATGCCGGATGACTCGCCCGTTATCACTAGCGACGTGCGGAATGATGCGCTACGGTTGCTCTCCAACGGCGTGTTTGTCCTGACCGCATGCGCTGGGGATCGGTTGCATGCCGCCACGATTTCCTGGGTAAGCCAGGTTTCCATTCAACCACCGCTGGTATTGGTCGCGCTGCGCCGGAATTCGCACCTGGCCCAGGTCGTGCGCCAGGGGCGGCGCTTTGCCTTGAACATCCTGGCCGCAGACCAGGCGAAGGTCGCCGAGAAGTTCTTTGGCTTTGTCAGCGAGCCTCTCACCACCGAGACTTTGATGGGCTTTGCCTATCGTGCGGGTCCTGGTCGTTGTCCCTTGCTGACCGAAGGCCTAGCCTGGCTGGAATGCCGCCTCGACGCCGAACCACAGGCGCCTGGCGATCACACCCTCATGCTCGGTGAAGTCACAGGAGCGGGTGTTCGCCGCGCGGATGCGCCGATGGTCCTATGGAACACGCCCTGGTCGTACGGGGGTGTGCGAGAATCATGAACGTTGCAGACTACCCGGCAGAAGCTGAAGCCATTCGCAGCCGGCTGGTGAGCTGGCGCCGAGACCTCCATCAGCACCCCGAGCTAAGCTTCCGCGAGAAGCGCACGGCCGCGTTGGTCGCTCAAACATTGAGCGGCCTTGGGTTCGAGGTCCGTGCGGGTGTCGGCCGCACCGGCGTCGTGGGCTTACTCCACGGCGGCCGGCCCGGCTCGACTGTCATGCTCCGCGCCGATATGGACGCCTTGCCGATCCAGGAAATCAGCGAGGCACCTTATGCCTCCACCAAGGCGGGCGTGACGCACGCCTGCGGTCACGACGGCCATGTTGCAATCGGGCTGGGTGCCGCCACCTTGTTGGCCCGTCACTCCGCCGAGCTTCCCGGTCGTGTGCTATTTCTGTTCCAGCCTGCAGAAGAAGGCGATGGCGGGGCCAAGGCGATGATCGCCGATGGGGCGCTCGCAGAGCCAGTTCCCGATGCCGCGTTCGCGCTGCATCTGTGGAACGGTATGTCGGTGGGGCGTGTCTCAGCACAGGCTGGTCCGATCATGGCGGCCGCCGATGTGTTGCGGATCATCGTCCGCGGTCTGGGAGGGCATGGAGCGCAGCCACACGAGGCCGTTGACGCGATCGCGGTGAGTGGCCAAGTGCTGTCCGCTTTGCAGACCATCGTGAGCCGCAATGTGGACCCGCAGGAGACGGCCGTGCTGACCATAGGCACTATTCACGGCGGTACGGCCTTCAACATTATTGCAGAGACGGTGGATCTCCAGGGAACTATCCGCACGTTCTCGCCGGCGGTCCGAGAGACTGTATTGACCCGTCTGAAAGTGCTACTAGATGGCGTGACGAGGGGCATGGGAGCCCGTTACGAGATGGCCGTGCAGGGGGTAGCGCCCGCAGTTGTCAACGATCCGGTGGTCAGTGAGATTGCCCGATCGGCGGCCGTCCAGGTTGTGGGAAGCACTGCGGTGGTGTGGTACCCACCGATGATGGTTTCGGAGGACTTCTCGGAGTACCAGCGTCAGGTGCCGGCTTGTTTCATGTTGTTGGGCTCCGGCAACGCGGCCCTGGGGTTGAACTCGCCGCATCACAATCCGCGCTTTGACTTCGATGAAGGCGCTCTCCCAATCGGCGCCGCGCTGCTCGCGACGGCGGCCACCCGGTTTCTGCTCGAGCGCGAATGACGCACCTTCTCCTGCTCTACGCGACTTTCCTTGTCATCAGCCTCTCGGGTGCGCTCTCTCCGGGGCCATTGACAGCGTTGGCGATCAGTGAGGGGGCACGAGCGGGGCGTTGGGCGGGGATTCGGCTGGCCCTGGGACACGGGCTGGTAGAAATCCCGCTCGTCTTTGCGATTGCGTATGGCCTTGGCGTGTGGCTGCGCCGGCCCATCGTTGGTGGGGTGATCGGGCTGGTGGGTGCAGCGGTGCTGTTGTGGATGGGATACGGGCTGGCAACGGGTGCTTGGAACGGTCGCCTCAAGCTGGCAGCGGCGCCGGATGCTTCGGTCCCCGGGGCGCTACGGTGGGGACACGTACCGGGCGGCATGATGTTTACCCTGGCAAACCCATACTGGTCCCTCTGGTGGGCAACCCTGGGTGCGGTCTACGTTGCGCGCGTGATGACCCTAAACATGGGACCATGGACGGTGGGCGGGCTGGCCTTCACGCACTGGCTCACCGACCTGGTATGGCTGGGCGGTCTGAGCCTGCTTGTGGCGTCCGGTCGTGGCCTCATCGGGGAGCGCGGTTACCGGATCGTGATGCTTTTTTGCGGCGCTTTCTTGATCATATTTGCCGTCTATTTCGCCTGGACAGGTCTGGCTTTCCTATTGCGGCAATAGAAGTGCTCCCCTGCTTTTGTGCTGGGGAGGTCGGATCATGCTATAATGGCGACGCTTGAGCGTCATGGTGGGGGTTTAGAACCCCGCATTTCCCGAGAAATCGATCAGCACAAAGGAGTGTGCTTTGTCATCTCAGTTGAACCCCTTCGAGATCGCGCAACACCAGCTGGACGAAGCGGCTGCAATCCTGGGCCTCTCACCCACGATGCATGCCTTCTTGCGGGTGCCCATGCGAGAGCTTCATATAACCATCCCCATCCAGATGGACGACGGTAGTTTCCAGGTGTTCCAGGCATTCCGCGTTCAATACAATGATGCGCGTGGGCCAAACACAGGCGGTATCCGCTTCCACCCTGACGAGACTATCGACACGGTGCGAGCCCTGGCTGCCTGGATGACCTGGAAAACGGCTGTGGTGGACATTCCATTGGGCGGAGGCAAAGGCGGCGTCATCTGCGATCCAAAGAGCCTGTCTGAAGCTGAGTTGGAGCGCTTGAGCCGCGGCTATATGCGCAAGGTGGCGTACTTCATCGGCCCCGACAAAGACGTCCCCGCCCCGGATGTCTATACGACTCCGCAGATCATGGCCTGGATGATGGACGAGTACGAGGTTATGATCAATCGTCACCTGCCGGGCATCATCACGGGCAAGCCAGTACCTCTGTTCGGATCTCTGGGCCGCGGTGACGCAACCGCCCGCGGCGGGGTCTATGTGGTTCGCGAGGCCGCAAAGATACAGGGATTGGACTTGAAAGGCGCCAAGGCTGCAATTCAGGGGTATGGCAACGCGGGACAGTTCGCGCACCAACTCGGGCGCGACTTGCTGGGACTGAAAACCGTGGCCGTCAGTGATTCCAAGGGCGGCGTATACAATGAGGATGGGATCGATTACGAGAAAGCCCTGGCCTGGAAGCAGATGAGCGGAAGTGTCGTGAATTTCCCAGGCGCCACGAATATCACCAACGCGGAGTTGCTCGAGTTGCAGGTCACGGTGCTCTTCCCGTCCGCGCTGGAAAACGCAATCACCGTAGACAACGCCGGCCGCATCAAAGCCAAGATCTTGGCGGAATTGGCCAATGGGCCGACGACCCCGGAGGCCGATGAAATCCTCTTCCGGAACGGCGTGACCGTTCTGCCTGACTTCCTCTGCAATGCGGGCGCCGTGACGGTGAGCTACTTCGAGCAGGTCCAGAACGCCCACAACTTCTACTGGCCGATTGACGAAGTGTACACTCGCCTGGACGCCAAAATGACACATGCATACCTTGCCGTGCACGAAATGGCTGAGGCGCACAGAGTGCACAATCGCCTTGCGGCCTACCTGGTGGCAGTCAAGCGCGTGGCGGATGCAGTCGCCACCCGTGGCTGGGTCCGCTAGCGGAAATACGCTAACGGAGTCCGAACATAGAAGCTCGCCAGGGCAGCGTCGCCCTGGCGAGCTTCTATGTTTCATGCGGCCCAGTCCGGTCCACTATTGCCGGCGGCCTGCTGGGCGCGCGAGGCGCGCTGGGGTTACAATCCGGCGATCACCTTCGCCAACTCCTCGCGGCCGGGGCGCAGTATCTCCGCCGGCAACTGAGATAGGGGGGTATCCACCAGCTGCAACAGCTCATGCAAATCCGGCCGTTCCTGCTCGTTGACATAAATCAAGCCGGTGATGAATTCCTGGCGAGCGCGAGCTTCTTCCAGGGTCGTGAAGGCCAACAGCTTGTTGGTTGGATCGTAGTCAGGCGCCAGCTTCTTCAACAGGATCTTGGATCCATCGTGCATGGCGACTTCCACCTCGCGATCATACTGCCCGATGGTGATCTCGGCATAGTGCGGGATGAAGTTGAGCTCGTTGAGCGGGGTCTCCTGGGCTTTGCCCCAGCCGTAGCTCTTGGTGGAATCGTCATGGTTGTTGAAGGTCACGCAAGGGCTGATGATGTCCAGGATCGCGATGCCGCGGTGGCTCAAGGCCGCTTTGAGCAGCGTTTCGACCTGGCGCGGGTCACCGGCGAAGCTGCGAGCGACGAAGGTCGCATTGGCCGCCAGCGCCTCCAGGCAGATGTCCAGGGGCGGCAGATTGTTCACGCCCGCGTACTTCAGTTTCTGACCCAGGTCGGCCGTGGCGCTGAATTGACCTTTTGTCAGGCCGTACACCCCGTTATTCTCTACGATGTACACCATGGGAACATTGCGGCGCACTGCGTGCTTGAACTGGCCTGTGCCGATCGATGCCGTGTCGCCGTCGCCGCTGACGCCGATCACTGTCAGGTCGCGATTCGCGACCACGGCGCCCGTGGCTACGGCGGCCATGCGGCCGTGCACGCTGTTGAAGCCGTGGCTCCAGCCCATGAAATAGGTGGGGGATTTGCTGCTGCAGCCGATGCCGCTCATCTTGACAACCTGGGTCTGGTCAAGCCCCAATTCCCAGGCCACGTTCATGATCCGCTGGCTGATACTGTCGTGCCCGCAGCCCTTGCACAGAGTGGAGGGGGCGCCCTTGTAGGCGCTTTTCTCTAAACCTAAAACATTGACCTTGATACCCTTGACTGGGGCTTCTACGACGGTGCTCATCGCAACCCTATTTCCTTTCTGGTCTGGCTAAAGCGCCTGCTGGATAGCGGCAGCGATCCAAGCAGCCGACAGAGGCATCCCGTTACATCGGGCCACGGACACGAGGTCACCCCCGCAGAGCGGTTCCTCTGAAAGAAGGATGTTGTGCAACTGCCCGCCGTGGTTATTCTCTACCACGAATACCTTCTGGTACCGGTGCATGAAATCACGCACAGTCCGATTGATCGGCAACGCACGCAGACGTAAATAACTGCTATCGATCCCGGCAGCACGCAAGAGGTCGCGGCTTTCCAGGATGGCCGGGTGGTTTGAGCCGAGGCTGATGATGCCGATCCG
>Ga0315273_10000214_pt1 | contig 55159 bp, 52 predicted proteins | sample YL17G02_0_MG_FD_205753 | JGI IMG/M metagenome (GOLD analysis project Ga0315273, IMG submission 205753) | Sediment microbial communities from Yellowstone Lake, YNP, Wyoming, USA - YL17G02_0 | ecosystem: Environmental > Aquatic > Freshwater > Lake > Sediment | place: USA: Wyoming | collected... | reverse complement strand
GTTCGTCGCGGTTCCCTCCGCCCGGGCCGCCCAGGTCCCCACCGGCAAGGAGGTGATGGTCCTCTCCCATATCCCGGGAAAGCTCGGGCCGGTGCGCTTCACCCACGCCGACCATGCCACGAAGTACAAGCGCCCGGACGGGGCCCCGATCCGCTGCAAGACCTGCCACCACACGCTGGCCGCCGAGGAACCCGGGGAGCCCTTCCCGGACATGCGGTGCACGCTGTGTCACGTCCCCATGGGGCAGCCGGAGAAGGAGTACGGAGGCAAGCCCGCCCGCTCGCTGGCCGGGCTGAAGCCCGACGGGGCCATCGACCTCCGCACGGTCCTGTTTCACGATCAGTGCCGAGGATGCCACCTCAAGATCCCGGCCGAGACCCTGAACCTGGCGACCTGCAAGGTCTGCCACCCGAAGGGCCTCTCGCCCGACGCCATCCACGGCCGGTACGACGCGAAGCCCTGAGCCGAGAAAGGCCAGCGGAGGGGGGCTGGGGGAGGGGGTTCCTGCCCCCGCTCCGCTGACAACTCGCAGGAGAAGACTCCAGCAAGCCACCGAGTACTTTCGCATCCGGAGAGGGAAGATTCCAACATTTCCTTGAAGCAGCTCCGGGATGGCCGTTCGAGAGAAGCACATTAAAGACACCTCATCCATCGACGGACGCGTCCGGCATGATAATCGAAGGATCATGGCCATCCTGGTCGTCGAGGACGAGATCCGGGTCCGCTCCTTCATCGAGCGTGGACTCACCGAGGAGGGGTACGTGGTCCGGGTCGCCGGGGACGCGGCCGAGGCCGACAGGGAACTCGCCGCGGGGGGCATCGAGGCGGTCCTGCTCGACTGGACCCTTCCCGGGACCCCTGGGATCGACCTCCTGGCCGCATGGCGCGCCCGCGAAGACGTCACGCCGGTGGTCATGATCACCGCGCGCGACGCCGTGGACGACCGGGTGGCTGCGCTCAACGCCGGCGCCGACGATTACCTGATCAAGCCCTTCGCCTTCGACGAGCTGGTCGCCCGGCTGCGCGCCGTCCTGCGCCGCGCCGGCGGGCGAGCCAGCCCGACCCTCACCTGTGGCGACCTCATCCTCGACCCGGTGGCCCACCGGGTGACCCGGGCCGCCAAGGTCATCCGCCTCACCGCCCGTGAATTCTCCCTGCTCCAGTTCCTGCTCGAGAGAGCCGGGGAGCCCGTGTCGCGCACCCGCATCGTCGAGGCAGTCTGGGAGCACGACTTCGACACCTTCTCCAACGTCGTCGACGTCTACATCCGCTACCTGCGCAAGAAGATCGACGAGCCGTTCGCCTATCCGCTCATCCAGACGATCCGGGGCGTCGGCTACGCCATGAGGCGCGGTCCGTGATCTGGCTGCGGAGCCTCCGGGCCCGCCTGGCGGTGGCGTTCGCCGCTGCCGTCTTCAGCACCGTGCTCGTGTTCGGCACGGCGACGGCGGTCGCCATCTACGTGCACGACCGGGAAGAGATCAGGTCGGCCACCGACGCGACGGGGTCGTCGTCCCCCTGGGTGGGAGACGACCTCCACGATGCGAAGAAGCTGGGCGTGGCGATGCTCCTCATGTCTCCGTTCGCGGTGGCGGGAGCAGCCCTCCTCGGCCTCCTGCTGGCGGGCCGCGCCCTGACGCCGATCCACGAGGCCGCGGAGCGCGCCCGGAAGGCGCTGCGGGGCGAGGGCGCGCTGGAGATGCCGGTGAGAGGCATCGGCGACGAGTGGGACGAGCTCGCCGAGGTGACGAACGACCTCCTCCGGGCCCAGGCGCTGTCGATCGAGCGGATCCGGGCCTTCAGCGCCAACGCGGCCCATGAGCTCCGGACGCCGCTGACGGCCATGCTCGGCGAGGTGCAGGTGACCCTGCGACGCGAGCGGGCGCCCGGGGAGTACCAGGCGGCGCTGCGAGTGGTGGAGGTGGAAGCCAACCGGCTCACCCGGCTCGTCGAGTTGCTGCTGGCCCTGGCCCGGGCCGACGCCGGAACGCTCGATCCGGCGTCGATCCGGTTCGACCTGGAGCGGGCGGTGCGCCTGGCCCGGGAGCGGGCTGCCGCCTCCCACGCCGGCGCGGACCGGCGCATCACCTTGCGGCTGGCGCCAGCCACCGCGCTGGGCGACCCGCTGCTCACCGGGCGCGTGCTCGACAACCTCATCGACAATGCGCTACGCCACGGCGGGGAGAACGTCGCCGTCCTCGTCGAGGCGGGGGCCGAGGTGGTCCGCGTCTCGGTGACCGACGACGGGTCCGGGGTTCCCAAGGGGATCCGCTCCCGAGTCTTCGAGCGGTTCACCCGGGAAGGCGCCCCGGCCAGCGGCTTCGGCCTCGGCCTCGCCATCGCTCGCGGCCTCGCCGAGGCCCAGAACGGACGGCTCTGGCTCGACGAGGCGTCGGCCGGGGGCCGTTTCGTCCTCGAGCTGCCGTCCGGGTCCTAGGGCCGGACCCTAGACATACTCCCGGTAGACGGGCTGCCACATCGCCACCCGCACCATCCCCAGCACGTCGTCGGGGCGGGGCACGCCGGCCAGCCCATCCCGGAAGGCCACCTCGGCCACCGCCGCGCCGATGTGTGCCGAGACTTCCCGGATCCGGGTGAGGGAAGGGTAGATCCTCCCCAGTTCCAGATCGGACGGAAGCACCAGCGAAGCCAGCGTGCGCGCCGCCGCCGAGAACATCCGGTCTGTGACGAGCCGGGCCTGGCAGGCCACCACCCCGAGCCCCACGCCCGGGAAGATGTACGAGTTGTTCCCCTGGCCGGGAACGAAGGTCTTGCCGTCCAGGTGGCACGGGGGGAAGGGGCTGCCGCTCGCGAAGATGGCCCGGCCCCCCGACCAGCGGTATGCGTCCTCGGCGGTGCACTCCGACTTGGAGGTCGGGTTGGAGAGCGCGAAGACCATGGGTCGCTGGTTCATCGCCGACATCGCCTCGACGACTCGATGGTCGAAGGCGCGCGGCACCGTCGACACCCCGATGATGGCGGTGGGGCGGAGCGCCTCGACCGCCGCGAAGAAATCGGGAGCCGGCGGGGCGTCGTGGGCGAAGCGGAGCTTGTGCTCGGCCAGGCCGGTGCGGCTCTTCACCACCAGTCCATGGCTGTCCACGTACCAGCAGTTTCGCCGGGCCTCCTCGAGCGTGGCCCCCTCGTCCACCATGGCCGAGACCACCAGGTCGCCGATGCCGATGCCGGCCTCCCCGGCGCCCAGGAAGAGCAGCTTCTGCTCCCGCAGGGTCTTTCCGGTGAGCCGGAGCGCCGAGTAGATCCCGGCCAGGGTCACCGCGGCGGTGCCCTGGATGTCGTCGTTGAAGGTGCAGACCCTGTCGCGCCACTGCTCCAGCAGGCGGAAGGCGTTCTGGTTTCCGAAGTCCTCGAACTGCAGGAGCGCCCTCGGGAAGACCCACCCCACCGCTTCCACGAACTCGGCCACGAAGGCGTCGTACTCCCTTCCGCGGATCCGCTTCTGACGCACGCCCATGTAGAGCGGGTCGCGCAGGTAGCCCTCGTTCTCGGTGCCCACGTCGAGCATCACGGGCAACGTCTGGGCCGGGTCGATCCCGGCGCAGGCGGTGTAGAGCGAGAGCTTCCCCACCGGGATGCCCATGCCGCCCACTCCCTGGTCGCCCAGCCCCAGGATCCGTTCGCCATCCGTCACTACGATGACGCGCACGTTCCTCTGCGGCCAGTTGTGCAGGATGGCCTCGACGCGGCCGCGGTCCGGCCAGGCCACGTAGAGCCCGCGCGGCCTCCGGAACAGGTGCCCCCACTGCTGGCAGGCCTGCCCCACGGTGGGGGTGTAGATGATGGGCATCATCTCCTCGATGTGGTCCACCACCACCCGGTAGAAGAGGGTCTCGTTGCGGTCCTGCAGGCTGACCAGGTGGATGTATCGCTCCAGGTCGGTCGGCTTGTTCCGGTAGTTGTCCATCACCCGCGCCACCTGCTCCTCGAGCCGGTGGACGTGCGGCGGCAGGAGACCCTCGAGCCCCAGCGCGCGACGCTCGGCGTGGGTGAAGGCGGTTCCCTTGTTGAGCAGTGGATCGTGGAGGAGTTCCTCCCCGCGAGGGAGGTTGGCTGCGCCGGGACGGGTCGTGGTTGTCGGGCTCATGGTTCAGAAGGGACACGGTTCGCGAAGGCTGGCAGGGGTCAAACGGGTGCCGGCCCGTGTACCCGAAAGGGGACGGGACTTTTCCCTGCCGTTCTCCGGGATCGTCCCAATATCGAGGAACCCGCGCCCGGGGCACACTGGAACCATGAAAACGACCAGCGGCGGCAGCGCGGTGAAGAGCGGCTACTACCTCTCCAGGGCCAGCTGGGAGATCGTCCCGGTCCGGCACGACGGCGAGCGGCTCCCTGGCGGCGCCGCCGACCACTACGTGAAGTTGCCGCTGGCGGCGGTCTTCACCGTCATGCCCGTCCTGGGCGGCCTGATGGTGGTGTTTCTCCCCTTCCTCGGGCTAGCACTCGTGGCGAAGCAGGCGGCGAAGCCGCTGGCCGGGCTCTTCCACCGTTCGGCGCAGGACCTCGCAGCCACCGTGACACCGGGCTGGGCCCCGGGCGCCGCCCACTTCACCGGCAAGTCCTCGGAGGAAGGTCGCGCCGGCGCGAACGACCGCCTCGACCGGCTCGCCCGGGAGATCGACGAGCGGCGCCAGACCGAGAAGAGGTAGCCCCAAGGCCGGCAAGCGGCCGGCCCGGTCAAGGCCCGGCGCGCGCGCACCGCACCGCCGGCCGTCCCCTTCCGGTGGTGGGCGACGAGGGCATCGGAGACCAGACCCCCGGGGCACATGACGAGGCGTTAGGATGGCACGGTGATCGGCACGCTCGCCACCGCCATCCTGGCGCTCTTCGGCTGGAAGACGGAGATCGTCCCGCCGCCCGGACCGAAGGGGATCATCATCGTCTACCCCCACACCTCGAACTGGGACTTCCCCCTCGGCTTCCTGACCAAGCTGGCGATGCGCCTGCCGGTCACCTGGGTGGGCAAGGACAGCCTCTTTCGCTGGCCGGTGGGCGGTCTGCTGCGGCGTGCGGGTGGCATCCCGGTGAACCGGCGAGAGCGCACCGGGTTCATCGGCCAGCTACAGCGGGAGTTCGAGCGTCGCGACTGGATGTGGCTGGCCATCGCGCCCGAGGGGACCCGCTCCCACGTCACCCACTTGAAATCGGGGTTCTACCGGGTGGCTCTGGCCGCCGGGGTTCCGGTTGGGCTGGCCTTCATCGACTACCGGACCCGCGTGGTGGGGCTCCGGGAGTACCTCACCCTCACCGGCGACCAGGAGGCCGACCTGGCGCGAATCCGCGAGGCCTATGCCGGCAAGGTCGGCAAGCACCCGGAGCTGTCGGGCGAGATCCGGTTGGAGCCCTGATCTGAGGGGCCGGGAACGAGGAAGCGCACCGGGCTCTCGCGCCGGTGCGCCTCGGGTGCGACGAACGGCCATCTTTACTAGAAGTGGAACTCGGGAGAGGCCACCAGCTGCAGGCCGCCGATCCAGTAGCCCGGGTAGCCGCCGCCCTCGAGAACGAGGTCGAGGCCGACGCCGAAGCGGTTGGAGTTCAGGAACGAGGCGCCGCCACCGATTCGGAAGCGTCCGACCGTGTCCTGGGTCGGGGGCCCGAAATTGGCGACGTAGTCAATGGTCGGCTCCCAGATCGTCGCGCTCTTCGAGACGCTCTGGGAGACGAGGCCCGAGTACACGGTGCCCGTGGCGGTACCGAGGAAGACGTTGAAGCCCACGCTGATGTTGTTCCCCCCTGCAGGTTGAAGTCGAGCTGCGGGCCGACCGTGAACGGGATGTAGCTCACGAAGGAGCCCGACCCGCAGCTGTAGGTGGGGTAGTAGCGGGAGTTGGAGACGCTGACGCCCAGATTGGGGCCTTGGAAAGTCGGTCATCTCTTCTACGGATCGGCATGGTTTCAAGCGTCACTTTCGGGCTGCACGAACCCGATGAACGGCGGGGTGCGCCCCGGACCCTGGCCGGCTATACCACGGCGCGAGGAGTTCGCATGGCCAGATATGGAGTGATCGGATCGGGCGATGTCGGCAAGGCGCTCGCCCTGGGGCTGAAGAAGCACGGGCACGATGTCCGCATCGGCAGTCGCGACGGGAAGAAGCTTGCCGACTGGTCGAGGGAGCGGGGCATCGTCGAGGGCACCTTCGCCGAAGTGGCCGAGCACGGGGAGGTCGTCGTGCTGGCCGTCGCCGGCGGCGTCGCCGAGGAGGCGGTGAAGGGCGTGGCGCGCAGCCTGGCCGGGAAGGTGGCCATCGATGCCACCAACCCCATCGGCGGCCCCCCGGTGAACGGCATCCTGTCCCTCTTCACCGGGCCCAACGACTCCCTCATGGAGCGGCTACAGAGGGCCGTGCCCGCCGCGCGCTTCGTGAAGGCCTTCAGCTGCGTGGGCAACGCGCTCATGGTCGACCCCAGGCTCTCCGGGGGGCGCCCCACCATGTTCATCGCCGGGAACGATGCCGCTGCGAAGAAGCAGGTGACGGCGCTGCTCGACCAGTTCGGGTGGGACGCCGAGGACGTGGGCGGAGCGGAGGGCGCCCGCGCCATCGAGCCGCTCTGCCAGCTCTGGTGCGCGCCGGGATTCTTGCGGAACGACTGGGCCCGCGCCTTCCGGGTGCTGCGCCCGTAGGGGAAGTGGGCCGGCGGTCTCGTCTACCGCCGATTCGCCGCCTTCAGTTCGACGTGCACCCGCCCCATTCCGGACTGCACCCGGAACTCGATCCGGACCGTGGACTCCGGCCTGGACCAGGTGTGATCGGCGAGGACCTGGTCGCCCCGCTCGGCGAGGAGCATCTCCGCCACGGGCAGGGGCGCGCCGCCGAAGGCGATGATGAGCAGCGCCGACAGGTGGCGGTAGATGCTCTCGGCCACCATGCGCCCCGGGAGCTGCATGTCGCCGGTGGCCAGGTCGAAGCTGCGAGGGTACTCGACGGCGACGGCGGTGAGCCCCTTGTCGAAGGTGAAGATCAGGACCACCGGGTAGGGGTAACCGAGCAGGCAGTGCTCGACGGCGTAGGAGCGCCCCGGATCGACCCGGCCTCCAGGGAACGCGGTCTGGATCTCGGCCTCGGGGGCGCCCCAGCGCACCTCCGGGAACTGCTCGTCGAGGGCCTGGAGGATGGGGCCGGACATGACGGGGATCCACTATAGGAGATGCGCCGCGATCACTCCACCGTCTCCGCCCGGGATGTCATCCCACGTGATGCTTGCGCAGGAGGCCGCCGGTGGGATATCCGCCCCTCCATGGGACGCATCTTCGAGACCCGCAAGGCCACCATGTTCGCCCGGTGGAACAAGATGGCGAAGGTCTTCACCCGCATCAGCAAGGACATCGCCATCGCGGTGAAGTCCGGGGGCCCGAATCCGAAGGACAATCCGGGGCTCCGCCGCGTGCTGCAGAACGCCCGCGGCGCCAACATGCCCAAGGACAAGGTCGAGGCCGCCATCAAGCGAGCCAGCGGCCAGGACCAGCAGGCCTACGAGGTGGTGCTCTACGAGGGCTACGGGCCGCACGGGATCGCGGTCGTGGTCGAGACCGCCACCGACAACGTGGTCCGCACCGTGGCCAACGTCCGGGTGAACTTCAAGAACCACGGCGGCAACCTGGGCACCACCGGCAGCGTGGCCTTCCAGTTCCAGAAGCTGGGCGTGTTCCGGCTGGCGCCGGAGGGGCTCGACCAGGACGCCCTCGAGCTCGAACTCATCGACCACGGTCTCGAGGAGATGGGGGAGGGCACCGGCGAGAAGGGGGAGAAGCAACTGGTCATCCACTGCGCCTTCGCCAGCTTCGGGCAGATGGGAGCGGCGCTCGAGGAGCGAAAGCTGCCCGTGCTCTCCGCCGAGCTGGAGTACGTCGCACAGAACCCGGTGGAGCTGCCCGAGGATCAGGCCAAGGAGGTCCTCGAGATGGTGGACGCGCTCGAGCAGGACGACGACGTCCAGCGCGTGTTCCACAACCTGGTCTGATCGGGCTCCGTTCGTTCAGGCGCCGAGGAGCCGCCGGAAGGCGGGCGTCTCGATGTCCCAGGCCCGCGGCCAGTCGTCGGCTCGCCAGGCCGCTTCGTTGCCGCCGTCGATGCAGATGAGCTGCCCGACCAGGTAGCGCGACCGCTCCCCGAGCAGGAACTCGAAGAGCTCGGCCACGGCCTGGGGCGGCGTGAACTCGCCGAGCGGGCGCGGGAGCTTGCGGATCATGGGCCCCTTGCGCGGGTCGGCGAGGTCGCGCTCGAGCAGCGGCGTCATCACCGGGCCGGGGCAGACGCCGTTCATGGAGATGCCAGCGCCGGCCCAGTCGGCGGTCGGGGACACCTCCCGGATCCAGCGGGCCACGGCCATCTTGCTCACCGCGTAGGCGAGCGCCGGCTGCGCCTCGAGGAGGCGAACCGCGCGGACGGCGTTCCCGTCGAGGAGCGCCTGCACCGCCGTTGCCGGGATCCCCGGCGTGATGAAGATGGCGTTGGAGACGGTCACCGCGACCCGGGCCCTCCCCGCAGCGGCCAGCGCCGGGCGCAGCCGGCCGAGCAGGTCCACCACGCCGAAGTAGTTGAGCCCGAAGACCAGTTCCGGCTTGGGCAGGTCGACCCCCGCGTTGGCCGCGACCGCGTCGAGCCGTCCGTCCGAGGCGGCGAGGATGGCGCTCGCGGCGGCGGCTCGTCCGGCCTCGTTCGACAGGTCGGCGGTCACCTCGGCGCCCTTGCCCGGGAGGTCGACGCCCAGCACGCGCCAGCCCTTCGCCTCCAGCTCTTGCCGGATGGCGAGCCCCAACCCGGACTGGGACCCGGTGACCACGGAAGTTCGCATGGAGGCAGGGTAGCGGCGCGGGCGGGAAGAGGAAGCTCCCGGTCGGGTCCCGCCCCCGATCAGCTAGACTGTCGGTCTCCTCCGCGAGGTGACCGATGAAGGCGACGAAGCGACTCCACGACGTGGGCCAGAGCATCTGGCTCGACAACATCACCCGGGATCTCCTCTCGTCCGGCACGCTGAAGCGCTACATCGACGACCTGTCGGTCACCGGGCTCACGTCGAACCCGACCATCTTCGACCAGGCCCTCAAGAAGAGCGCGGCCTACGACGGGGCCATCCGGGAGGGCGTGAAGGCCGGACGCACCGGCGAGGCCCTCTTCTTCGACCTGGCGCTCGACGACCTGACGCGCGCCGCCGACCTCTTCCGTCCCGTCTACGATCGGACGGGAGGGGTCGACGGCTTCGTCTCCCTGGAGGTGTCGCCGCTCCTGGCCTACGATACGGCCAGCACCCTCTCGGCCGCGAAGGAGCTCTTCGCCCGCGCCGGCCGCAAGAACCTCCACATCAAGATCCCCGGGACGAAGGAAGGGTTGCCGGCCATCGAGGAGGCCACCTTCGCTGGCATCCCGGTGAACGTGACGCTGCTCTTCTCCCGGGAGCACTACCTGGCGGCCGCCGAGGCGTGGCTCCGGGGCATCGAGCGGCGAATCGCGGCAGGGCTCGACCCCGACATCCGATCGGTCGCCTCGCTGTTCGTCAGCCGCTGGGACGGCGCGGTCGCCTCGAAGGTGCCGGCCGGGCTGAAGAACCAGCTCGGGATCGCCATCTCCCGGCGCGCCTACGCGGCGTCCCGCGACCTCCAGGCCTCGCCGCGGTGGCAGCGCATCCAGAACGAGGGCGCCCGCCCGCAGCGCCTGCTCTGGGCCAGCACCGGAACGAAGGATCCCGCTGCCTCCGACGTCCTCTACGTGGAGGCGCTGGCCGCGCCCTACACGGTGAACACCATCCCCGAGGCCACGCTGCTGGCCTTCGCCGATCACGGAGAGCTGGGCCCGCTGCTCGCCGCCGACGGCGGCGACGCCGAGGAGGTCCTGGCACGCCACGCCCGGGACGGCATCGACGTCGACGCGCTCGCCGCGCAGCTCCAGGAGGACGGCGCGAAGGCCTTCGTGAAGTCGTGGAATGAGCTCCTGGAGGGAATCGCCCGGAAGGCCGCCGCCTCGGGGAAGGCGCCGTGACGAAGCCCTCGCCCCTGGCGGGCAAGCCCGCGCCCGCCGAACTTCTTGTCGACCTCGCGCGGCTCGAGCGCGCCTACTTCGAGGACAGGCCCGACCTCTCCGATCCGGCCCAGCAGGTGGCCTTCGGAACCAGCGGCCACCGGGGGTCGGCGCTGCGCGGGTCATTCAACGAACCCCACATCCTGGCCATGACGCAGGCCATCTGCGACTGGCGGCGCCAGGCGGGCATCGAGGGTCCGCTCTACATGGGGAAGGACACCCACGCCCTGTCCGGCCCGGCCCAGCAGACCGCGCTGGAGGTGCTGGCGGCGAACGGGGTCGAGACCGTCGTCCAGGAGAAGGACGGATTCACGCCCACGCCGGTCATCTCCCGCGCCATCCTGGTGCACAACCGCGGGCGGAAGGAGCGCCTGGCCGACGGCATCGTGGTCACGCCGTCGCACAACCCGCCCGAGGACGGGGGCTTCAAGTACAACCCCCCGAACGGCGGCCCGGCCGACACCGACGTGACCGGGTGGGTGCAGGACCGCGCCAACCAGATGCTCCGGGCCGGAAACGCCGGGGTCCGGCGGGTGCTCTACGAGGCGGCGCTGCGGGCCGACACCACCCGGCAGGAGGACCTCGTCCTTCCCTACGTGAAGGACCTCCGCAACGTGGTCGACATGGAGGGCATCCGGGACGCCCGCCTGTCACTGGGAGTGGATCCTCTGGGCGGCGCCGCCCGCCACTACTGGGAGCCCATCAACGCCGAGTACGGGATCGACGTGAAGGTGGTGAACCCGGTCATCGATCCCCGGTTCGCCTTCATGACCGTCGACCATGACGGCAAGATCCGGATGGACTGCTCGAGCCCGTGGGCCATGGCCGGCCTGGTCGGGCTCAAGGACAGGTTCCGCGTGGCCTTCGCGAACGACCCGGACTCCGACCGGCACGGGATCGTCACGCCGTCGGCCGGGCTGATGAACCCGAACCACTTCCTGGCCGTGGCCATCCGCTACCTGCTCGGCCACCGCCCCCGCTGGCGGAGCGACGCCGCGGTCGGGAAGACGCTCGTCTCCTCCAGCCTGATCGACCGGGTCGTGGCCAGCCTCTCGCGCCGCCTCTCCGAGGTCCCGGTGGGCTTCAAGTGGTTCGTCCCCGGCCTCCTCGATGGATCCCTGTGCTTCGGGGGGGAGGAGAGCGCCGGCGCGAGCTTCCTGCGGCTCGACGGGACGGTCTGGACCACCGACAAGGACGGTCCGATCATGAACCTGCTGGCGGCCGAGATGACGGCGCGGACCGGCAAGGAGCCGGGCGAGCACTACCGGGAGCTGACTGCCGAGTTCGGCTCGCCGCTCTACACGCGCATCGACGCCGAGGCGACGACGGCCGAGAAGGCGCGGCTCGGGAAGCTCTCACCCGACGCGGTCAAGGATGCCGAGCTGGCGGGCGAGCCCATCACGGCCAAGCTCACCCGGGCGCCGGGGAACGGCGCCTCGATCGGCGGGCTCAAGGTGGTGGCGCAGAACGGCTGGTTCGCCGCGCGTCCATCCGGCACCGAGGACATCTACAAGATCTACGCGGAGAGCTTCCGGGACGAGAAGCACCTGGCCGCCATCGTCGCCGAGGCCCGGCAGATCGTGGCCCGGGCGCTGGCGGGCAAGACCTGATCCCGGTCCCTAATCCCGTTCCCAGAGCTTCACGCCGCCGAGAAGGCCAGCCACGTTCTCCACCACCTGCACGTTCTTCGGCAGGGGGATGGAGATCTTCTTGGCGTTGCCGCCGCCGACGTAGAGGACCCGGAAGTTGAAGGTGTGCTGGAGTTGCTCGATGGCGCGTTCGAGCATCCGGTTCCACTTCTTCCTTCCGAGTCGCTTGAGCGCCCGGGCTCCCAGCACGTCCTCGTAGGTCTCGTCCTTGCGGAACGAGTGGTGGCCCAGCTCGACGTTGGGGACGTTGTGGCCGTTCACGAAGAGCGAGAAGCCGAAGCCCGTGCCGAGCGTGACGCACACCTCCACGCCCCGACCCTGGATGGACCCGTGTCCCTGGACCTCCGCGTCGTTGAGCACGCGGGTGGTGCGCCCGGTCGCCTTGAGGATCGACGTGGCCAGGTCGAATCCGGCCCACGAGGGATGCAGGTTGGGCGCCGTTCTCACCACGCCGTCGACGACCACGCCCGGGAATCCCACCGAGACCCGGTCGAACTCGGTTCGCGGCGGGATCATCTTCTGCAGCGCCGCGCCGATGGCGCGCGGCGTGGCCGGGCGAGGGGTCTCCACCCGGGCGCGCTCGTTGAGGGGCTTCCCCTGCGCCGAGACGATCATCGCCTTCAGCCCGGCGCCTCCGATGTCGATGCAGAGGGTACGGGGGGACGAGACGCCGCGCTTCACATGGGCAATCACTTGGTCTCCTCGGGGGGCGCCGCCGTTTTGCGAAAGGGCGCCATCATCCCACGGTACCTCGTGGTGCCGTCCGGGACTCCGGGTCCTGCTACCCAAATGGGTAGGTTGCGGCGTCAGCGGCGTCCGCCGCCGTGCCCGCCGCCACCGCCGGAACCGCCTCCGCCGTGGCCACCGCCTGATCCACCACCGCCCCGCGACGCGCCGCCGGGGGCGCCAGCGAAACCGCCGCCGTTGCCTCCGGCGTGGCCTCCGCCGAACCCTCCGCGAGGCGCGGCCGAGGCGTAGCTCCGGGGCGCGAAGCTCTGTCCACCCGAGGTGAACGTCCGGGCCTGAGGCGAGAACCCGCGCCCCGCCGAGTACGACGACGGAGCCCCGACCGGCCGGCCAGGCGTCGCCGAGGTCCGGCCTGGCGTCGCGTACGTTCGGCCTGGCGCTACCGCCGGCCGGCCCGGAGAGACGGAGCCGACGCGAGGAGGCGCGCCGGGGCCGGTGCGCGGAGGCGGTGCGCCGCCCGCGCGCGGTCCGGGAGGAACCGCTCCGCCCGGGCGGTTCGACGCGCCGTAGCCGGGGCGAGGGGGGGCCGGGTGACCCGGGCCGACGCTGTTCCAGCGGCCGCCCTGCCAGTACCTGCCACTGTTCCATCCAGCGTGGGCGAACGGTCGCGCGAAGCCGTGCCAGCGCCCGAATCCGAACCCGTACCAGGGGTAACCGCCCCACCCGGCGAATCCGAACCAGGGCATCGCGCCCCAGCCCCATACCCAGGGTGCAACGACCCAGGACCAGCCCACGGCCGGGTAGAAGACGAACATGTTGGGCGCGGCGCCGTTCGTCGGCAGGAAGGTGAACGAGTTCCCGTGGGGCATCCACACCCAGCCGTACTGGCTCGTGAAGACCCACTGCCCGGCGGGCGCGGCCTGCTGGACCACGACCTCCTCCCCGGACGTCACGTCGATCTCGGTCGGCGGAGGCGGGATCCAGGTGGGCGCGGCCTCGGTCGGCTGGACCGGCTGGGGCGCATAGTCGGTGGCGACGGCCACGAACGGGAGCAACGAGAGCGATGCGAACAGCGCGACGATCCGGAGAGAGGTCTTCATGGCGTCACCTCGCAAGCCAGGACGCGGCGTACCAGGCTTTTCTTCATTCTACTCCTGATCGTGGAGGGGGTCCTCTCCGGCCGACCATGACGGAAGTACCCGATCTGACAGCTGAAAATTCTCCCCGTCGTGCTCGGTGTAGATGACGTAGACCGCCTCCCGGGCAACCCTCCAGGTTCGCGCGATCTCGTCGATGTAGGCGAGGGCGAGCCGCCGCTTCTGGTCCCTGGTGCGACCGAGCCGGATGTCGGCGTTCACGAAGGCGGTGCGGCCGCCGCTCGGCGCGGCGCGGCCAAACGTCAGGACCTCGGGGTCGAAGCAGCGCAGGGTGACCGCGATGTGATCCGTCCCGGTGTCCATGATCTCGGAGAAGTGCCGGATCGCCGCGGAGGCGAAGCGGGTCTTCTCCTCCTTCGTCGCCGGGAAGTTCATCTCGAACTGCAGATGCGGCATGGGTCACCTCACTGGTTCACGTGCACCACCTTCGCCGGCGGGAAGCCGTTGAAGGAGGTTGACGAGGCGTGGCTGTAGGCCCCGATGTTCTGGCTGTAGATCATGTCGCCCAGTTTCAGATTTGACGGCAGCCGCTCGCTCATCGAGACCACGTCGAGTGCGTCGCAGGTGGGGCCGAAGACCGAGCAGGTCTCCTCCGGCCCCTTCTTGAAGGCCTTGAAGTGGTAGTGGCAGTGGTCGAAGATCACGCCGGAGAAGGTGTGGTAGACGCCGTCGTCGACGTAGAAGCAGAGCTTTCCGTCGCGAACCGCCTTTCCGATGATGGTGGAGACCGCGGTGCCGGCGGAGGCCACCAGGAAGCGCCCCGGCTCGGCCAGGACCTGGATCTCCTTCGGAAAGAGCCGATCGATCTCGCGCTTCAGGATCTTCGCCAGCTCGCGGAAGGGGCGCACCGAGTCGTCGTAAGGGGCGGGGAAGCCGCCGCCGATGTCCACCAGGAACATCTTGTCGTAGCCGCGCGACTTCGCCTCGCGGAAGACGTTGGCGGCGAGGTTCAGCGCCTGCACGTAGTTGTCGAAGTTGGTGGTCTGGCTGCCCACGTGGAAGGAGATGCCCTCCACGGTGAGCCCTTCCTTCGCCGCGGCCAGGATGAGGTCGACGGCCTCGCCCGACGAGGCGCCGAACTTCGAGGAGAGCTCGACCATGGCGCCGGTGTTGGGCACGCGCAGCCGCAGGGCCAGCCCCGCCCTGGGCGCGTACTTCTTGATCTTCTTGATCTCCTCGAGGTTGTCGTAGGTCACGAGCGGCTTGTAGCGGTCGAGCTGCCGCAGCGTGCCGTTCGCCTTGATGGGATTCGCGTAGATGATCTTGTCCCAGATCCAGGCCTGCCGCTCCTTCTCCGGCATCTCGCGGATCAGCTCGTGGACGATCATGAACTCCGGCATGGAGGCCACGTCGAAGCTGGCCCCGGCATCGAAGAGCGTCTTCACGATGGCCGGGTCGGAGTTGGCCTTGACCGCGTAGTAGGCCTGCACCCGCGGCAGGTACTTCCTGAAGGTGGCGTAGTTCTTCCGCAGCTCGTCGTGGTCGACGACGAAGAGCGGCGTGCCATGCTGCCGTGCCAGCTGCTGCAGGCGCTTCGCGGAGAGCATGTGCTCCTCCCGGTGGCTGGACTAGTCACCATCCGTGATGAGGAAGTTCTTGAACTGCCAGGGATCGGAGGTGTCCACCTGCGGGTTGTTGAAGCCTTCGAAGGCGTTCGTGTAGTGCGCCAGCGGGGTCCAGTCCGAGGAGCGCGAGATCCACTTGCCCAGGTAGGGCCTGGCGATCTTCAGCACGAACTCGTGCGGCAGGTCGTCGGGGACCACCACGCCCCGGTCCGGGTTCTGGATCATCCACAGCGTCGCCGCGACCACCGAGATGGCCACCTGCATGGTGGTGGCGTTCTGGTGCGGAACCAGGCGGCGCGACTCCTCGATGGAGAGATCGCTGCCGACCCACCAGGAGTTGTACGGGTGCCCCATGATGAGGGCGCCCAGGATGTCGGATCCACTGGTGATCTCGTCGTTGAGGATCCGGTAGCTCGGCTGCAGCTTGTAGTCGTAACCGCGCAGCTCGTTCAGCGACGCGATGGCCGAGTCGGTCGGGCAGTAGGCGTAGTGGACGGTGGGGCGGTAGACCGCCTTGCCGTCCTCCCACACCGTCAGCTTGTCGCTGATGGTGAAGGCCTCGCCGTGGCGCACCACCATGCCGTGGATGCAGTAGTCCGGCACCCAGGAGACCACCCAGGTGTTCATGCCCATGCGCGCCAGGCAGATCTGGTTCTTCGGGCCGTCCCTGTGCTCGACGGCGTAGGCCGGAAGCTCCTTCTCGTGGGTGCCCCACCCCATCTCGGCGGTGGTGGTGCCCTCCTCGCGGAAGCCCTCCACGCTCCAGGTGTTCACGAACTCGTCGACCTGCTTGGGCACGTCGGTGACCTGGGTGTCGCGCTCGCTGCAGTGGATGACCTTCACGCCCAGCTTCCTGGCCAGCTTGTTCCAGGCCTGGTCCTTCATGAGCTGCTGGATCTCCTCGGCGTCGCGCCCCTCGGCCTTGCCGTCCTTCTGCATCTTCTTGCCGATGTCCAGGAGCCCCTGCTTCGTGAAGTGGGAGATGAGGCCGGGGTTGGCGCCGTGCTCGATCACCGCGGTGGCGCCCTTCTCCTGCCAGCCGGCCATCATCCGGCGGAGGTTCATGTGGCGCCAGTAGAGGGTGCGCTCGGTGGGGTGCTTGTTCTCGGCCCCCTCGTAGGGGTCCCAGACCTCGACCGACGTGTTCACGTAGAGCACGCCGTGGTCGTGGCACCACTGGAGGATCTCGCAGGCGTCGATGTTCCAGGCCAGGTCGATGATCACGTCGCCGGGGCCCACGTGCTTCTTCAGCACCGACGCCATGTTCGAGCGGGTGACCTTCTTCTGCACGAACTGGACGCCCTTCCTGGTCCACGGAGCCAGCACCTTCCGCCGGTCCTCGAAGTCCATCACCGTGACGTTCTTCGGGCTCACCTTCATGTGCTTCATGAGGATGGGCAGCGTGCACTGGGCCACCGCGCCGTATCCCACGAACAGGATCCGCTTTCCGAACTCGACCATGTGGACGTCACCTCTGCTCGAAATGATTCGAAGGCGGGCATTCTACCGATGCGCGCGGGGGGCTTGTAGCCCAAAACGGGACGGACGGGAACTGTCCCTGGGGGCGCCCTCAGAGCACCTCGCTCCATCCCGGGGAGGCCGCGAAGGCAGCCCGGATGAGCCCCACGTGCGAGTAGGCCTGGGGGAAGTTGCCCCATCGCTCGCCGCGGAGGTCGTAGTCCTCGGAGAGCAGGCCGAGCGGGGTCAGCGCGGCGAGTGCGTGCTCGAGGACGCGCCGGGCGTCGGCGGCGCGCCCCAGGACGGCCAGCGCCTCGACCAGCCAGAACGTGCAGAGCACGAAGGCCACCTGCGGAGTGCCGAGTCCGTCGTCGGCGGCGTAGCGCCAGAGCCATCCCTCGCGCCCCAGCCCGTTGGCGATGGCGTCGACGGTGGACCCCAGGCGGGAATCGTTCGGCGGGAGGAAGCGGAGCGGCGCCATCTGCAGCAGCGCCGCGTCCAGCTCGTTGCCCCTGTAGGTGGAGGCGAAGGCGCCGCGGGCCGCGTTCCACGCTTCGTGAAGGACCTGGTCGCGGACGCGCTCCGCGCCGGCGACGAACTCCGCGGCCCCGGCGGGCTGGTGTGCCCGGAGCACCGTGGCGACCCGGTCGGCGGCCGCCCAGCTCATCAGGCTCGAGAAGGTTCGGGGGTGGGCCTCGGCGCGCACCTCCCAGATTCCGGCGTCGGGAGTGCCGGCGACGGCCAGCGCCTTCCGCGCCAGGCGCGTGAGCAGGCCGAGCGTGGCCTGCGACTGCTCGTCCTGGAAGCGCTCGTCGAGGAAGACCGGGGCGAGGGCCAGCGCCGTCTCTCCGAAGATGTCGTTCTGCCGCTGCTGGGCGGCCCCGTTCCCCACGCGGACCGGGCCGTGACCGCCGAAGCCCGGCCAGCCCGGGACCAGCCGCTCTTCCAGGTCGGAGCGTCCGTCGATGCCGTAGAGGGGCGCCAGGTCCAGGTCGGGGCTGCCGCCGGCCACGTCGAAGAGCCACTGGATGAAGCGCTCCCGCTCCTCGAACCGGCCCAGGAGATGGAAGGCGCCCAGCACGTAGTAGGCGTCGCGGAGCCAGCAGTACCGGTAGTCCCAGGTGCGGCCGCTCCCGGGCGACTCGGGGATGGAGGTCGTGGTGGAGGCGACGATGGCGCCGGTGTCCTCGAAGCAGTGGAGCTTGAGCGCCAGCGCCGATCGGATGACCTCATCCTGGAAATGGACCGGCACGGCGCAGCCCTTCACCCACCGTCGCCAGTAGCGCTCGGTCTCGCCCAGGAAGCGGTCGGTGAGGGGTTGGAGGGGCTCCTCGATGGGCTGCCCCCAGGACAGCGCCAGGTGGCGCCGCCCGGTGAGCGCGAAGGGCTGGCCCGTCGCCAGGTGGGAAAGCGGAACGTCGGTGGTGAGGCGGAGCGGGGCGTCGAATCCCTCGTAGCCGATGTGGTTCGAACCCTGGAGGACCTGCGGGCGCCGGCGGCTCCAGCCCAGCCGCGGGTCGCACACCACGCGGACGCGCGGCTGTCCCCGCAGCGGCTCGAGGACGCGGAAGAGCTGGGTGGGCCGGAAGGATCGCTCGTGCTGCTCGAATCTGGGCGCGAAGTCGATCAGGCGGAAGGCGTCGGCGCCGTCGTCGAAGACCGTCTCCAGCACGTTGGTGTTGGGGAGGTAGCGCTGGACGCCCGGGGCGCCCGACGCCGGGCCGACGCGGAAGCGGCCGCCCTCGGCCTCGTCGAGCAGCGAGCCGAACACAGGCTCCGAGTCGAAGCGGGGGAGGCAGCACCAGGCCACCGTGCCGTCCCGGTGCACGAGCGCCGCGTACTGGCAGTTGCCCACGAGCCCGAGATCGTCGAGGCGCATCGGTCGCCTCCCTTGCCGAATTGTGGGGCCCTCGCCCCGGCAACGACATAAGCTACCAGAGGGAGGGCTGGCCATGCGATTCGCCTTCCGCTTCCTCGTGCCCCTGCTCGTCCTCCTGGCGCTCATCGCCTGGGGCGCGTCGGCAGTGGCCACCCGGAGTGCGCGGATCTGGGCCGAGCGGGATCTGAAGGCGCGTGCGCGCCTCGTGCTCTCCGGCTCGCGCGAGACCCTGGCGCGGAACATCGCCGCCGCCGACGGGGCCGGGAGCCAGGCCCTCCTCGACGCCCTCGTGAGGGACGAGCGCCTGATCGCCGCGGCCGTTTGCGATCGGGGCCTCCACACGCTCGCGTCGGCTGGCGTTCTCCCGTTGCAGGTCCGGTGCGAGGGGCGGCGCGAGCCGGAAGCGGAACTCGCGCAGGGGCTCGACGAGAACGTGAGGGTGGCCGGCGGCGACGTCCACGTCAGCATGGTGCCGGTGGGCGAGGCCGACGCCGTGATCGGCTACCTGGTGCTCGTCCACGACCTCTCCTTCGTCGATCGCAGGGCCTCGACGACGCGCCAGGCCCTGTTCATCGCCTTCGGACTGGTGGGATTCGCCGCGGCCGTCGCCACCTGGCTCACGGCCCGCTTCTCCCGCCGCTCCTGGACCGCCGAGCTTCGCCGGCTCCTCCCCGGACTCCTGCGCGGCGGCGGGCGCGCGCGAGCCGCGTCCCAGAGGGAGTTCGGGCCGGTGCTTGCCGACGTGCGAGAGCTCGTCGCCTCCCTGGCGACGGCGGAGGCGACCCACGGGGGCCGGTGGTCGGCAGAACGGCTCCGCGGTGTGCTGGAGACGAGCCTGGGCGGCGAGGGCGTGCTCGTGGTGGCCAACCGGGAGCCCTACCTCCACGTGCGGGGGGACGACGGACGGGTGCGCGTCATGTACCCGGCGAGCGGGCTCGTCGCGGCGCTCGAGCCGGTCATGCGGGCCTGCTCCGGAACCTGGGTCGCGCACGGCAGTGGCTCGGCCGACCGGGAGGTGGTGGACCGGCACGACCGGTTGCTCGTTCCGCCCGGAGAGGCCTCCTACACGCTCCGGCGGGTCTGGCTCGAGCCCGAGGTGGAACGCGGCTACTACTACGGCTTCGCGAACGAGGGGCTCTGGCCCCTGTGCCACCTCGCCGACGCCCGGCCCGAGTTCCGGGCCGGGGACTGGAGCCACTACCAGGAGGCGAACCGCCGCTTCGAGCAGGCCGTGGCCGACGAGGTCCAGGGCGACGACCCCATCGTGCTGGTGCAGGACTACCACTTCGCGCCGCTTCCCCGGATGATCCGTCGCCGCCTTCCCCGCGCCACCATCATCACCTTCTGGCACATTCCCTGGCCGAGCGCGGAGCGCTTCGCCATCTGCCCCTGGAACAAGCAGCTGCTCGAGGGATTGCTCGGGTCGAGCATCCTGGGTTTCCAAACGCAGGCCCACTGCAACAATTTTCTCGAGTCGGTGGACCGGACGCTGGAGGCCCGCATCGACCGCGAGCGGCAGTCGGTGATCGTGGGCGGGCGCGAGACCCTGGTCCGCGCTTACCCCATCTCGGTGGAGTGGCCTAGCCGTTGGCTGGAGCGGACCCCGCCGGTGGCCGAGTGCCGCGAGGCGGTCCGGGACGAGCTGGGGCTTCCCGCCGGCGCCCGGATCGGACTGGGAGTGGACCGGCTCGACTACACGAAGGGGATCGCCGAGCGGCTGCTGGCGGTGGAGCGGCTGCTGGAGCGCCGGCCGGATCTCCTCGGGAAGTTCTGGTTCGTGCAGGTCGCGGCACCGAGCCGGACCCTCATCGAGCGCTACCGGTTGCTCGGCGAGGAGGTGGAGCGCATCACCGCACGCATCAACGCCCGGTTCGGGCGCGGCGGGCGCGGGCCGATCGTCCTCCTCCACGCCCACCACGATCCGCCCGCGGTGTTCCGCCTCTACCGCGCCGCCGACCTCTGCTACGTCTCGAGCCTCCACGATGGCATGAACCTCGTGGCCAAGGAGTTCGTCTCCGCCCGCGACGACCTGCGTGGCGTGCTGGTGCTCTCCCGCTTCACCGGCGCGGCCCGGGAGCTGACCGAGGCACTTCTGGTGAACCCGTACGATCTGGACGCGGCCAGCGCGGCCCTGGCCGCGGCCCTGGACATGTCGGAGGCCGAGCAGGAGGAGCGCATGCGGTCCATGCGCACGCTGGTCTCCGAGTTCAACGTGTTCCGGTGGGCCGGTCGCATGCTCCTCGACGCCACGCGCCTGCGCCGGCGGGATCGGCTCACGACGCGTCTCGGGGGAGAGGAGCGCCCGGGCGCGGAGTACCCTTCGTGAAAGACGCCCTGGCCAGGAGAGGCCGCCCGCTGCTTCGCGACCTGGCCGGGCGCCACACGCTCCTCGCCTTCGACTTCGACGGCACGCTCGCGCCCATCGTGGCGTCGAGGCACCGGGCGCAGCTCTCCGTCGCCACCATCCGGCTCCTCCGCGCGCTGTCGAAGGCGTGGCCTTGCGCGGTGCTCTCGGGGCGCTCGCGAGCCGACGTGCGGTCCCGCCTGGGCGGGGCGCGCCTGATCGCGGTGATCGGGAACCACGGCGCCGAGGAGAAGCCGCCGCTCGACGGAGCGGCCGGATGGCGGAGGAAGGTGCGCGCCTGGCGGCGGCGGCTCGACGCGGAGCTCGGGGGAGTCCGCGGGATCGAAGTCGAGGACAAGGGGTTGTCGCTCGCGGTGCACGTCCGAGGGGTGACGGCGCGCCGCGCGGCGGAGCGCGCGCTGCTCGGGCTCGAGGGCGCCCGCATCGTGGGGGGCAAGCGCGTCCTGAACGCGGTGGTTCGGGCGGCGCCGGACAAGGGGGAGGCGCTGGATCGCCTCGTCCGCCGCGGCGGATACGAGCGGGTGCTCTTCGTGGGCGACGACGACACCGACGAGGACGTGTTCCGGTTCCCCGCGACGGTGCCACTCCTGGGGGTCGCGGTCGGCCGGCGCCGCCAGAGCGCGGCCGCGTACTACCTCCGCCGGCAGGGAGACGTGGCGCGGCTCCTCTCGGTTCTGGAGCGCATGCGCCGGGACGGGCCCCGCTCCCGGTAGCCCCCCGTCGGGGTCGGCCCCCGTGCGGGCCGATCGGGAGTTCGACCCGCGCGCCCCGCGTCATGCTACGCAACTTCCCACGTCGCCCAGTAACTCCCCATGCCGGAGGAACCTCGATGAAGACGAACCCGCGAAGCCCCCGTCTCCGCAGCACCCTCCTTGCCGCGCTCGTCGCCAGCGCGATGCTGGCGCTGCCCGGCACCGGCATCCGCGCCCAGGATGTCCCCAAGTTCCGCATCGGCGTGGTCACGTTCCTCTCCGGCCCGGCGGCCGGCCCGTTCGGCGTCCCGGCCCGCAACGGCGCCGAGGTGCTCGCCGAGTCCATCAACGCCGGGAAGGTGCCGGCGCCCTTCGCCAAGGCCGGCTTCGGCGGCCGCGCCATCGAGCTGGTCTTCCTCGACGAGTTCGGCGGCACGGTCAAGCAGGTGAGCGAGTACCGCGACCTCGTGCAGCGCCAGAAGGTGGACGCCGTCATCGGCTACATCTCCAGCGGCGACTGCCTGGCGGTGGCTCCGGTGGCCGAGGAGCTGAAGACCCTCACGATCTTCTTCGACTGCGGCACCCCCCGCATCTTCGAGGACGGGTCCTACAAGTACGTCTTCCGCACCTCCAGCCACGCCGCCATGGACAACGTGGCGGCCGCCTTCTACGTCACCGACGTGATGCCCAAGGCCAGGAAGATCGCCGGCATCAACCAGAACTACGCCTGGGGCCAGGACTCCTGGGCCGACTTCGAGGGCTCGATGAAGGTGCTGCGCCCCGGCGTCGAGGTCACCACTTCCCAGATGCCCAAGCTCTACGCGGGCCAGTACGGTGCCGAGATCTCGGCCCTCATGGGCGGCAAGCCAGACGTCATCCACTCCAGCTTCTGGGGTGGCGACCTCGACGCCTTCATCCTCCAGGCCGTTCCCCGCGGCGCGCTCAAGAAGAGCACCGCCGTTCTCACGTGCGGTGAAACCGCCACCCACAAGCTCGGCGACCAGCTTCCCGACGGCACCATCATCGGCGCCCGCGGTCCGCACGGCGTCTACGCGCCCGACGTCGAGCTGAATCGCTTCTTCCGTGCGATCTACCAGGACCGCTTCATGCTCTCCCCGAATTACCCCGCCTACCACATGTCCCAGTCCATCCTGGGCCTCAAGGCCGCCTACGAGAAGGCGCAGGGAGCCGGAACCGCCGCGCCCACGCAGGACCAGATCCTGGCCGCCTTCGAGGGGCTCACCTTCGAGACCCCCAGCGGCACCATCAAGATGGCGCTCGGCAAGGGGCACCAGGCGGTGGAGGAGACGGTCTACGGCCAGGTCAAGCAGGTGAAGGGCAAGTTCACCCTGGTCAACGTGAAGCGCTACGCGGCCGACAAGGTGAATCCGCCCGAGGGCGTGAAGAGCGCCGACTGGATCAAGGCCGGCTTCAAAGCCCCGAAGTAGTCCCGGCCTCCGGCCGAGAGAGGCCGCTCTTCGATGAGCACGATCCTGGCCGTCCTCGTCGACGGCGCGATCTACGCGTCGTGGCTGTTCATCATCGCCGCAGGTCTCACCCTGATCTACGGCGTGATGCGCATCCTCAACATGGCGCACGGCAGCCTGTACGCGCTGGGCGCCTACGCCGCGGCCTCTCTCGCCGGCGCCTGGCTGCGCGCCGGATACGCGCCGCTGGGCAGCTACGCCATGCTGATCCTGGCAGCCATCCTGGTCGGGATCACGGTGGGTCCGCTCATCGAGCGCGGGCTGCTCCGGCACTTCTACGGGCGCGACGAGGTGGTGCTGGTGCTCGTCACCTACGCGCTCTTCCTCATCATCGAGGACGCGGTGAAGCTGGTCTGGGGAGTGGAGTCTTACTTCATCTCCGAGCCGTACGGATTGCTCGGAAACGTGGAGGTGGGCGACCTCTCCTATCCCCTCTACAGCGTGGTCCTGGTGCTGGCGGCCGTGGCGGTCGGGGTCGCGCTCCGCTTCGGCATCTACGGCACGAAGTACGGCAAGCTTCTCACCGCGGTGATCCACGATCGCGAGGTGAGCGCGGCGCTGGGCATCCACGTGAACCGGGTCTTCCTCGTCACCTTCACGCTGGGGACCATGCTGGCCGCCATCGGCGGCGCCCTCACCGCCCCCGCTGTCTCGGTGGTCCCCGGCATGGGCGTCGAGGTGATCGTGCTGGCCTTCGCGGTGGTGGTCATCGGGGGCCTGGGCAGCATGCAGGGCGCGGCGCTGGGTGCGCTCATCGTCGGCCTGGTGCGATCCTCGGCCGTGCACTTCTTTCCCCAGGTCGAGCTCTTCAGCATCTACCTGGTCATGGCGCTGGTCCTGGCCGTCCGTCCCCGCGGCCTCTTCGTCGCGGCCGAGGCGCGCAAGATATGACGCCCTCCCGGAAGACCACCCTCGGGCTCGGCCTCGCGCTGCTTGCCACGGGGCTCTTGGCCCCGGTCATCCCCAAGTGGGCGCTCTTCCTCGTCACCCTCTCGATCGCCAAGGGGCTCGTGGCGCTCGGGCTCCTGCTCCTCATGCGCACCGGCCTGGTCTCCTTCGGGCAGGGGCTCTACTTCGCCACCGGGGCCTACGCGGCCGGCGTGGCCTCCGACGCCTTCCACGTCGGCGACGCCGCTTCCATGGTGCTGCTCGGCGGGCTTGCCGCGGCGCTGGTGGCGGCCGTGCTGGGGATCCTTCTGGCCCGCTATCGGGCCATCTTTTTCGCCATGCTCAGCCTGGCCTTCTCCATGATCCTCTATGGACTCCTGGTGAAGTCCTCGGCGCTGGGCTCGACCGACGGCTTTCACGTGGCGCCCAGGACCGTCTTCGGCCTGGCGGCGGGGAGCACGTTGGGGCGCTACGGCGTCTACGCCATCGCGGCGCTGGCCGCCTTCGGCTCGGCCGTCGGGGTCGATCGCTATCTGAGGTCCTACCTGGGCAGGCTGGCGCCGGCGGTGCGCGACAACGAGTTGCGCGTCGAGTACATGGGCGCCTCGGTCCGGAACGTCGTCCACATCAACCTGGTCATCGCCGCGTTGCTCACCGGGATGGGTGGCGCCATCACCGCGCTCGCGGTGGGGCACATCGATCCGGAGATGGCCTACTGGACCACGTCGGGCGAGTTCGTCTTCGTGGCCATCCTCTCCGGCACCACCAGCGTGGCCGCGCCCTTTGCCGGCGCGCTGCTGCTCGAGCTGCTCCGCAGCTTCGCCTACGAGCACGCTCCCAACACCTGGCAGCTGGTCATGGGCTCGTCCATGCTGGCGGTGATCCTCTTCCTGCCCGACGGGCTCTGGTCCGTCTTCCGGCGCCGGCGGAGGGCCCGGGCATGAGCGCCATCCTGGAGGTGACCGGGCTAGTGAAGTCCTTCGGCGCCGTGACCGCGGCGCGGGACATCCACGTCTCCATCGACGAGGACAGCGTGGTGGGGCTCATCGGCAGCAACGGCGCCGGGAAGACCACCTTCCTGAACCTCGTCACCGGCTACCTGAAGCCCACCGCCGGGACCATCCGCTTCCAGGGGCGCGACATCACCGGGATGGCGCCGCGCCGCATCACCCGGCTGGGCATGTGCCGTTCCTTCCAGATCCCGCAGGTCTTCGACACCCTGACCGCCTACGAGAACCTGCTCGTGGGTCTGGGTATCGTCTCCATGGGGCGAAGCGCCTTCGTGGGCAGCCAGCTCGGGGCCGGCCGCCCGGAGGCCGTCGCCGAGGAGACGCTGGAGCGCTTCCGCCTGGCCGAGTACCGGGACGAACCGGCCTCGGTCCTGCCCGAGGGGATCCGCAAGCTGCTCGACATTGCCATGGCACTGGCGGTGAAGCCGACGATCCTGCTCCTCGACGAGCCGACCAGCGGGGTCTCGGCCGACGAGAAGTTCGCCCTCATGGACCTGGTGCTCGGCGTCATCCGGGCCGACAAGGTGACGGTGCTCTTCGTCGAGCACGACATGGACATCGTCCGGCGCTACACCCAGCGGATCCTGGCCTTCTACGATGGCAAGGTCATCGCCGACGCCGATTCGGCCACCGTGCTCGCCAACCCCGAGGTGAGGCGGCTGGTGGTGGGCGAACCCGTGCCCGAACCCGTGCCGGACGATCGGGGGGCGCCGTGCTGAAGATCGAATCGCTCGACGTCTCCATCAAGTCGGTGCGCATTCTCCGTGGGGTCGGCCTCCGCGTGGAGCAGGGACAGCTGGTCGGCCTCATCGGGCGAAACGGCGCCGGAAAGACCACGCTCATGCGGGCCATCATGGGCGTGCTCCCGGCCACGGCCGGCTCCATCGAGTTCGACGGCGCGCCGATGCAGGGCGTTCAAGCGTTCGTCCGGGCGCGGAGCGGCATGGGCTACATGCCCGAGGACCGGCGCATCATCCCCCAGCTCAGCATCGAGGAGAACATCTGCCTCCCCGCCTGGGCCGCCGGCACGGCCGGCTACGAAGATAGGCTGAAGCGCATCTACGAGATGATCCCCGAGGTGGCGGTGCTGAAGGACCGCAAGGGGCTCCAGCTCTCCGGCGGGCAGCAGAAGCTCGCCGCGCTGGCCCGGTCGCTCATGAGCGGCACGAAGCTCCTGCTCCTCGACGAGCCGTTCGAGGGAGTGGCCCCGGTGCTGGCGAAGCGGCTTGCCGAGGTGGTCTCCATGCTCCGCACCGAGGGGCTCTCGGTGATCCTCTCCGAGTCGGACCTCTCCCACTCCCGCAAGCTCATCGACGTCGTCTACACCATCGACCGCGGCCAGGTGACCCGGGCCGCGGCCTGATTCCAACGAAGGGGAGGGAACCATGAAGACCCTTGCCGCCGTTCTGCGCGCCGTCTGCACGGAGCGTCCCTACGGAAAGTCGAGGCCCATGCAGCTCGAGGAGGTGGAGTTGGGCGCGCCGCGCGCCGGCGAGCTGCTCGTGCGCATCGAGGCCGCCGGCGTGTGCCACTCCGATGTCTCGGTGGTGGACGGGTCGCGGGTTCGCCCCCTGCCCATGGCGCTCGGGCACGAGGCCGCCGGCGTGGTCGAGGAGATCGGCCCGGGGGTTCGCGACGTGAAGGTGGGCGACCACGTGGTCCTCACCTTCGTGCCGAGCTGCGGCACGTGCGCCGAGTGCTCGTCGGGGCGCCCGGCGCTCTGCACCCCGGCCGCCACGGCCAACGGGGCCGGGACCCTACTTCACGGACCGTCACAGATCATCGGACGGGATGGCAAGGCCATCCACCACCACCTGGGGGTCTCCGCCTTCGCGCGGCACGCCGTGATCGCGCGCGAGTCGGCGGTGGTGGTTCCGAAGGACGTCCCGCTCCAGACCGCGGCCCTCTTCGGCTGCGCGGTCCTCACCGGCGCCGGCGCCGTGCTCAACACCGCGTCGGTCCGCCCCGGCCAGTCGGTGGCCATCTTCGGCCTGGGCGGGGTGGGGTTGGCCTCGGTGATGGGGGCGCTCGTCGCCAACGCCTGGCCCATCCTCGCGGTCGACCCGGTGCCGGCCAAGCGGGAGCTGGCGCTGCAGCTGGGCGCCACCGCGGTATTCGCTCCGGAGGAGGCCGAGAAGGGCGTGAAGGACCTCACGAGTGGTGGAGCCGAGGTGACCTTCGAGGCGGCCGGCGTCCCGGCGGTGCTCGAGGCGGCCTTCCGGGCCGCGCGTCGGGGCGGCCTGACGGTGGCCATGGGGCTGCCGCACCCCTCGAAGACGGTGACCCTCCAGGCGCTGGCCTTCGCGGGGCTGGGGCAGGCGCTCATCGGCTCCTACATGGGGTCGTCGGCGCCGCAGCGCGACATTCCCCGCTACCTGGCGCTCTGGAAGGCGGGGCGCATGCCGGTGGACCGGCTGCAGAGCGCGTCCTTGCCTCTCGAGAAGATCAACGAGGCCTTCGAACACCTCGCCGCCGGCACGGCGGTGCGGCAGGTGCTGCTTCCCCATTCCTGAACCGACAAGGAGACGCCATGGCCATCGAAAGCCTGAACCCGACCACCGGCAAGAGCCTCGCCACCTTCCCCGAGATGGGGGCGGCCGAGATCGACCGCATCCTCGACGCGGCCGTGAAGGCCCAGAAGGCCTGGGCGCGCGTCCCCGTGGCCGAGCGAGCGGTTCCCATGCGTCGCGTGGCGGCGCTTCTCAAGGAGAGGGCGCCCGAGCTGGCGATGCTCATGGCGCTGGAGATGGGGAAGCCGCTCAAGGACGGCGCGGCCGAGGCCAACAAGTGTGCCTGGGCCTGCGAGCACTACGCCGAGCACGCCGAGGCCTACCTCACGCCGCGGCTCGAGCCGAGCGACGCCGGCCGGAGCTACGTGCGGTTCGACCCGCTGGGCGTGGTGCTGGCGGTGATGCCCTGGAACTACCCGTACTGGCAAGTCTTCCGCTTCATCGCGCCCCACTTCATGGCCGGGAACGGCGGGCTTCTCAAGCACGCCTCCAACGTGCCCCAGTGCGCGCTCTCCATCGAGAAGATGATGCGGGACGCCGGATTCCCGCCCGACCTCTTCCGCACGCTGCTCATCGGCTCGAAGCCGGTGCGCAGCATCATCCTCGACCGGCGCATCGCCGCCATGACCATCACTGGCAGTGAAGCGGCCGGCAAGGCCGTGGCGGCCGCGGCGGGCGAGGGGCTGAAGCCCTCGGTCCTCGAGCTGGGTGGCTCGGACCCCTTCATCGTGCTGGCCGACGCCGACATCGACACGGCCGCCAAGGTGGCCGCGGTGGCCCGCACGCTCAACGCCGGGCAGAGCTGCATCTGCGCCAAGCGCTTCATCGTCGAGGCGCCGGTTCACGACGCGTTCCTCGAGAAGCTGACCACGGCCATGAAGGGCATCCGGGTGGGCGATCCGCTCGACCCGGCCACCGACATCGGGCCGCAGGCGCGCACCGACCTGCGCGACGAGATGCACGAGCTGGTGAAGCAGGCCATCGCCGAGGGAGCGCGGCCGACGCTGGGCTGCACGGTGCCGGCCGGGCCGGGCGCCTTCTATCCCGTCTCCATCCTGGCCGGCGTGAAGACGAGCAACGTGGCCGCCCGGGAGGAGCTCTTCGGGCCGGTGGCCGTGGTCATCCGCGCCGACTCGGCCGACCACGCGGTCGAGATCGCGAACGACTCCAGGTTCGGGCTTGGCGCCTCGCTCTGGGCCCGGGACGCCGCACAGATCGAGCGGCTCGTCCCGCGCATCGAGTCCGGTGCGGTCTTCGTGAACGGGCTCGTGAAGAGCGATCCGCGCCTGCCCTTCGGCGGCGTGAAGACCTCCGGCTACGGTCGCGAGCTGGGGCTGGAAGGAATTCGCGCCTTCGTGAACGTGAAGACGGTCTGGGTGAAGTAGGCGTCGCCGCTACTGCACCGTCGCGATCACCTTGGCCACCCCCGACCCGGCCGCCGCCACGCCTTGCGGGGCGGCGTCGATCTCGGCGAAGCCGCCCGGGTAGGGCCAGTCGGGCACGGCCGTTGCCGGAGTTCCAGGCACTCGCCACCAGCCGAAGAGGGGCTGGGACAGGACGGGGCCGCCACCCGGGGGCACGAGGCCGCCGAGGTCGTGCCGGTCGCCGTTGTCCCACCAGGCCGGCACCGAGAGGAGCCGAGCCTGCCCGGTGGGATCGGCCTTGTAGGTCTCGCCGGCCACGTAGGCGTGCTCGTAGAGGATGGCGAGCGCCTCGGCCGCACCCAGGCCGAGGGATGGATCGGCGGTCGAGAGCGTCTGCTGGGTCGTCAGGGCCCAGAGGGCGGGCACCGGAAGCCCTGCTGGACCGCTCTTGCGCACGAAGCCGCTGACGTAGGGCGTCCCGGCGACCATCCAGAGTCCGGTGGAGACCCCGTAAGGAGGGGTCGTGAAGTCCAGGTTCACCAGCGCGAGAGGGATGTCGTCGGACCAGACCACCGGCTTGTCGAGGCCGGGACCGACGGACAGTGAGGTCGTCGACAGCAGGGTGGTGCCCAGGATCCGGATGCTGACCGAGGGTCCGAAGCTTGCGAAGGTCACGCCCGACGGGAGAAGGATCAAGTGGGCGATCACCGACGTGAAGTCGGAGTCGAGAATCCAGACCACGCCCGAGTAGGCCGGAGGGACGCTTCCGGTCACGTGGACGACGCCTCCCGCCGCGACGAAGTTCTCGCCCGCCTCGATGGACGTCACGAACCCGGAGTCGTGACCGGGGGGAAGCACCGTCGACGAGTTCACCACGGCCACCTTCCCGTTCTTCCAGACCATCGGGAAGGGCCAGGAGCCGCCCACGGCGCCGCCCACGAAGACGTCGCCGCCCTGTGCCGTCACCGCGAGCGCGGTGCCCTGCGTGGTCCCGGCTGGCAGGGGAAGCGCCTGGACGGCGTCGCCGGTCCACACCGCCGGCAGCATCGTCGGCGTTCCCGAGGTGCACACGACCGAGATGCCCGCCATCGTCGGCGCCCCGTTCACGATCACCATCGCCTGGACCGACCCCGACGAGGCGCAGTCGCCGCCGGGGAGGAGTGGAAGCAGCTCGGGCGTCGAGGTGCCCCGCCAGATCACGGGCAGCGGCCGGTCGCCGGCAAGCGCCGGATCCCACGACCAGCCGGCAACCGCCACCAGCGGTGGCGTCGGGGAGTTGCCGGTGCATGCGCCGGCCAGCAGCAAGGGGACGAGCAGGGATACCTGGAAGGGTCGCGCCGGGATCCGCATCCCGGAAGCATAGCTCAGCCCGCCACGGGCTGTGCCGCCGGCCGACGCTGGGTTCGCGGAAGGTGAGCCACGAACTCGGTGCCCTGCCCGACGGTGCTCGACACCCGCAGCGTGCCGCCCAGGCTCTGGACGACGCGGCGGGTGATGGTGAGGCCCAGGCCGGTTCCGTGGCCGGGCCCCTTGGTGGTGAAGAACGGGGTGAAGAGCCGCTGCAGGAGCTCGGGCGGAATGCCCGGCCCGTTGTCCTTCACGGAGAGTACGATGTCGTCCCCCTCGACGCGTCCCCGGACCCGGACCCAGCCGGTCTCCTCCGGCACCGCCTCGATGGCGTTCTGCACCAGGTTGGAGAGCACCTGGTTGAACTCCTCGGGGACGCACTCCAGCGTCCCGTCCCCTTCGAGATCGAGATCCACCTTCACCTTGCGTCCGGTGGCGGGAAGCACGATCCCCACCACGGCGCGGGCGGCGTCCCAGGCGTCGTGGGGCAACATCTCCCGCTTGTAGCCGGCGCGCCCGTACCGGCTCATCAGCTCCACCGTTCCGCCGATGCGCTTCACGCCGGAGTCGGCCACGCCGAGCAGCTCGTGGAGCCGGGCGTCGAGCCGCTCGATCTGTCCCTGCTCGCCCTCGTCGAGCGGCCGGGCCCGCGCCGCGGCGCAGAGGGCCAGCACCTTCTCGGCGTCGAGCCGCACCCGGCCGAGCGCGTTCTTCAGATAGTTGAGCGGGTTGTTGATCTCGTGAGCCAGGCCGGCCGCGACCATCTCCAGCGACTCCATCCGCTGGCTGAGGACCAGGTCGGCGGTCTGCTCGGTGGCCTTCACCAGCTCGCGGGCCGCGGCCAGCAGCTCCTTCGGCGCGAAGGGCTTGGTGAGGTACGCGCTGACGCCGGTCTCCAGCCCCTTCACCCGGTCGTCGAGCTCGCCGCGCGCGGTGAGCATGATGATGGGGATGTGGCGCGTGCTCGTGTCCTCCCGGAGCTTTCGCGTGAGCGCGAGCCCGTCGATGCCCGGCATCATGAGGTCGGTCACCACCAGATCCGGCCGCTCCCGCAGCACCAGCTCCAGCCCCTTCACGCCATCGGGCGCGGCCAGCACCTTGAACTGGCGGCGCAGCGACATGTGGATGAGCTGGACGATGTGCGGGTTATCCTCGACCACCACGGCCGTGTACGGGCGGGCCTCCTCGTCGGAGTCGCGCTCGACGACCCGCCGCTCGGTCGCCTCCTCGATGTCGAGGAAGCGGAACTCGGAGCGCGTCGCCAGCTGCACCGCCCAGTCGAGGTTGGCGTCGCCCCGCCGCGGTTCGTGCCCGCCCCCGGAGGCGGCCAGCGCCTCGGGCCGGAAGTGGCCCCGCCCGCGGGGCAGCACGACGGTGAAGCGCGAGCCGGATTTCCCGTCGCTCTGCGCCGTGATGGAGCCGCCGTGCAGGACCACCAGCTCGCGCGCCAGGGCCAGGCCGATGCCGGCGCCGCCGTGCTGGCGGCGGTCGGCCATGTCCACCTGGAAGAAGCGCTCGAAGATCTGCTCCGCCCGCTCCGGCGGGAACCCGGGGCCGTCGTCCTCGAAGGTGACGTCGACCTCGTCGGACTGCTCCGAGAGGGTGACCGTGACGTGACCCCGCAGTGGCGTGAACTTGATGGCGTTGGAGAGGAGATTCACGAAGACCCGCTCCAGCCGCTCCACGTCGCACCAGACCAGCGCCGGGTCCCGGTTCGTCGAGAAGGAGAGGGTGATGTGCTTGCGGCTGGCCAGCACCTGGGTCTGGTCGACCAGCGACCGGAGCTGGGCGACGAGGTCGTGCTCGTTCACGTCCAGGCGAAGCCGGCTCTCCTCCAGGCGGGACAGGTCGAGCAGGTCGTTGATGAGCTTCAGGAGCTTCAGCGCGCTCCGGTACATGGTCTGCAGCGAGCTGCGCTGCCCCTCGGTGAAGGCCCCCATCTCCCCCTCCATCATCAGCTCGAGCGGGGTGAGCACCATGGCGAGCGGGGTTCGCAGCTCGTGGGTCATGTTGGCGAAGAAGCGCGACTTGAACTCGTCGAGCCGCTGCAGCTCGGTGTGGGCCTTTTCCAGATTTGCGGAGGTGGCCTCGAGCCGGACCCGCTGCTCGAGCTGCTCGCGCAGTGTCCCGAAGAGCATCACCTGGCCCACGCCGGCGATGATCGCCGTGGCCGACAGGAAGACGAGGTTGGAGGCCACCACGTGGCCGTCCCCGATCGCGCCGTAGAACAGGTTGACGAGGAAGAAGGAGAGGACGATGCCGACGTGCTCGGCGACCACCAGGCGCGGCGGCCAGACGAAGAGGAGGCCTGCGCCGAGCACCACCAGGATGAGCCCGGCATAGTACGGGGACTCCAGCCCGCCCATGTAGGCCGTCATGATGCTGATCCCGAACGCCGTCATCCATCCGGACGCCACAGCGATCCACTCGACGAAGGGGTCGAGGCGGCGGCCGCGCAGCATCACCAGGACGACCAGGGCGAGGAGCGCGACGGCCACACGCGTGGCCCACAGCCAGGGAAGCGCAGAAGGCGGAGCGAGAAGCCTGTCGAGCAGGCCAAAGGCCGGGTAGAGGGTGACGACGAGGATCAGCCCGGCACGAAGGCCGCGCCGGTTGCGGTCGATCCTCCAGCGGACCCAGCGCTCCTCGATGACGGTCGCCGGGGTGTTCATCTACCCGCGTACGAGCTCGAAGAAGGGGTTGACCCCGCTCTCCTCCTCGAGGAGGCGGACCTGGGCGCCGGGGACGGCCGAGTGGCCGATGTCGAGGATCTCCTCGCGGGTGCGGTAGACGAGGTGCCAGTCGAGGTGGATCTCCTGCAGCACGCGGGCCGGGTGATCGACCATGTTGGCCACGAGCAACTGCCCGGCGGGCGCGTTGGCGCTGGCCAGGTGACGGGAGAGCACGATGGCGGTGCGCTGCTGCAGGTAGTCGTAGAGGCCGCAGGAGTAGATGAGGTCGAACTTCCCGAAGGGGGCGAAGAGATCCCCGTCTCGCAGCAGCCGCTTGATCGAATCGTGCAGGAACAGCAGCCGGACGCGGTTCGGGAAGCGGGCCTCGACGACGGGGGTGAGGCGCCGGAAGGCGTGGGCGAGCGCGTTCTTGTCCTGCTCGAAGAGCACCACCTCGAGGGAGACCGGGATCTCGTCGACCTCCTGGAACAGCTCGACCAGCTCCTGGGCGGGGCCGGCCGCGAGCGAGAGCACCCGCACCGGCTCCCGGGACCCGGTGCGGCGCGCCAGCAGGGCCTTCAGCTGCCGCTTGACCAGATCCTTCCGGAAGCGGACGGCCTTGCAGCAGATGGCCTCGGAGAAGGCCAGGCCGATGGAGCGGGCGAAGAGCGTCGACCCCTCGAAGAACCGCTCGTAGATGAAGTTCATCACCTCGTAGTCGCCGGGATACCCGAACGGCTTGACGCGGGCGCGGTGGCAGGCCGGCGACATCATGATGAACTCCTGCAACTGACGGAGGCACCACTCCTTCGCCTGTTCGTTGTGGTGGCCGCCCGGGAGACCGCGGATCTCCGCGTCGATGGCATCGCTCAGCCGGAGGAACTCGGGGACGAACCCGGCCCGGAGCGACCGTTCGAGAGAAGACAGGACCGGATTCGGGGCGCCGTGGAGGCTGTGCCAGGGCAGTACCTTCTCGAGGGTGTCGAGTCGCTCCCGGCTGTCCTCCAGGAGGAGCCGCAACTCGGACACCCGGGCCTGGAACCGCTCCCCGTTCCGGACGCCCCACGGGCGGTCCTGGACGCGCGCGCTGCCGGTGTCCGCCGCCCAGGCCCGCAGCGAGCGAAGGCTGAGGATGTCGTCCACGTCGAGGAGGAAGTTGTCGAAGGTCAGGCCGACCACGGCGGCGCCGCCAGGCTCGCGGACCGACCCGATCCGGACCTGCCCGCGGAAGGATTCGTGGTTGTCGAAGCGCAGCACCGCCGAGACCCACTTCCCCTTGCGAGGAGGGGTCCCGTGGGGCCACGAGACCGCAGCGCCGTTCTGGCTCACGTCGAGGAGCGCACACTCCCGGCGGGTACCCTCCACCGTCAAGGTGACCGTTCCTCGCAGCGGCGCGAGGTCGGCGGCGGTGTATCGCTGGGGTCGGAAGTACACCGCGCGCCCCTCGGCGCCCTCCAGCTCCTCGTACCTGGCCACCCTCGACGAGGACGCGGGGGTGATGGGCAGCCCATCGGAGGCAGCGGCCTCGCCCGGCTCGACCAGCCTGATGTTGCCCTTCTCGCTCATGGTGTGTTCCGGGCCGCGGCTGGAATCTGCAGCTCGAAGCGGGTGCCCTGGGGCCGGTCGACGAGGCGGATCTGGCCGCCGTGCGACTCGACGATGAGCCGGGCCATGTAGAGCCCCATCCCCAGCCCCTCGGAGTTCTTCCCGGTGGCAAAGGGCTGGAAGAGCCTGGGGCGCAGTTCCGGGTCCACGCCGGGGCCGTCGTCCTCCACGGCCAGCTCCAGGCCGCCGCCGGGAAGCGGGCTCGCGATGATGCGGATCGCGGCGTCCTTGCCGGTGGCCCGCACGGCGTTCTGGATCAGGTTGACGAGCGCCTGCGAGAGCTTGAGCCGATCGGCCTGCAGCGGGGGCATCGACGGGGCCACGTCCACCACCAGCTTTCGCAGCCGGAAGTTCAGGTCCATGCGGGAGATGGTGACGGCGTCCCGCACCACGTCGGCCGGCTCGGTGGGCGCTCGAGCGATCTCGAGCTTTCCGGCGTGGGCGAAATCCTGGAGCGTCTTCAGCGTCCCCAGGAGCTTCTCGACGTGGGCAAGTCCCAGCGTGAAGGTCTCGCGCAGCTCGGGAGCGGCCGAGTGCTGGGAGAGCTGGTACTCGGCCTCGCGCAGGCTGGTGATCATGTTCCCCAGGTCGTGGGTCACGCCAGAGGCGAGGCGGCCGATGGTGCCGATCCGCTCGAGGTGGAGCATCATCTGCTGCTGCTTCTTCATCTCCTCGAAGGAGGAGCGCAGCATCTCCCCGCGCTCGGCCAGCAGGGTCACCATCCGCTCGATGATTCGCCGCTGCGACACGTGGGCGCAGGCCTGGCTGATGGCCTCCAGGATGTCGGCGGCCTCCCAGGGCTTGCGCAGGAAGCGGAAGGCGTTGGCCCGGTTGATGGCCGCCTCCAGCGCGTTCATGTCGGCGTAGCCGGTGAGGATGATGCCGGCCACGTCGGGCTTCAGCCGCCGCAGCTTCTCGAGCAGATCCACGCCGGTCATGCCCGGCATGCGGTGGTCGGCCACCACCACGTCGAGCGGGACCTTCTCGGCGATGGCTAGCGCCTCCTCGCCGGTCCCGGCCTCGTGGATCGCCCAGCGCTCCTCGTCGTCGAGGAGGCCGTGCAAGACGGTCAGGTTGTTGGGCTCGTCGTCGACCAGGAGGAGGCCACCGGTGAGCTGGTTGCCCACGCCGAATCGCGCCACGAGCGCGGCTACTTCCCTTTCGTCGATCACGGATCCTCAGCGAAGATGAAAAAACTGTATGGAGTATAGGCGACCCTCCCCAGGGTCGGATATTTCCCGACCACTTCGGGCGATATCGCGACAGAGCGCGCCTGGGCGGGCCCTTCTAGCCGTTCAGCGGGAAGAAGTGCCTCACCAGGAAGAACAACACGAGCGCCAATGCCAGCGTCACCGCGATCCTCACGTTGTTTTTCATCGCACGCGCACACTAGTCCATCTCGCCGGAGCGAGAACGCCCCTGACAGGTGTCGAATATTCCACCGAGTCGCTGAGATTCGTGACAAGGCCACCAGGTGAAGTGATCTCGCCAGGATCACGAGGGGTTGACACCGATCCAGGCCGGTTTTCACGTCGGAATCCTCACCGACGAATTTCCATACAGTCGAGCGTGCCCTCGGCCGCGTCTCGCGCAACATCTTGCCACTCCGCGGCATTCTGCTGTTGCCACCGGCGTCCGCGATCTGGCTCGACTGTTGCGAAAGCCCTCATCAGAAGCGAACCGAACCACACCGAGGGAGTCGCCATGATCGCCGCCACCGCATTCGCCGCCATCGGACTCGTCGTCGTCGCCTTCCTGAACCGGATTCCCTGAAGAGACCGCCATGCACGGAAACGAATTCCTCTCCGGATACTCCGCCAAGCTGATCGAATACGGCGTCGCCATTGCCTACCTGGTCCTCTTCGTCGGGTTCTGGCGCTTCGTCCACGGTGGCGCGAAGGCGGTCGCGACGGTTGCCGCGAAGGCCCCCGAACTCGCCAGGGCGGTGACCGCCGGCTGGTTCCAGGTCCCGGCCGACGTCGCCCTGCACCCCGGTCACACCTGGGCACGCATGGAGGAAGACGGGACGGTGGCCGTCGGCCTCGACGACCTCGGGCACCGGATGGTCGGCGCCCTCGACGGGATCGAGCTGCCGGCAGCTGGCGGCATGGTGGAGCAGGGCGCGGCGGCGGTGATGCTCGACGCCGGCGGCAAGAGGATCGGGCTGCTCTCGCCGGTGGACGGCGAGGTCGTGGCCTCGAACCCGGCGGCTGCCTCGGCGCGCGAAGGTGCCGAGCCGTACGGGGAGGGCTGGCTCTTCAAGGTCCGCCCCACGCGGTGGGCGCGTAACAAGGCGCAGCTTCTCTCCGGCCAGGCCGCCCGGGATTGGGTCGAGGAGCAGGGTCGCCGCCTGGCCATGCGGCTCGCCCCGGAGATGGCGCTCGCCCCGGCCATGCACGACGGCGGCGCGCCGGTGCCTGGCATGGCCCGCGAGCTCGACGCAGAACACTGGGACGAAATCGCACGGGAATTCTTCCGCACGCAGGACTGAGGAGATCGTCATGACCGCCATTCTCGAGATGCTCACGGCAATCGGAGTCTTCGCAGCAGGGCTCGTGGCGCGGCTCGGCATCGTGTTCGCGATCATGGTCGCCCTGATGGTGCCCGTGCTGATGGTGGTGGGGGCCGGGAAGGTCTTCGCAGCGGTCCGGATGTGGTTCCAGGGATACCGTTCGGCCGGCAGCCTGCGATTCCGCAGCGGCCTCCAGTACGCTCCCGGGCACACCTGGGTGAAGGAGGAAGGAAAGGCGCTGCGCGTCGGACTCGACGACCTGGCCCAGCGGATCCTGCCCTGGACGGTGGCGGTCGAGATGCCCTCGCCCGGACAGATCGTGAAGGAAGGCGAGCCGGTGGCGACGCTCTCCTGCGGCGGCCGCGAGGTGAGGGTGGCGGCCCCGGTGTCGGGGCGCGTGCTGACGGTGAACGCGGACGTGATGCGGGAGCCCACGCTGGCCAAGAGCGAGAACTACGGCAACGGCTGGCTGTTCGCCATCGAGCCCGATGGGCAGGCCTGGAAGAAGCTGCCGTTCGGCGAGCGGGCCCGCAGCTGGCTGCGCGCCGAGGGCGAGCGGCTCGAGATCTTCTACGAGACGCAGCTGGGCATGGCGGCGGCCGACGGCGGCGAGCTCGTCGGCTCCCCGGACACGCTCCTCGATGACGCGCAGTGGAAGGCTCTGGCGCACAGCTTCCTGCGCACGTAGAGTCGGTTCATGCCCACGACCAGCGAGAACCTCGCCGTCGCCTTCGCCGGGGAGAGCCAGGCCAACCGCAAGTACCTCGCCTTCGCCAGGGCTGCCGAGAAGGAGGGCTTCTCCCAGATCGCGAAGCTCTTCCGCGCCGCCGCCGACGCCGAGACCATCCACGCGCTGGCCCACTTCCAGAACATGGGCGGGGTGGGAACCACCCTCGAGAATCTGAGGTCGGCGGTGGCCGGCGAGACCTACGAGTACACCGAGATGTACCCGCCCATGGTCGAGCAGGCGAAGCTGGAAGGGCACAGGGGCAAGCACATGCTCGCCTTCGCCAACGAGGCCGAGAAGGTCCACGCCCGGCTCTTCCGCGAGGCGCTCGAGGCCATGCAGGCCGGCAAGGACCTCTCGCAGATGGACGTCTACCTCTGTCCGGTCTGCGGCGACCTCGAGTTCGGCCTGCCCCCGGAGAAGTGCCCGATCTGCGGCGCGCCGCGGAGCAAGTACCAGAAGATCGGGTAACTCCAGATCGGGGCGCTAGCCGCGCGACAGGTCGTACAGCAGGCTCGCGGCCACCTCCTGGAGGCCCGTCTCGAGCATGGCCGCGCCCTTGCCGGTCGCGAGGGTGTCTCGCATCGACTCGGGCGCCATGCCGATGGCGAGGTTCAGCCAGACCATCACGGCAGAGACCGCGGGCGTGGGCGGCGCGGCCTTCACCCGCGCCCGGCGCTTCTGCAGCCGTTTCGAGATCTTGTCGACCTGGGCGTCCGGGTCGGTGCGTGGGCCCCGGGAGTCCTCCAGGGCCGAGGCGATGGCCTCGTGGATCCCGGCCAGGACGTCGGGGTTGGAAAGCGCGCGCCCCAGCCGTTCCTCGGCGATCTCCTCGTCCACCGAGAGGGAATCGGCATAGGTCGGCGCGAGGAGGATGGCCAGGTCCGTGCGGGTGAAGACGTGCGGGATGCGGCGGGCGATGTCGGTCACGGGGGGGAAGAATACCCTGCCGGGACCGGCACGCCCGCTTTGATTTGCTGGGCCATGGACCCGCAAGCGCCCTTTTCATAGGATGTCGGTCCCATGACCGTTCCCGTTCTTCCTCTCTGGATCGGCGGCAGGGAAGTCCAGAGCTCCAGTGGACGAACCGGTGACGTCTTCGACCCGTCGACCGGTGAGGTGATCCGGCGCGCTCCCTTCGCGAGCGCCGCGGAGGTGGGGCACGCGATCGCCTCGGCCCGCGCCGCGCTGCCCGGATGGCGCGACGCCCCGCCGCTCCGCCGCGCCCGGGTCCTGGCCCGCTTCCGCGAGCTCCTCGAGGCAAACCGCGACGAACTGGCCCGCCTCATCAGCCAGGAGCACGGCAAGACGGTCCCCGACGCCGCCGGCTCGCTCCAGCGCGGCATCGAGGTGGTCGAGTTCGCCACCGGAGCGCCGCACCTCCTCAAGGGGGAGCAGGCGGAGGACGTCGCCCGCGGCGTCGATTCACACTCCGTGCTGCAGCCCGTGGGCGTGTGCGCCGGCATCACGCCCTTCAACTTCCCGGCCATGGTCCCGATGTGGATGTTCCCGGTGGCCATCGCCTGCGGGAACACCTTCGTGCTGAAGCCTTCCGAGAAGGTGCCCTCCACCGCGCTGCGGCTGGCTCGCCTCCTCCACGAGGCCGGGCTGCCAGAAGGGGTGTTGAACGTCGTCCCGGGCGACGCCGAGGCGGTCGACGCCATCCTCACCCATCCCGACGTGAACGCCGTGTCCTTCGTGGGCTCCACGCCGATCGCGCGCCACGTCTACGAGACCGCGGCGAAGACCGGGAAGCGAGTGCAGGCGCTCGGCGGGGCCAAGAACCACGCCGTCGTGCTGCCCGACGCCGCCCTGGAGTTCACCGCCGACGCGCTCATCGGCGCCGGCTACGGGTCGGCGGGCGAGCGCTGCATGGCCATCTCGGTGGTGGTCGCGGTGGGCGAGGTGGCCGACCCGCTCGTCGCGCGGCTGCGCGACAAGGCCGCCGCCTTGAAGGTCGGTCCGGGAAGCCAGGCCGGCGTGGAGATGGGGCCGCTCGTCACCGCACTTCACCGGGAGCGAATCCGAGGCATCATCGCCGCAGGCCTGGCCCAGGGCGCGAAGGTCGTGCTCGACGGCCGCGAATCGAGGATTCCGGGGGCCGGCAACGGCTTCTTCCTCGGTCCGACGCTGCTCGATCACGTCACGCCCGGCATGACGGTCTACCGGGAGGAGATCTTCGGCCCGGTGCTGGTGGTGGTGCGGGTGCGGACGATCGAGGAGGCCATCGCGCTCGTGAACCAGAATCCCTACGGCAACGGGACCGCGATCTTCACCGACTCCGGGAAGGCCGCCCAGCAGTTCGAGCACGAGATCCAGGTGGGAATGGTGGGCGTGAACGTCGCGATCCCGGTCCCCATGGCCTTCTTCTCCTTCGGAGGCTGGAAGCAGTCGCTCTTCGGCGACCTCCACGTCCACGGGATGGAAGGCGTGAAGTTCTACACGCGCACGAAGACGGTCACGAGCCGGTGGCCCGCGACCGAGGAGAAGAGCCGCATCACGCTGGCCATGCCCACCAGCGGTTAGCGGGCCAGTTGGGCCAGCGTCACGCCCGCCACGATGAGCCCGATTCCTGCCGCCTGGAAGAGGTGGAACGGCTCGCCGAGGAGCGCCACGGCGAGCAGCGTCCCGAAGGCCGGCATGAGGTTCAGGAAGACCCCCGCGCGGCTGGCGCCGGCCTGGACGACGCCGGCGTTCCAGAAGGCGTAGGCGACGAGCGAGGCGAAGACGCCCACGTAGAGGATGCTCCCGGCGGTGACGAGGTCGAAGGAGACGCGCAGCCCCCGGGCGATCTCCCAGGCATAGAAGGGGGCGATCCATGCCACCCCGACCAGCACCAGCGCGGTGAGGAAGACCATCGGCTCGACGCCGGAGGGTCGACGGGACAGGACCACGGTGTAGGCTGACCAGGAGAGCACCGCGGCGAGCACCCAGAGGTCCCCGGGGTTGAATTGCAGATCGAGCAACGCCGAGGCCCGTCCCTGCGAGAGGATCACCGCCACGCCGGCGAGGGAGAGTGCGACCGCGAGGAGCAGTCGGGCGGTCGGCTGCCCCAGCCCGAACAGGAAGGAGAGGGCGACGATGAAGGCCGGCGCAGCCGCATTGAGCAGGAGCGCGTTCGTGGCCGTGGTGTGCTGCAGCCCCAGGTAAAGGAAGAGGTTGAAGTTCCCGACGCCCAGGATGCCCAGCAGGACCAAGATCTTCCAGCCGGCGAGAAGCGGCGCGCGATGGGCGACGAGGCGGCGGCCATAGAGGGCGAACAGGACCGCGAGCGCCAGCGCCCAGCGCCAGAAGGCGAGGCCAACGGGCGGGATGTGCCCCCGCATCGCGCGGCCCAGGACGACGTTGCCGGCCCAGAGAAGGGCCGCCCCGGAGAGGAGCAGGCTGGGGTGGCGGCGCACCGGCGCGAACATATCGCGCCGGGCCGATCGCCACCCGCCCGATCGTCACTTGTGCTGCACGGCCTCGTAACGCCAGCGGCCCGTGCCGGCGCCCGCCTGCGCTCCGCGGGTCGAGCGCTCCCGGATCGCGTCCCTCACCTCGGCGATCACGAAGGAGACCATGAGCAACAGCACCGCGGAACCCGTGAGGATGAACAGGAGGAGCATGGAAGCAGATCGCCACGTCACCTCGGGTGATGTCATGGCCCGGTGTGTGGCGGCGTGGGTGAGAGGCGCCCCCCCGGAGTGGCCGCGCGGGTCCGGGAGGACCTGCCTGGGTGGGCGACTCGATCCCGCAATGAAATAGTCGGAGTGAATCCGGGCGCCTGGCCAGAAACAGGCTGGCACACCCATTGCTGCGTATGATCCGATCGATGGCGGCGTTCCTCACGAGCCAGCTCGACTACATCTACTTCGTGTACGGGCTCGCGCTCGTCCTCCTGGGAGCGGTCTGCCTCTCCATGAGCCGCGAGGGGCCGCTCCGGGCGCCGTGGGCGATGCTGGCGGCCTTCGGATTCACACACGGTCTCGTGAACTGGGTCGATCTCGTGGTCCTGGCGACAGCGATCTCACCGGCCGTCGAACTGGTCGAGACGCTGCTGCTCGGGGCGAGCTTCGTCGCCCTCCTCGAGTTCGCTCGCCGCACCCACCGCGTGGTCCGGGGGAACGGCCCCGGCCCCTGGATTCACGCCGTCGTCGCGGCCGGCGTCGTGGCGCTCGTTCTCATCGGCGGGACGGCGTCTCTCCGCTCCGCGCTCCGCCTCGTCGTGGCGGGTCCGGCGATCTTCTGGACCGCCGCCCTGCTGGGCCTGGCATCCCTCGGGGAGGCACGTTCCCATGCGGTCCCCGGTTCGGCTCGAGCGCTCGCCTTGGCGGCCGCCTTCCTGGCCGCCTTCGGGCTCTCCGCCGGCATCGTGATCCCGGCGACGCCATTCCTTCCCTCCGTCTGGCCCACGACCGAGGTCCTCCTGCGGGCGACCGGAGTGCCCGTCGCCGTCTTCCGGGCCGCCTTCATCGGCGGCCTGGCCCTCGCCATCTGGGCCTACGCGCTCTCCCTGGACAGGCGGGGGCGCCTCCGCCGGAAGCGGGTGAGGACCTTCTGGCTCGTGGCCTCCACCATGGCCATCGTCCTCTCCGCGGGCTGGCTCTTCACCGAACGTCTCGGGAAGCTCCACGAGAAGGAGCTGGCTGCAGACGCCGAATCCACCGCGGCCCAGATCCTGGATCACCTCGTCATGGAGATGGAGAGCGCCGAGGACGCCGCGCGCGTCCTGGCGGGAGTCGTCACTCGATTCCAGGTGGCGCTGTCGGGCCCCGACGCCTCCCGAAGGGACGACGCGGTGGACGTGGTGGCGGGCGGCCAGGTCGATCACGTGGCCTACCTCCTCGATCCGGCCGGCGTCACCTTGGCGGCGTCGAACCGCGCCGAGCCGGACAGCTTCGTCGGGAAGAACTATTCCGTGCGCCCGTACTTCCGGGACGCCATCGGCGGATTCCCCGGTCGGTTCGCAGGGGTCGGGCTCACCAGCCTGGCGCCGGGATTCTACGCCAGCCAGCCGGTCCGGGATGCCGCCGGCGGGATCACCGGGGTGGCGGTCCTGAAGAAGACCCTCTCCGCCCGATCGCTCGGATCGACCGGGGCCGACACCTCCTTCCTCGTCGCCCCGGACGGCCGGGTCCTCCTGGCCGGCTCCCCGCGGTTCGATGGCCGCCCGCTCTGGTCCCTGGAAGTCCTGGGGAACCCGGAGGCGGCCGCCCTGGCTCGGGCTCCCCTCCTCGACCACCCGGTGTCGGGAAACGACTGGGTGTTCCTCGACGGGGAGCGATACAGCGCGGCAAGGCGGCCGGTCCCCGGCACCGACTTGTCGGTGGTCACGCTGAAGAAGGAAACCGCACAAATAGTGAATCGATTCCTGGGGATCGTGATCACCTTCCTTCTCAGCATGGTGATCGTGGCCTACTTCGTGGCCCTGCAGCGCCAGTATGGAACCGAGTCGCGGCTGGCCGACAAGCACCGGGAGGCCGAGGGGCGGGCGCGCACGATGGCCCGGCGCGCCGACACCGACGCGCTCACCGGCATCCTCAACCGGGCCGGCTTCAACGAGGCCTTCTCCCGCGAGTTCTCCCGGGCGCGCCGCTATCGCCAACCGCTATCCCTCGTGCTGCTGGACCTCGACCACTTCAAGAACGTGAACGACGGGTACGGCCACCCGGCCGGCGACAAGGTGCTCGGGGGAATTGCCCGGCTCCTCGAAGCGCGCGTCCGCGAATCGGACCTGGTGGCCCGCTGGGGCGGCGAGGAGTTCGCCGTCCTCGCCCCCATGACCGACGCCGAGGGCGCCGTTCGGATCGCCGAGAAGCTCCGGGGCCTGATGGAGGTCACGAACCTCGGGCCGGTGGGCGCGGTGACCGCCAGCTTCGGCGTCGCCGAGATGCGCCCCGACGACACCATCGAGGCCATGCTCCACCGCGTGGACGAGGCGCTCTACGGCGCGAAGGACGCCGGGCGCAATCGGGTGAAGTGCGCCGAGTCGTGGGTCGACGTGGCCCAAGCGACAGGCCCCGAAGCGCCGAAGCAGGATGTCTCGATGGCCGAAGTGAAGCATCTGTACAACGACACCGGATTCGGTCCGATCGACACCGAGCACCTGGCCCTTTCCGAGGCGTTCGAGGACTTCAGCGGGAAGGTGAACGGAGGGAAGCCCGACGAGGTCGGCCCGGCACTCGCCGCCGTGATCGCCGCGGTGGCCGCCCACTTCGCCCACGAGGAGGAGCTGATGGCCGACTTCTCCTATCCGCTCCTGGCGCGGCACAAGGAGGCGCATGCCCTTTTCGTCGGGGACGCGCGGCGCTTCCAGGCCGAACTGATGAAGGGCGGCGTCACCCCGAACTTCCGCCGCTGGGCGGTGGGGCGCCTGCCCGAGTGGTTCCGCTACCACATCCTTGCCCACGACATGGGACTCGGGCAGTTCCTGAGCAAGGCCGGGGCGGCCGGATGGAGAGGCGCGCCGCCCGTCCTGTCCAGGTCGAGCCAGGTGGAAAGGGTTGGGCCATGACCAGCTACGCGGATGAAGCCGGAGCAACCGGCTCCGGTCCCCGTCTGACGCGGCGTCCCCGGAAGAGCGCGAACGCGCTCGTGTAGCCGTGCAGGAAGGTGGTCCCGCCCACCGGGCCGATCTCGCCGTTGCAGAAGAAGCCGCCCAGCGCGGCCGGCCCGAGCTTCTCCTCGAAGAGGGAGGTGTCGTGGTCGGCCCGGCCGAAGAGGCCGGTGCCTCGGCCGGTGCAGGAGAAGAGCAGCGCGCCGGCAGGGGGTCCGCGCCCGGCGCGGCTCCGCCCTTCCAGCAGGCGTTTCAGATCCTCCTCGGCGGCCTGGGCGTCGCGGAGAACGAACTGCACCGCCTGCACCGGGTGAAGCACCTCGCTCACTGCGAGTGCGCCGCTCTTCTGGTCGGCCCCCACGATGTTCCGCACCAGGAGCTCGCCCGGATCGTACTCGACCCGCTCCTCTCGCATGTCCAGGCCCAGGAAGAGGGAGTGGCGCATCAGCTCGCGGTCGCGGGGGCCGAGCGACTCGTAGATCTCGCCCAGGACCTTGAGCGGCGGGCCGCGATCGAGCTCCTGCAGGAGGCCTCCCTTGCATCGCGTGACCAGCATGGGCGGCCCGATGGGGCGGCAGCCCTGGGCGATGACGGTCTCCACCTCGACGTCGCCGGAGAGGGCCACGGCGATCGCGCCGCTGCGGTGGACCTCGGTGCCGAGCAGCAGCCGGTGCTCGCCCGGGGCCTCACCGCCGCTCGCCAGGCCGCCGAACTTGGGGGCGCGCGGGTAGGCGCGGTCGAGCCCCAGGATGAGTGCGTGGGCGTCGATGGTGAACGGGTCGGCCAGCAGCAGGAACTTGGGCTGCGCCTCGGACGACACGCCGATCCGCGCCCGCCAGGCGCCCGCCCACGCCTCGGGTTCGGGGAGCGAGGTCATCTCCACGTGAACCCCGGAAAACTCGACGCCGGGCAAGAGCGCCCCGGTCAGGGACAGGGCCGGCCCTTCCTCGGCCTCGTGGGCGTCGCCGATGACGCCGCGGCCGGTGCAGCCGGCCAGCAGCGCGCCAGGGTATCGCCGCGCCGCCAGCCGGCTCAGCTCGCCGAAGTCCTGGACGTGGTGCGGGGATGCGAAGACGAGCAGGAGGTCGGGTGCGGAGCCGCCGAGCCGTTCATCCAGCGAGCCCGCAGCCTCGGAGAAGGCCGCCGCCGCGTCTGGCTTCCTGGAGAGGGTCGAGCCCCACCGCATCGCCGGGGATCGATACTGGCCGGGGAGGGCTGGCGCACGAGGAAGGGGGTGGTGGTAGATACGGGGCATGCCCTCGCTCCAGGTGGCCCTGCTCCCCGGTTGTGACCCGGCGCGCTTTCTCCGCGTCGAGGCGGGCCTGCTCGCCCGCGGCCAGGGCGAGCCGGTGCTGGTCGTGGCGAGCTTCGCGACCCCGGTGATCCTGCTCGGCCGGCACCAGCGCGCGTCCTCGGTCGTGGATCTGGCGGCAGTCCGCTCGCGCGGCCTGCCGCTTCTGCGGCGGGCCGGTGGCGGCCGGAGCCTGCTCGCGGCGAAGGGAACCGCCGGCGCCTTCCTCTACACGCCGCCCGGGGAGGTGCTGGTCGCCCCGGCCTTCCCGGCCGACCGGATCACCAACCGTTACGTCCGCGGGCTGCTCTCGGCGTTGCGCAGCCTGGGAGCGGAGCGCGCCGCCTACTTCGGCCGCGACTTCGTATCCGCCGACAAGCGGCAGCTGGCCATCGTGTCCCAGGAGGCGACCGTGGCCGGAGCGCTGGCCTTCGAGGCGATCATTCCGATGGAGCAGTCGCTGGCGCTCCCGGTGGCGCTGGCCCCGGCGACCTCGCACTCCGACACGCGCGCCGGTGGTCCGCCGGCGGCATCCCTCGCCGAGTTCAGCGGAGGGCCGGTCGCCTTCGAGAGGCTGGCCGCGGCGCTCGCGGACGGGTGGGGCAAGCTCTCGGGCCGGGAGTGTACGCCCCTTGCCGGCGCGCTCCCCGAGGGGGAGTTGCCGCCTGCCCAGGAGGACGAGGTCGGGCTCTCGGGGAGCGGCCCCGTCGAGATCCCGATCGGATTCCTGGAAGTGCTCACCGGCGTCGCGGCCGGCCGGCTGGTCGGGCCCAGGCTGCGCGGCGAATTCATTTCCCCGGCCGAGACCGTGCGGGCCCTGGAACTGGCGCTGGAGGGCGCCCCGCTCGACGAGGTCGAGATCGGGCGACGAGTGGACGCGGCCTTCCACGGGCCGGGCGCATTCCTGCACGGGGTCCGGGAGCTGGGGACGGTGGCGCTGGCAGTGATGGCCGCGGGCAGCAACGCCGCGGCGGCCACCGGCCTGGCCTGAAGGATTTCCTGCCTACGCCGCGGGCCGGTCGAGCCGATCCGCCTCGGTGACTCCGGCGGTCCAGGCGTCGGCCTGCGTCTTGTGCCAGACGGTGAGCTGGGTTCCGTCCAGCGCTACGTACCAGCGCCCCTCCAGCATCCACAGGCGGACCTCGTGGGCCCCCGCGCGGAAGGTGGTCGCCAGGACTGCCTGGCTTCCCGGGCGATTGGCCGTCATGGGGCGATCACTTCGGCCATGACCCGGCGATCTAGGTCGTCGACCTGGGCGAGCAGCCCCCGGACCTCGGCGGAGAAGCCGGAACGGATGCGCGCGGCGCGCATCAGGGCGCTGCGGACGTCGGAGAGGCTGGCGTCGAGCGCCATCAGATGGGTGAGACGCATGTCGATGACCGGCTCGTCGCGCATGTGCGGAGCATACGCCTTCTGGAGATTTCCGGGTCCCTCGCGTCCTGGCCCCGCCGATCCGGGCTCCGTGAGCGGAGCCCGGCGGTCCCGGCTAGTGGTGGAAGAGCGAGAGGTCGACCGCCTTCGCCATGGCCTCGTAGCCCGCGTCATTGGGATGAAGGTGATCCCCGCTGTCGTAGGCGGGGAGCAGGCGCGTGGGGTGCGCCGGGTCCTGGGTCGCCTTGTCGAAGTCGATCACCGCGTCGTAGGCGCCGCTGGTGCGGATCCAGTGGTTCACGGCCTGGCGCTTGGCCTCGCCGGCCGGCGTGAAGTAGCCGGGGAACAGGGTTCCCTCGAAAGCGGTGAGGGTCCCTCCGTAGATGGCGAGCCCCTTGGCATGCGCGCGCTCGACCAGCTGCCGGTGCCCTTCGATGATCTGCGCGGCGGTCACGTCCTGCGAGGAAAGGCCGAAGGCGCCCGGGATGCCGATGTCGTTGATGCTCTCGAGGACGATGACCCATCGAGCGCCGGACTGCGCCAGCACGTCCCGGTCGAACCGGGCCAGGGCGTTCGGGCCGACCAGATCGTGAAGGATCCGGTTGCCGCTGATGCCCTGGTCCACCACCGCCAGATTGGACGTGTTCTTCCGCTCCTGGAGCCGGGCGGCCAGGAAGTTCGGCCACCGGTGGTTCGCGTCCACCGTGGAGGCGTACCCGTCGGTGATCGAGTCACCCAGGGCGACGATGGCCGCCGGATGAGACGACCGCGGCTCCACCTCGATGCCGTTCAAGAAGTACCAGGCCGTGGTGGTGGCGGTGCCGGACGGCAGCATGCCCGCGGCGGCGAAGTTGCCGGCGGGCGAGATGTAGGAGGTCTGGACGGCGAGGGAGTGCTCGGTCGTGGCCGAGACCGGGCCCGGGAAGAACAGGCTCACCGCCACGTTGGCGAGAGCCGGCACCTCGAGTTCGACCGGGTCGCTCACGACCAGTGCTCCCGGAGGGATGGTCGTCGAGGTCGAGCCGCCGAACGTGAGACGGCGATCGGTGTTCAGCAGGGTCGCCGAGCCGCCCGAGGAGATCGCCACGCGCGCCTCGGAGATCTCGAGCGACGCCGCGCCGAAGAGGTTGGAGAAGCGGACGCGGACGCGCTCCCCGCCGATGCTGACGTGCGCGACCTGCCGGAGCGTCTGTCCGGAGATGGAGAGGGGAGCGCCCGAGGTCTGTGGGCTCATTCCCCAGGTGCTGGTCCAGGCACCGTCCTCTCTCCCCGATCCGCCTCTGGCGTGAGCGAGCGCGGGTGCCGCGACGAAGAAGACGATGGCGGCGAGGAGTGCCGAAAGGCGGTTCCGCGCGGCCGAGGCGTGGCACAAAGCGAATGTCGATCGAGTCATGAATCCTCCGGGGTTGGGGTTGCCGCCGTCCCCTAAGGAGTCGCCCGGAGTGAACGCAAGGCCAAGTGAGCCCGGCGGGAGAGAGGCCGGGAAAAGGAAGCGTTGCGGTCCAACTAAACGTTGACTACCTGGACGACAGCTGGACAGGCGCCATGTTCCGTCGGCGCGTGCGCCGCCGGTGAGGTCACCCCGGCAGCAGCACCACCCCGGACGTGATGGCGATGGCCGCGCGGAGGGACCGGTAGACCGGGCAGGAGTTCGCGTAGAACCCGTGCACCCGCTCCACGGTCTCGCGTTGCGCGGCGTCGGCCCGCAGCTCGAACTTCACGTGGATGCGCCGGATGACGAGGACCTTCTCCTCGAGCTCTATCTCTCCCGTCACCCGGGCCACCAGCCGGTCTCCGGTTGCAGGAATCTGACGCGCCTCCAGCGCGCCTCCGAAGGTGCCTAGCAGTCAACCACCGGTCGCGGCGACGACGTGGTCGAGCGTCGTGGCGTGCGGCTCGTAGGTCCCGGGCGCGCGGCCGTAGTGCTCGGCCACGGCGCCGTGGGTTCCGAACAGCACGGGCTGGCTCTCGGCGGGGAGGAACGCCTTGCGGAGCCCTCCGGGGTGGCGCTCGATGACGATCTCGGATCGGTAGGCGACGCCGGCCATGGAAACCTCCGTCGGGCGTCATAACCGCCGGCCGGGTGTTCGCCACCGCCCCGTAGAGGGCCTCGCCTGGCGATTCGCCGGGGGGGATCATGGAGGCCACATGGCGGGATGACGACGGTCCCGAGAGGGGGAAGACCATGCGGTCATCGACGTTCAGCGTCCTGTTGCTCGCTCTGGTCGCCGGAGCGATCGCGCTGCCGCCGCGCCCGGCCGCACCGGCCGAGGCCCAGACCTTCGTTCCCTACGTCTACGTGGATCCCATGACCGGGCTCGAGGCCTTCCGCTGCCTCGTCCCCAAGGGCTGGAAGGTGGAGGGCAAGATCACCTGGTCGGCCAACCCGGCTCTTCCGGCGCAGTCTCGCTTCCGCTTCCACGACCCAGGAGGGGTCGATGAGCTGAACCTGTTCCCCACCCTGGCGTTCTTCTGGACGAACAACGCGATGTTCCTCCAGACCAACCCTCCTGGAACCCTGCGCTTCAACACGCTGGTGGCCAAGCCCATCGACCTCGACACCGCGTTCGCCCAGGTCGTCGTCCCCGGCGCACGCAAGGGCGCCGCCAACCTCGCCGTCACCCAGAGGGCGAAGGTGCCTGAACTCGCGAGGCTGGCGCAGGGAGGGCCCGCCCAGGGTCTGCGCTCGTCGGCGGACGCCGGGAAGATCCGGGTCACCTATCAGGAGGGCGGCAAGGCGATCGAGGAGGAGATGTACGCCGCCGTCGCCAGCTTCGCCTTCGACCTTCCCGGCTCGGGCTTCTCGCCGGGCTACTTCATCGACTACTGGTACATCGACTACGTCTTCTCCTTCAGGGCCGAGAAGGGAAGGCTCGCGTCCCGCTCGAAGACCTTCCAGACGATGATCTACTCGATGAAGCTGAATCCGAAGTGGTTCGCCAAGGTGGTCCACACCAAGGAGGCGCTCGTCGCCCAGGCCACGCGCGGAATCAAGGTGATGGGGAACATCGGTTCCACCGTCGCCAGCGCCAGCAGCAACCTCCGAGAGGACCAGATGAAGGACTGGGAGCGCCGCCAGAAGGCCCAGGACAGGGTGGTGCAGAACCAGAGCGACAACATCCGGGGCGTCGACCGGTTCCACGACCCGCACGCCGACAAGGAGGTCGAGCTCCCCTCCGGCTACGGCCATGCCTGGGCCAACAACCTGGGCGAGTACATCGTCACCGAGAGCCCGAGCTTCAACCCGAACGTCGGCTCGAACCTGCACTGGGAAGCGATGCCGGCGGCGAAGTGACCGCTCCGTCCGCCGGCAGGAGCACGCGGACGGTCGTCCCGACTCCCGGTGAACTCTCCACGGTGAGCGCGCCGCGGTGCCCCTGGACGACGCCCATCACCACGGACAGCCCGAGGCCGCGGCCGCCGGAGCGGGTGGTGAAGAACGGGTCGAAGATGCGGGCCGTCGTTTCCAGGCTCATGCCGACGCCCTGGTCGGAGACCTCCAGCGCCACGTAGCGCCCCTCGGGCAGCCCCTTGCCGATGGTCGTTCGCTCCAGCTCGGCGCGGCCGCACTCCACCGCCGCCGTCCGCACCGCGATCTCGCCGGGACGGCCGCCCATCGCCTGCGCCGCGTTGAGCAGCAGGTTCATGAGCAGCTGGCGCATCTGGGTGGTGTCGGCCCGGACCCGAGGCAATTCCTCCGGGCAGACGAGCCTCAGGTACGTGCCCTGGGGAAGGGAACTGCGGACGAGCAGCGCCGTCTCGGCGGCCAGCCGGGAGAGATTCAGGGGGGCGACCGTGGTCTCTCCCTTGCCAGCGTAGGCGAGCAGCTGCGCGGTCAGCTCCACCGCCCGCGTGGCGCCGTTGCGGGCCTCGGTCACGAAGTCGAAGGTCTTTCCCCGGGGCAGGTCCCTCAGGGCGAAGTCGAGGTTGCCGCGGACGATGGTGAGCAGGTTGTTGAAGTCGTGGGCCACCCCACCGGCCAGCAGTCCGAGGCTCTCCAGCTTCTGGGCCTGCTGCAGCCGGGCCTCGCCTTGCCGGACGGTCTCGTTGAGCTCGTACCAGTAGACTCCGAGCAGGATCGGCACGGCCCACATGTGCAGGTTGTGCCGGACGGGGGAGAGGATCCAGGCGTGGCGGCCTTCCCCCAGGATGTTCACGATCATGAGCACGTGGTCGAGGAGGAATCCGGCGAAGGCCAGCGCGGCGATCCGGGGCGCCACCCCGCGACCGCGCGCGGCCGCCAGCCCGACCACCACCGCGGTGAGCGCCACCACGCCGGTGATGCGGAAGGCCATGTCGCCCCAGTGAAGGGCGAACTCGATCCTCGGCCCGGCGTCTGCCGTCGGCTGGGCGCCGGCCGCGAACGCCGCCCAGGAGACGCCGGTCGCCACGTAGAGGACGGCCGTGGTGGCGAGGCCACCCAGCAGAAACACGTGGAGTGAACGTCGGCGCCCCCGGAACGCCGCCAGGAATGCGTACCCCGCGACGACCTGGGCTCCGAGCTCGAGGGCGTGCTCGATGGGCGGGTAGAAGACCACCGCCGATTCGAAGGAGAAGAGGCCGCGGGAGCTGCCGTACTCGACGACGAGCTGAAAGACCTCCCGGACGAGCCCCACCAGCGCGGCGATCCCCATGAGCTGGTCGCGCCGCTCGTGCTCACGCCGGTACTGGTGCAGCGCCACCGCCGCCAGGACCGCCCAGAAGATGGCCGGGATGACGAAGCGCGGGACCGCGTGGGCGGGATCGGCGCCGGGACCGGAGCCGATCTGGGTCAGGAAGCGTGCGACCTCGTGCCAGGATGATTCGGGGTGCAGGTGGTCTCCCACGTCGCTACTCGATCTCGAACGCCAGGTACGTCAGCCTGCCCTGCCGTTCCACCTGGAGGACCACGGGGTTGCCCGGCTGGAGGGCCTGGATCGCCTGCCTGAGCGCCTCCACCGACTCGATCGGCGTCCGGTTGACGGTGTGGATGACATCGCCCGGCTGGAGGCCGATCTCGGCGTTGGCTCCCTCGCGCGTCCGCGCCGCCACGACGACGCCCGACCCGATCCGGAGCGGCGGAATGATGCCGCGCAGCTTTTCGCTGACGTCCACCCCGAGGATCCCGAGCCGGGAGACGAGTCCCTTGTCCGGATTGGCGAGGTCGGCCAGCTGGTCGGTGGGCTGCTTCGCCTCCGGCGCGTTCACCTTGAGTGTAAGGCGTTCCCCGCCGCGCAGGATGCCGAGCGTCACGGGCTCGCCCACCGGGTGGAGGAAGAGCGCGCCGGTGAGCGCCGGAAGGCTGTCGATGGCGATTCCGTCGAAGGTGTCGATGACGTCCCCGGGCTCCACGCCGGCCGCGCGGGCGGGGCCGCCGAGAACGACGTCGGAGACCACCACGCCCCAGTCCCGGGTGAGGCCGAGGCCGGCGGCGAGCGTCGGTGTCACCGCCTGGGCCGCGATGCCCGCCTCGATGCGGCGCACGTGGCCGTACTTGCGCAGGCTGTCGTAGGCGAACCGCACCATCGGTGCGGGAATGGCGAAGCCCAGTCCCTGGCTCCCTCCGGACTGGGTGAAGATGAAGGTGTTGATCCCCACCAGGACGCCGTCCGTGTTCACCAGCGGTCCGCCGCTGTTGCCCGGGTTGATGGGCGCGTCGGTCTGGATGAGCAGCATTGGCGTGGCCAGCGCCGTCGGCACGTCCACCTGCCGCGCCGACGAGGAGACCACGCCCATGGTGACGGTGCTGGCGAGCCCCTGGGGGCTGCCGATGGCGAAGACCAGCTCGCCCTGGCGCACCTTGGCCGAAGGGTCGAGCGCGAGGGTGGGGAGGCCGGTCGCGTTGATGCGAAGGAGCGCGAGGTCGATGCTCGGCTGCGTCCCCACCACCTTGGCCTCGAAGATGCGCTGGCGGGGCCCCTGCGCGCCGGGGCGCTCGCCGTCGGGTGGGCCGGGCAGGACGACCTGGATCCGCTGCGCCCCGCGGATGACGTGGTCGTTCGTGAGCACGTAGCCGCTGGAGTCGACGATGACGCCCGAGCCGATGATGCGCTGGCGCGAGACGAGTGCGCCCTCCGCGCCGGGCGGTTCCCCGGTGGGCCCGTAGCCCGTGACCCGGATCTGCACGACCGCCGGCGAGACCTGGGCCACCAGGCGGGCGACGGCCGAGTTCAGTTCGTGGAGGACGGGCGACCCGCCGGCTGGCCGTGGCGTTTCGGCCCGTGCAGCGCCGGGCATGCCGGCTCCCAGGAGGAGCGCAGCGGCAATCCATGCTCGATTCATCTCGACACCTCTGGTCATCCCTAACATGGAGGCGGCGGACGTCAGGATGAACTTTGGCGGGGCGGGATCGTATTGTCGCCAGCTCCCGCTTCGGGATCACTCTCGCGCCGCACGCCCCAACTGGCCGAGGTCCGCGGCGCGAACCGGACAAGGCGCCACGTCTGTCGCTACACCCGCTTCAACAACTCCTGTGCCCTCGGCTCCCGCAGCCTCGACGTCTCGAACCGGAGCAGGCTCACGTCGAGATCGCCGAGGCGCACGCGGTCGAGGCCGTCCGCGTCCTTCAGGATCTGGAAGACTCGCCGTGCACCCGCGGGATCTGGAAGTTCCATGGCGGCGCGCTCCCCTCGCTCGTCGGGACAGGGGTGGTGGGTGATCGCGAAGAGCGCCACCTCCACGATCGCCGACGGATACTCGCGGTGAAGTCCCAGGCCGACCACCTTCCCGGCGCTCTTGGCACCGTGGTGGTAGTCCCTGGCGTCGCAGGTCCGGCCGATGTCGTGCCAGAGCGCGGCCAGCAGGACGGCCTGGCGCTCCGCCGAGGACGCCCCCTCCGCCTCTGCGATCTCGACGGCGTGGATCATCACCCGCAGTGTGTGCTTGACGCCGTGGATGTGCCGCGAGGCGTCGCGGCCGTCCGGGCGGATGAACCAGGCCGGGTCGGGTCGGGGCAGGGTGGAGAGCAGCTTCATGGACCACCGTAACCCAAGCGGACCTCGTGGGCGCGCCGCCTACCAGAAGAGGATCACCTCGGCGGCAATTCCCAGGAAGATCTCCATCGCGACGGCCACGGCCAAGGTCACTCCCACCGCTCGCTCCATCGAGACGCTCATCCGCGGCCTCCTTTGCCCCGGAAACGGGCGGCGAACTGCCCGGCTTTCCGGCATCGGCGCGTCAACAAGTCGGCAATTCGCCTGTTTCCTGGCATCCTCGCTGTCCAATGCATGGATCGAGCCGTCGCCCACGTTGGCGATAGGTGCTCGCCGCAGGCGCCACATCGGCCGTAGGCAATACTTGCCCGCACCGAGGAGCGAGACATGGAGAAGCGGAAGCTGGGAGAGCAGGGGCTCGTGGTCTCGGCGATGGGGCTCGGCTGCATGGGGATGAGCGACTTCTACGGCCCCACCGACGACGTGGAGTCGGTTGCGACGATCCACCGCGCCATCGACCTTGGCGTGACCTTCTTCGACACGGCCGACATGTACGGACCGTTCAAGAATGAGGAGCTCCTGGGGCGGGCCCTCCGGGGCCGGCGCGACCAGGTGATCATCGCCACCAAGTTCGGGAACCGGCGGTCGCCCGAAGGGGCCTTCCTCGGGGTTTCCGGGCGCCCCGAGTACGCCCGAGAGGCCTGCGACGCATCGCTGCGCCGCCTCGGAGTGGATCACATCGACCTCTACTACCAGCACCGCGTCGACCCCACCGTGGCCATCGAGGAGACGGTGGGCGCCATGGCGGAGCTGGTGCGCGCGGGGAAGGTCCGATACCTCGGCCTCTCCGAGGCGGGGCCGGCCACCATCCGGCGCGCGCACGCGGTCCATCCCATCAGCGCGCTCCAGACCGAGTACTCGCTGTGGACCCGGGACCCCGAGGACGGAATCCTGGCCACGATCCGGGAGCTCGGCATCGGCTTCGTCCCCTACAGCCCGCTCGGCCGAGGCTTCCTCACCGGCCGCTTCCGGTCGCCGGCCGACATCCCCGACGGGGACTGGCGCCGCATGAATCCGCGCTTCCAGGGCGAGAACTTCGAGAAGAACCTGGCGCTCGTGGCGCGCGTGACCGAGATCGCGCGGGCCCGGAAGCTCACGCCGGCCCAGCTCGCGCTGGCCTGGGTGCTCGGCCAGGGAAAGGACATCGTCCCCATCCCCGGCACGCGCCGGCGCGCCTTGCTCGAGGAGAACGTGGCGGCCGCTGGCGTGGGCCTCACGCCCCAGGAGATGGCGAAGCTCGACCTTGCCGCGCCGAAGGGGGCCGCCGCCGGTACCCGCTACCCCGAGGCGGGGATGAAGGCCGTCGGGCTGTAGAGCATGCTCGCTGTCGCAACCTCGATCCGGGTGAGCCTGGCGGTCGTCCTGCGCCGCGTACCTTGCCTCC
>Ga0315273_10000213_pt1 | contig 55243 bp, 64 predicted proteins | sample YL17G02_0_MG_FD_205753 | JGI IMG/M metagenome (GOLD analysis project Ga0315273, IMG submission 205753) | Sediment microbial communities from Yellowstone Lake, YNP, Wyoming, USA - YL17G02_0 | ecosystem: Environmental > Aquatic > Freshwater > Lake > Sediment | place: USA: Wyoming | collected... | reverse complement strand
CAAGCACGGCAAGCGCACACGCTACTGCAAGGGTTGCGGATGGGAAAAGGTTGTCGTAGAGAAGCTGACGATGGAAGACGATCTGGCTGAGATTGACGCCAAGATCAATGAAACGCCTGCCGCTGTTGTAATGCCGTCGCCGATCCAGCCGCCAGATGAAGTTGTTGAGCCCGAGATTCAAACACTGTCGTTACCCAACTTGCAGTGGATGAAAGACGCAGAGAAGAATATAATCAAGGCTACGGGTATCCCAGCGGAACTGCTGAGTCCTGCTGTGGAGCGGGTCATTGAGAAAATTGCCAAGCCTTTGCCCGAAGGTTTACCAAAGTCCGAGGAGCCTGTTGTCGAAAAGGTGGTTGATGTTCTGCCGCCTTCCGAACAGAAGCCCAAGAAGCGGAGCCTGATGTCGCGAGTGAAAAAGCTGTTCAAGAAGATCGAATCGAAGAAATAGCCAGAATAACTCTGGATTTCTCGGCTTCTCGTGCAATGTAGTAGTGGAGGAACCACTATGAAATTGGCAAACAGAACAAATTTGAACAGCCAGCATTTACGGGCCATCATACTCAGGGTCGCCGAGATTGAGCAGCTTTCCGCCGCAGACAGGCAGCGCGTCTGTATCACGGTGAAGTATGGCAGGCACAGCAACTATCGCGAAGATACCATGTCCCGTGTATTCGCGTATTACAACAAGTGGGCTACGGTTCTCAGGGTTGTCGAGGGCATACTGCCTGACAAGAAAGTGCTGGCCAAGAATATTGCTTGGGCGTTTGCCGCGAATCAGAATGCCAACACATCGGCCAGCGACAAACATTATGGCTGGGGCTCAGGCTGGCAGCAGGAATGGGCATGGGCTGACGCCATGCCGCTTGGGTTTGAAGCTTCCGAAGTCAAGCCCGAGCCAGCCAAGGATGAAAAGATTCTTGCCGAAATGAAGCACTGTGTTCGTAGAATACAGGAGTGGGAAAGGAAGGCCAAGCTGGCGAAGACAAAGCAGAAGGTCTGGCAGAAAAAGTTCAATTATTACGAGCGGCGGCTCAAAGAAGGAAGGGTGACGGTGGAACGGTGAAGAATATATACACATTCTATTGCGGTGACGGGCGGAACGCCCAGAAGGTAAAGGCATTGTTATCGGAAGGCATCGACTTTGCGAAGGCAAAGAATGCCACCGTCTTTTGGGTTGAGTCGGGATTGTCGTTTGACGCGATAATAGACTGGGCAAAAAAGAAAGGAGTCGATATTCATATCGCTCAGGTGGAGGGCGGCAGGGATGCGATCTAGCAGAATAGGACTGGCGATCATGCTTCTACTTCTGGCTCTTATACCGCTTCTGGCAAGTGATTTCCAACTCAGGGAAGAGAACGATTTCTTCGGGTTGCCTGAGTCTGATTACTTCTACACACAGGGCATGGAACTGCGTTACCTTTCCGATCCCGTGGCAATGAACGGAACCAGCACGAGAAGCGCATACGGCGTTCGCAATGTATTCTACACGCCGCGAGACATCACGAACGCGGCACCACAACCCGATGACAGGCCGTGGGCTGGCCTTACCGCTGTTTCCTATGCGCAGTGGGAGTGGACGAAGGGCGAGTTTATCACGCGAGAATTACTTGCTGGTGTGGTAGGAGAATGGTCGCAATCCGACAACATACAAACATGGTTTCATCGAGTTATCGGTGGCCGCAAACCGATGGGCTGGACGAATCAGATTCCAAACGAAATAGTGCTGAATTACACCGAGGAGCACATTGCCAATATGTATGAGGTTGGCTTGCGCAGTGGCTGGTGTTCAGATGTTTCAAAAGTGTACGGATACTCGGTTGGCAACGCATTTGTATTTGCCGAGGGCGGCATTATCGGCAGGGCAGGCTGGCGCGTGCCTGACGACTATCGGGCACAACCTATCACGCCGACGATTGACAGGAATGCAAATGAATTGTCGGCGTATCTGTTCACGGGAGCCACAGGCAAGGCGGTTCTGCAAAATATCATGCTCGGCGGCAGTCTGTTTCAGAATGGCCCGTCGCAGGATTTGATGCCTGCGGTGTTGGACGCAAAGGCAGGATTTGCCTTTTCAGTGGGCAACATCTTGGGTTCAGGGACGGATTTCGACTTATCGTATCAGGTTATATGGCGATCACGGGAGTTCAGGGAACAAGAAGTGATAGAGAGCTATGGAAGTATCACACTCGGCATAGGAAGGAATTTTTAATGAGAGACAATCTCGGTGTGCTCCTGATGGAAGAAGCCGACGGTGTGATTGCCGTGCAACTGTTCGCCGATCCAGTGGACGGGCTCGCTCGTTTTGACAACTATATCGGCACTGAAGGCAAACTGCAACGGGCAAGATACCTGAACATAGTGGGCGACAAGGTTGAAATGAAAGTTAAAGATTTGCCAGTGAAGGATGAAAGCACTGGAGCATTCAGGCTTGGCGAAGGCTGGGTAAAAATAGAGGAAGATAAGAAGCCATGAAGCCGACAAAATACCTGATCCTGCTTAATAATGCAGGGGAAGAAATCCCTGTCGTGTTTGACGGCAGGCTATCTCATAAGGATGTTGCTGCCAAGATGGGCATGAAGGTTGTGTCTGCCGGGGCGTTCATTGTGATTTCGGGGTATGCTACTGGCGGTGGCGGTTCTATGACACTGAACATTATGGAGTCGAGGCCGCAGGATATGGACATAATTCGCAAGCTGATTGGAGCCAAATGAGCATAACGAAGGGCAACGCTTCAAAGCTTTCTGTTCGGCTTGGTGGATTCTTACACGATCCTGGTCGAGACAGATGCCAGTGCGGGCATATTCGCAGAAGTCATAATCAGGATTTGCCTTGGGCGCGGTGTGACAACACGGCCTGCCGTCACGAACATTGCAATTGCGAAAAATTCAAGAGTCACAACAAGGAGACAAAATGAGTGGTAGTGAAACAGCCAAGGTTCGGAGTATTCTCGCGCCGTATTGCCTCGGTGATGGAATCGACATAGGCTACGGCGGCGATCCGATTGTTCCCAATGCTATTTGTTTCGATTTGCCTCATTCGTATGGCCCAGTCGGAAATCATCCGCAACACCTGCATGGTGACGCCCGCAGTTTACCGTTCAAGAATGAGACTCTGGATTACGCCTACTCTTCTCATTTAATCGAAGACTTCTCGTATAACGATCAGGTGGTATTGCTTTACGAATGGACGCGGGTGCTCAGGATAGGCGGCATTTTGCTTCTGTGTGCTCCCGATCAGCAGAAGTATCTGGTGTATAATAGGGCGCATGGACAGATGGGAACGATCAATCAGGCCCATAAGGAGGCCGACTACTCACTGGCAACATTCAAGGAGCGCGTGTGGAGCAGGATGGCGGCAATGAGTGTTGTTCGGGAGTGGGACAATGTTGGCGACTACTGTTGGTGTTTCGCTGCAACGCGGAGGGCGTGAGGCATGGACTACTACGGATTTCTAAAACGAGTGATTGATGACGGTATTGCAGCCGCCAAAGCGGACTACAACAAGCCAGAGGAAAAAGAGCGTCTGGACGGCTCCGTAGAAGGCTTTGAAGCTTGCCGAGGCAAAGACCCTGCCGCGCTTTTTGAGTTGCTTACGAAGGCACAGAGGCGCACTGCCGAGGCTCGTGACGAGCGGCTGAATGAATACTGGCGAAGCCGTTGCTTCGAGGCGGAGGTGGAGTGGGTTTGTAATGTTATCAGCGCGTCTATGACAAATAGCGGTTTTCCCCCGATTGTTCCTGTTACGGCGAACGGCGTTGCACAGGCCGCACGGATACTCGCTGATGGCGCGGTTATCATCACTGAAGAAGCTCCGTTGTGAAAAACCTACATTATCTCTGGATTTTCGTCTTCCTGTTGCAATGTAGTCTCAAAGGAGAATTGTAATGGCAAGGAAGCATCAGATGTATTCACTATCCTGTTGGGTGGTAGTTGATAAAAGGAATAATCCTGTTGATGTCGTAGCATACAAGCGCAGGGATAGCGAGATTCAGAAAATGTATAAGCGTCTCGGCTGGATTTTTGTCAAAGGAAGCGTATTGGTGAAACTATGAGAAGGGGAGAAGGAGAATCAGGATATAAGGTAATCATCGACGAAGCCGACATGGAGCTGCTGAAGAAACTTGTGGGCAAGAAGGAAATGGAAGACGGCGAAATGTTCGGCTGGCGATACCAGCATTCCATTGGACGCGGTAAAGCCAAGGTGGATGTGTCGGAATGGGACGGCGATACTGTGAGCAAGCTTCAGGAGCTTCTCGCGAAGAAGGCTGCCGCTGGCGACCGTAGCGCAGCCATGTCATCCAAGGTGCTGGCTCAATGGGTAGAGATACGGCGAAATCCCGATGGTGCGACAGTAAATCGTTTTGAGAATCTGGTTGCCGCGCTGAAGGCGTATGTTGGCAAGTCGGAACGCAAATGGATTTTCAGCCAGACAGAAGATGGGAATCTGGTTCCGTGGTTTGTTAGCAGTATCGAATATCACCCGCCGGGTGCGTATTCCCTTCAGAATGTTTCTTTGAGTCTCAGGGCTTTGAATATCACCAATGGCGAAAAGGGGTGCATTGATTCATGTATCCGTCCTAATGATTTCGACAAGAATATGAAGATGTCCGAGTTGCTTGCCAAGAAAGGTATGTATCTGGAAACACCCGAGCGGATAAAGTCTCTTCAGGGCGAAGTGGAGAAGTTCAAGAAAATCTGTGAAGAAGACGGACTTCAGCTTAATGTGCGCGGGAAAGCAGAACTGGTAGAGGGATGGAGCCGTCGTGGCTTTCGCACTGTTGGCCAAGCAGGCCGTGATGCCAAAATGGTTGTCGATCCACAGCAGAGCGAAAAAGACATTTCTTCGATTGCATACTGCGAATTTTGGGACAAGAACGAAGAGAAGTTATGGGAACTTCCGATTCATCCCATTCTCGATCTTTTCGATCTGGATGAGCATGCGCATTACAGGGCGCATATCAACAATGTCGAGCGGTATCAGTATGATACTACCGTGGGAAATAAACTCGTGCTGCCGCAGGAGGTCAAGGAGTTCATCGAGACAATCATCGAGCACAGCCGAGATAAGTTTCGGGATATTGTGAGCGGCAAGGAAGGCGGCACGATTGTATTATTGGAAGGCCCACCCGGCACGGGTAAAACGCTCACCGCAGAGGTTTATTCGGAAGTCATGCAGCGTCCGCTCTATCGCGTGCAGTCAAGCCAGCTCGGATTGGATGTCGATGCGATAGAAAAAGAGCTTCAAAAAGTTTTGGAACGCGCCGAACGCTGGGGCGCAATCCTGTTAATAGACGAGTCTGACGTTTATGTACACGAGCGCGGCGACAACATTATTCAGAATGCCATCGTGGGCGTATTCCTTCGGGTGCTGGAATATTACAGGGGAGTGTTGTTTTTCACAACCAATCGCGGTTGTGTTGTTGATGACGCCATCGTCAGTCGGCTGACAGCAAGGCTTCGGTATCAGTCGCCATCTCCCAGCGAGCAGAAAACACTGTGGAGTATCCTGTCCGATCAGAACGGGGTTAAGATACCCGCTGGCGAGATAGATCGAATACTCACTGTTCTGCCGAAACTGTCTGGCAGGGACATCAAGAACTTGCTGAAGCTGGCCTTGGTTGTTGCAAGCAAATCGAAAAAGCCCGTGGACGCCGAGATGCTGAAAAAACTTTCTTTTTTCAAGCAAACTGAAAAAGAGATTCAATAACTCTGGATTTTCGCCTTCCTATTGCAATGTATCAGTGGAGGGCAAAGATGTATTACGCTACAGAAAATCAAGTCGAAGAAGCCATGAAGGTTGTTGCTGCGTGGCTGTCCAAGAACCGCAACATTAAGATTGTCTATCATAATTCCACTGCGGTTGATGCCGATATTTTCGCGGGTGTGATCCGAATTCCGAGAATGGCCTGCGCGTCTGGAATTACTCAGGAAGCTCTCAATCTCCTGCGTCATGCGATCTACCACGAAGGCGGACACATCGCCGAAACTCGTCTCGACAAATCTGAATATCCAAAGGGTGCCAAGTTTGAAATATTTAACGCTTTGGAAGATCGCAGAATGGAACGAAGGGTCGCCACCGATCACGAGGGTTGCGGCCCCGTGTTCCGCTGGGCGACTGAATACTATAACAAGCGCATCGCTGGGCAGATTATCGCAGGGCAAGGCCAGCCGCTCTGGGAAGCTCTTTGTGCGATGGCTATGATGGTTGAAGGCACTCGTCCTTTATGGAAGCTGACTCCGAAGGCCGATGTTTACTTCAAGGCGGCATACAATGAGTTTTCTCAGATTCGTTTTGCGAAAAGCGCGAAGGACAGCTTGGAAATTGCCAAGAAGGTTTACGAGTTGCTGAAAGAAGAGAACAAGAAGTTCAACGAAGAGAACAAGCCGCAACCGAAGTCCCAGCCTAAGCAGGATAAGGAGCAGAAGCCCGAAGAAAAAGAGAGCGATGAGAATCAGTCGGGCGGCTCTGGCGAGAATGAAGAGCAGGAATCTGGCGAAGAAGATTCCGATGAAAATCAGTCCAGTGGCAGCGGCGATCTTGACGATGAAACCGAGGAAAAGGAAACCGAGAGCAAGAGCGGCTCCGACGAAGAAGATTCTGAAGACAAGGCCGACAAGGATGATGAAAAAGATTCCGATAGCAAAGATGAGTCTGAGAATGAAGAGTCTGAGGGCAAAGAGAGCAAGGCCGACGAGCCTGACGCCGATGATTCCGACAAGAAGGAATCCGAGAATAGCGCGGACGGTTCGGACGATAAAGACGACGACGAAGAAGAATCTGAAAACGGTGATGCCGATGACGATGATTCTGGTGATGCTGGCGATGAACAAGAATCCAAAGGTGAAGAAAAGGGCGGCGGCAAGGGCGAAAGTGAAAAAGCTGAAGACAAGGCCGACAAGGATGAACAGAAAAACGAGGATGAGGAATCGCCAGCAGAAGAAGACAAGGAAGCCGACGAGCTTGCCGAGAAACAGGCGGATACCAAACTGGAAGATGAGACTGACGGCCTGAGCAAAAAGGATGCTCTGGATGAAGAGTTGAAAAAGGAATTTGAAAAGCTGACTCCCGAGGATTTGTCTTACTTGGCGAATCGTGATGGTGATATTCACAATGTGCCGCCCGTATCGGATTATGACAGGCCGGGTTTTGAAGCAGAGCGGGCACAGATTTCGGTGAATGTGGCTTCTCTTACCCGCGCTTTCGAGCAGGCCCTGCGGGCGATCACTCGATGCCGCAAGGAGCCCTATCAGCGTCACGGCAAGATTGATAAGAAACGGTTCGTAGCAATCGCCAAGTCTCTGTCCAAGGAAGTTTTCTCGCGGCAGAAAGACGGCGAAGAGATTTCCACCGCTGTTGAAATAGTTATTGATGAGTCGGGCTCCATGAACGGTGAGATTCACGATGTTCGGCTGCTGGCCATAGCGATAGGGGAATCGCTGTCCAAAGTTGGCGTTCCGTTTGAAATTACTGGAACAACTACCCAGTTCGGGCAGGACGATAGCAGGATACCGCCGATGGACGGAATGAATCGCACGAACCCGATTGTGTATAATCATTACAAGGCATTTGATGAACACTGGGATGTTGTGAAATCGCGGCTTATGCAGATGAGGGCAAAGAAGCACAATGTTGACGGTGAAGTCGTGGAGTATGCCGCGATGCGTCTGGCAGGCCGCAATGAAAGCCGCAGGGTTGTATTCAGCTTGAGCGACGGCGAGCCATGTGCGGGGCAATACAATGACGATGTTATGGGGGCCAACCTGAAGCGGGTTTGCGAGCGGTGCCGCAAGAATGGAATCGAGGTCTACGGGATAGGACTCGAAACGAATGAACCTGCTCAGTTTTACGGGGAAAAGTATTTCCTGTATCTGAACGATGTTTCCGAAATGGGCGGTGAGTTTGTGAAAAAGATTGTCAGTGTGATAACTGCGGGCAGGATAAGCGTATAATGAAGGGATGAAGAAAATGAAGATGAATCTAGTTGCGCATTACGAAGAAGGCACGAGCGACAAGATATACATGGCGTGCATTCGCGCCAATGCCGATGGCACATATACCGTACTGGGCAAGTGGGGCCGAAATGGCCGCACGCTTTCCAGTATGGTTAAACTGACGACACGCGATGCGTTCATGGCAAAGAATGCTCAGGACAATCTGTTTGCCGAGAAGATGGCCAAGGGCTATGTGGATATTGATTCGGCAGCTTATCGTGGCAGTGTCACGCGGAACGATCCGTGTGTTCGTGAATCGATGGAGCTGGAAGCCAATGATCCAGCCCCGGTGCAAAAGAAACCGACACCGCAGGAAGAAACGGAAAAGTTGCTGGACAACATGAGTAAGTCTGCGAAGAAGCAAAAGGCGTTCGGCGATGTTGCGGTCTGCGTGGACAACACCGGCATCGAAGACAAATTCGATGAGGGTATTGAATACCTTTGCGAGCCGCATAAGAATTCCGACATGCTGTATGTGTATGATCGTTTCGCTCAGAAGCAGGAGTATATGAAGAATCGTTTCTCTTCTGATTAAAGGTGACGAAATGATTTTCGCGGTATACAAAGGCAACGATCCGAAGCTGACGCAAGGCAAGATTTATCTTGGCTCGCCAGCGATGGATTCTGCCGACATTCTGGATACCAGCACTTTCGCTGTTACCGATGATACGGGATGCAAACATCAAGTCAACAGAGACGAAAACAAATGGGAATTTCTGCCGCAAGTGTATGCTGTCGTTGTGAAGCAATTTAATGAATTTGGGATCGGCGATGTAACACTGATCGAAGATACCACGATAGACTCTTTCACGAAGAGGGTGTTTCTTTTACCTGCGGGATGGACATTCCGTGATGCCAGTTATTTCGTGCTGCTAGACAGGACAAATGTATTTCCCGGCCTATGCGTCATGGAGGGTGTTACAGGCGACTGGAAGGAAGTGTTGCGGGTAGATGAGGCCCTGTGGATCGCGGTCGATCCTGATGGCGTCCAGCGTTCTCTAACCGAGTTCAAATTCGCGGTTGCCGATGGTGGAATTCTAACGATGCCGTTCGTTACTTGTATTGACGACACTGGTGAGCCGAGGCTTACACGGGGTAAGCACTACTTCTTGAGCCGATGTGACGGGATGTGGTTGATCGAAGACAACACTGGGAAAAAGAATGAATACTCATCAGCGCGCTTCAAGATGGGCTGACAAAAACCTGCATTATCTCTGGATTTCTGCCTTCCTGTTGCAATGTTGTTGTGGAGGGCAAATCATATGAGTACCAAAGCTGAAATACAACAAGTCGTTGAGAAGATTGAAAAAATACTGGGCGGCAGCGGCCAACTCACTGTATCAATCAATGATCCAATGATCGCCGACATTGTGCCGATTATTGGGCGGGCCGAAGTTCGGTTCGAGATGGCCAAAGCCAAGATTGCGATCAGCTATCCTAAAGGTAGCAACACAATCATCATTTCGCGGATTGGCAGTGTTCAATCCGCACCAAAGCCGAAGGCCAAACAAGAAGTTGAACCAACCGCAGTGCCGCAACCGAAACGCACACAGCACTCATATGTGCCGCCGAAGGTCGCCAAGGATTTAATCGATGTGATTCTCGACGAAGCCAGTCATGTGATGTGGTTGACGGGGCCGACACAATGCGGCAAGACCGTATTAGTCCATCATATCACCCAAAAGGTTGGCAGGAAGCTTTACCAGATCAACTGCCGTGGTGACATGGGTTCTGAAGCTTTCTTCGGCGAGAAATCCATTACGATTGACGATGCCACAAAGCAGAACAAGATTGTGTTCGTGAAAGGTCTTGTCGAACAGGCGATGGTTGAAGGGCTCGATGCTGATGGGAACGAAGTGGGCGAGGCTGGTGTTCTTTTCATCGATGAAGCTGCTGCAATGCCTGCGCATGTGGCCATCGGAATCAACAGGTTATTGGAATCCGATGACCCCCGCCGCACGCTGGTAATCGCCGAAGATGGCGGCAGAATCGTGCGTAGTCACAGCAAGTTCAGAATCATTCTCGCTGGTAACACTGTCGGGCGCGGTGCAACAAGTTCCGAATCTACTGTGTATACCGCGCAGATGGATGCGCTTGATATTTCCTTGCTGAACCGTATCGCGGTTTGCTTCCGCATGGGATATGACAGGAATGTCGAGCGGCACATCCTGATGGAAAAGATTGGCGATGACAAGGTTGTCAATCAGGTGCTCAAGTTCCGTGATGCCATTCGGGGCCACATCAAGAGCGGCAAGCTGTCGAGCCCGTTCAGCACCAAACGGCTTGTGGACATCGCCAACATGTATCGCGTGTTTCGCGATCTGGGCAAGGCGATATTCTACACGGCGTTTGAACAGTTGCTGCCCGAGGAGAAGCCGATTTACAACGAGCAGTGTGTGGCGATCATCGGCAAGGATATTTTGCAACAGTTTACTGAAGACAATGTGGATTACTTGTAATTTCAACACCGAGGATTTGCCCTCCAAGGTGCTCGGCGGGAAGCGCAACTTTCCCGCCTTTTTCTTTTTGCTTGTCAGATATTCTACTTTGTCGTAGGATAAAGCCGATTTTCTTAAATATGGAGGATTATCTATGGTCGCCGAGAATTGTGCGCAAGAGCTATCTGAACCAGATTTGAGACATGATCGTTACGCGGTATATCATCTGATAGGCAAGCAAATCACCTTCAACACCCCATCCCGAAACTCGCGCCAATGCACAGGAATCGCTCAGAGAGTGTGCCGGGACATATTCTCAAGTATGGTGGAACTAACCGTCAATGGACGGACGTTCCGCTTCAAGGAACCAACCGCGATTGCGAAAATAGGCAACGCGGTTGTTTTCGTTTATGGGCGACATGCTAATGACGATATGCAGGATAACGAGCTTTATTCTTACCTGCGTGAAGCGGCTTATCGGGGCGAGACGATTGACAACATCATCCACAACACAATGCCTTCTCGCGTCAAGCTATTGCGGTTCGATGTGCAACCAGCCGCTGAGGCCGCAGTGGCATCCTGATCCATCCTGTCTTTTTTCTCAACGACTTCAAGCCTTCCTACGTATAATGTTTTTGGTTGATTGAAAAAGTTTCAATTTCTCTGGATTTCCGCGTTTGTTCTGCAATGTGTATATGAACAGCACAAACAAACGCGGCAAGGCCGCAAAGGAGAAAATCATGAGTGGAAGTTTCGGTTCTAATGTGTGGTGGACGGTGCCAGCTCTGGTAGTTGACGGCAAATTGGCGCAAGCGGTTCTCGTGGCGAACGGCTTCGACAAATCGGCGATCCCGTTGCCAACACGACGCGAGGTGGTGCGCAGGGCTGCTGACAGTTTCGCCAACAGGCGCGTTCGGGATGACAAGAAGATTACCGAGAAGGCTCGGGAAAATGCTGATGAGGTGTCATACGGCATCCTCGATTTCAATCAGGATGATTCCGAGCGCGTCAGCTATCGCCAGCACACACTCGTCAAGTTGGACAAGGCGAGCGGCAGGGTTTCTGCCGAGGGCGATCTGGCCGATAAGGTGTTGGAAGCGGTTGCGGCCTACGAAGGCAAAATCAACGATAGCGATGTTCGGGCCTTCTTGCTGAAAGTCGTGGCCCAGTGCTACGGTGTGGCCAAGCGGCCTTCTGGCGGCATCTACTTCATCCCCGAGAAATATGTCGAAAAGGTGCAGGCTGTGCGTAATGTGCTCAGGGAACTTGGGACGGGTGCCAAGATTTACGTCGAGGGAGTCATCAACGGTGTGCAGGAGCGGCAGAATGTATGGGAGTCCGTTGAAGACGAAATCAACCAGCGCATCGAGGAGACGCTGGCGGCAGTGGGCAAAATAGGGAAGCGCGTAAATGCGGCGAAGGACAAGGAGAGCGAGTTGGAGGGGCTCAAGGAACTGATGGAGGCGTATAAGGGTTTGCTCGGCGAAGAGGCGAAGTATGAGGGCGTCGCCGATAAGATCGAGAATGCCGTGAAGCAGGTTGCTGAGAAAATCAGCCAGCTTCGGCAGGCAGCGTAAGGGTGGACAAAGGGTGGCGGGGCCGACTGCGAGATAAACTCCAGCGGCCCCGCTAGGGCTTTGAAGAAAGGCTGAGACGATGACGAAGAAAGAAATAGAGAAATTGCTCCGAGAGCTGTATATAGCCTCCAAAGATTTGTGTGACAGTTGTGGCGATAATTACGGTTCGGAATCAGCCGACAACGGCGAGTATTCAAAACATTTCAGTGACAAAGCTCAGGAGAAACTGGAGCAGGTGCTTCGCAAGACGTATGATGTTCTGAAGCCGAAACAGGGGAAGACGAAATGACGAAGAAGGAATTCGGCGAATTGCTGAGGCTTATGATAGCCGTGACAAGAGTGATGGCTATCAGCCAGCCGAGAATGCAACCAATTATAGCGAAACTGAAGAGAGTGCTTCTGGAGGTTTACGGCGATCTAAACAAACCAGTGTCAAAGCCGACGAGGGTAAAAAGAGCGTTCAAGGCTGACAGGCAAACCGAGGGATGGATAAAAGTCATTACCAAAGGAAATAAGAAATGACAAAAAAAGAAGAGAGAGTGCAGGAACTAGAAGGCTTGATCCGATATCATGCCGATTTGTATTTCAACCAGAGCAAGCCAGAGATTACCGACGCCGAATACGACTCGCTGGTTGACGAGCTGAAGAATCTCGATCCGACGAATCCAGTGTTGCAGGAAGTCGGCGCGGTGCCGTCCTATGGGCGCAAGGTGAAGCACTCGCAAATCATGGGTTCGCTCGACAAGGAAACTACTCTTACGGGAATTGACAAGTGGTATAACAGCCATGCGGCAAAGAGCGACGGTTTTATTGTCACCCCGAAGATAGATGGGCTCAGTGTGAGGCTTGTCTACCGCAACGGCAAGTTCGTAGAAGCAGCTTCTCGCGGGGATGGCCTTGTCGGCCAAGACCTGTCCGATAACATACGGGCGATCAGCAGCATTCCGAAGTATGTCGCAACATTGGCGTCGTATCCCGAGATTGAGGTTCGCGGTGAAATTTACATGTCGAAATCCGCATTCAATTTGCTTCGGGAGACTGGGGCCGTGGAATTCGCCAATCCGCGCAATGCGGCATCTGGCTCGTTGATGGCCAAAGACGCGGCAGTTACGGCATCCCGTGGATTGAGCCTGTTTGTCTACGATGTGATTCTGTTTTCTCGTCAGTTTGAAGCAGAGAAAGACAAGCGGGCGTGGATGACGACGAATCTCACTGGTTTTGATCTCGTGGAAGCGCAGGCTGTATTCCCGAAAGATTTTCAATCGCTGGCCAACGCATGGGAAGTTCGGCGACTCAAGCTGGATTACGAGATTGATGGACTTGTGCTCGCGCTGAACTCGATTGCCGATCAGGATGAGGCGGGCTGGAATGGCAAAAGGCCCCGTGGTAAGCTGGCCTATAAGTTCCGCCCTGAGCAGAAGACGGCCACGGTTCTCCAGATTGACTGGCAGGTGGGCAGGACGGGCAGGCTTACGCCGATGGCTCGTATTGAACCCACGCTGGTTTCAGGTAGCACTCTGAGCAACATCACTCTTCACAATGCGGCCAATGTGCGGATACTGGATGTTGCCGCAGGGGACGATGTATTGATTTGCAAGGCGGGTGAAATTATTCCGCAGATTATCCAAACCGTTGATCGCACGAACAGGAAAGGCCCGACAATACTGACATATGTTCCATGTCCGTCTTGTGGCGAACTGACAGATTACGACAAGGATGACGAAAAGAAGGTCAACCTGTGGTGCCGCAATCCGATCTGTCCCGCGCAACTTGAACGCAGGGTATTGCACTATGTCAAGACGCTGGACATTATGGATGTCGGCATTGGCACTATCTCGGGGCTGTGCGGCGCGGGCTTCATCAAGGATGTCCCCGATCTGTATGATTTGACGCTCGATCAGATTAAGGAAGTCACGGGCGGACAGCAAGCGGCAGAGAATGTGCTGACGGCCATACTGGAAAAGAACAAGATACCGCTCGCGGTGTTTCTCGATGCGCTCGGCATTGATGGCCTCGGGACGACAACATCACGGGATGTGGCGAACAACTTCAAGAAGCTGAAGGCTGTGATTCATCTTGCGGATGTTTTCAGTGCCGCGCAGGAACTGATGGCGATTGACGGTATTGCCGATGTGACGGCTGCGAAGATTATCGGCGGCTTGAAGACAATGGGGCCGATGATCGAGCGGCTGACTCAGGTGATAGATGTGCTGGATGTGCAGGAAGCTACGGGTAAGCTGGCGGGGAAGACATTCTTGATTACTGGCACGCTGTCGGAGCCGAGGAAGGTTTTCGAGAAGCTCATCGCCGATAATGGGGGCAGCGTGGCTTCGGGAGTCAGCAAGAATCTGGGCTATCTGATTGTCGGCGAAGACGCGGGGAGCAAACTGGACAAGGCGAAGAAGCTGGGCATCACGATACTGAACGAGCAACAGTTCAAGGAGATGATCGGGTGAAGAAGTTTCATTCCAACACAACAAAACAGGTGGTTTGGTTCGACCCAAAGGATGTTATTTCTATGACTCGACATCCCAAGGAAGTCTTGGCAGGAAGAGAGCCGACGCTGTTTACTCGGGGACTCGAAGGGATGGAGTTTCCCGCTTTTACAAAGGTAACACTCAAGAACAAGCAGCAGTTCCATGTGCTGGAGACTCCCGAAGAGATAATGGGAGACACAAGTTCAAGGAAATGCTGAAATGAAAACGAAAGGCAGAGACACATCCGCGTTGCTGTGGGAGCTACGGCTCATCGTGGGCAGAAAGAATCTGGCCGTGTATAACATCTATGTCAGAAGGGCGGGATATGGCATCTCGTATGCCAAAGCTGCTGACGTGGATACCAAGTCGGATTGCGAAATGTTCACTCATGGGTCAACGGTATATCACTACTACCCGACACTCAGGCGGGCGGTCGTCGGCGAAATAAAGATGTGGAAGGGAAAACGATAATGGCGAAAGAAGCTATATGTGGAATAAAGGAAGTGCCGGAATACGGCAAGGTGTATACGACATCGGATTTCCCGACGATCATCTGGCTTCTTTGTAACGAAATGAGGCCTGTAACGAATGTCCGCTCACCTGATGGCAGGATGGTTTTATTGTTCGAGAACGCCGAGAAATGCGCCGATCTTGCTCACAAGATGTTGTTCAACGACGATGTGAAACTGTCTCGTGCTTTGACTGAAATAAAAAGAGTCAGGCAGATTTTAAGACAGGAATAAGCATGATCGGCGAAGTATACAAAGTGTACTGGCGCGGCACGCACCCCAAGTCGAAGAAGGTGTTCTTCGATGGCAAGTTTGCCAGCAGGAAGACCGCTCGGCGGTGGTGCCATAACCACCAGTATCAGCATGAAGGATTTGTGATTGTGCATCCTGACGGCACGGAAGAGCAGTGGAGATGGAAGGAGAAACTATGATTTACGCAATTGACTCAGCGGTGACGAAGATGAAGTCTATTCCGCACGGGAAAGACTATCGGGTATGGATGAGCAAGCTCTCCGCAGACGAGATAGCGGCTATGCGTTCGGCAATCGAGCGGTATGTCGAGGGCAAGCAGGTCTTCACTTCCAGTCATATTCCCGGCAACGATTGGGCGGGCACGGTTTTTATGCCGATCTGCGAAAAGGCGTGTGGCTTCAATGAAGAAATGGCCGCCTGCTGCTTTGGACTTCTGGTGTGGGAAGTGTTAATGGAATCGGACAAGCAATGGGCATTCAGGAAAAGCTGTGAGATTCGCGGCATCGAATGCAAGGGCATGACATACTATCGCATTGATGTCCCGCCAGAAGCACAGGAGGCGAAGTTACGATGATAATGCCAGAGCTGATGGAAATTTATCGCTGTGCCCGTCCGAGCGGCACCCACACGAAAGATGAAATCAAAAGGTGGGGCGAGCATATTCTAGGCATTGACTCGTTTTCGCCACGGCGGCTTCAGGAACTTGTGGATGACCCGGACGACGGCATTGACGTGTTTCTCGCAAAGGCGTGTCGCAGTTGTGTTGACCGGGATAGGCCGTGTTCATTTTGCCTGAATGGATGCAGGGCGTGGAAGGAGAAGTCATGAACGAAATACGCGACAAGCTGATTGCGGCAGGGGTGAAGAACCTGCAAGAGTTCGGGTATCCGTCCTGCAACAAGGACAACATTCTGACGGATTATGTGTTCAGCAGGTTCTTCCTGTCCATGCTGGAAGAAAACAAAGGCCACGGGAAGGACATCGACGCGGCGATTGGCGAGCTGATCGCCCAGTGCGGGCAGAAGGAGAAGAAGGATGAAAAAGGACGATTGGAAAACAATTCTGTTCCACGAAGAAGGAATCTTAAACACAAGGGCGCATGACAGCAATGTCGTGCATATACGAATCTCGAAGGACAACTGGGATTTCAGGGTTTTATGCGGCAGAACGATCAGGACTGGAAGCACAAAGTTCCCGTTCAGTGTTGGGTGGGGTGGACAGAATATTACTCGGTGCCAGAAGTGTCTGCAAAGATATCAGAACAGGATCGTGTAGCTGCGGCGTATAGTGTGATGAAAGGCAGAATAACACAAACAGAGAAGGAGTGAGATATGAGTATATTATTCAATCCATGAAAAATGGGAATTTAACTCCCGATCAGATCGGTCGGGCGAGTGCGAAAAAAGTTTGGTGGCTTTGCGAGAAAGGACACGAATGGCAGACTGCTGTTAAAGAAAGAAGTAGGGCGAGAAGTTCGGGCTGCCCTCTCTGTTTTTGTCAGGCTCACTCGGAAAGGATGATGGGTAATGATTTCAGAATTCGAGGATATAAAGCAAGAATGTCAGAGAAGAAATGACATTCTTCACAAGAAGCAGATCGAAAACGATCTACTAGGAAGACAGATAGCTGAGTGCGAATCAAAGATAATTCGTCTTGCTGGAGAGTTGTCGATAGCGCAAGAGGCTCTTGGGTTCATTATGAGTTTCGCTGACCAACGCAGGGGAACCATGAAGGGAAAAATCGAGTCCGTCATTTCCGAAGCTGTTCAGTTGATCTACGGCAAGAGCTACCGAGTCGAACTGTCTTACTCGGTGAAGAACAACCGATCCTGTCTGGAAATCGAGATGGTGCGCGATATAGCAGAGGGTGAAGTGCGGCGAGACATGGTTGGCTTCGGTGGCGGCATGTCGGATACGATTTCCGTTCCGTTGCGGCTAATGGTGCTGCTGGGTTCCAAGCAGACGGACAGGGTATGCGTCTTGGATGAGTGCTGGAAGCACATGGATTTGGAGCGCATCGAACTGGTTGGAAAATTCCTGCGGCTTCTGACGGACAAGCTCGGTATGCAGATTATCATGTGTTCTCACCATGAGCGGCTCAGGGATTTTGCAGAGCGGACATATGAGGTGACAGAAAGTGACGGTGTATCTTCGGTGGAAGTTTTCTAGCAGAGAATCGTATAGTGTGGGCGTGGAAAAGAGAAAACAGTTGTTGACAGAAAACGCTTTGTGTGAGATATTCATTTTATGACATTGAATAAAGCAGCTCAAGAGCTTGGTAGACTTGGAAAAGGCATTCCGAAAACTCTTACCAAGGAAGAGCGTCAAAGACGCAGGGAACACATGGAGCGACTGAATAAACTGAGACGCAAGAAATGATAGCCCACAAAATAGAGCTAAGGCCAAGTAAATCGCAGGTTGCGTATTTCAAACAAGCCTGCGGCACCGCTCGGTTCGTTTACAACTGGGCTCTTTCTGAATGGAATCGCCAATACGAAGCCGGTGAAAAGCCGACAGCCTACAAACTAAGAAAGCAATTTAATGCCATCAAATACCAGCAATTCCCGTGGCTTGAGTTGATCCATCGTGACGCCCATGCCTTACCATTCCTTAATCTTGGCAGAGCTTTCACGGCTTTTTTCAAAGGTGTTTCTAAGCATCCAATATTTCACAAGAAGGGTATCCATGATTCGTTTCAGATAGCCAATGAAAAATTTCATATCGAAGGTAAAAAAGTACGATTGCCAGTTATCGGCTGGATACGCCTGAGAGAGCCACTGCGCTTCCAAGGCAAAATCATGTCGGGCACCGTATCAAGAACTGCGAACAAATGGTTCTTATCCGTCTGTGTTGATGCGAAGCCGATCCTGAAGCCAAAGACTGGCGACAAACAACTCGGTGTTGACTTGGGAATCAAAAACACAATGACTATTTCCGATGGCCGACAGTTTCAAGGCCCGAAATCACTGGCTAAAAACCTGAAACGACTGCAATCCAAATCACGGCAGTTATCCAAAAAAGTCAAAGGCTCCAAAAATCGAGAAAAAGCCAAGCTTCGCTTGTCCAAACTGCATTACCGAATTTCTTGTCAACGAAACGATTTTCTACACAAGGCCACGACAATGCTGGTGCGCGAAAGCCAAGCCATCTGTATTGAAGACCTTGCTGTGGAAAATATGGTAAAAAACCACAAACTGGCCAGACACTTGATGGACGCCAGTTTTGGTGAAGCAAGACGACAGTTCGAGTACAAATCCGTATGGTATGGCACTGAACTACATACTGCCGATAGGTTTTACCCGTCGAGCAAAACCTGTAGTGGCTGTGGCAATATCAAACAGGATTTGAAATTGTTTGACAGGGTATATCACTGCGAAAACTGCGGTTTAACAATTGATAGGGACATCAATGCCGCAATTAACTTACGAAAACAACTACCGATGGCTAGTCGGGAAGTTAAGCCTGTGGACAGCACGGTATCGCTGGATGAAGCAGGAACTAAATCTGTGCCAATGTTCGCATTTGCATAGTGGAAAGGTAGCAGCGAAGACCAAGTCGGAAACCAGCTTTTGCGAACAAATGCGGAAAGGTAAACAAACTATGACAACGAAGCAATTGAGAATCATCACGGCAAAGGCTGATATAGCCGAGATTGTGGATGAAGGTGCGAAGATTAAATCGGAAATCGACGCCCTCACCGAAAAAGACAAGAAGTTCAAGGCGAAGATAGCCAGCTATGTGGAAGACGAGATGGACGAAGGTGAAATCAGCGTTCGTCTGGCGGGCAATAAGTCAATCGCTGTTGTCACCGCTATGGAAAGCTACGAAATAAGGGCATCGTCGCCGAGCTATGCTGGTGCGCAAATTGCGATTTCGGCTGGCTTGCTGGCCGATGTTGTGAAGTGTGATCGCAGCCTTGCCGTGCCGCTGGCCGAGATTGACAAGGCTGCGGAAATATTGAAGAAGGCTGGAATTTCCGCGCTGGTGAGTGAAACTTATTCCGTGAATCCCGAAGCGTATCGGGATATGTCGGATAACATTGGTGTGTCTCCGAATGTCCTTCAGGCCCGTGCGGCACTCAGGGAATGCACATCGAAGAATGTCACATTCAGGGTTAAGTATGAGAAGGACAAGTAACCTATGGCCAAGAAAGAAGACACTGCTGTAAACGAGAAGGAATTTTCCTTCCAAGGGTGCTACGGGGAGAAGGTGCTGTATTCGCAGCTCATCGACTTCCTGCAAGACGCATTTGACGCCAATGCCGATGTTGAGGCGAGCGGCAGCGACGAGCGGTTCGCAACCTGCATCTGGTCGCACGCGGGAGCGGGTAAGACATCAATCGTAAAGCAGCACTGCAAGCATCCCGTGACATGGCGCGGCAAGCAATATGACGGCTACAAGGTCTACGATGTGCCGATTGCCCAGTTTGAGGAAATGGGAGACCTGCACGGCATGCCCGCTCGGCATATCCTGATGAGCAAGCAGAACGGCAAAGGCCCAGTGGAACGCTGGATTCCAGAGGAGGTAGTTCAGGGCTATATCTCCGACGGCTGGCAGATGGAGCACAGGGCTGGCATCCGCACGATGTATGCGCCGCCTGACTGGGTTCCCACCGAACCCGGCCCGTCGATCCTGCTGCTGGACGACTGGAATAGAGCGTCCGTCCGAATCATCAAGGGTATCATGCAGCTTTTGCAGAACTACGGCATGGTGAGCTGGAAGCTGCCCGAGGGCTGCAATATTGTGCTCACTGGCAACCCCGACGAGCAGGACTATCTCGTTACATCCATCGACTCTGCTATTCTCACGCGCATACGCAGTATCACACTCAGGACGGATGCGAAGGAGTGGAGTGTGTGGGCTGCATCACAAAAGCTGGATTCGCGGCTCATCAGCTTTGTGCTGAGATATCCCGAGATGATGATCGGCCCCGAGCGCACGAATCCACGCACTCTTTCGGAAGTGGGAAGGTGCGTGAAGCGCATACCCGATTTGTCCACCAAGGAAAACCAGATTCGATTCAAGATGATGGCCAGTTCCCTACTGGACGATCAGACGGTTTCAACGCTCATGGTGTTCATGGAGCGCGATGTCGAAATGATTATCGAGCCCGAGCAGATACTTGAAGGCCGAGACAAGGAAGGCATGCTGAAGCACATCAAGAAGCTAATGGGTGGCGTCGAGAAGCGCGTGGATGTGCTGGGCGTCATCTGCGACAGACTCTTTGCGCACATTGTGCAGCCTGACATCGTGCCCGACAAGAAGACAATCAAGAACTTTCAGGACTTCCTGTGCATCGACGAAATTCCCGAGGACATGCGGCACAATCTCTGTATGCGCATAGCCCGCGTGCGGGATGCGAATAACGCAGGGCGCGTGCAGCAGTGGATTATGTACAACGAGCGGCTGAAGAAGCTCATCATGGAAATCGTGTAGGGGCTCAGATGGCAACCATGACAAACATGATTGATAAAATTAGGAGAATGAAGGAGAGGGCATCTTTAGGCTCTTCTACTGTGCTCCCGCGATCAACCGAGCCGAAATTGACAACAGCGGAGGCGTTATCCGTATTCGGTCATACAGGTTTTAGGCCCGATCAAGAAGAAATAATCAACGAAGTCATCAATGGTCGAGATGGAGTTCTTGTTGTTTTTCCGACAGGGTATGGCAAAAGCCTTTTATACCAAGTACCCGCACTCGTTGTTGATGGGATGGCAGTTGTTGTCAGCCCTCTTATTGCTTTGATGAAAGATCAGGTGGATAAACTTCAGCATATTGGAGTCAAGGCTCTTCTCATCAATTCTTCTCTTACGGCAAAAGAAGAAAGAGAGGCAATGTTACAAATAATCAGCGGAGCCGTAAAAGTTCTCTATGTTGCTCCAGAGAGATTTGATAATGGGGAGTTCAACACAAGCATTTATGGCGTCAGAGTGAGTCTTTTGGCTGTAGATGAGGCGCACTGTATTAGCAGATGGGGTCACGACTTTAGGCCATCTTATTCGAGGCTTGCAAAAGCTATTCTCAATATGAAGCCAGAGCGCGTTGTCGCTCTTACCGCGACTGCTACAAAAAGAGTACAGGATGATATTTGCGCCAGCTTGGGTATCGCAGGGGCGAAGAGATTCGTCAAAGGGGTATACCGTCCCAATCTTCGACTTGCCGTGATGTCTGGCTTTGGAATATCAAGAACTGAAGCAATGAGAGAAATTGTGGAGGATTTTCAGAAGGCGGGACATAACACCGGAATCATATACTCACCTACTCGCAATATGGCCGTGAGTATATGCACCTACCTTCAGGAAAGAGGAATTGATTCGACATTTTATCACGCGGGGATGAAACCGGGAGACAGGAAGACCGTTCAGAATAAATGGATGGACAATGGCGGTATTATTGTAGCAACCAGTGCTTTTGGAATGGGGATTGATAGGCCCGATGTGCGATTCGTTATCCATTCAGGATTATCAAGCAGTATTGAAGACTGGTATCAGGAGATAGGTCGCGCAGGGCGGGACGGGAACGAATCACTGTGCTTGACTTTGTGGGATTACAGACAAGACTACGGCACACAGATGATATTAATTGATGTTGTTAGTCCAAGAGGGCAAGATGTTCAGGATTTTTGGGCATGGCTCCGCTCAGTGGCCCTTAGAAATGCCAAACCGAATGATGAAACCGCCACTGTAAACATGATACAAAAAGACATGGGGATGGCGGCGGATTGCGTCAACGTGGGAGGATGTATCTCTTTTCTCAAGAAGAAAGGTCTTGTTAGAAAATTAGAAAGGGGTAAGTATCGGGTCTCGCTGACGGGAGGCAGCAACCTTGACTGTTCGGGGTTGGATAAAATAAGACAGGAGAAAATAGACAAGGTGGATGCCGTTGTCTCATTTTATCAGAGTGGCGACTGCCGTGTCGCTTCTATTTGTGATTACTTCGGCGACACTTCTTTTTCGGGGAAGTGTGGAGCATGTGATAACTGTACCAACGGTGAAACACGATGAGGAAAGAGATAGTTTACTTGGCGGGGAAGATTGACAAGAATGATTGGAGACGACATTTTGTTGGGGATAACGCCGGGCTTTGCGGTCAAAATGAAAGGTCTTCCAGAAAAGAAATGACGGAAGATATTTTGCGAGATGCGTTCGTAGTTGACACGTTACATTCTTCCGTATTTTTTGATTATACTGGGCCGTTCTTCTTTGACTGCGATCATGGGTGTTCACATGGCCCGAGCACACATGGCGTAGCATCTGGATGTGGGTCGGTAACATCGACAGACCTTGATAAAACAGAGAGACAATATGTTTTGAATAACTCGGAAAGACAAATCAGAAAGTCTACTCTGTTTTTTGCTTATATTGAAAACTATGACGCATTTGGAACACTTGTCGAGATAGGTATTGCTCGCGCATTGAAGAAGCGTATTTTCCTTGCATTTGGGACATGGTTGTCGGGACAGCTAATCAAGAAAAGAGTAACAGATATTCAATCAAGTGCTGGCGGCTACGACATCTCGGGGTGCGAATCGCCGACAATTGGTCACGATTTGTGGTTTGCGGCTCATGCTTCTACTATCGTCAGATACTATATTGACGAGAACGATGTGGTAGATGCTTTTCTTTGTATGTATACATCGCAGAGTTATTCGGTTTTTCAGCGTGGGGATAAGATAGAGTCCTGCCTCCAGAAGACTCCAGACGGCTGTCTCACATCGTTGGGGGAACTTAAAATAGTGTAATTTTCTTGGATTCCTCTTCTTCCAGTGCAATGTAGTGCTGGAAGGAGATGTTCTGCATCATGGGAAGAAAACTATCATATTCAATGTTGCTGCTCGCGATCTGTTCGGCAATGGCCGCAACAGCTATTTGCTGCCACCAGCTCCGCGAGAAGCCAGAGCAGCCCGATCCATTTCTCGCAGCGTCCGAAGATTTCAGTGATGCCGAGTTGCAGGCCCAGCTCAATGACGATGCCCGTATAATCGCCCTGACGCTGTTTGCCGAGGCCCGTGGCGAGTCGCAGGCGGGGAGGCGGGCTGTGGCGTCGGTTATCTGGAGCCGAGCCGATGGTAAGCCTTACAGCATGGCGGACGAGTGCTGGAAGAGCCGCCAGTTCTCTTGCTGGAACGGCAAGGACGGTGAAAAGCTGCTTTATCTTCAGGAAGACAGGCTCGCGCCGAAGGAGCGGCAGGTATTCGACGAATGTATGGGGCTCGCCAAGGAACTCATCAGCGGCCAGTTCAAGCCGACCGTCAATTCGAGTCATTACCACAAGTCCACAATCAAGCCCTTGTGGGCAAAGGGTATGGTTAGGGTCGCTGTCATCGGCAGGCACATCTTCTACCGCAGGGCGTGATTTTTGTGGCGCATGCGTTCCAGATAGGATAGGATTCCGTGCATTGAGTTCTAACCAGAAAGGAATGCGGCATGAAAATCAAGGTAGATTGCAGCAAGAATCTCTATAAGTGGCTGGCGAAGGCGGTTCCCGGTTGGTTTGAATGCAAAGTCGAGCCAACACCTCCCGGCCCAACACCTCCCGGCCCAACACCCCCCGGCCCGTCGCCGAGCGGCAAGCTTCTCACTGATTTTCTCATGAAGGGGCAGGAAGGCAGCAAGTACACGAACAACGCAGGACGCACCTCAACACTGTGCATGGCTAATGATGCCGACCGTACTGCAATGGACAAACAGCGGCTCTATGTTGCTGACTACCTGAAAAGTGTTGGGGCAAACTGTCTGCCGATGATCGTGTGCAACGATGATGGCAACAGCGTCAATAGTTACATCAATCCGTGGGGGAGCGGCTGGGGTGGAGAGATTCCCGGTGCAAAAAAAGAATTTCTCGCGTGGATGTACTACTCAGACAATGACAGAAAGATGTTTGGCGCAATGTGCAGTTCCCGTGGCATCAGCCAGATTCCGATCCTGTTCTGTTCAGAGAATCGCGGCGGGCCATTCACGAGCCCATCGTGGGCCGAGCAGTTCATCAAGGACATGAAACTCTTCTTCGTCGATCATGGCAACGTGACGTGGATTTGTACCCATCTGGAAGCGGAGAAGTTTGTCGAACCTGCTGAAGTCAATCGGATAGCTGGATTCATTCGCAAACACATGCCGACCGTCAAGATTTGCGTGCATGCCACGGAGACAAGGTTTGCCAAGTGCGAAGTTGATGCCATCAGTGTGCAGATGCCGTGGCACCCCAAGGACGGGGACGCGCACACGCCCGACGAAGTGGTCAAGGTTCTCAAGACATACCTCGATGCGGGCGCAAAGGCCGTTATCGCAGGTGAATACAATTGGAATTCCGAGGGTGCAGCAGCCAAAGCACAGGGGCAGGCCGCACTGGCAATGCCCGAGTGCCAAGGCGCGTGGTGCGGCTGGTAGAGTAAGGCAGAAATCCGCCCAGACAAAGGCTGACAGGAAAGTGCTCTGCCTGTTGGCTATCCGAAAAACTTCCTTTTTCTTTGGATTTTTACGCTCCTGTTGCAATGTAGTGTTGTAACGAAGGGAACGATGAAAATGACACAGGAAAAGAAAGAAGGTGGCAGGGCTTCTCTGTCATACATTCCGCCGAAAGAGCGGAAGGTCGATCCAACTGAGGCTCCGACGGGATACCGTGCCGTTTCCAAGGCCGACATCAACATATCCCAAGTAGCCAATTTCTGTGCCCATTGCGACTGGCGACCGAACTGCGGCGAAAACGGGCAGTATGTCAACTGTGCCGATGCTGACACACCGCGTTCGCCTGCGTTCAAACCCCGCAAGGATGGTTGCAGTGTGGTATTCAAGCGTTTGTCGTACAACGGAACGGTTTGCGTATAATGAGATACATAGGAGAAGTGTTGTGAAATACAGCGAAAGACTGAAAGAAGTGCAGGAGCGGGTGAACAAGTGTCTCAAGATTTACGAGGATTCTTATTCCGAGGCCAAGAAGAAGAGAGATATTTCCGAGGAAAAAGGAAAGAGTTTCAAATACTGGGCCGAGTGGAACTTCGCGAATTTCATTTTTGTCGAAACCGCCCAGAGAGAGTGGAAATCAATTGCTGATGGAATCAACAACGGTATCGCAACTGGCGTAGACGAACAGAAGATTTTTGAATGGCTGGAAAACAGGCGGAAAGAGTATGTCAGGTGGGTGTTGTCCAACACGCGGGCCGACAGTCGCAGTACCAGTCAGGTGAAAAATTTGATCGAAGACATAGAGCAGGCAGTCTATAAGGAAATCGCAGGCCACAGTAGGATTGATCTGAATTCACTCGCGGAAATACTTGGCATTGATATGGGTTGAGGGCACGAAGGAGAAAGCGGCATAAAGGTGAAATATCACATCAAGAACACGAGTGCGAGAAAGTGGCTGGAGGACTACAAATGGGAGACCGACCACTGGACTCTTTCTTGGAGCAGTGATCGTGCGAAGGCAAAGCTGCTTGACAGGACAAACATCGGGGTTCTTGTGAACGAGATAGGGCTCAGGGGCTGTTCTGCATTCCGTGCGGAGTGGGCTGATAGGCGGGCTCCCGACGGCGTGGTGAGCATGGGCAGGCGGATTGTCCGCAAGAATGGTGTGGTGCGCTTCGCCAGCGACAAGTTCAGGCATGACAATCTGGTTCCGTTTGTGGGGCAGTATATTTTCGTTGAGGCGGAGGACTACTGGATAATGCACCCGCATGCTTTCAAGACGAGCGCGGGATTTGCGGACGGCAAGGCAAATCATATCTGTGACTTAGACCCCGTGGAGGAGAGGCGGTGAACGACGATGACAAGAAGTTTCTCAGGGACTGTGGGTTCTCGACTTCTCGCAGGCACAATGAGATCGAATACAAGGATGGCTCGTTCGCCGATGGAACGTGCGCCCGCATAATTCTGGCATTCCTGCGGGCAGGTAATCCGATCCCCGAAGGCGATGGCTCGGAAGAAGAACCTCGTTTGCCAGAGGCCCCGCCCAAGGAGGGCGAGACTTGCAGGGTGCCGGGTTGCTATGGCAGATTAGTGAGGAGAAAGAACAAGGCAACAGGCAGCGAGTTTCTGGGATGCAGCAACTATCCAGACTGCAAGGCGGCGCACAAGTGCGAGCAGCGGCAGCAGGAGATGGAGCTATGAACAGCCCTGAGCCGCAATTTGCGGGGTTTTAACCCCGGCAGTTAGGCGAAATCAGTTGTTGACACACCTATACCGATGAGGTATGTTTATAGGTATGAAAATTGAAATCAAGAAAGTCGGTTGCGAGCGGTGTGGACATCACTGGATTCCACGCCAGAGTGAAATCAGGATTTGTCCCAAATGTAAAAGCCCCTACTGGGATAGGCCACGGAAAGTAAAATGATCGTTCGCACCTTAAAACTGAAGCTTGCCAAGGCGCAGGAAGCCAAGCTGAATCAGTGGTTATGGAACTTGACAGGTGTTTACAATTGGGCCATCAAAAAGATCGAGCGCAACGCTGCCAACAAAATCTACTTCTCACAGAAGGATTTCCAAAATCTTCTTGCCGAACACAGTAATCGCATGGAAATACCGAGTCACACGCTGCAAGGCACACTGACACAGGCATACCTTGCATGGCAACGATGCTTCAGAAAGCAGGCCAAGAAGCCACGCTTGAAAGGCAAGCGTAACAAGCTGAACTCAATACCGTTCCCCGATCCAATGAAACCACCGAAGGACAATCGTATTTCCATCCCCTGCCTCGGCACACTTCGTTTTCACAAACAAGCCATCCCCGAAGCCAAAATCAAATGTGCTCGTATTGTAAGGCGGGCTTCTGGCTGGTATCTCTGCCTTTGGCTGGACACTGAGCATAAGTTTCCAGTAAAGCAAACCGAAGCCGCTATTGGTATCGACCCCGGTTTTTCCACGCTCTTGACTCTTTCTGACGGCACAAAAATAGAAAATCCCCGTGAGCTGCGGAAGGGCGCAACGCGCCTTGCGCAAGCCCAGCGAGCGCACGATAAAAAGCTCACCGCACGATTGCTTGAAAAACAGCACAATAGACGCAGTGACCGCAATCACAAGATTTCCCGCTGGCTTGTTGAAAACTACAAAACCATCTACTTCAGTGATGACAACTTCAAGGCAATGGCCAAGTTATTCGGCAAATCCATCACTGAGGCAGCATTGGCTGATTTACTACGGAAGCTAAACTACAAATGCCGTACAGGCGGTAGGAAGCTTGAACCAGTTTGTTCACGAAATACCACCATGACCTGTGGATGCTGTTGGGCCTTAACTGGCCCGACGGGCCTTCACGGGCTTGCGGTAAGACACTGGGTATGTTCTGCGTGTGGCGCAGTCCATGACAGGGATATAAACTCTGCCAAGGTAGTGCTCAGTGTCTGGCTCGGAACGAGCCACGAGAGGGAAATACGGCATGTCGCGTGATATGTCAAATACCCGTCAGGAATCTGCGGGGCTTCAGCCCCAGCAGAGGTTCAAAAGAGCACTACCGAAGGATGTGAACACAAGGGCGCGTGACACATAGTAGTATCCCGTGAGCCTTTTCACAATTTTTTGATATTTTCCCCTATGGCGAGAAGATAAATCTTCGTCATTGGAGGAAAAATGTGAAAATCTATAGATGCGATCAGCGGTTCTACTGTACGGCATTACTGAAGTACATACCTGTCGGGGCATTACTGGCACGGTATGAAAACGCCACAAGGCTGGTTTTGCAGGATGCGCCTCAGAGCGATAACTACTGGGGAATCCTGACAGACGGATTCGTATACGATTCTCCGAAGGAAGTGACATGGTTCTATGCCATAGAGCCCCCAGCCCAAACCCTTTTCTCCCTTCTTGATAGCAAGGATGAAGACCAGTATGGCAATGTCAGCGGCACGAGTGACGGATTGCCAGACAACAGTAAACTCAAAGTACACGCGGGCATACCCTATCTTTTCAATCTTGATACGAATAGATGGCACACATTTAGAGCGAGTGGGCCAGTGGGCAATGTGACCCTCGAAATTGACCAAGATGGGGTGATTTTCTAAGGATTGAGAAGGAGAAATGATAATGAAGAAAATGTTGATTGCGATTATGGCTGGTATTCTTGCCTGCGGTTCCGGGTTTGCTCAGACGAACTGGGGCAAAACGGTGATGTATGACAGCAAGACATACAAGTTCCTTGAGCCGAAAATTGTACTATCGAATGACCTTGCGACAGTTGGAGGTAGTGTGTCGAATGCTCAGTACGCTGGTGTGGCGGGCATTGCTTCAAATCTTGTCGGAAGTGCTACTGTCAATGCGGCGGGCTTGACAAATAAAACTGCCGTGCCGCTCAGCGATTTTGGTGCGCCTAACGCTAGTGTGAATATGGGCAATCAGCAACTTACCAATAGCGCGGGAGTGGCTTCTGCTGGTGGTAACTATCAGATAGCTTATTGGGGTGATGGCATTTTCAGAATCCTCGGGTATCATTCATCGCTTTATGATTTGGTTCAGCCGGTATTTTACAATGACTGGCTTGGGTTGCATATCAACACAAACCTGACATTTTCGGCTGGTCATTGGGTTGACTTTAGTGGTTGTACACTAACCAACACTGGTTCAGTAATCCCGGCAGGTTCCAATACAGTTGACTTGGGCACTGCCGCATTGCCATTCCGTGATTTGTACCTCGATACGAATTCTGTGTGGATGGGTGGGACAAAGGTTCTGTCATATAACCCTGCGACAACTTCCCTTGTTGCGAATGTGCCAATAGCCAGCACATCGGGTGCGGTTAGCGTGACTGTCACGGGTACGCCTACGAACGGGCAGGTGATTGCGTGGAACGCCGCTGGAAGTGTGTGGAATCCCACTAATCAATCGGGCGGTGGTTCTAGTTCTCCGGGCAAGTGGACGGTAGTGGTTTCAACAACCAATATCAATGTGCTTGTCGGTGATGTTGCCAAGACATTCGTAATGCAGCCGACAGTCAGTTTGACAAACTACCTACCGAGCGTGGCGTTCAGTGACATAGGGACATGGTACACATTTGTCAAGAATGGGACGAACCGTTTGACTATCAAGGCGGCTGATGCTGATGTGATTGCTGATAGCGGGGCTGGTGCGACAATCTATGATAGTGTCACGAATGAATACTATGCGACAGTCACCTTACAGTTGGCGAATGGAACCAACTGGGTAATAACAGGTGCCCACGGAACTTGGACTTCCACGACTGATTAAGGAAATCGGCTATGGCAGATAAAACCATACATGTGATAGGCAAGTCGGGCATAGTGGATTTGTCCGAACATATAAACGCTACCGGGGTTGTGTTTACTGATTGTCACATCACGTCATTGAATGTCAGTGGGCTGGCTAATCTACAGGCATTGAATCTGGTTAACGCGGGCAAGAATACTCTGACAGTTTTGAATGCGTCGGGGTGTGCGTTGGCATTAGAGTCTGTGGATAACATACTGGCAACATTTGTGGCTAACGGGTTATCGTCTGGTACGCTAAATTTGTCTGGCGGCACTAATGCGATACCTGATGCCGCAGGACTTGCTAACAAGGCGATCTTGGTCGGTCGTGGTTGGACTGTAACTGTGAATTCAGGAAGTTATTGTGCGGTTAATGTAGATTTGTCAGGCCATACGGAGTTAATAACTCTTGACCTTAGTGGCTGTACGATAATGCAGACTCTAAACGTGAGTGGATGCACAAATTTGATGACCTTGAACATCACTGGATGCACGGCATTGACATCACTGAATGCAACAGGATGCACCTCACTGACAACTATCACCGGGTTGTCAGGGCTGACGACAGTGCAGACGTTGAATTTGTCTGGATGTACAGCTTTTAATGGCGACGGCATGGGTACTTTGAATCTGACGAGTAAAACCGCTCTACAAACTCTCAATGTCTCTGGATGCACCCACATAACAACACTTAATGTTGGTGATGACATGAGTAGTTGCACATTACTGTCTTCAATGAATATCAGCGGATGTACGGGGCTTCAGTATCTATGGATGCAACATACCGCACTGACTTCGCTGGCTATTACTGATTTGAATGCTTTGAAACAGGTTAAGGCACATGGGAGTCCCCTCACATCCTTTACGGTTGTGGGAGGAACTTTCTCCAACCTTATTACTTTAGACTTGTCAAACACGAGTTTGGCTTCTGTAAACTTCAGTGGGTTCGGAGGAAGTTTTGTTTCGTTCCAGACTCTCAACTGTAGTACGTGCGCTTCGCTGGTTACTGTAAGTGGTATAGACGCAATCTATCCTATGGACAAGTGGGATTTCTCAAATTGTGCATTAAACCAGACTACGGTTGATGCTATATTGTCTTCTGCTATATCTACAGGTTATTCAGGCAAAATCTGTTATCTGGATGGTGGCTCAAATTCTCCGCCGGTGAACCTAGATAACTATATAGAACTGAGAGATACTCGTCATTGGGATGTACGCATTGCAGAGGCTTAGGATAAAGATGCGGAGACAAAGATGATTGAGATTGCAACGAAAATAATGGCTGTTGGTTCAACGACAGGTTTGGCTGTCTGTGCGCAGATTGATCCAATGACAACAGGCAGAGACCTGAGCGCAATGGGAACATCCGCGATTTTGGGGGTTGTGGCCGTGGTGTCGGTGCTGGCTCTTGTCAGGTTGTATAGAGACAAGGAGAAATCAGCCGAAGCCCATAGCGAGAAACTGGGCAAGATAATCGAGGCATCCACAGCCGCAATCAACACGAATATCGAAACACAGCGTCAGATAATGGTGATAATGATCGAAATCAAAGACGCCATTAAAGGATGCCTGAAGAATCAGGCTCATTAACAGATTTAGTAGAAATCCAGCCGCTCAATCTTTTTTCGTTTTTCTTGTCAACTTTCCCCCTCTCTTGCGTATAGTAGTGGTGTGAAGATAGAAGAGAGAGCGGTTACAATAGACTGGCAAAATGTCAGGGGCAACAAGTTCACTGGCCCCGAAGCCCGCATGGCGTCGGATTTTGCCGAAGTGCTCTGGAATATGGGACTCAAGCCTGATGAAGCCTATGAGATGTTCAAGGATGACAATCTCCCCGTCGGCAAGCGACTATACTTTGCCGAGAAGATTTCGTTCGATAAGGCAACGCTCATGCTATTGCTGGACACGGACGAGCGGATACGAGGCGTTATAGATGCACGGTTAAGAGAAGAAAGGCTGGTGCAGGATGGTGGACTCGTCATCAACACAAGTCGCCGACATGCGTAGCAATCCGAAGGTCGCTGTCGCAGTCAGGGCCAAGATCGAAAAAGAACTGATAAAGGGCATTGTCCATCTTGCCCGTCACAAGGAGTTTTACGGACATATCGTCCAGCAACTCCAGAAGGTCTACGTTTCGTCCGAAGATAGCTGCAAGACGGCGGGAGTGGGCAGAATTGCGGGAGAGCGATTTATCAAGATGTATTTCAATGTGGACTTCTTTACGGACATTCTGGCCAGTGCTGGTGACAGGGAAAAGGGCTGGGCGCAGATGCTCGCCGTAATTGAGCACGAAATCTGTCACATAATTTTTGGCCATTTGTTTCTACACTTTGCTGACAGGACTCGGGGTAGCGTGGCGGAGGACTGTGTCGTTAATTCTCTGATCCCAAAGAATACCCTGCCGGGTGAGTATGTTCATCCTGAGAACTATGGCCTGCCGTTGAATAAATCGGCGATGTGGTATTACGCGCACTTACAGGATAATCCCGAATACAAAAAGCAGTGCGCCGAGGGCAAACTTGGCATCGGAGGCGTTCTGTCAAATGTGATGTCGGGGCACTCCAAATGGGAAGACCTGAAGGATGATCTGGTGGCGAAGGAGTTCGCCAAGGACATCGTGCGGAAGGCGCAGGATTTGTGCGGGAAGAATTACGGCAACATTCCCGGCGAAATCATCGATCAGATTGAAAATTTGCTCAAGAAGGAAAGAGCCATTGTCCCGTGGGGCAAGGTGCTTAGGATGTTCTGCGCTTCGTGCGCTGAGAGTAATCTGGATTACACGGTGAAGCGCATCAGCAAGCGGTTCGCCACGAGGCCCGGCACACGCAAAGAAGATGTGCTGAATCTGGCCGTGGCGGTGGACACGAGCGGCAGTATCAGCGATCAGATGCTCAAAATATTCTTCAACGAAATTCGATGGATATGGAAGAACGGAGCAAAGATTACAGTGTATGAAGCGGATTGTCGGGTGTGCGCAACATATCCGTTCAAAGGCAAATTCACTGGCAAAGTGCATGGCCGAGGCGGCACCGAACTGGAGCCCGCGCTGAAAGAAGTTGAAGGGAAGCATGATGCTGTGGTCTACTTTACAGACTTTTATGCACCGAAGATCGAGAAGCGGTATAGGATACCGACTCTCTGGGTGCTGACGACAGAGCTTGAGAAAAGCGAGTGGCCCGTTAAATGGGGCAAGCATATTAAAATAGATGATGGTAAAGCCGTGGCGGTGTAGGAACTCAAATGCGGTTGACGATGGGTTGTTTTTTTGGGAATGTATTGATCCAAGTGAATCGGCTTAATGGCCGAAAATATAGAAAGGGTGACATTATGGCAAAGAGCCTGTTTGTATGCGTATCGAAGCACATCAATAATCACGTCGGCGAGGAATACGATTCGATCCTTGAAGTCGAAGACAGCCCGACAACCGAAACAATCCAAGATTGGGCCAACCGCATCACTGGTAGAATCAGGAAGCTGTGGCACGAACAGGTGAAGCCCGATGACCCCAATCATGTGGCCATAAATGCAAAGGTGGTATGCCATCTCGACGGCCCTACGCCGTATCATGCGATACTGGCCAATATGCAGATTCGCATGAAGGCCGATGAAAGTGTTGTCATTGATCTGCCTTACGCCAAGGAGCCAGAAGTCACAGACCCCGAAGCTCTGGAACTGCTGAAGAAGTTAGACGGGAAATAACAACTAGAAAGGACTAATATGCCAAGATACATAGACTACCACTCAGACGGTGAAATCAAGGACATCATGGAACGGATTCTGGAGCGGTTCCCGGCCATGTTTGAAGGATTCGACTCCAACAAGATGGCATTCATCGTAACGAAGAAGAAAAAGGCCAAACAGCCGATCAAGATTAAGTCCATCTCATATCCTGCCGAAGTCTTCGTGGGTAAGCCCTACATCGTCGAGTCTTTCGACGCGGCTTGGAAGAAACTCGATCAGAAAAAGAAGAACCTTGCCGTGTTCCGCACGATGTGCGCGGTTCCAGACGGTGGGTTCGATGCGAACTCGAAGTATTACAGCAAAATCGTGAAGCCCGAAATTGTGATGTATATGCGGGAGTATGCCGCTGCGGGCGGAGTCCCCAACTGGATGGAGAATCCTGCGGCTTCCGATCCGATGGAGCGCACCGCCGACGAGATGAAGAAGGATATGCCGGGCGGTATTGTTGCGATACCAGACGCCAAGGCAAAAACAGATGGTAAGGTTGCGCGGGTGCCGATAACGAAAAGTGCCATTGCTTCGGTGGGTTCCAAGTCCGCCAAGGCGGCAGTCTGATGCAGGAACTACCGATACTTTCTGGCGAAAGAAGGGGAAAAAGCCGTCGGTGGAAGCTGGACGAGATTTTGCGTATGCCTGCCAAGCAAAGAAGGCAGATTCAGCTTTGTCGTCCAAAGCGTCGCAAGCGATATATTCATGGGAAATTCACACCCGAAGAGCTGATCGTATACCTGAAAGAAAAAGGTTTTCATTCCGTGCGGCAACTTCAAAAGAACAGTGCGCCGGGAGAACCGCGTTTTTGCGATTACAGAGAGGCTTTCGGGCAATGGTCTGTGGCCTGCGAGAAGGCTTTCGGGAAACAACCCTCAATTGAGCCAGAGGACATAGCATCCTATCTAATCAAGTGCGTGGTTCAGTTCGATCTGTGGACAAAAGAGGCATGGCAGAGAGCGCATGAGTTTCAACCAGATATTGTTCCCTCGGAAAGACGAGTTAGAACCAATTACGGCAAATGGAGCAATCTGTTTGTGTGCGCCAGACGATATTCCCTGAAATTGACGATGGATGAATACCTGAAGCTTAGGAGAAAGCTCGGGCGCACGCCTACCGATCAGGAATGCAGAGACGAGGGAATAGACATGCAGAGAGCGAGGGAACTATTCTGCGGCAAAGCCGAGTTCGATAAATTCATGGAAGACTTGATAAAAGTGGAGCCGATCAGAGATGCGAGACAAACAGGAAATCCTTGAGAAATTTTACGAGCTTCGCGATGTGAAGCTGAAGGAGCGGAAGAAACTGTTCCTATCCCAGACACCGCGTAATTGTCTCTACAATACACGCCTGCGTGTCAAGGATAACGGCAATGTCGGATTCTGCCAGAATCCCATTGTTCTCGGCGCACTCCGAGCGCGTGTGTTCGTGTGTAATGAAGACGATACCGCATGTCACTGCCAAGCGTATCACTGCAAGAACACTGATGAATTTATCGAGCGGGATTTTGCGGAGATACTGGCTTCCCCCGCAAGGTGCGGACATGAATATCCTAAGCTCGCAGTGCTTATCTGGTGCTTGCAGGATGTACGAGGAGCGCACGGCAGGGCCGAGCGGTTTTGGTCTTCTGTTGCGTCTGTTTTCAAATCTGTCATACGATTGATTTATTTTCGGTGGTGGTAAACATATGAACTTTGAGAAAAAGAATGTCAGATGTGTGGCTGTGTATCTCAGTCGGCGTCTCGCTTTATCACGGGAACAGGGATGCCGTTGAGAGAAAATTACGGGATATTTTCGGCAAAGACCTGAGAGAAGTTAGATTTGTTTGCAATGATGTGATGTGGAGTTCGGGCGAGTATTTTATCTTTGTGTTATGCTCTAACTACGAAAGCCACATATCGAGTTTGAAACGCGAATCGGCTTATCTCAAGGTCGTTCCATCTGTTGATCGTCCAAGCTGGATTTCCCCAGAAGAGGTGAACAAGTTCACGCGCTCCGTCAAGGCCGAGGACTCATCTGTGCTCGGCAAGGGAGATATTGTGCGGGTTAAGAATGGTCACTTGAAAAATCTTTTCGGCATTGTTCTCAAAAAATCTCCCCGTAACAGATACAGCACGCTGTTCCGTTTGTGTACTCGCAAGATACTAGCGTCGTTACATGAAAACAATTTGCAGAAGGTAGGCAACATACTCAAAGGAACGACGAATGCAGGCAAGCTACATCGGCAAGAACCGAGAAGAGATGGCGAAGAAGAGACTGGCTGAGGGCACCGACTCGCAGTATTTTTCAGCGGAGCAGGCTCGTCGGCTAAGGCCGCTTTTCAGATTTCTGAATGAGAGGGATAAAGACATCCTGTTCCTTTTCTTTGTTTCGCGGAAGAAGCAAAAGGATGTTCAGCGGATTTTGAATCGGGGCCAGTCGGCTCTGAGCTATGATGTGCGGCGCATTCGGAGGCGTCTCAAATTCATTTCCTATCTGCATTCCGTATTCGACATCTTCGTTAACTTCGTTACGGCAGAAAAAGAGAAGCTATCTACCCATCCCAGATTCGCACACTTTACCGAGCAAGAGTTGGGAATCCTGACTCTGATGTTTTATACGAGCAGTTTCACTCTTACGGCCAAGATAATCAAGATTTCTCAGGTAAAGGTGCGATATGTGTATAACCGCTGTTTGCGCAAGATGGAGGATTATGCGATGTGGGAACCCTATGAGATTTTTGTTGTCATCCGTGCGAATCTCAACATCATTCGTCGAACCTGCAAGAAGCGTCTCTACAAGCCTACCATCCCGATCCTCTAGCACATTCATGATTCTCTTCACCTTTTTCATAATTTTTTGATATTTTGGACTCATGGTGTAGCAGGATTCTGTCAAAAGAGAGGCTTGAATATGGGAATACTCGAAGATTTCAACTGGCACAGCTCGATAGGAATTGACGCATCTTTGGACGGGAACAAGCGATTTGTTTCGCGGATGCCCAACAACAAGCAGGCTCGGATGATGTTCGTGGCCGCAGGTAATGACCTGCTGATACACAAGACTACCAAGTGCCTTTGGAAAGTGAGCGACGATAAGAAAACGATTGAGCCTGTTTTCTCGAATGACATACTAACGGAAGACGAAGTAAAACAGGCGATGTCGGAAGATTAAAGGAGAACGGATATGGACTTGACGGATATGCTCAAAGAGGCGTCGATCATAGATCATTCGTGGTACAAAGATGGAATGCTGAAGCCGGGTGCTCCGACTTTCGAGCCCGTTGCAGAGGGAATGAAGAAGCACAATAACATCAAGCCAGAACTGGAAGTCGAATGGGGCGGCGCGACAACTCCTGATATTGATCTGAATCAGCCTGCTGGTATCGTGCAGCGTAATCTGCCCGATGATGCTATTGGGGATGCGAGTGCCGTTATCGTTTTCGCACGGGATGCTATGAATCGTGGCGTCATGGGCAGGGCACTCGTGGCGGCCCTGAAGGGCAAGTTTGCATCCAAGACGCTCAGGGCAGCCAAGGACGGCTTGCGGAAGCAATTGGCACTGGAGGGTGTTGTTGGCTGTATCGCGGTAGACGGAAGAGGTTATGAGTCGTGCAGGGACGCACTCAAGGCGGCTTCCCACAGCCCCTATAAATACTTCCTGAAGTATGTAATAGGGTGTCAGTGCGGGGAACCCCATTCTATCGCTTCCTTGGGCCAGCGAATGGCCGTAAAAGCGGAAACAATCGGCGGCTCCGTGGACGCATTCTTCGCTTCGACAGATGAAAAGCATGTTCCGACAATGGCATCCCACTGCCGCTCGACAATGATGCCAATACTGGCGGCCCGTGGCGACCTCGATCCATCGGACATGGACACGACCATGATTGATATGATGAACATGAGCGGGCTTCCCGAGGGCCAGTATAAGCAGATATGGGACGACCGCAAAAACAACAAATATTCAAGTAATCTCGAAGCCATCCGCGCCGCGTTTCGTTGGCTGAACCACCGTAAGGAATCTGCCGAGTCCAGTCGGTATGCAGGCAAAGTAAAGGCATACGGTATTTCGATGGGAATGGGAGACACTCCCGTTGACATATCCGCTCCGCTTTCGCCGACTCCTGATGTGGAAATGGGACAGAATGTGCTCGATAATCCGCCTATGCTGAACGAGCCAGTGGCCGAGGCGGCACCACAAGCAGAGTTTGATGATCTTATGGAAGATATACTTGTTGATGCCGCTCCGCCCGCACCCCTCGGCATAAGCATGGTGCAGGAAGAGATGCCTGTTTAGTTGTTTGTGCTGGATACGCCGCGCTATGACGCGGTGAAAATATAGGAGTGTTTCAAATGGCCGACGATGACTTTGAAAAAGCGGATACCGACGCGGGAGCTAATTCTAAACCGATTGTGAGGCCGCCAAACGGTTCAGCATTACCCATGAATGTGATCGAGTATCGCGACAGTCTGATCCAAGAATACCACAAAGGCGCGGCAAGCATCATTGATCGTATCCGTAAAACAAACAAGGATGACTCATCAAGTCTTGTTATCACCCTGATCGAAGAGGTTGTCAAAGAAACCGATCACCTGCTTGGCAACGAATTGGTAAGTGCGCACAACGGCGATTTGCGGGATTCATCTGTCATCTCGTTCAAGCGTGCGGAGGTTCTGGAAAAGGCAATCAAGGCTATACAAACCCGCATGGAGCTGGAGCGAATCAGCGGCCTTGATGTTGACTCCCCAGCGATGAGCATCATCTTTCGCTTTTTCTTCAACAAGGCGAAGGAGACATTCAACCGCATGAATGTCGGTACGGAAATCTCAGATTTGTTTTTCTCAACATACGGGGAAGTCACGGAAAACTGGAAGAAGGAACTTCGCGATACATACGAGGAAATGAAATTCCAGCAGAAGCCGGGAGCGTGATAGGATGCCGAATAACCTCATTGCCGAAATAGCGAAAGAGTTCATTTCGGGCAATACGGAGATTGTTGACATTGTATCGTTCGTGGAAGCTCCGTGGGGCCTAAACATCAAGCTGTTCCCAGTCCAGCGTTTTTCACTCAAGGCGTTTTACGGCCTGCCTCTTGACGACACAAAGCAGGACATCAAAGTTCCAGATGTCATCAATGAAAAGATACTCTATACCTTCACCGAAAAATCCTTCCTGAAATTTTTGTATGAAGAAGGAAGATGTAATACCGATACGACAGAAGGAAAAATATTTCAAGAGCTGGTAATGCCTATTGGCAGGCGTGGCGGGAAATGTCGGGCTATGGAAGATCGTATCGCTACAACGGAGGGCTCTATAACATTTGGCGACCTGCTTGAAAGAAAACATCGTTGTGCTAATATCGGAATATTAACCTATGATCCTGAAACCCTGAAAAGCAAAGTTACGCATGATTTTGAAATATGGGACAATGGAGATGTTGGATGTTTTGAATTAGAGACGAAGAGGGGGTTATTTGAAATATCATCGGGAAACCATCCATATCTTGTGTGGAAGGATGGGGAAGAAAAACCTAGTTTTGTGAGTCTTTCTGAATTGAAAAAGGGAGACAGGGTAGCTATCTCAAATAATGTTGGCCTCTTTGGGAGAGGGGGCATTGGTCTGGGCAGGGCGGCATTACTGGGCTATTTTCAAGGTGATGGCGGCACGACAGAACGTCCGACTATGACAATCGCTTGTCCGACTAAACTTGCAGACTTTACTCATTTGATTCAACAAGAATTTCCGATGTGCAAGGTTAAACCTCTAGGAAAGACCTCATTTCATTATGGTTACAATGTGTTAAAGGCATCGGGTAGATTCAAGCAAGATGGGAGTCAAAAAAATGCTGTTATGGAGTGGCTAAGAGGCGCGGGGTGTATTGGGAAAAAATCCATAGATAAGGAAGTACCAGATTGTATATTCAAAGCGTCTAAGGAAGAGACCGCAATCTTTCTGTCTAGGCTTTTTGCTTGCGATGGGTGGGCTACCGTTGCGGGCCGAGTACAGGAGGGGCACAAGGGAGTGCCCAAGTCATCTATAGGCTACGCTTCGTCATCAAAGAAGATGATTGATGGTGTTCGACATCTCTTGTTGAAATTCGGCGTCCACTCTGTTGTTCGTTTCAGAAAAACAAAGTGCAAAGGAAAGGTGTTTGATTCTTGGGGCTTGGACATCGTAATGAGGGACAGTATTGAGATATTTGCGAAAGAGATAGGAATCTTCGCAAAAGAAGATGCCGTATCTAAGGTCGTGAATATGGCGAGATTGCGAGTGGAATCCAAGAGCGAATTTGATTCTGCTCCAAGGGGGATTTGGAATCGTGTTAGGGCGGCAATGACTGACGGCGGGTTGTCATGTGCCGATGTTATGGGAAAACACGGTGTAGGGAACAATGAAAGACTGCATATGCAGTATTCCCCAAGTAGGAGAAAGGTTCTGCAATACGGAATCAATACCGGGGATAAGTTCTTGATGGATATGGCGACATCTGATGTTCGATGGGACAAAGTAGAATCAGTGAGCCCTGTCGGACTGAGAAAAACGGTTGATTTATGCGTATCTGGTACTCATATTATTGGCGGAGACATTCTTTCTCACAATTCGTCAGAGGCTTCATTCATTTCCAACTACGAGCTGTATAAACTGCTCAAGCGGGGCGATCCGTCGAAGTATTACGGCTTTCCTGCCAATACTCCGATTTACATTATGAATGTTGCCCCAGCAGACGATCAGGCTGGTGGCCTTTTCGACATGATTCACAACATGGCTAGGCAGTGTCCGTTCATAAAGGAACGGTGTTTACATTCCACAATGACATATTTCGATTTGCAGTCGGATGCCGATCTGAAACTCTACGGTAAACCGAAAGCGAATATTACACTGATGGCTGGTGGATGCGCATCCAACAGCTTGCGCGGAAGAAATGCCATCGTAGTAATCATGGATGAGATGGCCCATTTCATAGACAACAACGGCAGGTTCAGCGGTTCGGAAGTATATAAGGCTCTTACGCCGTCAATCGCTTCATTCAGGCGTGATGGAAAGGTTGTCTGCATATCGTCGCCTTACGCGAAGTATGGTGCGTTTTACGAGAGGTTCCAGCAGTCTTTCCAAGAAAAAGATTTCACGCTGATGTTCAAAATGTATTCAGCTATGATGAACCCGACAATCCCGACGGAAATCTTGGCTGCGGCCCGTCGCAGAGACAGGGTTGGTTTCATGTGTGAATACGGCGGCGAGTTCTCCGACACCATCACCGCATGGATTGATGACGAAACCGAGTTCCGAAAGTGTGTCACTCAGGAGCCGATAAAGCTTCGCGGCATATACGATGTTTCGTATTACATGGGCATAGACTTGGGATTCAAAAATGACGGCACCGCAATCGGTATCGTACACAAAAACAAGCAAAACCAAAGAATAGTGGTTGATTATGCGAATGTCTGGTTTTCGGCGTCGTCCGATGTGTGGGAATTTGAAAATGGCTTGTACACGGGATGCAGGAAATACGCGACGAGAGAACTGCTTTCCATTGCAGAAATAGTTGAAGAGATAAAGGAGTTATGTCAGTGGTTCGGAATCAAGGCGGGGATTTTCGATCAACATAATGGCTATGCGCTCGCTGAGATTCTGAAGTCGCAACGTCTGAAACAGTTTGAGATGGAGCAGTTCACTGACACGCTGAACAGCGATGTTTATCAGCTTGCCAAAACGCTCTATTCTGAGAAACTGCTTGAATTTCCGAATCACCCTGTTCTTATTCCAGAACTTCTTACGCTGGAGGCCGAGAAAAAAGCGAAGAATAAAATTGATGTGCGGGCACCGAATCGACGTGGGGCGCACGATGATATCTGTGAGGCTGTGATAAGAGCGGTCTGGTTGTGCCATAAGAATCAGAGCGAACGGCCCTATGCTGTTGCGACGGGGGCTGGAGGTTCTATGGGTGTTTCGGCAAGAATGTTTACGCCTGATGGTATGCCACGGCAGGAAACAGCAGCTACATATCGGCTGAATAAACTGAAAAAGCATGGAGAGCATCCCCGTGGGCTGGATGGCTTCAGGCGGCGCACCCAGAGCGGTGTGAGTATACCGGGGATGCTGGCACGGCGGTTAACAACGGGAATATAACCCAAGCTCACAATTTTTTGATATTTTGCACTCATAGTGAACGATGACAATCTGCTTCAAGGTGCGGCATTGTTGCCGAAAATATGAAATAAGGAGAACGAGATGACTGACAACAAGAAGGTGGTAAAAGGCAATCTGCTTGGCAGAGTAAGGGCCGCCGAAGAATCATTGGCACGGGAAGCAGCCAAGAAGCTTGAGACGACATTGCCAGATGGGCATCCTCTCAAGGCGGAAGTAGAGAAACAAAAGGCACTACTTGGGGGAGATTTGACAGGATTGCCACCGGGTCATCCCCTATTGCGGGCCTTGGAATTAGCCAAGGTGGCATACGAAGCAGAACAGGCGGCAAATAGCTCGGAGATACAGACGCAACCTGCGGAAGTTGACCAGAAGATAAAGAAGGCCAAGAAGATTTCCGAGGCGCAGACTCGCCAGCATGAAAAGGTGGCTCAGGATGACAGGGATAATGCCAGACACAGGGCGGCTAAGGAAGTGAATCAGTCGTTGGATTGCGTGCTGGTGAATATAAGGAAAGCATGGCAGGTGCTGGGAGAAAACGAAGCCATACTAGGCACAGACATGTTCAGCAGAAGAAAAGTGGTCAGAGTTCGCAGTTTGCTGGCGGCTGTGGAGCGCGGATTGACAGATAACAGAATTTCGAGGATGTGATATGGCAAAGCAAAAAATAGTGAGAAATCCGATAGTCGCTTCAACGCAGGATGCTGTGTCCACCGATGTTGTGGCGGGTATGAAGCGTCCAAGGGCAATCGTGGGCAAGTATGATCCAGTGAAGGCCAGAATAGCGAAGAGGATAGCAACGGGAGCTGGCGGTTTTGGCGAAGGCGGCGGACGCGAACGGCAAGCAGGCATGATGATCGACTTTGTTCACATGAGCGCACCGTATTCGTCGGGCTATAAGCTGGATACCTACCGAAGTTCCTACGCATTCGGCCTTGGCGACCGCACGGGTGCATACGATGTGCCGACATATTTTTTGATGATGAATCAGCAGAACGGTGGCTTGCTGTATTGGCCAGTAACGCTTGCTGAAAAATATAGCTGGTACAGGTATTTTTGCTACTACTTGGATGATAACCACTTAGGACAGGTTCTAATGTCCGATGGAACATTGAAATCCATTAAAGATGTTCAGGTTGGTGATGAGGTGATAACGGGTGTAGGTAGTGTTCGTCGTGTCGCTGAAAAAATCGAGAGACAATGTAAGGACTCCAAGGCAGTGGAGATTAGTGCATGGTGTTTGCAAAATACCGCATTGGTGACACACGAACATCCTTTTTACATATTGAAAAAATCACAGGTAAAAAAGGATGAGGGTCATTACAGAGATCAGATGGATTTTTCACCTGAATGGGTAAATGCTGACAGAATAGAAGTTGGTGATTATGTTTTAATGGCTCCATATAAGCCTGTAAAATTCAGCCAGATGACTTGTGAGCAAACCTCATTTCTTGGATATTACGCATCCGAAGGCTCTATTGTTTGGGGTATGAGGTGTGTTAATACCACAAGTGATGATGGAGATGTTAAGGTTAATGGATGGAAATGGCATCAAGAAAAGACAAAGGTTCCTATTGGTGTTTCCTTTACATTGCACAAGGACGAAGAAAACAGTGTTGGTAAGAAAATTCTTGAACTATCGTCATCTGTATTCGGTGTGAACGGGAGCATTGTTCGCAGGAGAGAAAACCACATTGAGATACTTGTGAGTGGTAGGAATGTGGGTGAATTTTGTCATTTACATGTTGGTTCATACAGTGCAGAGAAAAAACTATCCAAGGATTTGCTTGACTCAACTATAGAGGCAAAGAAATCCTTTTTGCTCGCATATGCTGAAGGCGACGGGCATCAGTATCTTAATGGAAGCAATAAGGGCAAACTCCTAATAGCGACAGCATCAAATGATTTAGCATCGCAAGTTCAATTGCTTGCCATTTCAGCAGGGGTGATGTGTCGTATTGCTAAGTATGAAAGAAAGAATGATAAGTGGAGCGACAATCCAATATGGCACATAACAATACCTTCTTGGAGTGCCGATTCTTTAATCACTGGGTCTACTAAGTGGTCTGATTCTGGTTCAGACGGTGACAAGCATTGTGCATTTTTTATCAACGGATATGCAGCATTCAAGATAGACAAAATATCGTACATGGAAAAAGACGATATCGTTTACAATCTTGAACTGGATGCCGAGGGCGACGAAAAGTCGTACATGTGTAATGGAATGGTTACGCATAATTGTCGAAGTGATGCTTATATTGGTCGTGCTCTTGAGCTTCTCACCGATCTGCCGATGAGCAAGATAACGCTTAATATGCCAAAGATGCCGAAGGCCAAAAGGGCATTACAGAAGGAAATACAGGAATTCTTCACTTATCAGTTGGACGCGATCAACGCATTTGATCTGTGCCAAGATATTCTGTGGGAATATAATATGATCGGAAATTGCTTCCCCGCAGGCCATCTGGTCCACACAGAACAAGGAATGATGCCTATTTGTCAGATACGAGAGAATGACAGGGTTTTAACTGCATCTGGACAGTATGGCCGAGTTAATGCTATTTCTCGCAGGCATGTTTCGGAATGGCTCATTGACTTGGATATCGCAAGACTTCCAGCTATTGAATTCACACCGACATCGGAACATCCTGTTTTCATACTGAGAAACGGGCAAGAAAAAATGGTTCCCGCCAAAGAAATAAGGAACGATGATTACATAGGAATCGCATTTTCGACAGAGGTTAAGGATATTGAAGAATATGATATTCGTTCCGAAATCTTAGGTATCTTGTCTAATAGGTATGATTCTGTTGAGGTCAAGAATCTTAATAATGGAATTCAGGTATTCGTATCTCATAAAACCCCAACTGGTGGTTCTGATACCACCAATGAAATAAAAGATAAGCTTATTGCGTGGATGTCTTCTTTAGTCGAACCGGTGGATATGACATGCGAGAGCGTTTCAAAGATTCTCGGCACTGACAATATTGTAAGAATGAGGAATGTTGCGTATTCACTCAGAAAGAGGGGGGTCATCCGCACAGAAAGAGGACGCGGGGGCCATCACGGCAGTTCAATCCGTTGGTTCCCCGTTTCTGAGAAAAAGAACGCTCCTGATTTTTATGGTCGAGTATTCAACAAAACATTTGATAGTGACATGGTATCTGTTTGCGTGGATGACGAATTCATGTATTTGCTGGGATATTGGATGGGTGATGGATGGATTTGGAACAATAAGAGGCCAACATCTTATCAGTATTCCACATTTGATATTTGTATTGCTAGAGATACGCCACAGGTTAATAGGTTGTGTTCCGTAATGGAGTCTGTATTCGGCTGCGATGGATTTGAAAAGGGGATTGGGGGAATATGCAATGATGATCTGTTCCATGTTCTGGTGAATGATCCGATCTTTTGTTCGTGGTGGGCACACCATTTTGGATACGACTGTAAGAGCAAGCGAATTCCCAAGTGGGTAATGGAACTTCCCCCCAGTAAGCAAATATGGTTGCTGCGAGGTATGATTGATAGCGATGGATTCATATCCAAAACTGATAGAGAGGCCGTGGCAGGAATTACAAATACAAATGATTCGCTAATGCACCAACTATTCCAGTTGGGAATAAGATGCGGAATTCCGTTCTGCTTTGGCAAGTCAAAACAGCGTGACATAGAGATGCCACGGGGCGGAACAGCCAATTCGGAAATATACTATCTTAAAGTTTCAGAACCCGATCATATTCGCGCTTTAACCGAGGGGTGTGTAAAAGAAATTGAAATTGATGGTTCTTCGAGCGAACATCGTACATTCACATACGAAATCAAAGATGGTAAATTCTATTTTAAGGTGAACAACATCGGAAGAAAATACCACGATGGGTATGTTTACAATTTTGAGGTAGACGGGGAGCACACATATTGCACAAACGAAATTCGCACACACAACTGTTACGTTTTTCTCGAATGGTCCGACGAAAAGAAGATGTGGAGCCGCGCTGTTATGCTTCCTCCCGAAGAGGTTTACATATTCCAGTATCCGTTCAGCGACAACAAGCGTGTCGAATATCGCCCCGAGCGGCTCGTTAAGATGATCCGAGATGGCGCGACAATTGTTGCTGGGATGTCGGCTACATCGGCGATGGAAGGCAATACTTGCGCACGGGCCGATCTGGAACAGAAAATTCTGGAGAATCTGCCACAGGAGCTGGTTGAAATGGTGCGCACCGAGGGCTGTATTGTTATGGACACCGATCCGACAACGGGCAGTTTTGTGCATCATTTTGCTCGTCGTCGAAGTCCGTATATGGACTTGGGCGTATCTGTATTGGAGCGCGTGTTGGTGCCGATGCTTCAGAAAGAGCATTACAAATACTGTCAGCTCTCGCTGGCGAGCCGCAACATGACGCCGAAGAATTTGATTTCGGCTCCCGGACTTATGCCCGAAGAGGTGGATGCTCTCAGAACACAGGTTGATTTGTCGTATCTCGATCCCGAGTATTCCGTCATCACCAACTATGAAATCAACTGGGAGCAGATTGGCACAACCGACAGGTTGATTGATCTTGACCGCGAGTATGAGCGGATTGAGAATCAGGTGTTTGCCGCTCTTGGTGTGACTCGCGAGCTTCTTACGGGAGAGGGAACATTCACGGGTGGCAAGGTAACGGTTGAAATTCTGAATACCATGTTCCTGATGAGCAGAGAGATTCTCAAAAACTTCATCGAGAAGAAACTGTTCATCCCTATTTGCGAGGCGCACGGTTGGTATGAAGAGGGCAAGAACGGTATCAGGAAATACATCTACCCGCAGGTTGGATTCAACCGTCTAACGATCAGGGATAATGCGGAAGTGTTTGATTCGCTATTCCAGTTGTATCAGAAGGGCAGCTTGCCTGTTGACATACTGTACGAGCTGTTCAATTTGAACGTGGACGAAATCAATAACAAGTTGCGGAATCAGTTGTTCACGGTGAAGGATGCCACATCTAACCGTATGTCGGAAGAAGTCAACGCGGAAGTTGGCCGCAAGCTCGTCGATGCGACTGACATCGTCGAGCGCGTGGCTCGGTATCTGGGCGTCAAGATGAAACCGCAACAACAAGATCAGGCTGGCGGCATGGGTGGCGGGGGCGGTGGCTTTCAGCAGGGTTTTACAGATTTGGAAGGCGAACCGGGCACTGCCCCGACGGGCGAATCAGAGGGCTCCCCTGTTCCACCCGTTGGCGATAAAGCAGAGGAGGCTGATGGCGAGCCCAAGGGCAAGACAGACCAGCTCGCCGAGGCAATAGCAGAGAGCCTACCGCCTGAAGCGGACGAGAACGATGTGGAGCAGATCGTGGAAAAGGTGTCCGAACTTGAGAGTAAGGAATAGATCGGGAATGCTGTCAGATGCGCAGATCGAAGAAATTGCGCAGGCTGCGCTGGACGCTCTAGGCGGTAACGCACAGAGTGAAGACGATGTGTATCCTTCTGAATCTATCGGTGAAGGCACCGTCATGCTTTTTGACGAAGATTCTGGAGAACAGCGTGAGGCACGGATAGTAGCAAGAATGCTCAAAGGAAAAGTCTGGCCCACTCAGGACGCAATGAAGAAGTATCTCAAGGAACATCCTGACGCCGATAAATCCCTACACAAAGTCGAAGAGACACAGAAGACGCCCACGAAGGAAGACGATCCGAGCCCGCCAAGAGCACAACCAGAGAAAGAGCCCGAAGGCGTGGAGCCCAAGCAAAAGAAGCCCGAAGAGAAGCCGACTCAGAAGCCGCAGGAAAAACCAGAGCAGAGGCCAGCTCCGCGCAAGGAGAAACAGGCCCCGCAGATAAGCGTGGGAGAGAAGCTGGTTCAACAGGTTGGAGAAGCCGAGGCAAAGGAATGGAACACCCACACGATCCACAAGAACCAGCTTACGTTCGGAGTTACCGTGCGTTTTCCAGATGGCTCTGAGAAGAAATACGGCGAACTGGAGCCCGAAGAGAAACAAAAAGTATTAGACGCGATGGCAAGCGGCAAAGCTGCCCATAAGGGTTTCAACGACTACAACAAAGTTGATTCATCCACCTACAAAAAGAACATGGATAACAATCTCGCTCGGTATGAAGACGAATCGGTGCAGGTTGCCAAGGATGACAGCAAGGACGAGGTGACGAAGGATAACATATCCGACTTCTCGAAATCCCTAAGAGGGAACGGGCGCAACATCATCAAGAAATATTCCAAGTCTATGTCTTCGATTTCCCGTCCGATGGCTGAAAGCTATGTGGACACAGTGGCGTCGAGTATTGAAGAAGGAATCAAAGATGGCTCCCTTTCGGGAGTCAGTCAGGCCGACTTGGACGAATATGTGCAGGATGACATCAAGCGCATGGTGCATCAAGAAATCGAATCAAGGGGCCGTTCGCTGGGCGATCATGGCCTGCGGCATCTGGTATCCAATACCCAGAACTCAACGCAAATGCTCGGCGAACTGCAAAAGAGCGGCATTAAGGTTACAGGCAGGGACAAGCTGATGGCTGCTACAATCATGGCAAACCATGACGCTGGATATACGGTGGGTGTTGCCGCAACAGATATCAGCAAGGGTGGCGCACATAAGGCCCAGTCAGAAACACTGGCTCGCGATGAAATGGACAGATATTCAAAGATTTTCGGAAAAGACAACGCGGAGAAAATCGCTCATATTATCGGCACACATGACTCAACAGACATAGACTGGGAAGCTGATCCGTTGGCGTCATCCGTTCGGCTTTCGGACAATATTGCACTTTTTGGACGGGATAAGGTGCAGGACTTGTTCATCCGCTCTCCAAAGGCCATGAATCTCGCGTGCAGGATGCGACTGGCTGCGGAGGCCAACCCGAAGGATGCAAAGCTTCTGGATTCTATAAAGCAGCAGCTTCACAAGGTGGTTGACAGCGAGGATTTTGATGACTCGGACAAAGAGTCGATGCACCGTCAGGTCTCCGAGATGAACGAGGACAAGTATTCGACTACGGTGGACATCCTGAGTCGATTCAGCGGTCGAATAAAGGGTTGCAAATTTGATGCGAGCCACAAGGTCATGGACGTGGATATGGCGTATTCCCCCGAGGGTCAAACGGTAGACTCGTTGTTTGGTGATGCAGTGGCGGGCCGCCAGTTTGCCAAGTTTGTCAAGGATATGGGTGGTGCGCCAGTACAGGGGAAGACGGGCAAGACCGTATTCTCGTCCAAGGGCAAGGAAGTATTCCAGTTGGATATTGAGGGTTTTGACGACGAGCCGACGAATACCGCTACTACTGACGCCATGCAGGAATTTGTACAAAAAACCGCCCGTACTGAGCTGCAAGACGCCCGCAAGCGGATGCTCCCGCCACCCGATGTGGCCGAGAGGAGCGTTGACGATGCCTTCGGCGTGTTGAAGAAATCTCGTGGCAAGTTCAATGACGATGAATGGGGTAGCGTTGAAAGCCTATTCAAAGAGAAGAAGGACAGTCCCGACGAGCTAAACAAGGCTCTAGCCCAGTTCCCGTTGCTGGAATCGGAACGGGCATATTTGGAGTCAAGGGTGGCGAGAATCGCCCGACGGATAGCGGCACGGTTGGAACGCGAAGTCCATATTGCAAGTAGCATTCTTCGGTTTGTGCGGTAGGTTCCCTATCCATTCACAATTTTTTGATATTTTGTCCTAAAGTAAAGGCATATTTCTTTAGAAGGAGACCGAGAATGAGAATTCAAAGACTAATTATCGCGGCAGTGGCAACAAGGAGCGTTTTTCGCAGGTTTGCCGAACTTTCCGAAGACGAGAAGAAAGAGGTCGTCGAGAAAGTCAAAACCAAGATGAAAGACAAGGCCGATCCAGACGACAAGGAAGAGGCTCCAGAGGCCGCTCCGCAGGAGGAAGAGGGGAAGCCTGATGCAGAGCAGCCTCCCGAGGAAGCGAAGCCCACAGGCGACGCAGAGGAGCCTGCTGGAGAGGAAGACGACAAGGGCGACAAAGAAGACGAGGATATTTTTGAGGACGAGGGAGACGAAGGGGACGAGGATGATGCCAATGAGGAAGGCGATGACGATACCGAGGAGGTAGAAGAAGTCGAGCCCGACTCCACTGAGCCCGAAAATGCTGAACCAGAGGCAGAGCCCGATGGCGAAGAGCCGACTGGCGAGCCTGTCGAAGTGGACGAAGACAAGAAGGGCGAAATCGAGTCCATAGTCAACGATCTGGTGAGCGAAGTGAAGACCATCAAGCAGGACGGGCAGGTGGCCCCGAAGGACGTGATGGGCCTGATCCAGAGCATGATGGAGATGGTGAACCTTCTCGTGCAGGCGAAGCCGCCTACGCGCAGGCGCGGCAGACGCGGCGCGACACGCGAGTTTGAGATCGCTATTAGGGTAGCTGATTCCGAGATTCAGGTTGGCAAGCTGGTGAAATACTCTCAGAGTTATCTGAGAATGATTAGCGATCCGATGAGCGTTAAGAATTGGACTGGACTTGTCAAATCAGTCAGACAAGTGGGCAGCAGAACAGTGGCGGAAGTGGCATGGAATAGCGGAGAGACGAGAGAAGTGGATGTGAGGAATCTTGATCTAATTCCCCGTAGTGAAAGACTACTTCACAGATATTCAACGACGATTGCAGGTATCGACATTTCAGTTGGCGATAGTGTGATGTACTCTCGTAACTTTCTCAGGAGTATTGGCGAGTTTGGAGAGATGGGACACTGGAAAGGCGTCGTCAAGTCTGTTCGTCCGATGGGTGGTATGACTCTGGCGGAAGTCCAGTGGGATAATGGGGACGCGCCGATGAAAGTGAATGTCAAGAATCTCATCTTGACTTCCCGCCGCCATTTGGAACTGGCATCCGCCAAAACCGCAGGCCACTCCTATACGGTTGAAGCGTTCAATGTCGAAGTCGAAGGCTGGCAGCCGTTCAATGTGGATGTCATTAACGAAATCAATCGGAATGTCTGGTTTGACTACCGTGACGATCAGGGCGATATGTATGAAGATGGCCATTTCCAGATTACTGGCACCAAGCGACTGACTCCGCCGATGACATACAATCAGGAGCAGGAGATGAAAAAGCGGAGAGAAGCCCCCGTGACACAGGTTCTGGGCAGGATTCCAAAGGGGTCGGCCCCCACCGCGCTCAAAGCGTTGCAACAACAGCTCGGTAGGAAGTTCAATCTGGTGGTAAGGGAGCTTCGGTAGATGCTGATGGAATCCATAGCTAAAGCGATCATGGCGTCCCGTGGGAATCAAACAGAACGGAAGGACAAGGATTTGATCCAAGATACGGGCGGCAAGTCTAAGGGAATCAGAGATCGGGAGCCGTTTCAAAAGCCGCCGAGGGACGAAGACAGAAAGCCATTCAGAACGAAGGATAGGCCAAACGAGGAACGGGATATGGATACGGATAAGGATACAGACAAGAAAAACGACAATGACACCCGCATATCGGCGATAGTGACGAGGCTGACGCACGGCCATTTGGCAACCAAGGTGGCCAATATTTCTGTTGCTAGATCGTTGCTTTCCCGAATGCCGCCGACATTTAGGCAGGCGATAGGAGCGTAGGACATGGACAAGGAAAGGATAGCCAAAATGGCAGAGAATATTGTTGCTCAGGACGAGATTGTGCCGAACGAGCCGACGGCTGTTGCGCCCGATGACGACGATGCTTTAGGCAATGTCGATCAGGCGTTGATTTCCATGCTCGCGGCGTTACAGATTATTGATGAGAATCTGCCCAAGGTGAAGGCAGATAGCGTGCCGCAGCGTGCCGCACTGGATGCTGCCAAGGATTTGGTGGACACGGCCATCAAGCCATATATGGCGGACATACTGAAGGTGATGCAGGTTTTCGGAACTTAACACAGGAGAACGACGATGGCAGCAAATGAACGAGTCGAGTATACGATCAAGGATATTAGTCATGAGCAGTTCGCGCAAGTGGGACGAACCATGTTTACGCCGGGAAAGGCGACAAGCCTGCCGAACGATATGAACTGGCCGTTGGAACGAAAAATTCCCGTCGGGACACCAGTGTTTGCCGAGGCAACACACGGCCCGTTGGATATGACGAGGGTGCGGATTATCAAGCTGGGCAGAAACAGCGTTAGCGATCAGACACTTGTGTCCGTGCCTGCCGATCCGCTCAATACCACACAGATCAACGATGGACGCAAAGAGCGCACGGCTGGTTACGACTGGGCGACAGAATCGTAGAAAGGAGCCATAATGAATCTCTATACCTGCAATGAGTCCTTCTATCTGGGGAACATCTACTACGAAGACAGCTTCGACTTCTGCCGCATCAAGGTGGGCGAAGTCATTGGTGTTCTGAGCGGCTCACCCAGTGTTTTCGTCAAGGGGCAGGTTGTGGCAGGGCTGCCCGTGCCGAGCGCATACGCATACCTGACGCTGACAGGTATCGTGCCCGATCCTGCTGTTGGCGGCGCGGTGCCAGCGGCACCTGTGGCTGTGCCAGCACTGCCCAATTCGGCAGGAACGCAAGGAACGTGGGCATTTGACGGAACCTACTATTATTGGGCAATCGCCAACAATCAGTGGGTGAGAATGAGTTGCATAACCGTGTGGCCGTAAAAGGAGACATCATGGCACTGGATTTCGGATTGAGCGATACGGAAAAGGCGGTTGCGGAATTTTTCACAGAGAACCCGAGCCCCGATGACAAAAAGTTTCATGCGTGGGCCGAGAAGCAGGGAATCGAAGTGGATAAGGCCGAGGCTTGCGCATATAAGCTGGCTACGCTTTTTACCGATTTCCTGTGCTACGGCAGGGCGAACGAGAAGGGGTTGCAGGAATCCGATGTGGACAAAAAGGAGCTGGCGGCTGGCATAAAGGTGGAGAGAGAGCACACCCAGAACGATATGGTTGCCACCCGTATATCCCTCGATCACGAAGTCGAGTTCCCCAAGGACGCACCGCTCACTTATTACATGGCCCTTCCCCTGATGGAAAAGCTGATAAAGCGTTTGGCAGAGGTTGACAAGAAAGAAGCAGACGAAGCCATAGAGGCTTTCCGTAAGCTCGCTGAAGGTCAACTACCCGCAGTATTGCGGGCTTGTAAGGAGTAGAGATGCCAACTCGAAACAAACGAGTTAAACAGGAGACTAGAGTGGATAAGGTGGATGCCCGTAAGGGCAGCCGCCGTCTGAACAATCTGTGAGCCGCAATCTGCGGGGATTTATCCCCGGCAGTTAGGCGAAATCAGTTGTTGATTCTGGAGAAAGAAAATGACAACGTATAGACATCGTTCTTTGACAAGGTATGCCAGTTCCCGAGAGAAAACGCCTTCTCGGGATAAAACCTTACAGGCAGAGTGTGATAAATCTCACTGTCGTACAGACAGAGACATAAACACACTCGATTGCTCTAGCGGTGATCCCACCGCTTTTGCGTTTCGCCTTGATCGGCTTTACAGGCTATTTCTTAACAGCTATAGCCAGATGAAGTCGGCCTGTGGTAAGAATTTATCAGGGTGTCTTGCGGGACACAGTATCTCTGGTTTATTCGGGGTTGGAACAACCCACGAGGAAGAATCGAGTTATGTTGATTCTTGTCAGGAATCTGCGGGGCTTCAGCCCCAGCAGAGGTTCAAAAAGCTGATAGCAGGTGCTGTGTTGGGATTGCTGCTGACCGCAGGTGTCAGTTTGGCTGGACAGGTGCATGGACTGATCGACAGCTCTACTGGTAAGGAAATACCGATCCTGTTTTACGATGGCGTGAAGACGCAAATGATTACTCAGGCGGCATGGCTGTATTCCCCGTCAAGCGGCGTGACGAATACCTATGTGACGATAGGGGCAAGTAACTTGTTTGCTGGTGCGGGCTCAACTGGACTTATCACCGCCGCTATCGCCGATGCTGGCAAATTCCTGCGGGCGGATGGCACATGGCAACCAGCGGCTGGTGGCGGTAGTGTTGACAGCAACTACTTCAGGAATGTGGTAAATCATACCAATAGGGGCGCGGTATCGGTGAGCGACTGGGGTGCTGGGAGCATCAACCTTGGCGGCGGCACGGTGTCGAACGGTAGCGGAAGTTTTTCTACCCTGACCGTCTCCAACCTCTATGCACAGTTTGCTTATGTCACAAATCTGTATGTGACGAACATTTGGACAACCTACACGAACCTGTGGGTGCAGGGTGATGTGCAGGTTGATGGGACAATCACATCGATCTGGTATCGGGGTTCAGGATTCTACATCCATGATCTGAATGGCACAAACATTCTCAACGGTACAATCGCTGATTCTAAAATCCAAAGTGCGGCAAACTGGAACGCTGCCTATGGCTGGGGTAATCATTCCACGAATGGATATATCACATCGAGCGGTGCAGTAGCCTATGCCAGTGTCGCAGGGTTTGCTACGAATGCTTCTGTGGCTGGGTTTGCTACGAATGCTTCAGTGGCTGGGTTTGCTACGAATGCCAGTGTCGCTGGGTATGCTACAAATGCTTCTGTGGCATCTACGGCTACAAATGCCGATTATGCTTCTGTGGCTAATCAGTCTACGAACGCTCAGTATGCCACCAACGCAGGAACGGCCTCTTATTCTACAAATGCAGGTACTGCTGGTTACGCCACTAACGCAGGAACGGCCTCTTATTCTACAAATGCAGGTACTGCTGGTTACGCCACTAACGCAGGAACGGCCTCTTATTCTACAAATGCAGGTACTGCCTCTTATTCTACAAATGCCGATTATGCTTCTGTGGCTAATCAGTCTACGAACGCTCAGTATGCTACCACAGCCAACACAGCAAGCAATCTGAACATGTCGTCAAGTATCATCCCTAATGCTTCAAATGCCTATGATGTGGGCTCTGCAAACTTCCCTGTCCGTGACCTGTATCTCGGCACAAACAGCATTTACATGGGCGGCGTGAAAGCATTGAGCTACGATCCGTCAACTACCTCCCTCGTATCCCATTCTTCGTCGCTGACAATCGGTGAAGGTACTTTGGCATCGGTGTCAGGCGGTGCTAATTGGACTGAAGCTACTGCTGGTGCTGGATGGCTGGGACGATATGATTTCGCCAGCACCGTGTTCAACAACAAGATGTGGGTGATGGGCGGGTATTCTGACAGTATAGCAGATTTCACCAACGATGTCTGGTATTCGGCTGATGGTACGAATTGGATACAAGCTACCGAGAACGCAAGTTGGGGTAAGCGTAGTGACTTCCGTACTGTGACCTTCAATAATCAGATGTGGATATTGGGCGGTGACAATTCAGGGACCCATTACAATGATATATGGTCATCGCCTGATGGCACGAACTGGACAATGGCTACGGCTGCCGCTCAGTGGTCTGTTAGACGAGGGCATGGTGCCGTAGTTTTTGATAACAAGATGTGGGTAATGGGTGGAAATTCGGGAATTAACACTAACGATGTATGGTATTCATCAGACGGTACTAATTGGACACAAGCCACTGCTGGTGCCAGTTGGCCAGTTGACGGGCATTTCGGATGTGTTACTTTCGCTAACAAGATGTGGGTGATCGGGGGCGAGGGCGGTGAGGCTGTACTTCCAACAAATTCTGTCTGGTCTTCGTCAGACGGCGTAAGCTGGACTGAGGTTACTGCCGCCGCTCCGTGGGTGCCTAGAAACTATTTGGGGTGTGCTGCTGACTCAAATGCAATATGGATAACAGGCGGTTGGACTTATGATCCGGCTACAAACGACGTATGGTATTCTACCGATGGTCTCAATTGGACACAAGCCACTGCTGCCGCTGGTTGGGGCTATGCAGTAGCCGAGCATCAATCGTTATTCTTCGATACTAAACTGTGGATTATGGGCGGGTATGCTGACGCTTCTGACTTCACAACAAACGCAGTCTGGTATTCCACACTCACATCTATTCCGGCTTCCACCCCTGTTGTTCTCACCGTACAATCCAACACGCTTTCCATTGGCAGTGATATGACGGTCAACGGTGGCGTC